>Ga0302187_10004365_pt1 | contig 11342 bp, 14 predicted proteins | sample II_Bog_E1_3_FD_202120 | JGI IMG/M metagenome (GOLD analysis project Ga0302187, IMG submission 202120) | Peat permafrost microbial communities from Stordalen Mire near Abisko, Sweden - II_Bog_E1_3 | ecosystem: Environmental > Terrestrial > Soil > Wetlands > Peat | place: Sweden: Abisko...
AAGCTAGATAATCAAAATACGCACGATGAGGATGGTTATCACTATCAAGAGTTGTCACAATAACATCCTTATACTCAATCCCCTGCTTAGGGAACCAGTCCTTTAAGAAGAAGCCTGCATACGTGATGTTCCCACCCTTACCTATTACTTCATTAGGAAGGTCTTTAGGGTGCTTTACTAAATGAAAGGCAAAGAACTTATCACCAAATTTTTTCTCTAGACGTCGTACCGTCTTCTCTATAGCATCTCCCCCACGTTCTTCGTAGGCAATAGTTACGACCATTCTGTCTTTATCATATGTAGTGTCGAGAACTGATTGAAGCGTAGGCTCAAGAACATCATAGGCCTCGTTGTATGTCGCAATGATAACTGCGTTATATATCTGTGAAGGCTTAGGGAATGCCGCTGGATCAGCAGTCATGAGTCGAAGATTATCTATATGGCGATAAATACCAAAAGATTTTGCCCGACTATATCTTCCAACCTCATAAGAACTAGCAGGGTCTTCAAGATCAGCTAAACGTCCATGCCAATCAACCTTAGACGCGTTATCAAGGCGTGTACGTCCTGATATTGTGTGGTAGGCAATTCCAGCAGCTTTTACGAGCAAGGTAATAATGACAAGCATCAAGTAGATAGCTGCAAGTACTGGGTTTATAAGTGATAGTACGACGAGAAGAATTAAAGCACCATAGCTCAAAAAAGCCGGAAGTATCTCAAAGAGACGATACTTCAGCGTTCTTTTGCCCATTGGAATTTCTATGTCTATATCTATCATTGGATTAATTAGGACCAAACACTCCGGAGTCGATATTATAGATGTTTGCGATCGTAAACCAAGCAATAAAAATGATAGCAATCCCCAACCACAAGAACATCAAAGCGAGAGAAGGACCTTTAATAATAAATATCTTTAGTCCAATAATAATATGAAGAACCGCAACAAATAATCCAAAAACAGCAAACACCAAAAGATAGTACCAGTGATCTGTGTAAAAGTGATTAATACCAAAAGCCGTGTAATGTGTGACCTGCTGTACATCTGTTGGATGAATCACAAGACAAACATATATGATGAAAATAATAGCTAATGCCATCAAGGCACTTGAAAGAACCAACATATATCTGTTGTCGACAAGTTGCTTAAGTGAATCTTTAATTGATACTTTCATAAAATCTTATTATAGAAACAGGATACCGTTGTGTCTTTGTGGAGCCGCTGTCCGGATTTGAACCGGAGACCTACGCTTTACGAAAGCGCCGCTCTACCAACTGAGCTACAGCGGCAGTCAGTTTGATCATGAATGATTATATCATCTCAGACACCTAAAACAAACGCTGCTCCCCTGTTGCGTGATAGGCTGAAAACTGATATCATACCTAAAGTTCACACGACATACGGGCTCGTAGTGAAGGGGTTATCACGTCTCCCTGTCACGGAGAAGATCGCCGGTTCAAATCCGGTCGAGCCCGCCAAGCAATTATTTCAAAAGACCTTAGGGTCTTTTTATCATTTCAGATTGACTCACTACTACCACGGTAGTATTATTCCCCTATTGAATGATTTAGGAGATTTGCATGAGCAGCGAAACAGGAACTAATCATAATAACGAACAGATGGTGGAACAACCCGTAGAAGTAGTAAACGACTCTGATGCCGAGGCAACGCACCGTCGGGAGGAAGAAGTTGTTGAGACTGTGCGTCGCTGGGGACAAGCAGTAACAACGGCCGACCATAGGGCTATATACGCATCTTCGGGTCGTGACTACAACGGTTGGCTTGAGCGACAAGGTGAAAAGAAAGTGAGCTAATACTCAAAGTTCGGAAATTCGATTCGATACCCCGCCAAGTAATTATTGACTTAATACCACATTGTGGTATTATTCTTTTTTATGGATAGCTTAGATATCAGACTAATTCGTCATGCAACAGGTTCACGTGAACCTAGTACTGATGTCATAGGCGCCCAAGGCTACGAAATGATATTATCTAAAACTGGTCTTAGCGAAGCAGCACTAAAAGGTATGGAGTTAAGAGGCGCTATAATGCCTGACGTAGTCGTATCCTCCCCTGCTGTTCGATGTATTCAAACTGCGCACATGGCGCTATTTGCCATGGATTTAATGAGTATGCCAATTCGTGTCGCAAATGACCTTAGGGAAGTAAATAGTGGTAGAGATACGCCAGGACGACACCGAAAGAATATATATACATCTACGGCACAAAGTAAAATATCAAAGCATAGTTTATTTTACAGCTACGAAGGTGGTGAATCCATGAACCAAGTGGGGAATAGGGGCTTGCGATGGCTTGAAGCTCAGAAAATGAATGCAAATTTCATTCATTCAATAATAGCCTTCTCCCACCCAGGTCTTATAGTGAACACCGTAGGTGCTATAGAAGGATGGGACGTAGATGAACGACTACAGAGAATGGCTAGCCTTACTACCGCAAGCGAGACTCGTATCGTCCTTGAAAATGACGAATGGCACATTGATACCTTTGCAAAACCACTTAAACTGTAGCAAAAACGTATTTATTTAGAATAACGCTGGTTAACAAAGTCCCAGTTAACAACATTCCACCACGATTTTACGTAATCATCTCTTTTATTTTTGTAATCGAGATAATAGGCGTGTTCCCAGACATCTAAACCTAGAAGAGGCTCATCTAAGCCTTGTATCAATGGGGTATCTTGGTTAGGTGTTGTGATTATGTCCATATTCGGTTGAAGCCATGCCCACCCACTTCCAAAAACAGCAAGAGATTTTGTTGTGAATTCATCTACGAATCCTTGAAAACTACCGTACTTTTCGTTAATGGCGTTGGCAAGTTCCCCTGTTGGCTGCCCACCACCATTCGGTGACATCCACTGCCAGAATAGACTGTGGTTATAGTGACCACCACCGTGATTTCTGATAGCTCCTTGGATTTCTTCAGGGGCAGTACTAATCTTGTCGAGTAACTCTTCTATCGGGAGTCCCTGGAGATCATGCGCCGGTTCTAGTGCGGCATTAAGCTTATCGACATAGGTTTGATGATGTTTGTCATGATGGAGCTGCATTATAGCTTTGCTGATGTAGTCACCTAATGCGTCATAGTCATATCCTAAATCTGGTAGTATATACATATTTCCTCCTTAATCCTTAGCGATTGTTATGTACTGATGAACCTTGCCATCCTTGGTCAATTGAGCTAATTGATTCGTGAAGGTGGTAAGCGGAATTTCAATGTATTCATAATTAACTTGAGTACTATTGGAGTCTAAAAGCCTCACAAAGTAGTATCCATCACCTGTTGTCGATTTTATAACGGGAGCAATCTCACCCTTAGTAAGTGTACTCGCGGCTGCCGCAAGTCCTCCATCTTCGTTTGTTTTTGGAACTAATCCAGAAACACCGTAAGAAACCTTGGCAGGGTTTGAGCTTAGCCCACTTACTATGGTCTGGAAGTTAGCATTTGGTTGTTTCAATTGTGCAGATACATTATTAACAAGACTTGTTGCATTAGTATCGATTGCAAACGATACCTTTTGAAGTAATAGTCGTTCTTTCGTTGCATACTGATATTCGGCAGGTGACCATCCATAGTAATCAAGAATAACCGCATCATAGGTTTGTTCGGATACTACCCCGTCACTAGATTGGCGTTGTTCAGCCAGGAAATTTTGTAGTTCACTATCGGATATAGAGAGATGTAATTGACCTGCAAGTTTAACAGCATATGCATCAGCAATAGAATCTTGCATTGCTTGCTGCTTAACATAAGTGACCTGCCTCTTACCGTCTGAAGTGGTAAGGTCTACTTGCTCCTTCTCTTGTAGATAATGAACAGAACTCAGATACTTCATAAGGTAATCACTGTAAGGAACTTGTTGGCCTTCAACTGAAGCAACAGGCACAGGAAGCACTTCTGTCACTCTATACATAAAAGTGCTAGTGTTCTGGGCCTTATAAAGTTGTATCCATCCAACAACACCTACGACAATAATCGCTACGACACTAATAATAATTGCATTGATCACCAGTCGGTGTCGGGCATACTGAACAGGATACTTAAATCGTCGTCCACCAGCCAGAATACGCTGTCTGTGTTCGGCAATAGTGTCGCTAGTAATACGAGAAGGCGGTGCTTCTTTGCGTATTCTTAGTTTACTAAGAATTTTCTTGTTCATATGCTCCTTGTTCTTCTCTAGTTGCGTTATTAACAGCATCTTGTAGCTTGTTGTAAATTTTGTCCGGATGTTCTACTTTATGGATCACTAGATCCCCTACGAATGTTTGAATAACAATCGTTCCGAACTGTAGAACTTCACCTGTAAATCCTGGTATATTATAGCTTATGTTTTGTATCTTTGATAGCTTGAGTTCGATAACATCCTTACCAAAGAAACCCTTCTGAGTCACCTGGCGAATCCTCTGATCGGTTACGATATACACTGTGAAATACCACATTATATAGTGGTAAAAGAAGAGAATAAGCCCGAGAAGAAGTCCTCCAACGGGGAGAAGAAATAGCTCTAGATTGCTTTGCCAAATAAGTGGCGGAATTGCTGTAATAACGAGGGGTATTAGAAGAAGATAAAAACCTTTTCGCATGGCTATAATATGTCGACGAAAGATGAACAACAGTTGCTCACCATCGCGTTGCCCGTCGAAATCTAATTGAGTATCTTCTTTAGTCATAATTTTGGTACCCCGGGCAGGACTTGAACCTGCAACCTTATCCTTAGGACGGATCTACTCTATCCAATTGAGCTACCGAGGCCTACCCGCCTTCATTATAGCTGTTTCGAGATCGTTTCGTTACTTTTTCTTTGGTACTCTTCCTCTAACGACTGGTCCCTGTGCAGTATCGTACTCACTGTATATTTCCTCTTCAGTAAACCACAAGTCAATTTCGAGCTTAGCCTCATCAGGATCTCCAGATGCATGCAATATATTTGGAAGTGTTGATCCAAGAGGATTACTGTACGCCCTAGTAATATGCGTAAAGTCTCCACGGATAGTACCAGGTGCAGAATCTTTAGGATCTGTTGTTCCTACAAGCTTACGAACATAAGAGACAACCTCGATGCCTTCAAGTACAAACGCAATCACAGGAGCTTCAGTCATCTGTGAAAGAGTAACGTTATAAATGTCTTCACCCCAACGAGTAATAAGGTTTCCAATACCCTCGTAATGTTTGTGGAACTGAAGCTCGTCAGGAGCCATCATCTTCATAGCGACAATCTTAAGTCCTGCACGCTCAAAACGGCTTATAACCTGGCCTACAAGTCCTCGTTGTATGGTATCGGGTTTTAATATAACTAGCGTGCGTTCAAAATCTGACATATGTCTCCTTTTATCAATTCTCTGTCTTATCTATTACTATTAGTGTATCAAAACTTCTCTCTTGAGTCTCCTAGAGAGCTATACATGAGTATTATTGTATCACTGGGGAGCTTTTGAGCTATGCTTATAGTATGTATATGTCCGAACTGCTGCTCGACTACATTGAGCACCTTGAAGTTGAAGGTGGTCGTTCGGCTCGTACCGCCGAAAATTATACCCTCTACCTAGAACGGTTCGTTGAATTTACCGACAATATCAAAGTTGAAGCTATCACTACAGAGATTATTCGTAAATATCGTCTTTGGTTAAATCGATATAAAAACGAACATGGTGATGAACTACTACCTATTACTCAAAGCTATCACCTCATTGCACTACGAGGATTCTTAGGCTACTTATCAAAAAGAGATATACCTTCCCTGTCACCAGATAAAATTGATCTTCCTAAAACAGTTAGGAAACAAGTTACCTTCCTTCACTTCGACGAAGTTGAACGATTGCTCGCAGAGATTCATACCGATGACGAAGCTGGATTACGTGATCGATCGATTATTGAACTGCTCTTTTCTAGTGGACTCCGTGTTTCTGAGCTTATCCACCTTGACCGAGATCACGTTAACACAAAGCGTCGTGAATTTATGGTTCGTGGTAAAGGCCAAAAAGACAGGCCCGTCTTCGTGAGCGAAATAGCAGCTGAACATATCGAAGACTACTTAGCCACACGACAAGATTCATTGCCTCCCCTTTTTATTAGTTACAGTCGTAATAATCCTTCGTCTATGACTGGTGATTACAGACGACTAACTGCACGAAGTGTTCAGCGCATCATTAGCAAATATAGCCGCCTAGCCGGCATTACAAAACACGTTAGCCCCCACACTATGCGTCACAGTTTTGCAACCGATCTACTTATGAATGGAGCCGATATTCGTAGCGTCCAAACAATGCTTGGCCACAGTAATATCAGTACCACTCAGGTATATACGCACGTTACAGATGAGCACTTACGCGAAGTCTACGAGAAGTTTCATAGTAACACTTCTGAATAAATGAATTATTCGATTTACTAAGGAGTACAGACGGTTGAATCGGCTGGTAAATCTGGCGCTGCTGTCGATACAATGAAGTCTTTACAGAGATTACCACTGATAGCAACTGCAGCATCTGGATATGGGAAACTGTTATCGGCATAGTTAACATGCGAGTCAACTCTTCTATATACATTGTCAGCTCTTCCAGTTGAATCAATTTCCGGCTGTACTCCGTCAAAGTCTACGGGTGTACCGCTACTTAGTAATGAGATCGAATAGTGAGTCGCATTGTATAGTGCGTCTATATTTAAGAACCGAACTATATCACTAGGCGCATCGGTAGATTTATAGTTAATAGGTTCAGGGAGCGTCAAAAATTCTGTACAAGCGTAGATAGTATTTGCCAAGCTCGTCACACAACTGACATTTTGAGGTGTCGTTCCAGTGCTACCTTCGTTAGTTCCTCTTGGCGTATAGAGACTCGCTGTTGTCTTAGCCGATGTATTCGTAGGATAGAGGAAAACCGTACCCGTGTTACTTTGTTGATCAGCTGAATCATTTCCATCAAATCCAGGTTCGGTCGGACTACTACTCCCCAAGGTAAATCCGCCCACAGAGTCAAACTGCATTAACTGTGCGCGCATAATTGAAGGTTCATTAAGCGGCCACTGTGCCTGTGATAATAATGGAGGTGACGAAGGCGATGCGCCGGATACTGCGACAGTGCTCGATCCTGTTGTACTTTGTAGATCGGCTTTTGTGTACCATTGAATCTCCACTGTATCAAACGCCACCTGATTCCCCGTGGAAGGATCGGCGGCAACAAGAGGGACAAGAGCCGACTGGTTTGCATTTAACACTCCTACATACGTTGGTGTGTTAAGAAGAATTTCTACACAGGTATACGCCTGATTGTATCCACTATCACTTCCGACGGTTACACTTCCATCAGAGTTAGATTGAATCCCAGGTATTGATAAGTGGCCATCTTGAAAAACACCGTTACAGGTCGTCATATCAGTGTTGGCAATTGTTGAGCATTCTTGAGCATTAGTAACTAAGTTAGCTCCCGTACAGAGCTGTTGGTACTGCAAGAGGGCCCTCTTAGCATCTTCTACCCCTGATTGAGCGGAATCTAATGCACTATCCGAAAGATCGTTAGCACTTGATTGTTGCTGATTAGTAACCATTAAAGTCACAAAACTGACAGTGACTATAGTCATAAGAAGCGCTGAAAATACAACGATAAATAATGAGACTGCCCCAGTTTGTTGTGTACGTTGCATTATAGTTTTCTCTTTCATATCTACTCTACCCCATTCCCTGCTCGAGCAACAATATCAAAGGTGTCCACTACACAATATGTTGGATCAGACCCTACAACATTTGGTGCACTACACTCGGTCATATTTCCATTAGTATCGGCTTGAAGCGCCGTCTGATTATTAGTACCTATAGCAAATTCAATGTCATATAGTTCTTGATCTGTGGCAAGATCAATTGAGGAAGACGGTGAGCTAACGATAAAACTTTGAACTGCGAGGTTATGATCTCCTATATCGAGAAGATCGACTGCGTTTGTTGGGCTAATATAGTAATAAGTAGGATACTTCGAGTTATCGAAGAGACAATAATTGGAACCTGGATCGACTATTTTAACGAGGTTTATTTCCTTTGACGTGCCTAATGTATACGTGTTAACTTCTGATGGATCTGTGAGAGTTACATATTTACCATAGTTCCAAATATAGCTGTAATTCCCGAGACAAAGCCTACCTCCGGTTATCTTACCTCCGTCTTTGTTAATAATATAGTGACTGCCCGCCTGCCCAGGATTTGCGATACTAAACGGCGAAGTATTACTAATACTACCCTGGAGATCTTGAGTAATAGTGATGCCCGCTTGATTAATATCTTTTATAGTTAGCCCTCGATTATAAATAGCGCTTATCTGGATGATCGTAAGTGCAATGGCAAGAAGCAGTACCGCAATAAAGCTCATTGCTAACATGAGTTCAATCAACGTAAATCCTTTTGTCTTATCGTGGTTCATATAACCTCACAATCGTTCCTATTGTTACTGGAGCAGATTGACCAGGACTTGCCCAACAAGCATCAATATGGAAATCTACATAGCCTGTCGTACCTGTCGTTGCAGAACGAATGGCTTGTATCCAGATACCTTGAACCGAGTTTGAGCCCAATGAATCCGTACCACCACTAGATGTGTAGGCTAGTTGAGAATAGGAAGGAACGTCCTTTGCAGGCGCAAAATCTGCTGCTGTATTGAGAAACTTAACGTTATGCGTATCAATAATAAAACTATCCGCCGGTGCGTCCGGACATGTTTCATTAGTCCCACTCCCAAATAATTCGAGAACCGTGTCGCCACTCGTACCTTCAACGGCGGTCATCATCGTAGCCCACTGACCCGCAGGAGTATTAACTTCACCAGAACCGGTAAAACTCGCATAGGTATCACCTGACTGAAAAGCGGCAGAATACGAGGCATTCAAGAACTGCAGCACCTTAGTCTGACTATCGATTTGCGCTCTTACGAGGGTTATCTCAAGTGCACGCTCAGACGTAGCACTTCCTTGGTTCATAATACTTAGGCTCGTAATAGCAACCGAACTAAATATAGTAATCGCAAAGATAACTTCGATTAACGTGTCTCCTCTTTGTAACTTCCTGAAGCTTTTTAGCATTGCGAAGTCGCCCCTACGGTATCATTTGTATCGACTTGAATATCATTCTGGGTACTTGCGTTTGAATCCATAACAACCGAATAGTCGCTCCCAATAATACCGCCGGAATCTACACACACTGTTCTCTGAGGTGTTGTGCCTTTAGCTACCATACTTGCTAAGCTAGTTGTAGTATCGTCTGCAGTAAACGTGTAGTCATAGCCCGTTGCAGGAGAACTTAGGATAAGGATAGAAAACGTACGAGGCTCACGTGGAGATTTTGTATCAACGCCCGACTTTGCCCACTCAATAGAAGCATTCCAATCAAGAGGAGTTGTTATAGTGCTCGATGGGAGAAGGCTTAGAGTATAAGTTTCAAGTATTGCTAAATCAGAGTCAGTCCTATCGTTTGCAGCGGTTGAGCTATAGCCTATAACAGTGCTAGTTGCGGTCGAATTACCCGTTATTGTCATGTACTTCCCTATCACCACACAGCTACTTTGACCAACATTAGTAGGCACAGACGGGTCTGGCGCTATGGGACACGTCTGTGATCCTGAGCCACTATTAACAACATCGTTAACAGACGAGTATAGACCTTGGACCTGTGACTCTAAAGAAGCGACACTATCGTGATACCGTTGGACGTTAATAGACTGACCAGTTCCTGCCAATATTCCGACAATCAAAAGGCCTGTGATACCCAAAAAAAGCATCGTCTCGATAATAGTAAAACCAGCTTTAGAAACACCGCTCATTTGCTCGTATTATAGCATAAGGGGGATAGGCATATAAGCCTCTAGAAAAGAGTTGAAGCGTACAAAGATATAAGGTGAGGTCCAAAGAATTGAGCAACACAGAGACCAAGTATAAGAAGTGGCCCAAATGGCACGTGGGCTTTGCGCGTAAGCTTTCCACTGAGCATGCCAGGTATAACGATTAAACATCCTATTAAGTTTGCAGCAAACAACGCAACGAACGCTAATTGCCAATCGCCAAGCAGTAAAGCTAATCCAAGTCCAAGCTTTACATCACCGTAACCAATCCACTGACCTTTAGAGAAGGTATACAGCGCAAGATACAATCCGCTAAGAAGAATTACCGCTCCTGCAATGCTTATAAGCGCACTCCACGTATCACTTGAGGTAAGAATGATAACAATAACGTTAAGCACACCAAGAGCGATAATCGTAAAGTTTATCCGATCTGGTAGAAGCTGCCATTTGATATCGTAAGCAAATAACATCGCAAGACCAACTCCTGCTACGAGCCAAATGACAAACCGCGTAATATCAAACCCTGTCGCAAGGGCGTACGGCCATAGCATATAAGAGAGTACAAAGAAGAGAGCTACCCCTACTTCAATAATTGGCTCCATATATCCAATAGAGTGGCGACAGTTGCGACATTTTCCACCAAGGCTTATCCAACTTATGACCGGAATAAGATCATACCATTTTAATTTATAAGAGCAGTACAAGCACTGAGAATGATCAGTAGTTACCGTTGCCGATGTAAGTTTAACTAATTTCTTATATTCTTCTTTGTCATAGGGCTCACCCACTTCTTTGTCTGCAATAAGTTGACGAGCACGTATACGCCACACTGTTGCACCTGCAAAACTTCCGAGTGCTAAACCGACAATAATGAGCGCGAGGTAAATAATAACATGTTCCATAAGCACTATGATAACAGTTTCTTATCGTAAAAGAAAAACCTCGGATAAAGTTCCGAGGTTTTTTTCTTATAGAGAAGCTATTTTAGATGTTTTGACAACTAAAGCCACCGTTTTCGAGAGCAATTTGGACTGCTTCATTACGACCGGTTGCACCCGCGGTTGTGGTTGTATCTCCTGTGGCGCCACAGACTGCCGCTGGACTTATATAGAAAACTCCTTGAGTAGCGGTTACGTTAGAGCTATAGGCATCTGTTCCAGGCAGTTGCCCTGGAGTAACTACTACAGTACTGTACGGTGTTCCTGAAGGATCAGTAAAGCTACTTCCACCTACTGCAAGATACGTACTGATAAAGTTGCCACTAGGCCCAAAGGCCGTAGTTGTTACCGGGAGACTACCCCTGTTGTTTGTAGCATAATTTTGAAGTGCTGTTGTAAAGCGAGATAGATCATCTTTGCGCTGCGTATCTCTTTGGCTACGTTGAAGTGCTGGTAACGCGATGAAGACCATCAAGAAGATAAGTCCTGCAATTGCAAGCACTAACACGACTTCGATAATCGTAAATCCTTTTTGTTTTCTTTGAACGTTCATATGGTTTCCCACCTTTCAATGAA
>Ga0302187_10004370_pt1 | contig 11334 bp, 9 predicted proteins | sample II_Bog_E1_3_FD_202120 | JGI IMG/M metagenome (GOLD analysis project Ga0302187, IMG submission 202120) | Peat permafrost microbial communities from Stordalen Mire near Abisko, Sweden - II_Bog_E1_3 | ecosystem: Environmental > Terrestrial > Soil > Wetlands > Peat | place: Sweden: Abisko, Stordalen...
AAGTTCCGTTCAGCCAGGCCGACATCAATTTCTGCCGCGCCCGGACCAGCGGCCGGGGCGAGAGACGATAATCGACGATGCGGATTTCGCCATCCGGCTTGCACACCCGGCGCAATTCCGCCAAGGCCGCCGCCTGCTCATGATCCTCGATACAGGCGAACACAAAAGTGGCGACAATGCCGTCGAAGCTATTGTCCGGCCAGTCGAGCCTGGTCAGGTCGGAGCAGCGCAACTCCACCCCTTTTCCGAGCTTTTCGGCCCGCGCCCGCGCCTTTTCGAGCATCGCGGCGCTGGCGTCGCAGCCCGACGCCTGAACACCCGGCGGATAGGCGGCGAAATTGCAGCCCGTGCCGACTCCCGCGTCGAGAATGGCCCCGCGCAGCCCTTCGAAAACCCGGCGGCGCAAAGCGCGCTTCCAGGCGATTTCGTAAGGCGCATCAAGCAAGTCATAGGCGAAGGCGATGCGCTGATATACTTTGCGGGCGTTCAGGATCTCGACACTGGTCATGGACTGCGACATCTGTTTCCCTCTCGGCGACGGGTGATTTGCCTGCCTATGAAAAACAAGTGACAGCACAATGAAGGTTTGACCCGGCAGCCCCATGACGACCTCGAACAACACCTTCAATCTCGCCGCCTGTTGCCTGGCGGAGAACGCCGCGCGCCGCCCCGGCAAGACGGCGCTGATCCTCGCCGGCGCCGAGAGCGACCGCCGCCTGACCTATGGCCAACTCGACCTCGCCGTGCGCCGGCTTGCAACCGGCTTTTCCAGCCTTGGTCTTCCGCCCGGCGCCCGGGTCCTGATCCGGCTTGGCAATGACCTCGACTACGCGCTCAGCTTTTTCGCCCTCATCGCCGCCGGTCTGGTCGCCCTGCCCGCCTCCGCCCAGTTGACGGCCGAGGAAGTGGATTATTTACGGGAGGATTCCGGCGCCACGGCGGTGATCTGCCCGCAAGGCCTCGCCGCCTCTTCGGCCCGAAAATCCGTCCAGGTCATCGACGCGGCGGAATATAAAAAACTCGCCGCCTTTCCGCCGCGCGACTATGCCGCCACCGCGCCCGACGATCCGGCCTATCTCATCTACACCTCTGGCACCGCCAGCCGCCCCAAAGGTGTGCTGCACGCCCAGCGCGTGATCCTCGGCCGCGCCCCCATGCTCGACCATTGGCTCGGCCTGACCGAGGAGGACATCGTCCTGCACGCCGGCGCGATGAACTGGACCTACACGCTCGGCGTGGGCCTGATGGACCCTTTCGTTCGGGGCGCCACCGCCGTGTTATATAATGGTCCGGCCGACGCGGGCGTCTGGCCGCGCCTCATCGCGCGCCACAAGGCGACGATTTTCGCCGCCGTGCCCGGCGTCTATCGCCAGTTTTTGCGCGAAGAGTCCTGTGATGCGGAGGCCTTCGCCAGCCTGCGGCATGGGCTGACGGCGGGCGAGGCGCTGGCGCCCGCCTTGCTTGAAAAATTCGCCGAAAAAACCGGCAAGCCGCTCTACGAGGCTTTGGGGATGAGCGAAATTTCCACTTATATTTCCAGTGGCCCCGGCACGCCGGTGCGGCCGGGTTCGCCGGGACGGGCGCAGCCCGGCCGCCGCGTGGGCATCCTGCCGCTGGAGTCAGGCGAAAATCCTGTGCCTGCGGGTGAAAGCGGACTCATCGCCGTCCATCGCTCCGATCCCGGCCTGATGCTCGGCTATTGGCGCAAGCCCGATGCCGAGCGGGAGGTTTTTCGCGGCGACTGGTTCGTCGGCGGCGACGTGGCCGAAATGGATTTGGACGGTTACGTCTGGCTGCACGGCCGCCGCGACGACCTGATGAATGCGCAGGGCTATCGGGTGTCGCCAGCCGAGGTCGAAGCGGTGCTGAGCCACGCGCCGGGCGTAGCCGACGTGGCCGTGGCCGAACGCAAGGTGCGGTCGGACGTGAGCGTGATCTGCGCTTTCATCGTCGCCGCGCCGGGCGGAAAACCCGAAGAAGCGCTTCTTGCCGCCCATTGCGCCGAACATCTGGCCGGCTACAAGACCCCGAAGAAATACGTCTTCGTGAAAACCTTGCCACGGACCCGTAACGGCAAGATCGCCCGCCGGTTGCTGCCGGAAATCGGCTCGTCCTGCTAATGGCGAAAACCGCACGCTGGGGGCCGGCGGGCAAGGGCGAGAGATGAGCCGAAAATTCTTGGGCAACGCTTCCCTGTCTGCATCAAGGCGGCGCGCCTCTCCTCATCCGCCCTCGGTCACCTTCTCCGCGCTCGCGGCGCTTGCGGGGAGAAGGCGCAAAAGTCACCTGTTGGCGAAACTCGGACCGTCGCCGTTCGATCCGCCTGCGAAGACCTTATGGCATTCAGGGCTCAGGCGCGCCTTCTGCCGAGCGAGACAGGCCGTGATCTGGCCTGAGTCCGGGATAAACTGCCCGCAGAGGCGGAACGCGTCTGGCGTGCAGGCCTGCTGGGCTTCGGCGGTTCCTCTGTATTCAGCGAAGGCGGGCGTCGTGAGCGCGAGCGTCACCGACGCCAGAGCCGCGGCGGCTATGGCTTTCATTCGTTGCTCCTAAGAAATCAGGGATTTAGGACGACTTCCGCGCACAACGGTGGCGGCTTTCAAAAGTCTTTGCAACGGGCTCGCGGTAAATCTGCTGAGATATAGCTAAAGTAATATTAAAATCACCGTCGGCGATGCAGCCATGATCTCGGCTTTTACCCGCTAGATATGAAACATCGCCATCATTCCGGCCGGTTCGCCCATCGCGCGCATGTCGGCGAGCGTGTGACTGTCGAGCACGGCGGCGATGGCGTTGCGGGCCTTGACCATGATCAGGCGGACGGTGCAGGCCCTCTCATCGCCGCAATCGTCGCAGGGGCGGTAGGCGGTGACGCTGGCGCACTGGATCGGCGCCAGCGGCCCATCGAGCACCCGGACAATCTGGCCGACATTGATTTCATGAGCCGGGCGGGCGAGCGCGTAGCCGCCGCCCTTGCCCTTTTTCGAAAAGACCAAGCCGGCATTCCGCAATTCGGACAGGATCTGGTCGAGAAATTTTTTGGGAATGGCGTTTGAATCGGCCATGTCCTGCACCTGCGCCAGCAGGCCCGGCTCCAGTCCCGCGAGATGGACCATGGCCTTGAGGCCGTATTTTCCTTTATTGGTCAGCATGGCTTCAGTCCCTAGCGCCGAATCTGCATAGACTAGCCGATATCGGCGTAAGAATTCCACTAAAACCATGGAAAAGCAAAACACTGCATTTCGCTTTTGTGGCGCCCTCGTGGCATATTCCGCCCCATGCAGGACGAATCGAAAAAATCCGGGAATATTTTCACCCGAATCTTTACCGACAAGCGACTGGCTCTGATGCTGGCCCTCGGCTTCTCGTCCGGTCTTCCTTTTCTGCTGGTTTTCTCGACCCAGTCCGCCTGGCTGCGCGAGGCGGGCGTGGCGCGCGAGCATATCGGGCTGATGAGCTGGGTGGCGCTCGCCTATTCGTTCAAATTCCTCTGGGCGCCCCTGCTCGACCAATATGACGCGCCGCTGCTGGGGCCTTGGCTCGGGCGGCGGCGCGGCTGGATGGCTCTGACCCAGATCGGCGTGGCCCTTTGTCTGGTCGGGCTGGCCTTTGGCGATCCCGGCCATAATCTTCTGTGGACCATCGGCTTCGCCTTCTGCCTCGGCTTTTGCTCCGCGACGCAGGATGTGGTGATCGATGGCTGGCGCATCGCTGTCGCGCCGCCGGAACAACAGGGCGAACTCTCCGCCGCGAGTCAGGTTGGCTATAAATTCGCCATTCTCTGCGCCGGCGCCGGCGCGCTTTATCTCGCGCAATTCATTAGCTGGCGCGTCGCCTATCTGAGCATGGCGGCAATGATGGCCGTAGGCCTTTCCGCCAGCCTTCTCGCGACCGAACCGCCCGCGCATGTCATCTCTTCGCCCGGCCATCGCAAATCCTTCCGCGAAGCCTATGCTGATCCGCTCAAGGATCTTTTTAAGCGTCACGGGCGTTTGGCCCTGCTGTTTCTGGCCCTTCTGGCGCTCTATCGCCTGCCTGACTTCGTCTCCGGCGTCATGGCCAATCCGCTTTACATCGACCTCGGCTTTTCCAAGGCGGACATCGCCACCGTCACCAAAGTCTTCGGCTTCTGGGTCGGCTTGGGCGGCATCGCCGCCGGCGGCATCGCCATCGCCCGTTTCGGCCTGATGCCGTCGCTGCTGATCGGCGGCATTGCGGCCAGCGCCTCGCATCTGAGCCTCGCGGCGCTCGCCGCGACGGGCCAGAGCATGCCCATGCTGACCTTGGCGATCTGCGTCGAGAATTTCGCCGGCGGTTTCGCCGGAACCGCCTTGATCGCCTTCATGTCGTCGCTGACCTCGCCGATCTATGCCGCCGCCCAATATGCGCTGCTCAGTTCGCTCTATGCCTTGCCGGGCAAATTGCTGGGCGGCCTTTCCGGCTTTGCCGTCTCGGCCTTCGGCTATCCGGCCTTTTTCGTCGCCACCTCCTGCATTGGCATCCCTGTCGCCGCGATTTGCCTCGCCGTCTGGCGAGCGCAAGCGCGACCTAACGCCACACTGGCGCCAAATCGCGTGTAATGGCATGAAAGTCGATTGATCCGCCCCTTCGTCCCGGAACCAGCCGCATGAACGCTCCGCTCCCGCCGATCCACACCGTCGCGACCACAGCTTTTCCCGACCAGCGTCCCGGCACGTCCGGCCTGCGGAAAAAAACCAAAATCTTCCAGCAGCCGCATTATCTCGCCAATTTCGTCCAGTCGATTTTTTCGTCGCTGGAGGGTTTTGAAGGAAAAACCCTGGTGGTCGGCGGCGATGGCCGCTTTTTTAACCGCGAGGCGATACAAATCGTGCTGAAAATGGCGGTGGCCAATGGATTTGGCGAAATCGTCATCGGACGCGGCGGCATTTTGTCCACGCCCGCCGCCTCGGCGATCATCCGCGCGGAAAAAGCCTTTGGCGGCGTCGTCCTGTCGGCCAGCCATAATCCCGGCGGCCCGGACGAGGATTTTGGCATCAAATACAATATCGGTAATGGCGGCCCGGCGCCGGAAACGATCACCGAGGCGATCTTCGCCCATAGCAAGACCATCGAGAGCTATAAAATCATCGAGGCGCCCGATGTCGATCTCGATGTCCTCGGCGACACCCGTCTCGGCGCGGCAATCGTGCGCGTCATCGATCCCGTAGCCACCTATCGCGACCTCATGGAGACCCTGTTCGACTTCGCCGCGATCAAGGCGATGTTCCGCGACGGTTTTTCGCTGAAATTCGACGCGATGAGCGCGGTCACCGGCCCTTACGCCAAGGCGATTTTTGAGGATCTGCTCGGCGCGAAGCCGGGGAGCGTGATCAACGGCGAGCCGCTGCCCGATTTCGGCGGCCATCACCCGGACCCCAATCTGGTCCATGCCAAACACCTTTACGATCTCGCTATGTCGCCGGAGTCGCCCGACCTTTGCGCCGCCTCGGACGGCGACGGCGACCGCAATCTGGTGATCGGGCGCGGACAATTCGTCACGCCCTCGGACTCGCTGGCGATCATCGCCGCCAACGCCCATCTCGCGCCGGGCTATAGCGCGGGCATCGTCGGAATCGCCCGCTCCATGCCGACCAGCCGCGCCGCCGACCTGGTGGCTGCAAAGCTCGGGATCGGCATGTATGAGACGCCGACAGGCTGGAAATTCTTCGGCAACCTGCTCGACGCCGGCAAGGTCACGATCTGCGGCGAGGAAAGCGCCGGCGCCGGCTCCGACCACGTCCGCGAAAAGGACGGCTTGTGGGCCATTCTGATGTGGCTCAACATTTTAGCCGTTCGCAAGCAGAGCGTCCGGGAAATCGTGCGCGCCCATTGGGCCGAATATGGCCGCAACTATTATTCGCGCCACGATTACGAGGAAGTGGCGAGCGACGGCGCCAACGCGCTGGTGAACGCCTTGCGCGGAAAACTCAGCCTGCTGCCCGGCCAAAGCTTTGGCGCGCTGAAAATCGAAGCGGCCGATGATTTCGCCTATCGCGACCCGATCGACGATTCGCTTTCGACCAATCAGGGAATTCGCATCCTGTTCACCGACGGATCGCGCATCGTCTACCGCCTGTCCGGCACCGGCACCTCGGGCGCGACGCTGCGCGTCTATATCGAAAAATACGAGCCGGACCCCGCGAGACACGATCTCGAAACGCAAGCCGCGCTCGCCGATTTGATCGCCCTGGCCGGGACTCTGGCCGAAATCCAGCGCCATACCGGGCGCACAGCGCCGAGCGTCATTACCTGAGCTTGAGGTTCTGTGACACACGTTGCTAATCCCGACTTCGCCGCATGTGTCGCCGCAAGCTTCAACAAGCAGAACGCCATGCGCCTGATTCGGGCGACGTTGCCTGTCGTCGAACACGGACGAACCGAAATCCATGTTCCGCACTGGAACGGTGTAGAACAGCAGCACGGCTTCGTGCATGGCGGCGTGGTGGGAATGATTGCCGACTCGGCCGCCGGCTATGCCGCGATGACCATGGTTCCCGGCAGCGCTTCGGTGTTGACGGTCGAATACAAGATGAACCTTGTGGCGCCGGCGGATGGTGAAAAGCTCATCGCCCGAGGAGCGATGGTAAGATCCGGCCGGACGCTGATTGTGACCAAGGCGGAGGTTTTTGCCATCAAGGCGGGCAAGGAAACGCTGTGTGCCCTCATGCAACAGACCATCATGGTCATGCACGGGAAAGTCGAGAAGTAATCGGGTCGGATTCGGCCCCTGAAAAAGTTAACAATCACCCTTGCCTTTATACTCAGTGTGAGTATATGTAGGAAAGATGAAAACGAGGAAGGTGGCTTCTTCGCGCCGTAGCTACGGCCTTTTTTCCGGTTCAAGTTATGCTCACTTTGAGCATAACTAGGAGTTAGCGTCATGCAGGTTTCTGTCCTTCCGCGTGTTTCGGCGTCTTCGCAGGCCAGCGCCTCGGCGTCCGCGCTGCGCCACGGCGTGCTGCCCATGCCCTCGCTGGCCTGGACGCCGGAGGTCGCGGCCGAGACCGCGCATCTCTATGAAAAGGTCAAGTCGATCATTCCGCCGATCGAATGGCCGTTTCACGCGCCCTATGTCAAGGCGATCAACGACCTGAAAAAGCAGCGCAACGCGGTGATCCTGGCCCATAATTACCAGACGCCGGAAATCTACAACTGCGTCGCCGACGTGGTGGGCGACAGCCTGCAACTCGCGCGCCTCGCCGGTCAGTCGGACGCCGAAATCATCGTCCAGGGCGGCGTGCATTTCATGGCCGAGACGTCAAAACTGCTCAGCCCGGAAAAAACCGTGCTGATCCCCGATTCGCGCGCCGGTTGCTCGCTCGCCGCCTCCATCACCGGGGCCGACGTGCGGGCGCTGCGCCGCAAATATCCCGGCGTGCCCGTCATTGCCTATGTTAATACGTCCGCCGATGTGAAGGCGGAGGTCGATATTTGCTGCACCTCATCCAATGCGGTGAAGGTGGTGGAAAGCCTCGGCGTCGATACGGTCATCATGGTTCCCGACCGTTTCCTCGCCGCCAATGTCGCGCGCCAGACCAAGGTGAAGATCATCGCCTGGCACGGCGCCTGCGAGGTGCATGAGCGTTTCACGGCCGAGGAATTGCTGCGCTATCGCGAGGACGATCCGTCAATCAAACTGGTCGCCCATCCCGAATGCCCGCCCGAAGTGGTCGATGTCTGCGACTTTTCCGGTTCGACGGCGGCGATGATCGATTACGTCAAGACGCAGCAGCCGAAACGCGTGTTGCTGGTCACCGAATGTTCGATGGCCGATAATGTCGCGGCTGAAAATCCTGGCGTGGAATTTGTGCGGCCATGCAATCTCTGCCCACACATGAAGCGCATCACCTTGCCGAAAATCCTCGACAGCCTGGTTTATATGCGCGAGGAAGTGACCATCGATCCGGCTCTGGCCCAAAGAGCACGCCGCTCGGTCGAGCGGATGATCGAGCTGAAATAAGGTCAGGCGCCCAACCCGAGCGCCCTGATAGCCAATAAAAGGCCCAGCAATGTCCGAACCTGACATTCTGATCGTCGGCGGCGGACTAGCCGGCCTGTTTTGCGCGCTCAAACTCGCGCCGCTGCCCGTCGCCATTCTCGCCGCCGCGCCCATCGGCGAAGGTTCCTCCTCGGTGTGGGCGCAGGGCGGCATCGCCGCCGCGGTCAGCGAAGGCGACAGCCCGGAACTCCACGCCGCCGACACCTGTGCGGCCGGCGCCGGGATTGTCGACGGCGAAATAGCCTTGTCCGTCGCCCGTGAGGCAAGCTCCCGCGTAAAAGATTTGCTGCGTTTTGGCGCGCCCTTCGATCACGACGCGCAAGGCCAGCTGACCCCGTCGCAGGAAGCCGCCCATTCGGCGCGGCGCATCGTGCGGGTCAAGGGCGACGGCGCCGGCGCCGCGATCATGCAGGCGCTGATCGCCACCGTCAGAAACACGCCGTCCATTGCGTTGCATGAAAATTTCGTCGCCGATGACCTGATCGTCCAGTCCGGCCGCGTCGCCGGGGTTTACGCACGAAATTCCGACGGCGTGCGAAAGGCGTTTCGCGCCCGCGCCACTGTACTGGCGACCGGCGGCATTGGCGGCCTTTACGCCCTGACCACAAATCCGCCGCAGGCCGATGGCGCCGCGCTGGCCATGGGCGCGCGGGCCGGCGCCCGCATCGCCGACGCCGAATTCGTGCAATTTCATCCCACCGCCATCGATATTGGCCGCGATCCCGCGCCACTGGCCACCGAAGCCCTGCGCGGCGAGGGGGCGGCTCTGGTCAATCGCGCCGGCTTCCGCTTCATGCCGGCCCTGCACAAACACGCCGAACTGGCCCCGCGCGACATTGTTGCACGCGGCGTTTTTGCTGAAATAGCGGCCGGACGCGGCGCCTATCTCGACGCGACGGAAGCGGTGGGCGCGGCTTTCGCGCAAAAATTCCCCAATGTCGCGGCGGCCTGCCTCTCCGCCGGCATCGACCCCGCGCGGGAAAAAATCCCCATCGCGCCGGCCGAGCATTACCACATGGGCGGATTATGGACCGACGCTCGTGGAAAAACCTCCCTGCCCGGCCTGTGGGCGGCGGGCGAAGCCGCCTCGACCGGCCTGCATGGCGCCAATCGCCTCGCCTCCAATTCGCTGCTGGAAGCGGTGGTGTTCGGCGATCGCGTCGCCCGGGATGTCGCGAAGGAGTTTTCGACGCCCCTGCCCGTCGCCCCACCCGCGGTCGCCGACATTCCCGCGCCGCTCTTTCGGGGCGACCCCGAATCAGCGGCCGAGGTGCGGCAGATCATGACCCGTCATGTCGGCGTTTTGCGCGACGCGGCGGGCTTGAGTTGCGCCTTGCGGAGCCTGCTCGCCCTGCGCGGACGCGCGCTGGCGACCCAAAATCTCGACCTTCGCAACCGGACCGAAGCCGCCCTCCTGGTCGCCGCCAGCGCCTTCCGGCGACGCGAGAGCCGGGGCGGCCATTTCCGCTCCGACTTCCCGGCGGCCGATCCGGCGCAGGCGCATCGATCCTTCATCACGCTGGACGAGGCGCTGCGGCTGGCGCGAGGCTGCGTTTCCGAGACTGAAAGCAAGCGCGCATGAATTTGCCCCAGCTCAATCCGCTGCTGGTCGAGGACGCGGTCCGCGCGGCGCTGGCCGAGGATTTCGGTCGCGCCGGCGACATAACTTCGCAGGCGACCATTCCCGCCTCGGCCCAGGCCACAGCCGTGATCGCCGCGCGAAAAAAGCCCGGCGTTCTGGCCGGCCTCGAAATTGCGCGCGAAACTTTTCGCCGGGTCGATCCCGCCCTGCGGTTCGAGGCGTTGCTAACCGATGGCGACAAATTCGAGCCGGGCGCGATCCTGGCGCGGATCGAGGGTCCGGCCCGGTCGCTGCTGTCCGCCGAACGTGTCGCATTGAATTTCCTCGGACGGCTCTGCGGCATTGCGACCCTGACCTCGCAATACGCGGAAGCCGTGGCCCACACCAAGGCCCGGGTCTGCTGCACGCGGAAAACCACGCCCGGTCTGCGCGCCTTCGAGAAATATGCGGTGCGCTGCGGCGGCGGCATGAATCACCGATTTGGCCTTGATGACGCCATTCTCATCAAGGACAACCATATCGCCGTTGCAGGCGGCGTCGTTCCCGCCTTGCGCGCGGCCAAGGATTTCATCGGCCATCTGGTCAAGATCGAGATCGAGGTCGACAGCCTCGACCAGTTGCGGGAGGTTTTGACTGAGGGCGCCGATGTGGTGCTGCTTGACAACATGAGCCCGGCGCAGTTGCGCGAGGCGGTGGCGCTGATCGGCGGCCGGATCAAGGCGGAAGCCTCCGGCGGCATCCATCTCGGCGGGGTCCGCGAAGTGGCGGAAACCGGGGTGGACCTGATCTCCTCGGGCGCCCTCACGCATTCCGCGCCGACCCTTGACCTTGGCCTCGACATCGAGATTGCGGCTTAGCTTTCCACAGCGAAGTCGAAAAAGCTTCGCGTGAAGAAATCGCATCAGACAAAAGGCCATCTCCAGGGACTTGTCGTCGGCCCCTTGCTCTTGCCGCCCAAAAACGCCATCTTCCTTGTCACCTCTCCTCAGGCGGCGCGCGGCCGGCGGCGCATCCAAGAAAGTCGAATACGTGCCTTTTGACCCTTCTCACGTGAAAAAACGCGCCGCCCGTTTTGGCTTGAGCCTTACCTTGGGCCTTGGTCTTGTCGCTTCCGCCGCGCAGGCGCGCGAAGCCGTCGACATTTCCTCGCCTTTCGAGGTCAGCGAAAGCCCCGCTGGCAATTATCTCGCCGCCCGGGTCGCCGAATACGAGCATGACACGCTCGCGGCCTCGACGTTTTTCCGCGAGAGCCTTCGCTCCGATCCGCAGAATGTCGATCTGGTCCAGCGCGCCTTTGTCGCGGCGCTGGCCAATGGCGACATGGTCGAAAGCTTCGTGCTGGCGCAAAAAGTGCTGGCGCGCGACCCGCATAACAGTTCGGCGCGACTGGCGCTCGGCGTGCGCGACCTCAAGCTCAAGAGCTACGCCGCCGCTCGTAAGGAATTGAGCGCCGGCGTCACCGGCAAGCAGCGCGACCTCACCGCCGTCTTGCTGAGCGCCTGGAGCCAGATAGGTTCCGGCGACGTCAAGAAGGCGCTGGCTCAGGTCGATTCGCTGAACGAGCCGTCTTTCGCCGTCTTCCGCGACTTTCACGCCGGCCTGATGCTGGGCGTCGCCGGCCGGCCGGAAGAGGCCGACAAACGCCTTGCCGCGGCCTATGCCAACGACAAGGCCACGCTCCGCCTTGTCGACGCCTACGCCCGCAATCTCTCGCAACTGGGCAAGACCGACG
>Ga0302187_10004373_pt1 | contig 11328 bp, 7 predicted proteins | sample II_Bog_E1_3_FD_202120 | JGI IMG/M metagenome (GOLD analysis project Ga0302187, IMG submission 202120) | Peat permafrost microbial communities from Stordalen Mire near Abisko, Sweden - II_Bog_E1_3 | ecosystem: Environmental > Terrestrial > Soil > Wetlands > Peat | place: Sweden: Abisko, Stordalen...
GCAGCTTGCGTGAATGCAGGCGGCCGCCTTGCTGGCGCAGCAGTTCGCAGGCGGTGGTGCCGATCGCCAGGTGCGCGGCAATCGCTTCCTCGTAAAAGCGGTTGGCCTGACCCGGCAGCTTGATCTCGCCATGCAGCGGCTTGTCCGACACGCACAACAAGGTGCCGTAGGGCACGCGAAAGCGATAGCCCTGCGCAGCGATGGTGGCTGACTCCATGTCGATGCCAACCGCGCGCGACAGGCTCAGCCGCCGTGCCGAATGCGAAAAGCGCAGTTCCCAGTTGCGATCGTCGGTGGTCACCACGGTGCCCGTGCGCATCCGCCGTTTCAGATCGGTGCCGCCGATCCCGCTGACGTGTTCGGCAGCGGTCTGCAGCGCGACTTGCACTTCGGCAATCGCGGGGATGGGGATTTCGGGCGGCAGCACCGGATCCAGCACGTGATCGTCGCGCAGATAGGCATGGGCCAGCACATAGTCGCCGATCTGCTGGGTGGGGCGCAGGCCGCCGCAATGGCCGATCATCAGCCAGGCCTCGGGTCGCAGCACGGCCAGGTGGTCGCAGATCGTCTTGGCATTCGACGGGCCAACGCCGATGTTGACCAGCGTGATGCCGGTGCCATCGGGCGCGACCAGGTGATAGGCGGGCATCTGGTGGCGCCGCCAGGCGGTGTCGGACAGCCGCGCGCGCGCATCGTCGGTGGCGCTGTCGATGGCCAGCCCGCCCGCCCCGGTCAGCGCGACAAAGCGCGTGCCATCGAGTTGCCGCCCGGCCCAGTCGACGAATTCATCGACATAGCGGTGGTAATTGGTGAACAGGATATAGCGTTGAAAATCCTCGGTCCGCGTGCCGGTGTAATGCGCCAGCCGGGCCAGGCTGAAATCGGTGCGCAACCCGTCGAACAGCGACAGCGGCAACGGCCCGTCACCCACCACATATTCGGCATCGGCAATTTCATCGCCGATCGCCGCCAGTTCCGTGGTGGGAAAATGCCGCGCCAGATCGGCCGGCCGCACAACGCCGATTTCCGCACCGAATGCCCCGTCGAGCACATAGGGAAAGGGGATTTCCTGTCGCGACGGGTGCACCGTCAGCGTAACGTCGTAATCCTCGAGAATCAGCGCAAGCTGTTCGCGCAGATAGTCGGCGAACAGCGCCGGGCGCGTGACTGTGGTGGTATAAGTACCGCGCTGGGTCAGCCGCCCGAACGCGCGTCCGGTCGACACATTGTCGGGATCGCGCGGCAGATCGATGCGCAATTCGGGATAGGCATAGGACCCGTCGTCGCGGCGGCTGGCGGGGGGCAGCGTGCCATCGGCGGCAAACGCGGCGATATCGGCGCGCAAGGTGGCGACGGCGCGATCATAAAGCCGGTTGAGTTCGGTCAGCGCGGCGGCAACGGTTTCTTCGATATGGCTCATGCCTTGCAGGCCTATCCCCGAATGATGACGCTGGGAAGGCGCCTTGTTGCCGGATCGGGACAGGTCGGCGTCCAAACCTGCGCTTGCTTGCTGGCGCACCCTGGCAATGGTAATCGATGCTTAGTTGCGCGGATTTTTCAGAACTTGGGCAAGCGACTCGGCTGTGTGACTGTGGGGTGCTCGATCATGCTTGCAGTGCTGTTTCTGGTTGCTGCCGCAGATACCCCCGGCATTGTCCAAACCGACATCATTCAACCGCCGAAGTTGCGAAATGCCGCCAAAGTGCTGTCATACGAGGACTATCCCGATGCGGCACTGCGTGAGGGCGCCGCCGGGGTTGTTTCCGTGGCGTTGCGGGTCTCTTCCGAAGGAAATGCAACGTCTTGCGCAATCACTGAAACAAGCGGGTACGAGGTGCTCGACAAGACGACTTGCCAGCTGATGTTGAGGCGTGCGCGATTCGACCCTGCCCGGGATGCCCATGGGGCGCCGGTCAGCGGCGACTTTCACGCCGCCACATCGTGGGGCGTTGGCGCGACCTTTCCGACCACCAATGTCAAGCTTGACCTTAACGTCAATCAACTTCCCGCCAGCTATCGCGGACCGGTAAAGGCAACCGTGCTGTTTGGCGAAACAGGGCGCGTCATTGCTTGCGATGTCAGCGATTCCAGCGGCGATGCCAGCGCTGATCAAGCGGTGTGTGCTTATGCAACGCGCCAGCTTGCGTTGGCTGCACCCAGGGCAGTGGGTGATTTGGTTCCGGCTGTCGCAGTTCGCTATGTCATCGCCAGTCTGCATTTGCAGCAACCACCAAGGCACGATTAACGGATCCTGATTGTCACGGGGATTGCGCGTACCGCCGATCCGCGCCACAGATTGCATACGCAAATTTGGGCAAGGCGGTGGTGCGTGGGCGAAGTGGCGGCGTTGCGTATCGAGCATTTGCGCAAGTCCTTTGACAAACCGGTGATCCGCGATCTGTCGCTGACCATCCCGCCGGGGCAGCTCTATGCGCTGCTTGGCCCCAATGGCGCGGGCAAGACCACCACGCTGCGCATTGTCACCGGCCTGCTCGACGCCGATGCGGGGCAAGTCAGCATTTTCGGCCATGACATCGCCCGCGAACCGCTGGCGGCCAAGGCGGTGACCGCCTGGCTGCCCGACGAGCCGATGCTGTATGACAAGCTGACCCCGGCGGAATATCTGGCGTTTGTCGCCGGGCTGTGGCGCATGGACCCGCGTCTGGCCGCGACAGAGGCCGAACGGCTGTTGCGCTGGCTCGACTTGTGGGATCAGCGCGATACCCGTTGCGAAGGGTTTTCGCGCGGGATGAAGCAGAAAGTCGCGCTGGCCGGTGCGCTGATCCACCAGCCGCGCCTGCTGATCCTCGACGAACCGCTGACCGGGCTTGATGCCACGATGGCGCGCGCGGTGAAGGATGCCTTGCGCGCGCAAGTCGATGCGGGCGCGACGGTGATCATCACCACGCATATTCTCGAAGTGGCCGAGAGGATGGCCGATCGCATCGGCATCATCGCCGATGGCCGGTTGCTGGCCGAAGGCACGCTCGACGATTTGCGCGCGCTGGCAGGGCCGGACGAGGCCACGCTGGAAGACACGTTCATCCGCCTGACCGCGCGATGACGCGGTTTGCGCCTGCCAGCCTGCCCGGCCTGATCGCGCACAATCTGCGCATCGGCTGGCGGTCGAATGCGAAAGGCGGCTTGCGGCGCAAGATCGTGGTTGGCGTGCTGTTAGCGGTGTTTGTCGCGGCGGGCATCGGCATCGCGCTGACGCTGCGCAACGTGCCGATCGGGCCCAGCCCGGCGGCGTTGACGGTGATGACGCTGGCCGCGCTGGTGATGTTCACGTTCGGGATCAGCCAGGCGCTGTCGCGTGCCGAAGCGGCGATCTATGGCAGCGACGATCTCGATCTGTTGTTCAGCGCGCCGATCGCGCCGCGCGTCGTGCTGTGGTCGAAACTGGTCGGTATCGCGGGCACCGTGCTGATATCCGAAGCGTTCTTTGTGCTGCCGCCGCTGGTGCCGGTGATCGTGCTGGGGCACCCGGCGCTGGCGGGTGCGTTGCTTCTGCTGGTCGCGCTGGTGCTGGTGGCAACGTGTTGCGGGCTGGGCGTCATGCTGGTGATCGTGCGGCTGGCCGGCCCGCGCGCGGCGCGCAGCGTGGCGCAAGTGACGATCGCGCTGTTTGGCGGGGCAATGGCAATCGCCAGCCAGGCCATCCGCTTTGGCGGGCATGCCGGTCGGCACAACGGGTTTGCGCTGGTCTATGGCTGGGCGCGTGCGCACCGGTTTGGCCAGGCCGGGCTGGGCAGCCTGCCGGCGCGCGCGGGGTTCGGCAATCCTTTGGCCGGTCTGGTGGTGGTGGCAGGGGCACTGATGCTGTTCGCGATCACCGGCTGGCTGTTCGAGCGCAATTTTGCCAGGGCGTTCCAACAGGCGGGGCAGCGCGGGGTGCCGTTGCTGCATCGCGGCGCGGCGCGGTCTGGGCTGCGCGCGCGGTTTACCCCTTCGCTGGTGCGCGCGATCCTGACCAAGGAAATCGCGCTGGTGTGGCGCAACCCGCAAGTGTTGGCAACGATGCTGCTGCGGCTGGTCTATCTGGTGCCGATGATGCTGTTGCTGTTGCAGCAACACCAGTTCGTGCTGCTGCCCGCGCTGGTGTTTGCGGGCGTGTTCGTCACCACGCAACTGTCGGGCGATCTGGCCTGGCTGGTGATTTCGGGCGAAGACACTCCCGATCTGCTGACCGTCGCGCCGGTCGCCCGCGCGACGCTGCGGCGGGCCAAGCTGGTGGTGACGATGCTGATGGCCGCGCCGCTGCTGGCGCTGATCGCGCTCGGTCTGGCCAGCCGTGCGCCGATCATGGTGGTGGCGCTGGTGCCGCTTGGCCTGCTTGGCACGGCCACGGCGGCGGGTATCCAGTTGCGGCTCGAACGCCCGACCCCGCGCAAGGCGTTTGGCCGCCGTACCCAGGGCGCGTCGATCCTGGCCAACATGCTGGTGATGGTGGTGGCGCTGGCGCTGGGCGGGGCGGCGGCGGGGCTGTCATTCTGGCTGACCGCATGACCCACGGCCGTACGCTGACCGATCGCACGTTGACCCGCGCCGATTGCGCCGCGCTGATCGCGCAAGACGGGCCCTGGCGTCTGGTCCAGTGCGATCTGGCCGAGGCCGATCTGGCGGGCCTCGATCTGACCGGGTGGCAGTTCGATCGCTGCGACATGCGGCGCATCGCGCTGTCGGGCGCGCGGCTGGAGGCAAGCCGCTGGCAATCGGTGCGCGCGCCGTTTGCGGCGATGATAGGCACCGATCTGACCGATGCGGTGTTCAACGCCTGCGACATCAACAACGCCGCGCTGCGTAATGCGCGGCTGACCGGGGCGGGTTTTACCGGGTGCAAGCTGACCGGGGCGGACTTGTCCGATGCCGCGCTGATCGACGCGCGGTTCGAGGAATGCCTGCTGATCGGCGCCAAATTGCCTGGGCAGTCGTTCCGCAAACAGACCTTGCGCCGCGTCGATCTGGAACAGGGCGATCTGCGCAAATGCGATTTCCGCGATGTGGTGTTCGAGGCGTGCAGCCTGCGCGATGCCAATCTGGCGGGCGCGCGGTTTGACAAGGCTGATTTGCGCGGGTGCGATCTGGGCGGATTGCGGCTGTTCGATGCCACGCTGTTCAAGGGCGCCACGGTGTCGCGCGATCAGGCTGCGCAATTGCTGGCGCAACTGGGTCTGCGTCTGGGCTAGCTGCGGTGGTTCATCCCTATCGCCTCGATGCCCCGGCGGCGCAGATTGCGGCGACGTTCGATGCCGATGCCGGCAGGGACGTGTGGCAGCGCGGCAGCGTGATCCCCGGCGGTTTTGCCCCCGTGGTGGTGCGCGGCAAGACTGGCAGCCGTTATCTGATCCCGCGCCTGTGGGGTGTGCCACCGCCGCCGCGCGGGACGCATGCGGTCACCCACGTGCGCAATCTGGAAAGCCCGTTCTGGATCGGCACTTTGCGCCACACCGAATTTCGCTGTCTGGTCCCGGCCACCGCTTTTTGCGCCACGCGCGGCGGGCGCGCGCAATGGCTGGCCGTGCCGGACTGCCCGGTGATCGCGTTTGCCGGGATCTGGCGCGACAGCGAAATACCCAGCTATGCGATCGTCACCACCGAGGGATCGCTGGGCGGGATCGTCAGCCTGCCGCTGATCCTGCCGCCCGACCATTGGCAGGAATGGCTGTCAGCCGACTGGAAACGCGCGCAACGGCTGGTGGCGTTGGGCCATTCGCCGCTCGACCTGGTGCCCGCAACGGGGTGACGGTCAGCGGTCGCGGTCGGTTTCAGGCCGCCCCGGAATGCGGTCGAACGGCATCGGCGCGTTGCCCAGCCCCAGTTGCGCGTTCATCATCCCCGCACGGGCGGCGCGTTCCTGATCGCCGCTGCTGCCGACCGAGACCATCACCGCCTGGCTGGTGATGAAATCCTTCAGCCGTTTGGCCAGGCTCGCGGCTTCGTCGGGTTTGCCCAGCATCGACAGGATATGGCGATGGCCGTCCTTGCCGAACGCCACCGAATGCACTTCGGCCATCCACAGCCGGAAGGTCATGCCTTCGATCTGCACGACCTGGCTGCTGGAATGGAGGTTGGAGGTATAGCGGTTGCCTTGCCCGACTTCGGCGGCGGCATACGTGCCGTTCATGTCCATCCAGATCAGCTTTGACCGGAAATCGAACCGCAGCGTCAGGAACCGCGCCACATCGAACGCCGCCTTGGCCAGCGCCCACACAAACAGCGTGCACGCCGCCAATGAGCCGATGCCCGCGCCGCCGCCTGTCAGCGCACCGACCAGCATGTAACTGGCAACGCAGGCCAGCACCGTCAGCACCAGCGCATAGCCGTTGATCAGCGTGATGATCGCCGGATTGCCCGAGGCAAACGGGCGATCGCCATCGGCGCCATCGATCACGAACGGCACCGGCTGGGTTTCCTCGACGATGCTGCCCTGAAACTGGCCCGATCGCTGGTCCAGATTGACCACCGGATCGATGCGGCAATAGCGGCGATTGGGGATTTTTTCCCACCACGCATCCTGCATCGCGCGCATGAATTCGGCTGAAACCAGCGCGGGATTGACCGAAATGTTCCAGGTGTCCTGGATCATCGACACGTTGGTCGAGGGCGCGGCCATGCGGTGGCGCATCACCGCGGCAAAGAACAGGCCGTGCAGCACGCCTGCCAGCACCAGCAGCAACAGCAGTGTCGTTGCGCCGATGCCGAACGGTGATGGGGGCAGGGCATTGCCGACCAGCGCGATGGCGACCGGGCCCAGCACTGAAAACGCGATCAGCGCGGTCATCTTGGGCACCGACAGCACGTTGATGCCCACTTCCGCGCGCGCACCGGCCCTGGGATTGAGCAGACTGGGCGCCGAAATCACGAACAGGATGATCGCCACCCACCCCGACACGCGCCCGCCGCCATCACCGCCGCCCAGAATGGCCGAGACCACCAGCCCGATCAGCAGCGCCACGGTCAGCATGCCCGCCTGAAACTGCCGTTCGGCAAAGGTGCGCACCGGGCGCGGGGCATAGATCAGATCGGGCACCAGATAATAAAGCAGCCCCGACAGCGGATCGGACGGTTCGGGATATTCCAGCGCCTGCTGGCGCAGTGTTTCCTTGATCGCGGTTTCGGCCGCTTTGCTGGTGCCGGTCTGGTCGGGCTGCAATTGCGGGGCCAGCCCCTGCGGGCGGCCGCGCCCGAAAAAGAACCGCAACTGGCTGAACACCTGAAACAGCAGGTATCCGCCCATCGAAACCAGCAGGAACGCCACCGCAGCAGCCACCAGCGCCTCGACATGCGCGCCGGTGTGCAGCGCCGCGCGCGCCTGGAACAGCAGGACCAGCCCGGTCAGCCCGGACACCATCGCAGCGCCTGCGACAAACAGATTGTGTTCGCGCAGCGGGTTGGGAAAGGTGAAGTTCTGACTGCTGCTGCTGTATTCGTAGCTCACGGCCACTCCTGCGGTTACGCCCCGGCGCCGGTTGGGCGGGCGCGTTGTGACAGCGCATCAGGTCCTTCGCAAGGGGGGCTTAACCGTGAAAGGGCCGGTCTGTGCGCACAAACAGCACCGATGTGCCATTGTCATAGGCCCTGCGCCAGATCGCCGGCTGCGCGGCGAGCGCGCGGACCAGCGCCGGGCTGCTCGCCTGTATTAGCGCATAGGCACAGGGGTGGTATCTGCGCTCGATGGTGTCGAGCGTGCCGGGGTCGGAATTGGTGCGGTTCGACAGGGCCGCTTCGTCGCTGCGATAGAGATAGTACCGGCCATCGAACGCCACCGTCCAGCCCGGATAGCCGCCATCGATCACCGCTCCGCCCAGCACCGGATCGGTGAACACCACGCCGCCGGGCGCGGTGTGGGCGAGCGCGGCGAACACCGCCCGGCCATTGGCGCGTTCGGGCCTGACCGGCAGCCATAGCGACACCGCGACGACCAGTGCGGCGCATGTCGCAAGGCCGATGCCGATCCGACGCAGGCTGTGCGTGCGCGGCGGCGCGCTGCCGATGGTCATCCGTGCCAGCAGCGGGATGATGGCGATGGCATAGAACAGCATGAAGCGTTCGGCGCTCATCGCCATGGCAAAAGTGACCAGCACCGGCACCACTTCGCCATCGGTGACCGTGTGCCGGTGCCTGATCGCGACCGCCAGCACGACCAGCCCCGACGCCAGCACCGTGCACAGGGCATAGCGCTGATAAGGGTCCCACAGCGGCAGCCATTCGGTCGCGCCAAAGGCATGGCTGGCCATCGCATTGGTGCGCGCAAAGGCGATGATCGCAAAGCCCGCCGGCGTGGCAAGTACGGCTACGGCGGCCACCAGCGCCAGCATCGTCAGCGCCAAGGGACGATCGCCCTGGCCAAGGCCGTGGCGGACCCAGCGCAATGCGGCAACCGCGCCGATGGTCAGTGCCGCGATCGGCACCGAAGGGTGCAGGTTTTGCCACACCACAAACAGCGGCAGACCCACCACCAGCGCCGTGCGCCATGACCGCACCTGGTGCAACATCACCAGCGTCAGCCCGAACCCGAGCGAGGCAAAGCTCTGCGGCCGGATGGTCGCCGACGGAAGGGCCACCGCCAGGCCGATCGCCAGCGCCACCAGCAACGACAAGGGGCGGGTCGCCCGTCGCAGCGCGGGCATGATCGCCAAGATCGGCCCCGCGAGCCAGATCACCGCATCGAGCGCGCGCAACCCCTTCCAGCCGATCGCGTCGAGCACGTGCGCATAGCCGATCTGCGCCAGCCACGCATTGGGCACCAGCGCCTCGCCAAGATGCGTGGCGACGAACGGTTCGCGCAGGAACGGGCCCTGCGCCATCATCAGCCGGCCAAGCTGCAACTGCCAGCCCAGATCGGCCAGCGAGATCGTGTTGCGGCATATCGCCCAGGCGATCGCCACCGGCACCAGCCAGAACAGCAGTGCGACAATCCCGCCTGCGGGTCGCCCGCTGAAACGCCGGTCAGGCATTGACACTCAGACGCGGCTGGCCTGATCGAGCAAGGCGAGATCCTCGGCCGTCAGCGCAAGATGGATCGACCCCAGCAAATCCTCGACTTGGGCCACGCTGGTCGCGCTGGCGATCGGCGCAGCAATACCCGGTTGTGCGGCGATCCACGCCAGCGCGACCTGCGCCAGGCTGGCGCCATGCGCGGCGGCCACGGTGTCGAGCGCGGCCAGCACTTGCGGGCCATGACCTTCGACATATTTGCCCACGCGATAGGCGCGCGCGCCGGTCACGTCGGCAGGCGTGCGATACTTGCCGGTCAGATATCCGCAGGCCAGCCCGAAAAACGGTGTCATGCCAATGCTGTGCGCCACGCAGTAATCCTGCACCGCGCCTTCGTACCCGGTGCGTTCGAGCAAGTTGTATTCGTTCTGCAACGCCTGATAGCGCGCCAGCCCGCGCGTGGTCTGCGCGGCCATCGCGCTATCCAGCCGCTGGGCGCTGAAATTCGACGCACCGATCACCCGCACTTTGCCCGCGCGCACCAGCGCACCGAACGCTTCGGCAACGGCGCCCTGATCCTGCGTGTCGTCATCCTGATGGGCGAGGTAGAGATCGATGTAGTCGGTGCCGAGGCGTTGCAACGAGGCTTCGACGGCGGTGGCGATATGCGCGGGTTGCAGCCCTTTGCCCTCGCCGATCGGCAACATGCCGACCTTGGTGGTGATCACCACGTCGTCGCGCCGCCCCCGGTGCCGCAACCATGCGCCGATCACCGTTTCGGATTCGCCGCCCCGGTTGCCGGGAATCCACGCCGAATAGACGTCTGCGGTGTCGATCACGCTGCCGCCCCCGGCCACGAAGGCATCGAGCACGGCAAAACTGGTGGCCTCATCGGCGGTCCAGCCAAACACGTTGCCGCCCAGGATCAGCGGCACGGTGGTCAGATCGGATTGTCCGATGGCACGAAGCTGGGTCATGGGTCTCTCCCGCCGGGACATGCTGTCCCGATTCAACACCATGCAGATAGCCGCAAAGCCGGACTGACTGAAATGAGTTTTGCGCCGCGCCGAATGTGTTTGCGCTGCATCAAGGATCGCGTGGCGCCGGTGGCGCATCGCCGGGTGCTGCAGGTGACAGTTCGAACCCGGAGATTTCCCATGAAGGCCTATTTCATCGGCAGCGGCATTGGCGCCCTGGCAGGCGCGGCCTTTCTCGTTCGCGATGCCGGGCTGAACGGACGGGACATCACCATTTTCGAAAAGCACCCTCACGTGTTTGGCGGTGCGCTCGATGGATCGCGGCTGGCCGATGGCGCCTATAGCCTGCGCGGCGGGCGGATGCTGACCACCGAACATTACGAATGCACCTGGGACTTGCTCGACAGCATTCCCGCGCTCGATCCATCGGGCGAGTCGGTGCGTGCGCGCACGGTGGCCTTCAACACCGACCATGTCGCCCATTCGCGCGCGCGGCTGGTCGATCGCCACCGGCACAAGCTTGACGTGCGCCATATGGGGTTGTCGATGCACGACCGGCTGGAACTGGTGCGCCTGCTCGAAGCGAGCGAGGACCGGCTGGGCGACAGCGCGATCACCGACTGGTTGTCGGCGCCATTTTTCGAAACGCCGTTCTGGTTGATGTGGCAGACCACCTTTGCCTTTCAGGTGTGGCACAGCGCGGTCGAGTTGAAGCGCTATCTGCACCGGTTCATGAACGAATTTCCGCGCATCGAAACACTGGGCGGGGTCAAGCGGACCGAATTCAACCAGTATGATTCGATCGTGCTGCCGCTCGAACGCTGGCTGACCGCGCAGGGTGTCCGCTTTGAAGGCAACACCCTGGTCACCGATATCAGCATCGAAACCGATAGCGAGCCGGGCGAACGCCGCCACACCGTCACCAGCCTGACCATCGAGCGCGACGGGCAGCAACAGTGTATCGACACGCGGCACGACACGCTGGTGTTCTATCAGAACGGATCGATGACCGACGCCACCAGCCTGGGCACGCACGAGACCCCGCCGCCAAAGCTGACCCGGGCCGACAGCCAGGGCTGGGCGCTGTGGGAAAAGATCGCGCAAGGGCGCCCCGAATTCGGCAATCCGGCGGCGTTCAACCGCTCGATTCCCGAAAGCCTGTGGGAAAGCTTTACCGTGACATGCCGCAATCCGCGCTTTTTCGACGCGATGCAGGCGTTCAGCGGCAACGCGGCGGGCACCGGCGGGCTGGTGACGTTCAAGGATTCGCGCTGGCTGATGTCGGTGGTGCTGTATCATCAACCGCATTTTCCCGATCAGCCCGAAGGCGTGCAGGTGTTCTGGGGCTATGCGCTGCATCCCGACCGGGTGGGCGATTTCGTGGCCAAACCGATGAGCGAGTGCGGCGGCG
>Ga0302187_10004374_pt1 | contig 11328 bp, 19 predicted proteins | sample II_Bog_E1_3_FD_202120 | JGI IMG/M metagenome (GOLD analysis project Ga0302187, IMG submission 202120) | Peat permafrost microbial communities from Stordalen Mire near Abisko, Sweden - II_Bog_E1_3 | ecosystem: Environmental > Terrestrial > Soil > Wetlands > Peat | place: Sweden: Abisko...
CTGATAGACGATGCCCAGTGCCCCCTTTCCGATCTCCGCGTGGGGTAGGACCGGTGGCGCTGGGCGGGCCTCCAGGGCGAAAAAAACAGGTAGCCCGGCAACCCACGAAGGGGAAGCTGAGCTACCTGTTTTTTTGTCACGCGGCGGCTAGTTAGGGCTGCATACCCATTCGGGTCATAGAGTCCCGCGTCTTGTCCGCGTCATACATCGCGGAGTCCAGATCGCTCGCGGTGTGCTTCCACCCGGTGCCGGCGACGAGGTAGACGTCTCGGTCGGGGTCGTAACTTATCGTGATGCGCCCGTCGCTGCTCGTAGCCACACCCGGTGCCGTTAGGGACCAGGGAGCTAGAGCAGGCGGGAGAGGCTTGTTCCCGCAGCCAGAAAGACCTGGGCCGCAGATGATGGCTATGGCAGCGAGTGGGTTCATTACACGATCCTTACGTCTTCGTGGATTGCTTTTTCGAGAACGTCAAACAACCACCTGTTCCCTAGAAGGACAGCGGTGAGCTGCTTGTCGAGGTATCCGCAGACGTCCTCCTCACCCAGCTTTGCGTTGTTCGCAAGGTCACCCGTGGCGTTGTAACAGCCGTGGATGATCTCGTGGATCAGGAGGCGGGCCTGCGTGCGGGCCGGCGGCGTGGGGTCGAGTAGGATTTCCTGCTGCCCCTCGTCGTTGAAACCCCAATGCTCTTTGTGAACACCGGCCCGCTCCACCTCAGTCATCGCCCGCAGCGTATAGTCGATCGGGCCTATTCGGATGACTAAACGCCGCGCTTCTCGGCTTGTTCGCCCCACTGTCTGTCCCCCGAAGGTTTATGAATCAGCCCGTCAAGATAATCGGGAAGCCGGTTGAACATTTTCAGGTGGTCAGCGTCTTCGTCCGACACCAATGGTCCCGTGCAGTCTCCCATCACGTCACCTTCTTCGTTTTCTCAGCGAGATACGCCGGCAGCCGGCCCTTCGGCCCACGGTCGTCTACCATCTTCCCAACGCTCTTCGCGTCGATCAGGATCGCCATACAGGCCATAACGTGGGCCGCATGTTCCACGCCGCTCTCCGGGTCGATGTCCTGCCCGTCAGCCAGCGCCAGGAGGTGCCGCATGGCCGCGTTGGTATACGTTGACAGGGTGATACCGTGCTCGCGCCAGTTCATCTTGCCGTATTTCGCCGCGCCGCCCTGGAACACCTCGCCCATCTTGAATATCGCTAGAGGCGGAAGGCAATCCATGCCGCCCGGCTTCGAGGCACCGATCGCGGTCTTCGGGTTTCCGTCGGGATACTTGCCAGCCTGAACAGGTGGTAGGACCAGCTCGAAACGGCTCAGGCGAAACGCCCGGACGCCCTCCCTAGGATTATCCCCAACGACGAAGACGTAGTCGTTGGACTGGAATACCTCTTGCTCTGCGAAGTATATTTTCCCAACCGTCAGGTCGATGGTCGGGTCTACGCAGCGCAGACGGTCGCCAGGGTTAACGGCTCGGCCTTGGATGGATGCCACAGTAGAATCTCCTTGGTTGACTTGTCGTAATCGCAGCGGCGGAGAATCCGCGCCACGCGTGCTTGTGTCAGCGCGTCCCGCTCAGTGAGCTTCGCGGCGCGGTATGCCTCGACAACGCGCCTCCAGAGGCCAGCTTCGGTTTGCCCAACGGGCCCCAGCAGCTTCTCGGCTTTCTTGATGCCCACGCCTGGGATGCCGGTGTAGCCGTCCGTCACATCGCCCATCAGGCTCTGCAACATCCAGAAGTGATTTCCTTCGGCCTCGGAGACCACCACGGGGTGCGTCTCTTTGATCGGGTTGAAGTGCCGGCCGGGGACCGTGCGGAGGTCCTTGTCGGCGGTGAGGATGATCGAGTCCGCGTATTTGTCCGTCGTCGCCAGGATGCCCAGCAGGTCGTCGGCTTCGAGACCATCAACCACGCGGGTGGTGAAACGCTCGTGGACGGCCTCTACCGTGTGGACGTATGTGGGCGGCTTGCCCTTGACGCGGTTGGCTTTGTAAGAGGGAAGGATGACCTTGCGAAAGTTATGAGGCCCGGTAAAGCACACCAGAACGTCTTTACAACGTGCTATGCGTGCCCAAGAGGCGATCGTATCCACAGCAGCCGCAGCGGCTCCAGCGAAGTCGTTTTGCTCCCCGATGACACCGTCACCGAAGTCGAACGTCTTTGCGTGGGCCGCTGCGGCACGAAAGGCTACAATGTCCCCATCAATTAGGGCGAGGGTCACCCTACTTGCCGGGCTTCGTAACGTAGCGCATCGCGCCATCGTCCTGCCGCTCCGAGGCCGCCTTCTTAATGGCCTGCATCGCCGGCGGCGTGTAGAGTGGGGAGGTCTTCGTCGGGGGTGTCTTACGATCGTTTTTCAAGATGTCTCCTAATGGGTCTCAGCCCAGTTGTTTCCGACCTGATGCAGGCCCGCGAGAGGGCACTTGAAGCCCAGCCTTACGCCAGCCTCAGTGATGCACGCTGCGAACGTCAGGCCGATCGCGTCGGCGTTTGCGGGGTCATAGGCTTCGATCTGGTCTTCGTCGTGGACGTTGGCGACGAGACCGTAATCAACCCCATGCTGCCATCCCTTAGCCGGCGCGGCCTCGAAATAGAACAGCGATAGGGCTTTCTTCATGATGGCCGCCTCGCCGCCCTGGCAGAGAGACACGAGAGCGAGACGCGGCTGAGTGGAATAGATGCGGCGGCCGTCGAGCCCGATCAGGAACTTCTTTTCCTTCAACGTGCCCTGTGCCTTCGCTTCCAACTTGTCCAGGCCCGTCATGGAACGCGCCAGGGCGATGTTTCCAAGTTTCCCCAGCTCCATCAGCGGTAGACGCGGCGGAATTAACCCCGCTTCTCGATAGACACCGTGGGCAGTTCTCCCGAGGCCGCCATCGGTGGACCCGAAGAGTTTGGCATAGATGAACGTCTTCGCGCCGTCCCGGCCCTGATTAAACTTATCGTCCCAAAACACGGTGGGGAGAACGCGCGCGTCGATGAGAGCGCGGAGGTTGGCGCTATGCGGGTCGGTGCGCTCTGATTTTTTCCCCGAGACGATGCGTTCTGCAAGCTGCCCTCCGTCGTATTTGAAAAGGTAGTGAGCCAGCACGCGGAGTTGGATACCCTCGCCGTCCACGCCGACCAGTTTCCGACCCTTAGGGACAGTCCATAGGGCGCGCATATCGTGGTCCTTATCGACCTGCGCGGTGTTTGGTTTGGAGTGGGTCATGCGGCCGGTGCGGGCACCGTTGGGGTTCACGCGGCCGTGGATGCGCCCGTCGGGCTTCACCAGCTTCAACCAGCCGGCTTTCCCGTCAGAGAGCATCCCGATCTTCTTCTGGAGCCGGAAGTATTCCCGAAGGGGCTTCGCGGCCGGGTGCTTCATTCCGGCGAGGATGTTGTCGTCCAGCGCCGGGATGCCGTCGTCCCCGAACGCCTTAGGCTTCCATCCGAGGGCGATGAGACGCTCTCCGACTTGCTTGCGGCTTCCTGGGTTGAACGTCTCGACCCACTTCTTCGTGAAAGGCTGGCCCTTGACGTATCCGAACTTGCTGTTCGTGGCTCCCATGACGCGGGTGAGTTCCCGATCAATGGGCGGAAAGAACCCCTGCAGCTGCTCGCCCACGACGTCGATTTCGCTGCGCAGTCGCATGTCCAGCTTCTCGGCCGCGACGATGTCAAAGAAGAACCCGTGGCGCTCCTGCTCAACGATTGCAGCGGTGACCTCGTGTTCTAGCCGGCAGCTCGACCCCCAGGCCTCGACGTGCTTGAACTTATGCCAGAGAGGACGTGTGGCGTGGATGTCCTGGCGGGCATAAGTGATCAGCTCTTCGTCGATCTTCTGGAAGTCTCCTGAATACTTTCCCTTCAGGATACCCAGCCGCCTGCCCCAGCCGTCGAGGGTGTGGTCACGCTGCTCCGGGTCCGCAAGGCGGGCCATGACCAGGGTGTCCTTACACCGCTCGAACGACAGCGCGCCGGGGAAGAACCGCTGCATGATCTTAAGGTCGAACCCAATCAGATTATGCCCGATCGCGTGGTCGGCGGCGGCGAGCCGGTTCAGGCCCGCTTCCATCGAGAAGTCACACAGTGGGTGGTCTCCGTAGACAACGCCGTCATCGCCGTCGGGGTCGCCAATCTGCAAGCAGTGAACCTTCGTGACTGCGTCGAGGAGCCCGTCGGTTTCGGTGTCGAAAATCACGTCGGCCAACAGTGCCTCCTGTTATTCAGAGTGTGGATTGGTGGACATTATGAGCGATATTAGAGCCTTGGTGGGGTAGGCTTGTCCGGTGCGAACGAGATATTCGGCGGCGCGCACCAACATCGTGGGGTCGTCCTTCATGTGGCCGATCCCGACGTTGCAGCCGTGACAGATCAAACCCCGAACGGCCCCGGTGGCGTGGTTGTGATCGACGTAGAGCCGCTTCTGATCCGCGCACCTGCAGACGATACAAGCGCCGTCCTGGGCGTCCTTCAGACGGGCATAGACACCCGCATCGAGACCGTAATGGTAGCTCAGACGCCGCTCAGAGGAGCAGGCCTTGCACCGTCCCTGCTTCCCGTCGGGACTGTTCTTCTGGACGTGGAAGTGGCCAAGTGTCTTCTCCTGGCCGCAGCTTCCGCATCGCTTAGAACTGGGCCTCTCCTTCATCAACAAATCCGTGGGCACCTGCGGCGTCCTCCTTAATAAGTTCCTTGGGGACCAGAAGCCCCCGAGCGTCGTCGTAGCCGTAGCCCCAGGTGCGCCCGAGAGCGCGTCCGGTGTTTCGGTCCTTCAAGCATCGCAACGTGGTGGTGGACCGGATTTCGAGGTCCTCAGCCTGCGTGTCCCGCTCGATGCCGAACATGGCGTGCGACCAGAATTGCAGGGCACGAGAGCCCTTGAAGTGCTTGCCCATGACGCGCCCGCCCTCCTCGTGGGGTTTCCCCTCGGGGGTCGCGAGGTGGCTCACGTAGTGGAAAACCAGCCCCAGGCGTTTCGCTAGGCCCGCTGCCTCGGCCATGATCTTTTCCAGAGCGGTGCGCTCGTTGTCCTCAGCGGCTGCCAAGGCGGTCATGTGGTCGAGGTAGATATGCTCGCAGCCCAGCGCGGTCGCCATGTAAGTGATCCGGGCCTTGATCGTGGCCCAATCGCAGGCACCAAAGCTGTCGAATAGGAACAGCTTACCAGAGGCCTCCAGACGGTCCCAGGCGGTCACAAGCTCTGCCGGCTCCCAACCCCCATCGGGGATGTGGAACCGCTTCCCGGCACCTTTACCGGCCAGCCGCCGGCCTGTCTCACCGACGGACTGCTCCAACAGGAGAACCCCCGTGGTGATCCCCAGCGTCATGACGTCGAACTCGATCTGCTCGCTCAGCCAATCAGTCTTCCCGCAGCCTGTCCCGCCGCCGATGCCGATCACGTCCCCGACCCGGCGTCCGTATGTCCGCTCGTTCAACCGAGAGTCTTTATACGGCCGCCCCATCTCGATCTTCGCCAGGACGCGGTCGCGGATGTCTTCCAGGTTGACGATGCCGTCGGGGCGGTAGACCCGAGCATCATAGACCGCCCGGCGCAGCTCGTCGCGTAAACCGGCCTGGACGCAGTCTGAGGCGTCTTTCATGTCGGCGGGAAGCGCGGCGATCTTGACGCGGCCTGGAGTGAACAGCTCGCAGCACTCGGTGGTCGCCGCGCGCCCCGGTTCGTCCTGATCGAACATCAGAACGATCTCTTCGTAGCCCTCAAGCCACGCTATATTCCGCGAGAGGCACTTCTTAGCTGACGCCGCGCCGCTCGGTAGCGAAACCACCGGCCACTTGTTGTCGAACACCTGGGAGACGGACATGGCGTCCAGCTCGCCCTCAGTGATGACCAAACGGCGGCCGGTGGTGGGCCACAGATGTTGACCGAACAGCGGGAGGTCTTTCCCCTCACCGACGATCGTGAAGTTCTTCGAGCCGTCGCGCAGCTTCTGAGCGACCAGCGTTCCGTCTGCGCCGAAGTATTCGGCAATCTGGACCTTGCTGCCGGCGCGGTTCTTCCCCACGCGGTAGCTGAACTTCTGGCAGGTCTCTTCGGTCAGCTTTCGCACCGGCAGCGCCTGCACTTCGCCGCTTACAAAGTCTCCTGTTGACAACGCCTGTCTCCTCTTATCGTGGATGGTTTCGCCGTCACCTCTTTCGGTGTGGCAGCAGGCGTAGCAATAGGTGTGTCCGTCCGAATACAGGGCACAAGCATCGCTGCTTGGGCACCTGTTGCACGGGCCCTTGGATACGAGATCGCTCTCGCTAGGCTGAAATGGGGGCACTCGGTTGCTCCGGTTCGGGAGTCTTGTTGGCCGGCGAACGCTTCTTGATGTTCGTGACGGTCAGTGAGTTTCCGTTGACGTCGATCGAGGCGATCCGCGCGTCCAACGCCTGGACGTCCAGAGAGGTTGGGAAGGCAGCTTTAAGGGCCGCAACGATCTCCGTAGTGGAGACCGTCACGGTGAAAGTGGTGTGGCGAAGGACCTGCATCAGTAGAAATCCGTCATCGGTTCAAGGATGTTGGTCAGCTCGCAGCCCAGGTCGCACACCTCGACCGCCTTCTCAGCGATCCCTTCGATGGCCGCATCCAACGCCAGGGCGGCGCTGAACGGCAGCGTGATGACCACGCAGGGAAGACCGCCCTGGCCAATAATCCACTTGACATTCAACATGATCAGACGCTCCGAAGGAAGTAGCGGACATAACGCTGCCCGGTGACGTCGTATTGGGTGGTTGGATTAATACTGATCCGCCGGCCCTTCTCGTCCCTCTGCCGGTTCAGCTCGAAGATGCGGCTGGGCAGGTGGCGGATGCGGTGGACGGACTCCGCTTCGACCCCAGTGATGGAGCCGGTTTTGCGGAGGTGGTTCAAAACGGTCGTGCACTGAGGTGACATGGGAACTCCATTGATCAGATTGCGGTGTAGCCTTCGAGGAACGCTTGGCGCGGGCTGATGGCCTCGTATCCGTCGGGGTAGACGATCCAGTAATCGAGCGGAACGGGGGTGTATCTGGCCGTCATATTTGGTTGAAACGGTCTAAAAACCAGATATTCAGGAGCGTCACAGTTAAGCCAACAGCCGGTTTCGGTCACGGCCGCAATTTCCGAGGCGGACACAACCTTCGTGGATTTGAAGAGCGAGAACGGCGGCATGGCCTCATCCGCCGAGAGGGATGACGTTGAGGACTGTTCCGGCAGGCTCTCCGGGTTTGGCCCACCGCTTCGTGGAAACCAGAGCAACAACTTGGTAGTCATCGCCCCACAGATTTGTCTTAGTTGCAGCATCAAGCGGGACCTTTGCGAAGTTGTCAACGTCTCCACGGGGCATTGATAGCTTACTCGTCTTCGGCTTCTCCACGATCGTTTCCACAATCGCTATGACGGGTCCTGAGACTTTCTGCTTCTGCTGCTCCGCGAGTTGCTTCTGGCAGGACGCATAGTAGACTGCATGGCCTTTACTGTAGAAATGCCCTCCGAACTTTGTCTGCGTGCCTCGGCTGGCGGGAGCGGGTGCGCCGATCACACGAAAGAGGAGAGAGGTGCCCGCAAAGGCACCCCTCAGAACTTTCAGAGCCTCAGAGACCGGATCAGAAGTCAGCGTCACTGTTGACCCCATCAGCCGGCGCGGCCGCCTCGGCCGGGGTTTCCTCCGGGTCGAAGCCGTAGCCGTCCTCAGCACTGAAGCCGTAATCGTTTGCCGTTCCGGCGGAGCCCACAACGCGCTTGATGATCTGCGCTGCCAGCAGGGTATAAGACAGGCCGCAAGCGCCTGTCCCGTTAACGAAGTAGGGCCGGGTGTCGAACGTCAACTTGCCCTCGGAACCGCCCCAAATCGCTGGGGCCTGGAGGGTGGGCTTGCCGTTCTCATCATACGCGTTCATGGCCGCACCACGAGCGTCGAACAGCGCCGGGTAGCGATACCACGTCTTGCCGGCGTTCTTGCCCTTCTTGACCTCGCTCTTGTATTTCACCTTAAACGAGAACTCGATGTCGCCGGTTGGCTCGCCAGTGGTCTGGTCGAGGATTTCCGTGAACAGATCGTTGACTTTGAGCTGCCCCAGCTTCTTCTGCTGCTCTTTCTTCAGAAGGCCGAACGCCTCGTTACCGAGACGAACAGCCTCATCGTGAAGCGGCTGCAGCTTGGCGATCAGCGCCTGAACGGCCGGGTCTGCCAATCGGAAGATGGCCTTGGTTCCGAACTGGCCAGACGGAACAGGGAACTGGTCGCTGCCGTAATCCGGCTTGTCCAGGCGCGGGTATTTGAAGACGGCGCGTGGGGTGGTGAACTTCGGGTTCGGCTTCTTCTTTTCGTCGGCCATGGTGGCTCCTCAGATTGCGTTGGGAAGGGTTAGACGGACAGCGTGACGCACTTCTTACGCACGGACGAAACGCGGCCGTCAGCGTCGGTGATCGACAGCCACGTTCCGCGGTTCTCATGCGTTCCGGTGACGGTGCCGATTTTCAAGGCGCTGCGGCCCGACCGGCTGGCGGTGTAGAAGTTCACGCGGTCACCCACCATGATGGCGGCGTCGGCGGCGGTCTGGACGATCTCAGTGTTGGTCATGGGATTTCCTAGTTAGCCGAAGGTGGAAACGACGACGTTGTGGATGTGGACGCGCTTCATCAGCACGTAGTTGGCGACGTTGGCGCAGTGGAGGCGCCAGGACAGCACAACGTGCTGCGGGATGCGCCCCAGCATGTGCCAGACTTCGCTGACAACGGCAGAGATGAAAACGAACGGGATGAGAGCGTTCATCAAGACCACGCCGGCCACCAGCATGAAAGCGTGGTAACCGTAGAGGAACGGAAACTCGATCGACGTCAGGACCTTCCGTGCGCCGGTATTCACCAGCAGGGAGACCATGTAACCCAGCGCGGCAAGGCTACACAGGACGGCGGCGGTAGTAACGAGATAGGTTTGCATGGGTCTCAGTTCAGGTTGAGTTCGAGGTTGGCGTCGATCTCAGCGATCTCGAACGGGGTGATGGACATATCACCGCTGTCGAAGGCATCACGGAGCTGGTCCAAAGCGTGGTCGAAGTCCATCTTCTCGCGGGTGAAGATGGTCTGGAGAAGGGCCACCAAAGCGGCTGAAACGGCGACCACCTCCATGTCTTGGACGGCCTCAGCGAAAGCCGCAGAAATCCGGTAGGCCTCGCGGCGCGTCTGGGATGACGTCAGATCGTCGTGTGCAAAAGGATCGGGCATTTGGTCTCCAAATCGTTATCCGGGGCAGTAGCGTTGTTTTCCGTGCGCCTCAGTTTTTGAGACGCCTCAGCGGGTAGCAAGTCGGTTGAACAGCCGGCGCAGGGCAAAGCTGCGGATCAGCGAGATCACGGTGAAGATCAGACTGATCTCGAAATTAGCGCCGAGCTGAACGTGCATCCCGAACAGCGGGAGGACTGTGATGTTGCTCACGAACCCGATGCCGAAACCCACGGCGACGTTCACCCAGGCCTCATACCAAGAGTGGCGCGCCGACTGGCCTACTACCAGAGTGTGAGGACTGGTGGAGTCAGGAAAAGAAGAAAGGGGCATCAAGGACCTGCTCTATGTTGAATGTGGAACGTGTCGGGAGCGGAGGCAGCTCGACGTTAGGGTGGGCGGCCGTGAGGCTCTCCGAAAGTTTCGCAAGCCAGTCTTCCCGGTAGATTTCGACGAAGGTGGAACGAAGAATTGCGCTCAGTTCGGTCGTGTTGCTCGGGTGGACGCCGTAGCTGTCGTGGATCATAGCGAAGGAACGCATACCGCGCTCCCAGGAAGCCCGCACAGTGGCCGAGAGGTGGGCAGCGTCGAAGCTATGGATGAAGTTCGGCGCAGCCCCCAGGGCTTGTTTACGGGGCATGATAGGGGCCTCCAGCTCCTCGCCGTCCACGGTCATCTCGCCACACAGCGTGCGTATGCGGGAAGACGTCGTAGCGTGATAGGCTTGGCGGACTTTCGAGCCCGTCGGGGTCTCCCAATCGAACGGGAGGCCGGCCTTACCTAGCCGATCGGCGGTCGTCTGCAACCACGCCATGATGGACTTGGCAGACTGCACTGTCTCGCTCAGCGCCTGGACAAGGCAGTCGCGCAGGTAGTCGGCCGTCTTGCCCTGGCCGATCTCCGTGTCAGGCACGAGACCATCAGCGAGTAGCTGCGTGCGGATGCCGCTGTCGGTCACGCCGTAGGGGGTCGTCATCACGGCCCGTTTGACCGTCTTACGGGTCACCCGGCCCAACCACGCCATGGCCTCTTCTTTGCCGGCGGAAGCGTCGGCCTCCACGATGCGGATCACCACCGCAGCGACCTCCATATAGATGTCCTGCCGCTCAACCCCCGAGCAAAGATTAGTAGCACGAGCGCCAATAGGATCGAGCCCCATGGCCGCAAGATGCTGTAGGCCATTACAGGAACCGTCAAGAGGCACAGGAAGATGCGAGACGTGTTCATCAGGGTTCTCCAGTTGGAACGCTTGGCCCAGCTCATATACCGTCGCCAGCAGTCCCCAAGGCTCGTCGATGCCCGCAGCGCACCACCAAAGGTCCGCGAAGGGGTCGGCGGCTGTGGTGATCATCTGGTCCCGGCGATCCAACGCCCAGCCCACGCGGGCTTCGAGAGGCAGCTTGTCCTGGCCGGCGCAGTTGGCCGCCCTGACACACAGCCAGAACAGGCCGTCGGGCCCGAGTGGCAGGCCCGTGGCGAACATCAGCAGCCCCTTCTGCGCGTCGTTCCCCTGCGGCTGGGGACCAACCTGGGGAACCGGGTGGATGCGGCCCCGGAAACACCGCGAGTGCGGGTAAAAGATCGAGGGGTGCTCGCGGAGTTCACTGGCCACAGAGAGGGTGTCGAGTAGGGCGCTTTGCTTGCCGGTAGCGGACGCGTTGAAGTTGTGTATTTCAGCCAGCAGCCGGCGGTGAGACTTCTTGTCGGCGTCGGCCATGGCGGTCCAAACCTCGTCGGACACCTTAGGCGGCATCGGGCGTAGCTCAGCCTCCCGCAGACCGGCGATACCCCGGCGGTTCGTCCAAGCGTCCAGCATGACGTCCAGAACCCACGAATTAATGCGCCAGGGTGTCGCCTGGACAGCGTTAAGGCTGTCGAGGTCGTGCTGGCTGACCGGACGATCGAGGTCCGATGTGTGCGCGTGGGCTCCCGAACGAATGAGCGGGGTCTTGTGGATGATGTAACCGCCAGAGGCCTGGGCCATGCAATATCCTCACTATGTGTGTTGGTGGAGCTACAGTTCGAGGTTCTGCGTCTTCAAATGGTCGAACATATTCCGGGCGCTCTCCGCCGCCAGCTCCGCCATCTTCTCCCGGCCGCTGGCATCCCAAACGATGTCTCGGTGCGCGAA
>Ga0302187_10004377_pt1 | contig 11322 bp, 8 predicted proteins | sample II_Bog_E1_3_FD_202120 | JGI IMG/M metagenome (GOLD analysis project Ga0302187, IMG submission 202120) | Peat permafrost microbial communities from Stordalen Mire near Abisko, Sweden - II_Bog_E1_3 | ecosystem: Environmental > Terrestrial > Soil > Wetlands > Peat | place: Sweden: Abisko, Stordalen...
CCCCGAGCGGGCTGGCGAGCGCTGCGCGAATCTGTGGCGTGGGTTGCGCCTTGGCCCGGGCCACGCCGTTGCCGGAGAGGTTGCCGTGCAACGTGTCGGCGGTGTCGATCTGATAGAACGAGCCGTAGTCGCCGGTGGTGAACCAGCGGAAGGGGCTGAGCGGGTCGGGGCTGGCGAGGACGCGCTGGGCGCTGGCGTAGGTTGGCGTTGGGGCGTCGGGCAGAGGAGCATCGGGTGCGAGGGTTGTGTTCGCAGCGGCTTGCGTGCTGTCCGTGGTGCTGGTCGGAACGGGCACCGCCACGGCTTGCTGCATGACCAGAGCCACGGCCTTGGCGTGCTCTACGGTACGCAGACCCCAGTAGGCGACAATGCAGGTGAGGGCGGCGATCGCCCAGCCTTTGGCACGGAAGGGCTGGCGGCGCGCGCCGACCTCGTTCCCGATGAGTCCGAAGAGCCACGGCAGGATGAGCGCCGCGAGCAGGAGAAGGAAGATCAGCGGATCGAAGATGAAGACGATGGAGCCTGCGTACCAGTGGCGATCGAAGGGAAAGAAGGGCCGCAGACCGTAGTTGTTGGTGAAGTCCAGCAGAAGGTGGCTAAGCAGTGCGAGCAACGCGAAGCCGTAGAGCAGTCCCCAGCGCACGGGCGCAGCGGTGAGCGGGCGAACAAAGCGTTCGTCCGTACGGCGACCGTCGCCGTGACGGAACTCAGGCTCGGAGTCGGGTGGAGCGTCGTTGAGCCTTCGCTCATAGCGCCCTGCTCGCCAGCGGTGCAACAACCACACGCCACCGACGATGAACGCAGCCTCAAACGGCACGCCCAGGAAGGTATGCGTGATGCCCCGATGGTGTGCGAAGCCCGCGAGCGGTCCACGCAGGCTCCAGAGAGTGTCGATGTCCGGAAACTGCGCTGCGACGGCCATCGTCAGCGTCGTGTACGCTGCCTTGCGGTTGAGGCCCGTGCGAGCCAGGCAGGCGCCCGTCAGGATGTGCGTTACCGGTTCCATGTGAGAAGTATCCTAGCTGGCGCGGGCTACTCCGTCTCTCCCGGCGTGAGCTTGGGATTGATCTTGGCTTCGGCGCGGGGATACGGGCGGCCCTTGGCGAGCGCTGCTTCGAGCTCACGATCATAGCCGTAGATGTCGTCGAAGAAGTTCACGCTGCCATCCTCCCCCACGTTGGCGGTGAGATACATGATGGCGACGGGAAGCGGCGTCTTCAGGTTGTAGGTCTTGTTGTTGTTCGCTTCGTTCTTCATCATGTCAGCGACCTTGTCTGCATCCCAGTCGCCATCCGGCTTGTCCGTGGAGAGCACCCACTGCGCCATCTGATCCGCATGCTGCAGCCGGACGCAGCCATGGGAGCGGTCGCGGCGCGTGAGGTTGAAGAGGTTCAGCTCCGGCGTCGAGTGCATGTACACGTCGTACTCATTCGGGAAGAGAAACTTGACGAGACCGAGCGAGTTCTTCGGCCCTGGCTTCTGGCGCACAGCGTAGCGCAGGTGCTCGACGTCCGCGACCGAAGCGTTGCTGACGACGGTGCCGTTGCCGGTGGTCAGCTCGTAGTCATGCGAGGCGAGATAGCCCATGCCGCTCTTCTGCAGATGGCCCACGATCTCCTTCTTCACGATGGAGCCGGGCAGGTTCCAGTAAGGACGGAAGACCACATAGCGCATGAGGCGCACGAAGGTGGGCGTGTCGTGATTGCCTTTGGCTTCGCCATCGACGACGCGCATGGTGAAGGCGAGCGTGTGGTCCTCGCTATAGGCGCGCAGCAGGAACTCGGGCAGGTTTACGAGGATGCGGGGCTGCTGATAGTTTTCGGGCAACCAGCGCCAGCGTTCCAGCGAGTCGTTGATCTGCTTCACGCGCTCGGTCATGGGCACGTTGAGCGCGGCGACGGTAGCGTCGTTGAGCTTGCCATCGGCGGTGATGCCGTGGCGCTGCTGGTAGTGCTTCACGGCGTCGGACACGTCAGAGGTATAGGTATTGCCCTGCGCGGCCATCGTCCCGTCGCCTTCGCGCTGCAGGCGCACGATCAGGCCGCCGATGCCGGGATAGCTTCCGCCGACGGCGATGCCCTTCCCTGCTGCCGGCAGAGGCTCCAGCGGCGTCTGCTGGTCCTGCTGGGCGAGCTCGAGATAGCGCGGCAGCGCCTGCTCGGTGGCGGTGTACATGGGGTTCTTGGGCTCGACGGTGGAGACGATGCCGTTAACGTCTTCGGCGTCGACGAGCTGGTCGCCGACCAGCGTGGCCAGGTCCAGCTCAGCGCGCTTCTTGGGCACGTCGATATCGAAGTTGAGCGCCTGCGGATTGATGCGGCCTACGTGCAGGTCGGAGATGTAGCGCATGGCGGAGATGGTCATCGCGACATCGAACTGCGCGACGGTGTCCTGCGCGGCATCCGAGGTGTCGTGCTTCTTCAGGATCTCCGCGAGCTGCGTGGTGCGCTGGCTCCAGCGCGAAGCATCGTAATCCTCGGCGTTGAGGCCCTTCTTCGCGGCGTCAGTGAAAAGCTGGATGAACTGCGTGGCCGCGGCCGTGGGCTTGCCTTCACGAGTCCAGGCGAGCTCGAACTCCCGATCGTCGTAGAACTGCTGCACCTCCGGCTGGTAGTCGGAGTAGTCGGCCCACTTGAGGCTGGCGAGGCGAGGCGTGCTCACCGCGGTCTGAACGTTGTCGGCAAAGTCCGTGGTGTTGGGCTTGGACTTCGACTTGCGGTGGTGGAACAGATTGCGCGCGGAGCGAACGGTGCTCTTGCATCCGGAGAAGGGCAGCAGCAGGGCGGCCAGCAGGCCGACGGTCGCGAATCGACGCAGCGTTGCGGACGAACCGGTTGATGAGGGGCGAAGGTAGGTCACAGATTGGGCCTCTGAAGTATCGAAACGGGGGTCGAGCTGTCGCATGGGGTCTGGCTAGCTTGGATGCAGGGGATGCGTTTGCTGACATCGTAGCGTAGAGCGATTTTCGCGACGGGCGAAAAGCAGCAGCGACCTGCACACGACGTTCTACAAGCGTCCGGCCATCGTCATCCAGCAGAGGCCAGCCTGCGCGACGATCAGCATCACCGAAAGCGCCAGGAACATCTTTCGCGCGGTTGTTTCCAGCGCATCCGCGAAGACCCCACCGATGAACGTGAAGAGGAATGGCAGCGCCCAGAACCACGGTGCGGTGACGACCTGCGTCGTGTAGAGCCAGGCGAGCGCCAGCACCATCAGCAGCGGTGCGGTGTTGCCGAAGTAGCGGCTGCGTTTCGTGGTGACGTAGAGGACGAGTGCCGTGAGTGTCGCGACGACGATGCCTGTGTTGCCGGGCGCGGTGGCAAAGAGCCTCACAGCGCCGTTGGTGAACCAGAACCGCGCCGCGCCGCCCGAGAAGATGTACTGAAACGCCGAGAGCCGGAGGCTAAAGCTGAAGAAGAGCATCACCATGGCGCCCAGCATCGAGAAGAGGACGATCTGCATGACGTAGGCGCGATTGCGCTCGCAGAGGTAGAGGCAGAAGATCGTCCCGGCGATGATGCCGATGCCTGCAGCCAGCAGGTGGGCCGCAGCGGTAAGGCCCAGCGCCAGGGTGAGAAGGATGATGCGGAATCGCCACTTGCGGCGCGGGCCCTGCAGCGCGTGGGCCACGCCAACGAGCGTATACACGAGGCCGTAGATGCCCCACATGGCGAGGACTTCGTTGTTGGGGTGCGTGGCATAGTGAATGACGGCCGGACAGAAGACATAGAGCCCAAGCGAAAGGCCTCCGCCCATCGGGCCAAAGAGCCGCTTCGAGACCCACCAGAGGCCTCCGCCGAGCCAGATGGCGAAGACAACAAACGGCAGTCGCAGCAGCCAGGGCGCGAGGTTCAGCTCGCTGCGGGCCTCCCATAGCGTTCCGTTGAGCGAACCGCCCTGGTAGACACGGTTTTCGGGCTTGCGAAAGTGGTCAGCCGCCAACAGGACAGAGCGCTGCAGGGTCAGTGGCAGAGACGCAACGCGATACGCGAAGGTGCCGTCGCCGTTGAGGTTGCCGCAGGTGGTGAAGTAGCCCTGAATCGCTCCGGGGCGCTCCCACATCTCGCGCCCGCAGCGGACGTAGCGGTAGTCCTCCGCAGTCAGCGGGCTATGCGCGATCGTCCAGCAGCATTCGGCAAACAAGACAAACAGCAGCAGCGCGGCCACTCGCTGCGCCCGACCAATGTAGATACCCTTCCATCGCATGACTGACTTGATGGTACAGGGTGGGAGCGGCTGCGCCGTTAGCGAGGCCTTGCAGCTTCGCTGCGGCCTCGTTAGAGCAAATTTCCTGTTGCTGTGACCTCGAATCTGGCGTTCAGTACCGTTTTCTCGGGAAAACGGACATCAGACTCGTGGTTTCGCTATACACCCACAGGAAATTTGCTCTAGCCGCTGCGCGGGTAGCGCTCCGCGTTAGGAGCGGAACAATCATGCTAACGCGGAGCGCCAACGGCAAAGCCGCTATCGCGCAGCGCTGAAGCACAGCGCTCGCACCCTACGCGGTACCCTGTCCCTATGGATTCTTTTACCTTCCGCCGGGGTAAGGCGTGGTTCTCTTCCGATTCTCCCAGCCCGCCGTGGGCGCTTGTCTTTGAGGACGAAGGCCCGAGCGGCTACGTCTACGCCTACGACCGCACACGTGCCGACCAGAGCGCGATCCTCGACGCGATGCTGGTCTACAACAATGGCGAAACCACTGACCCGGCCCGCGAGTACCTGGCGAGCGTCCAGTGGTCGCGCGATGGGCAGGAGTGTGTGCTGTACGTGGATGGCTCGGCGCAGGCGTACATGAACTTCGCAGCGCGGACGAGCTTCTGCCGCAACAATTTTCCGAACTTCCTCGATGACTCCGGCCGACCGGGTGGATGGCGGGCCAGCAGCCATGCGTGGGAGGATGCGACGCTCTCGCGCTTTGAGGCTACGCTGTACGAGTAGGCGAAGCGTGCGGGGTTGGCAGGTCAGGCATCTGAGCCAAAAAGGAAGAGGGCAGCCGGTTAGGCTGCCCTGCTTGCTTTGTGCCTCTGGCCGAGGCTGGCAACGTCGATCTCGTAAGAGCGTTGGGACTGTTTTTTCCCTGAGCTACTCGTAAATCTTTTCTTCGATGTGGTTCGCACTTCCAATTCCCGTCCGCAGTGCCACCAGGCAGGGCGAAAAGACCATCAGAAGGAACGCACCGGCAACCATTAGGTCATGCATCAGACTGGCCCCCTTTGTCGAACAAACTGTCCATCGACAGGTTGTCTCCGAGGCATCATGTCGCACCATCCCCGAACGGGGACGGCTCGCGAACGAAGGTTGCACCGGAAGAGCCGCTGCTGTGCCTGTCTGGCATCACCGCGTCTTCGGCAGACACTTCATCGGCCAGCTGGAGCAAGTGCTTCAGGTTGTCGCGAGGAAAGACTCAGACCGCAGATGGCGCTGTTCCCGATTGGAACGGCCACCTGCGGTCTGCTTGACTTCAGGAATCAAGATGTCTGGGAAATCGTTGGTGCCGAAGAAAGGACTCGAACCTTCACACCCTTGCGAGTACATGGACCTGAACCATGCGCGTCTGCCAATTCCGCCACTTCGGCTCACTCACTGCTGGCGCAAAAGGCGCTCCACTACGAGTGCTCTCCTAGTGTCCCAAACGCCACGCAGACTGTCAATCGAAGGCGGTGGAGTACACTTTCCCTCGATACGCGACGACTCACGTGAGGAGTGCCGGAACGGCTGCCAACACGGCTATCCGGGGCTTCGCTCAACCGCAGACATCCTAACCTCAGGAGCCGCTCGCCGCACCATGACGACACCCACCGGGAAGACACCCGAACCGCAGATGATTCCCGAAGATGTCGCGCTGGAGGTGCGCCGCCTGGCCCATGACCTCTCCAACGCGCTCGAGATCATCGTCCAGACCAGCTACCTGCTCTCCATGGCCGAGCTCAAGGAGCCTGCCTCCGACTGGCTGCGCATGATGGACTCCGGAGTGCACAAGGCTCTGGAGCTGAACATCCAGCTGCGCGAGTACATCAAGAAACATACGGTGCGGTAGCGAACTGGAGCGTTCTTCGCGGAACGCGCCGGGGCGTCTCAATCGCCGTTTCTCAATACGCTCCCGCGATCGCCTTCACGATGGCGTCCATCACCTTGGTGTCGGAGCCGCCATCGTTGGGCGCGTGCGTATCGACCATGACGGAGAAGATAACCGTCTTCCCGCTCGCCGTCTCGATGTAGCCCGAGAGCGCCCTGCTTTCGCCAAGCGTGCCGGTCTTGGCGAAGATGTGCCCCTTGTAGGGCGCGTCGGGAAAACGTGCGCGCAGCGTGCCGTCGACGCCGGCGATAGGCAGAGCGTCCTTCCAGGTCGCGAACCATGGCTGGTGGCTGGCATAGAGCAGCAGCTGTGCTGTCGCGCGGGGCGTGACGAGGTCCTTCACGCTCAGGCCGGAGCCATCCAGAAGCTGGAAGTCGTCGGCGTCGAGGCCGACCTCGCGGGTGAGGAAGGCACGCTCCCACGCCAGCGCGGTGTGCAGGTAGAGGCCGGTCAAGCAGTCGCGGTTGACGCCCATGTTGCGCAGCATCAGCTCGGCGTGCAGGTTCTGCGACTCCTTCATCGTCAGCTTGAGGTCCACGGCGAAGGGGACGGACTGCTTTTCAGCGAGGACGCGTTCTTCGGGCTCGTTGGGCTGATAGACCCGTTGCGCCTGGCACTCGCTGACTGTCCCTGGTGCGAAGGCGCCAGCCGGGTTCCTCTGCACAGTCAGGGGCAACTCGTGGGAGGCCTCGAAGTCTGAGCCGAGGAACTGCGAGTGGTAGTGCTGGGCGCGGATGCTTCCCTTCACCGTGATGCCGTGCTGCTGGAGCGCCTGCTTCAGGGCAGAGGCTGCGAACTCCGCGGGCCGATCGATGGCAAGCTCATCGGTGTAGGCGCCGTGCTTTGCGTCCACGTAGCCGAAGAAGTGGAAGTCGCGGGCATAGGGTTCGCGGTCTTCGAGGACCTGGTTGCGCTTCAGGTCCTGCGTGGCGACGGACCAGAGATGCCCGTCCACAGTTGTCGCATTCACGGTGTAAAACGGGACGGCGGGATCGAAGGTGATCGTTGGCGCAGCCTTGGAACCCGCGGGTGCCGGGGTGATGGTGAGATCGAGCTGGCTATCGTGCACGGTGAGCGCGCTGACGGGAGCACCGTAGCCCCACAACATGTCCTCCTCGGACCAGCCGGCGGGATAGGGAGCGTACTCGAAGCGGGTATCGTCCCCGATGACGTCGCCATCGACCTCGCGGATGCCTTTGGCGGCGATTTGCGCAGCGAGGTCGTCGAAATCCGCGAGACCTGCGGGTTTTGCGTCCGCAGGCCGTTGGGCTTTCGGGGTGTACGGCAGGACGTAGCCGGAGGCGAAGTTCGCATCTCCGCCGCCCTGGAGGATCAGGTCACCTTTGAGCACACCATTGCGGATGTCGCCGCGGCCGATCACCGTCGTGGTGAAGCGCTTGTCGAGGCCCAGCATCTGCGTTGCGGCCACGGAGGTGAAGAGCTTGGCGTTGGATGCCGGACGGAAGTACTGGCCTTCCTCATAGCCATAGAGAGGGGTGCCATCCATGGCCATGACGGCCACGCCCCAGTGGGCGCGGCTGACCTCGGGCTGTGCAACGAGGGCGGCGACCTGCGTTCCCAAAGCGGTGGAAGAGCCTGTGGGGAAGCTGAGGGAAGTGGAAAGTTTTGTTGGCGAGCCTTGAGCCGACGGGGTAGGATGCAGCATCTGACCGTGTACGTGGGAGTTCGTGCCCAAGTACACAACCAACAAGCACCATAACGCCGCCGGCCGCCGCACCCAACGCATCGCGATCGTCTTCGGCATGGGAGCGAGTCTACAACGGCACAGCCCACTCTTTGTCGATCGGTTGACCTGGCAGAAAGACTTGTCCTCCGGCTCCTTTCCGGAGAGGTGGCGAACAAGCGCTCTCCGGCACAGCGAAGCCGATCACAGAGAATCCGATCGGATCCGCCGACCGGACTCCAGCCGTTTCCTTCGTCCAACACACCACTGAGCTTGCCTGATGACCCTCCTCACCCTTCCCGTCGCCCGCCCGCTCTTTGAATGGCGCCTGCGCTCGCGGTCCTTGCTGGTGGGAGATCGAACTCTGCTGATGGCGATCGTGAACCTGACCCCGGACAGCTTTTCCGGCGACGGCTTGCGAGGCAATGGCAACGGGGCGGCTTCCTCCAGCTCCGGGACCGGCTCGAAGCTGGCGGCTGCGACAGCGCTGGCGGCCCTCGATGCGGGAGCCGACCTGCTCGACCTGGGTGCGGAGTCGACACGGCCGGGAGCTCATCCGGTGTCCGCGGCCGAGGAGCAGCGCCGGCTACTGCCGGTGCTGGAAGCGGTGCTGAGGGCTCGGCCCGAGGCCGTCATCTCCGTTGACACGTACCACGCTTCGACAGCGCGGGCAGCGCTCGCTGCAGGGGCGGAGATCATTAACGACGTCAGCGGCCTGACCTGGGACGATGAGATGGCCGAGGTGGTGGCTACGACCGGCGCGGGCCTGATCCTGATGCACACCCGCGGCCGCCCCGGTGACTGGAGGTCCCAACCTCCGCTGCCGGCCTCCGAGGTGCTGCCGCTGGTCTTCTCGGGGCTGATGGAGCGCATGGCGCTGGCTGAGGCGATGGGAATCGAGCCGCTGCGGATGATCGTGGACCCGGGCTTCGGCTTTGGCAAACGCGGTGCGGAGAACTTCACCCTGCTGGCGGGCCTCGGACGATTACATGAACTGGGTCGACCGCTGTTGCTGGGCCTCTCGCGCAAGGGCTTCCTGGGAGATGCGGTCCGCGAGGTGCTGCCCAAGGGTGAGGATCTGACGCTGGCGGACGCCCGGCGCAACGCCACCACCGCCGCCCACGTCGCCGCCGTGCTGGCCGGAGCGCACATCCTCCGGGTCCATGAGATCCAGCCCGCCCGCGAGGCCTGCGCAGTTACCGATGCGCTGCTGATGGCGGGCGAGACGCTCATGTTCGAGGAGTAGGCGGCGCATGGTCCGATCCAGCACAAAGGCCCGCCAATGGCGGGCCTTTGTGCTGGATCGGAGGGAATGACGTCAGACCGTCATGACTTCCTTTTCCTTGTTCTTGAACATCTCCTCGATCCGCTTGATCTCCTGATCGGTGAGCTGCTGAATCTCTTCGTTGGCGCGCTTTTCGTCGTCAGCAGAGATGAGCTTGTCCTTCGCGGACTTTTTGACCTGGTCGTTACCATCGCGACGGATGTTGCGGATGGAGGTCTTGTGGTCCTCGAGCACGCCGGCGAGCTGCTTGACGGCATCGCGGCGGCGCTCTTCGTTCATGGGGGGCACGGGCACGCGGATCAGCTTGCCATCGTGCATGGGATTGAAGCCCTTGCCCGAAAGACGGATTGCCTTTTCGATGGCCGCGACCATGGGTTGTTCCCAGGGCTTGACCTCGATGAGCTGTCCTTCGGGGGTGGTGATCTGCGCGACCTGCGAGATGGGGACTTCCGAGCCGTAGTAGTCGACCTTGATACCGTCCAGCATGTGGACGGAGGCGCGGCCGGTGCGCACGCTCATGAGGTGAGCACCAAAATCGTCAACGGTCTTCTCCATCCGCTTGCGGAGCTGGTCGTTGATTCCCTTCAGCGCCTCGATGCTTGCCATTACCGATGCCATGGGGGCAAATTCCTCCTCTGTTCCATCGCCGATTGTACCTTTCCTCGGCCTTGACCGGAGGATGGACGCCACAGGAGAGACGTCCCAACGCAATTAACCGCTGCCACTTCTACGACTTTTCTTGACTTTGATTTCCGTGCCTCCCTAGTATGGGATTACTTCTTGGCCCGGCAGATCCGTCGCACCCTTGTTTTGCGAGGGACAGGATTCTTCTATGGCTGGAGATGACTCCGACCCCAGGGGCCGGTTAACCGAGCTCCTAACCCGAGGAATTGTCCGATGTCGTCGAAAAAGTTCGTAATTGCTACCCTGCTGCTTCTCACCGCGTGCGTATTTGCCCATCCCGCTCTGGCACAACATAGCGTGGGCGGATGTGCGGACAGCTCTCCGGAGAATCCGACCGTCATCCTGGCCGGCATGGCCAGCGGCGCGTACGGCCTGTCGGAGCTGCGTCGACGTTTTCGTGCTCGGCGTCAGTCGCGTTCCAAGTAACGCCGACAGGCTTTCCCGTGGATCGACAACAGCCGCGGGCGTGAGCCTTGGCTTCAACCGGCAGGTGTGATGTGTCAGAGTCTCGTAGCGTGATCGATTGGGTTGCGGCACGTCAGCCGGAGCCCTCGGGTCGCGCTGACTCCCTGCCGTCTTCCTTTCGTCTTCCTCTTATCCTTGGAACGGCAGGCCTGTGCTGGGTCGCCGCAGGCTTTCTTGTATGGCCCTCAGCCGTACGCCTGGCGAACTTCTGGCTGACGGACGACCTCAAGTCCATGGGCGCCCTGATCCCGGCGGTATGCTTCGCGCTGATTCTGCGCGCCTGGCGAAGTGCCGGCTGGACCACGCGCGGCACCTGGTGGGGCATCGCCCTGCTGGTGTTCTGGGCAATGGTCGTTTTCGTGCGCGATCAAACGCTGCTGGTCATCACAGTGAACAAGGGATGGCTGCTACAGATTCCACCGTTGCCCCTTGTGGCGGTGATGTACGCGCTCGGGCTCGTGCTGCTCCTCGGCGGGCGTGATCTGCTGCGCCGCTGCTGGTTTCCAGTGCTGCTGATGTGGGCGGTCATTCCCGTGCCGCAGACGTTCAGCCGCCGAGTCGATCTTCCCCTTCAGTACATCTCGGCCCAGGTGGCGCGATCTTTTGCCCACCTTCTCCACACCCCGCTGACGGCTGACAGGTTGCGGCTTATGTTTACGCCCAACTTCGGGATGTTCATTGCGCCTGGCTGCAACGGCATTCGCGGGTCGATTACTCTGGGCCTCGCAGCCATTGTCGTGAGTTATGTCTACCGGTTTCGCTGGTTTGTGTATGCTCCGGTGGTACTCGGCTCGGTAATGCTGGGCTACCTCTTCAACCTGCTGCGGTTGTGCCTGCTGGTCGTTTACTACAAGATCGCGTTGCCGTACCCGTGGCTGCAGACCCGGGGCGAGATGGCCGACTACCTGATCGGCGGCACGCTATTCATGATCGCGCTGGGTATCTTTTTCACGGTGGTGAACCGGCTGCGCGAGAAGCCCTCCGACCTTCGTCCTGAGACGGAATCAGCCACTCCCGACACCACGCCCCTGCGGCCATTCCTTATCCGCGGTGCAGTCCTGGTTGTGCTTGGCGGCCTGTTCGCTGCGGAGTACATGCACCTGCATGCAGCAGAACCCGTGACCTCCC
>Ga0302187_10004378_pt1 | contig 11320 bp, 6 predicted proteins | sample II_Bog_E1_3_FD_202120 | JGI IMG/M metagenome (GOLD analysis project Ga0302187, IMG submission 202120) | Peat permafrost microbial communities from Stordalen Mire near Abisko, Sweden - II_Bog_E1_3 | ecosystem: Environmental > Terrestrial > Soil > Wetlands > Peat | place: Sweden: Abisko, Stordalen...
TTAATTGCTGCTTTGCATTTGCAGTGCTAGCAAGCCCAATACCGGGGAATGCCCGCATCGGAACCAGCCACATATGACGCCCTGTTCGGGCAAATGTGGCGAGAGAAGTCCGTTGGCAGGATGAACCGGTTGTGAATGCGCGGGAAAAAGGCACGGATTGGCGTGCCCCTTGCCTGCGCCAAAGGTTGATGCCGAAATGACGAGCCGTATTTCCAGCCTGACGAAGCGCCCCACGGGGGCCCTTCGCGGTTGGAATTTTGGCGTTTTGCCGATCTGCGGCGGTTTGCCGATGTTCGACATGACGCCGGATAATGGCAAAGCCTGGCTTGCGCGCCTGTCGCCGCGCAGCGTTGTTTCAGCAGATGCACACCAACCGCCGCCGGGCGGCGAGCACAACGGGCCTGTGCCCGCGCTCCGAACCGGCAAACCCGCATTCGCGAACCGCCACGCCGGAACAACCTTGTTCGGCACGCGCGGTCGCGCCTCAGCAATATACCGCGCCCAGATCCCGGGATACGTCCCGCGGCCGCGCGGCTGGAGATTATTTGATGACAACGCGCATGCTTATCGATGCGCGCCACCCCGAAGAAACCCGGGTGGCGGTGCTCAAAGGCAACCGGATTGAAGAATTCGATTTCGAATCTGCCGACCACAAGCAAATCAAGGGCAATATCTATCTTGCCAAAGTAACGCGGGTCGAACCCTCGTTGCAGGCAGCTTTTGTTGATTTCGGTGGCAATCGCCACGGTTTTCTGGCCTTCAGCGAAATCCATCCGGATTACTATCAGATCCCCAAGGAGGATCGCGAAGCCCTGCTCGCCGAAGAAGCGCGTCACGCCGAAGAAGAGGCCGCGCTGCGCGCCGCCGACGAGGATGACGACGAAGACTATGGCGAAGGTGGCTTTGACGGGCCAGATTCGTTCGAAGAGGGCGTGACCGAAGTCGACAACGGCGACAAGCACCAGGTCTCGACGATCGAAGGCGGGGTCATCGACAACGAATTCGACCACGACAGCGAAGACGGCGATCAGCATGACACCGCGCATGGCGATCATGGCGAAGGCGAGGCCGAAAATGGTCAGCGCCGGGGCCGTGGCCGCCGTCGCCAGAGCCGTGGCCAGGCCAAGGAAGCCGATGAGCTGCGCGCGCGCCGCCTGGCGCTGCGCCGCCGTTACAAGATCCAGGATGTGATCCAGCGCCGCCAGGTGCTGCTGGTCCAGGTGGTCAAGGAAGAACGCGGCAACAAGGGCGCGGCGCTGACCACTTATCTCAGCCTGGCCGGTCGTTATTGCGTGCTGATGCCCAATTCCAGCCATGGTGGCGGGATCAGCCGCAAGATCAATTCGGCATCCGACCGCAAGCGGCTGAAATCGATCATTGCCGAACTGGCGCTGCCCAAAACGATGAGCTGCATCGTGCGCACCGCCGGGCTGCAACGCACCAAGACCGAGATCAAGCGCGATTTCGACTATCTGGCGCGGCTGTGGGACGAGATTCGCGAAAACACCATCCGTTCGGTCGCCCCGGCGCTGATCCATTCGGACAGCGACCTGATCAAGCGCGCGATCCGCGACATCTACAACCGCGACATCGAAGAAGTCGTGGTCGAAGGCGAAGGTGGCTATCGCGCCGCCAAGGACTTCATGAAGCTGCTGATGCCCAGCCACGCCAAGCGCGTGCGACCATATGCCGATCCCGTCCCGCTGTTCCAGCGCTATGGCGCCGAGGACCAGTTGACCGCGATGTATGACCCCGTGGTGCAATTGCGCAGCGGCGGCTATCTGGTGATCAACCCGACCGAAGCGCTGGTGTCGATCGACATCAACTCGGGCCGTTCGACCAAGGAACACGGCATCGAGGCGACCGCGGTGTCGACCAACCTCGAAGCCGCGCGCGAAATCGCCCGCCAATTGCGCCTGCGCGACATGGCCGGGCTGGTCGTGATCGACTTTATCGACATGGAATACGGATCGAACGTCCGCAAAGTCGAAAAGGCGATGAAGGACGCGCTCAAGGACGATCGGGCGCGCATCCAGGTCGGGCGCATTTCGGGCTTTGGCCTGATGGAAATGAGCCGCCAGCGGTTGCGCACCGGCGTGCTCGAAGCGACCACCCGCGGTTGCCCGCACTGCGACGGGTCGGGGCTGGTTCGCACCGCCTCGTCGGCCGGGCTGTCGGCGCTGCGCATGATCGAGGACGAAGCCGCCAAGGGCAAGGGCAACGTCATCACGCTCTATGCCAGCCAGGAAGCGGCGATCTACGTACTCAACGCCAAGCGCGGCGATCTGGCCGAGATCGAGGCGCGCTATGGCGTCACGGTTGAAGTGATCCCCGAAGGCGAGAACGAAGGCGCCAAGATGCGCGTCGCCTCGCGCGGGCCCCGGCCCGAGTTCACACCGCGCTTCGAACCGATCCTCGAACCCGTCGAAGACGACCTGATCGAGGACGAGGAAGAGGACGAAGAGGACGAAGCCGAAGACGACACCGATCGCGACACCCCGCGTGAAGGCGGCGAAAGCGCAGGCGACGCCAGCCGTCGCAAGCGGCGTCGCCGTCGTCGTGGCCGCAACCGCGACCGTCGCGAAGATGGCGACACCCCCCGCGAAGCCGGCAGCGGCGAAGAGGGCGGTGACGAAGCCGACGAGGACGAGCCGGCCAGCGAGGGCGCAGCCGCAACTGCGGTCGAAAACGGCGATGAGGCTGGCGGTGAAGGCCGTCGCAAGCGGCGTCGCCGCAATCGGCGCCGTCGCAATCGCGACGGGTCGCCGGTTGGTGACGCGCAGGGCGATGAGTCGGCTGACGAAGCGGATGACGGTGATGACGCGCAGGCCGATACGGCAAGCGGTGACGAAGCGGCGCCTGTCGCTGTCGAAGCCGAACCGGTCGCTGCCGAAGCATTGCCCGAGGCGCCAGCCAAGCCCAAGCGCAGCCGTCGCAAAAAGGCCGACACGGTCGCACCCGAAGCGGTGATCGAGGCCCCTGCCCCGATCGAAGTCGTGGTCGAAGCCGAAGCCCCGGTCGAAGCCGAAGCACCGGCCAAGCCCAAGCGTGGCCGTCGCAAGAAAGCCGACATCGAACAGGCCGAAGCGCCTGCGCCGGTTGACGTCGTCGTTGAAGCTGAGGTCGAGGCCCCGGCCAAGCCCAAGCGCGCGCGCCGCAAGAAAGCCGACGCCGCGCCGGCCGAAGCAGTCGTTGAAATCGTGACCGAAACCGCCGTCGAGCCTGCTGCCGAATCCGAACCGGCAAGCGACGGCGAAACCGCACCGGTCGATGCACCCGCCTCGCCCCGGCGCGGCTGGTGGCAGCGCACCTTCGGCGAGTGACCAGGAGCCATCTGCCCGATCGTTCAGCCCTCGCCGGGTGGACGATCGGGCGGATGCCCGATGATTGAACGATGACCTACTCCAAACCCCCACTTCGCCTTGCCTTGTGGCAACAGCCCGGCGCCTGCGGCCAGCCCGATGCCATGATCGACCGCCTGGCCGCGCTGCTCGACAGCGGCGCGCTGGCGCAGGCCGATCTGCTGGTGCTGCCCGAATTGTGGACCAGTGGCTATTTCGATGCCACTGCGGTGGCCGACGCCAGCGATCAGGCCGATAGTGATCGGCAAAGCCGGATCGCCGCACTGGCCCGGCGGCACGGCCTGGCGATTGCCTATGGATATCCGGAACTGGCCGAGGGGCAGCGGTTCAACACCGTGCGGCTGATCGCGCCCGATGGCACCACCCTGCTGTCCTATCGCAAGGTCAATCTCTGGTCCGATTACGAACGCGCGCTATTCGCCGCCGGAACCATGCCCAGCGCGATTGCCGAATATCGCGGCTGGCGGATCGGATTTTCAATCTGTTACGACACCGAATTTCCCGAAACCGTGCGCGATCTGGCGCTGCGCGGCGCCGATCTGGTGCTGGCGCCGACTGCCGCGGGCGATGAATTTCCGCTGGTGGCCGAAGCGGTGATTCGCGTGCGCGCGCTCGAAAACGGGGTGTGGCTGGCCTTTGCCAACCGGTCCGGCACCGAACACGGCTATCGCTTTGACGGACGCTCGGCGATCGTCGGGCCCGACGGGGTGGTGCGTGCGCGGGCGGAACATGACGAGTCGCTGCTGCTGGCCACGCTCGATCCCGATGCGCGGGCGGCCGCGCGCGCGCATTCGCCTTTCCTCGACGAATTGCGCTGGTCGGCGCCACACCTGCCAGGCTGATTGCACGATCAGACGCTTGCCCCTTGCGCCGGTTGCGCTAAGGACACATTCAAACGTTCGCACGTGCGGCAAGGCATCGGGCGAAAGGCCGCATCGCAAAAGGGTTTGGTCATGGCGACTTTCAGTCTTCCGAAGAATTCCACGATCACGGGCAAGGCCCGGCATCACGCCGCGCCGACGAGTGGCCGGGTGCGGAAGTTCAAGGTCTATCGCTATGACCCCGACAGCGGCGAAAACCCGCGCTATGACACCTTCGACATCGATCTCGACCAGTGCGGTCCGATGGTGCTCGACGCGCTGATCAAGATGAAATCGGATCAGGACCCCACGCTGACGTTCCGCCGGTCGTGCCGCGAAGGCATCTGCGGATCGTGCGCGATGAACATCAACGGTCGCAACGGCCTGGCCTGCACCACCGCGATCGAGGATCTGAAGGGCGAAGTGCGCATCACGCCGCTGCCGCATATGGAAGTGATCAAGGACCTGGTCCCCGATTTCACCCATTTCTATGCGCAATACGCCTCGATTCGCCCCTGGCTGCAGACGGTTTCGCCCACGCCATCGGGCAAAGAACGGCTGCAAAGTCCCGAACAGCGCGAAAAGCTTGACGGGTTGTACGAATGCATCCTGTGCGCGTGCTGTTCGACTTCGTGCCCCAGCTACTGGTGGAATTCGGACAAGTTCCTCGGCCCGGCGATCCTGCTGCAGGCCTATCGCTGGCTGGCCGACAGCCGCGACGAAATGACCGGCGAACGGCTCGACGAACTGGAAGATCCGTTCCGGCTCTATCGCTGCCACACGATCATGAACTGCGCCAATGTCTGCCCCAAGGGGCTGTCGCCGGCGCATGCGATCGGCGAAATCAAGAAAATGCAGGCCGAACGCGCGATCTGATCGCGGCGCCACGATCGTGACAGAATCAACGCCCGATTTCGTGCGCCGGCCGGCGGCAGATCATCCCGGCTGGGATAGCTGGGATCTGGCCGACCAGACCCGTTTCAACGCGCAGACGATGGGTCGGCTGCTGGTGCGTGAAGAGACCGCACCGGGCGGCGCGCGCCAGGCGCGGTTGCGGATGTTTCCGGCGGTGCAGCACAGCAATCTGCTCGATGCGGTGCATGGCGGGGTCACGCTGGCGTTGATCGACATATCGCTGTTTGCCGCGATCCGCCTGCTGCTCGATGGCGATGCGGGCGGATCGGTGACGCTCGATCTGTCGACCCAGTTCATCGGCGCGGGCCGGATCGGCCAACCGCTCGATGCCGTGTGTGAAGTGCTGCGCGAAACGCGGCGGCTGGTGTTCCTGCGCGGCACGGTCGAACAGGACGGCCATCTTGTCGCCGCCTACAACGGCACCGTGCGCAAACCTTCGGCACGCTGAATGCGGGTCAGCGATCGTTATGCGCAGCTCGTTGCGGCGGGCGAATTGCGCCCCGATCCCGAACAGGCCGCCGCTGCCGCGCGGCTCGACCGCTTGCAGCAGGAGCTGGAACATCCCGTCCCGGCGATGAGCCTGGTCGGGCGACTGTTTTCACGCAAGGCTGCCCCGCCCCCGCGCGGAGTCTATCTGTGGGGCAGTGTCGGGCGCGGCAAATCGATGCTGATGGACCTGTTCCACGACAATCTGGCGATCACCGCCAAGCGCCGGGTGCATTTCCACGAATTCATGCTCGATGTGCATGCGCGCCTGCACGAAGAGCGCAAGAAGGAAGTCGGCGATCCGATCCTGCCGGTGGCCGCCGCGCTGGCGGCAGACGCGCGGGTGCTGGCGTTCGACGAGATGGTCGTCAACAACAGCGCCGATGCGATGATCATGAGCCGGCTGTTCACCGCGCTGATCGAACGCCACAGCGTGGTTATCGTCACCACGTCGAACCGCGCGCCGACCGACTTGTACAAGGACGGGTTGAACCGCGAACACTTCCTGCCGTTCATCGCGCTGATCAAGGACCGGCTCGATGTGCTGGGGCTCAACGGCCCGACCGATTATCGCATGGACCGCATGCAGGGCGTCGGCACCTGGCATACCCCGGTGGGCGATGCCGCCACCGCGCAAGTGCGCGAGGCGTTTTTCCGCCTGACCGATTACCCCCCCGAAGACAGCGCCAATGTGCCCTCGGCCGAACTCGATGTCGGGGTCGGACGCACGCTGCATGTGCCAAAGAGCCTGAAGGGCGTGGCGGTGTTCAGTTTCAAGCGGCTGTGTGTCGAGGCACGCGGCACGCCCGACTATCTGGCGATCGCGCGCAAATACCACACCGTGATCCTGGTCGCGATCCCGCTGCTGGGGCCCGAACGACGCAACGAGACGATGCGTTTCATCACGCTGATCGACGCGCTGTACGAACACAAGGTCAAGCTGATCGCGACGGCGGCGGCCGAGCCCGCAGCGCTCTATGACACCAGCCGGGGCGGCGATGACGAAGGCCGCTTTGCCTTTGATCGCACGGTCAGCCGACTGATGGAAATGCAATCGCGCGACTATCTGGCACTGGGCCACGGCGACGATTGATCGCAACGCGTTAACGGATTGGGATGGGTTAACCGCACTGCAAGGTCCCAAAATGGAACAGCGAAGGCGGCGCAGCCGATTCGTTCCCCGTGCTACAATGGCCGATCGTTAACCTCGATTCGCACAACCCCAATCGCCCAAACGAAAAAGCCCGTGCGAAGCACGGGCTTTCCGTTGTCTCTCAATGCCCAGTCAAAAAGCCGCAGAAACCGGCTGTTTTGACCCCTGGGCAATGACGGAACTGGCTTACGGGCCGGTGCCGAGCAGCCAACCCCAGATGCTCCGGGTAACGCGTTTCTTGCTCATGTTATGTCCTCCATCCACGGTGGAGAACATTATTTACCATTCAATGAAGTGGTTAACAAGTTCTAAACGCGACCAAACTCCCGGTGGTAGCGCGCCTCGTACTCGCGCTCGAACACGGCGAACGGCTGGGGCCGCCCCAGGTAGAAACCTTGCGCATGGTCGCAGCCCATGTCGCGCAGCAGCGCCAGCGTGGCCGCGTCCTCGATCCCTTCGGCCACCACAGTCTGTCCCAGCGCATGCGCCAGCCCGATCGTGCTGGCGACGATCGCGCGTTCACGATGGCTGTCGGTGATGCGCGAAACAAACCGGCGGTCGAGTTTCAACTCGTCGCTGGGCAAATCAGCCAGATACGTCAGCGAGGCTTCACCTGTCCCGAAATCGTCGATCGACAGGCGAAACCCGATCTGGCGCAACCGGGTCAGGTTGTGGACGGCGGCCGGGCGATTGCCGACGCTGCTGGTTTCGGTCACTTCGATGGTGATCAGGCCGGGATCGATCCCGCGCCGCAGGGCGATGTCGGCGAAATTCTTGACCAGATCGGGCTTGTCGACCATCTGGCCCGACAAATTGACGCTCATCTGAAAGCGTTCGCCGCGCGCATTGATCGCCAGCGCGGCCACGATCGCCTGATCGAGCACCCAATAAGTCAAGGCATCGATGCGGCCGGCGCGTTCGGCCTGGAGGATAAAGGCATTGGGCGCGATCGGCCCGCGCGTCGGGTGATTCCAGCGGATCAGCGCTTCGGCGCCGCAGATGCGGTTGCTGGCAATGTCCCACTGCGACTGGAACGCCAGCCAGATGTCGCCATTGCGCAAGCCTTCGTCGATGCGCGCGTGGAGCGACAGCTCCCACGGCGCCTCGGCCAGCCGCTGCGCCTCGAACAGTTCGATCACACGGCCGCTCGACAAGGCTTCGTTGGCGCTGGCCAATGCGGAATTGACGCGCGTGGCGGTTTCGACCCCTTCGTTGCGATCCAGCCCGAAGTGAATGTTGGTGTCGAAAGTGTGCGGCCCGACTTGCAGGGGCGCGGCGAACAGCGCGCGCAGCCCTTCGAGATGGCTCAATTGCATATCGAGCGGACGCGCCTCTTCAACCCAGGCAAAGTGACCGCCATCGGAGTGATAGATTTCGCCTGCACCGCAACCGACCGCGATGCGGCGGGCAATCTGGCGCGCGCATTCGCCATGCAGATCCTGCGGCAGCGTGGCGAGGATTTCCTCATAACGCGCGATCGTGGCAACCACAACGTCGCAGCCGACCGGCAGAACGCTGTTGGACAGCGCCAACATGTTGGGCAGACCCGAAGAGCTGGTATGCTGCACACGGCGAATGCGCTTTTGCCAAAACCGGATGGCCCCAAAAACCCCGGCACAAACAATCGCCGCATCGGGATAAGAGACAAATCCCAACTCACGCAGCAAAACGGGAAGAGGTAGGATCGCCGCAGGCACCAGGCCGTACGCAATCCATTTCGTCCTGGTGAATTTCGCGAAGTGGCCCCAGTAGAGCAGCCCAAACACCAACGACAAAATCGCCACACCGGTCAAATCGAAATTGATCGGTCGTGACAGTGCAGCGGCACCAGCGATGTCGAAAGCAACCGGTGGGGCATCCGGCGGGTGGCCGAAATAGTTGCCGAACGTGCGCTCGTCTTCAGAGGATATAATCACAGTGCGCCCGGCCAGGGCCGAGCGATCGACATGGCTGTCGAGCAAGGCCCGGGCAGAGAATGTGGGGATGCTTGCCGGGTTGATTGAGAAATCGGGATAGTACCAGGACTGCAGTCCAGCGTACTTGCCGCTGAGATCGGCGCTCAGCGTGGGGTATTTCACCCCGTCAATCTCAACGCGATAGGGTCCGCTTTCAGGAAACGACAGGAAATCCATCGTCCACGACGAAACGACGATGCGGTGATTGTGAGTAAGCGAAGGAGAGGGAACATTGAAAGTGTATTTCCATGCCTGCGCCGCCTTGGCGGGTCGCACGACGAATGCGGCATTATCGCCCAGTCGCGACAGGGCAACCCGGATCTTCGCGTCATCAGACACTTTTTCGCCCAACTGCAGCGGCGTGTCGAGGTACAGGCGCTGGGGATTGCTAGTACGCACCAGGTCTATCAAGCGAGCGGTGCCTGCAGCGCCAAGGCCGCTGATATCCTGGCTGTTCACGACGACGACCGACTGTGAAGCGGGCCGCTGCCAAAATGTGTAAGCGACATTCCAGTAAACATGGCTCAAGGGTGCGCTGAACAGGCTGACCATGTTGATCAGCCCGATCAGCAGCGCGAGCACTAGCGGAGATCGCAGGAGTCTACGCATTTTTCCTTGGCACCGTGGGAACCCATCGCAAAATTAGTCCGAATTGGTTGACATTGGGTTACTTCGGTTACGAGTTGTCAACCAAGCAAACGTCTGCGGATTCTATACAATGGGATACCGGGTCGGCGCCAGACGGGTCAGCCACCGGTGAGGTGCGACAGGCTTTTTTCAAGCATCAGCAGTTGCCACAGCGTGCGGCTGGTATCGGCGCGGCCGGTCAGATGCGCGTCGACCAGCGCGGCGATCTGTGCCGGTTCGAACCATCCGGTGGCAGCCAGTGTGCCACGATCGGTCAATCCACGCGCCGCATCGGCCAATGGTCCGCGAAACCACGCGGCAATCGGTGTGACAAAGCCCATTTTGGGACGGAACAGCACATCGTCGGGCAGTGTCGGGCGCATCACCTCCTTCATCAGCCATTTGCCTGTGGAGCCGCGTACGCGCATGGTTTCGGGCAGCCGCGCGGCAAATTCGATCAGGCGGTGGTCGAGCAAGGGCTCGCGCGCCTCAAGGCTGACCGCCATGCTCGCCCGATCGACCTTGGTCAGGATATCACCGGGCAAATAGCGTTTCAGATCAGCATATTGTGCCCGATCGAGGCCGCTGCGCGCGGGCGCCTGGCGCATCAGGTCGATCATCGGCGTCTCGGCCCGGTAGTCGCCCCGCAATCGTTTGAAGGTGGCCGAATAGAGCGTATTGCGTGCCTCTGCGCGGGTGACCGAGACGCTGCGCGCATAGGCCTCTTCGCTGTCGAGCGCGAGGCTTTGCAGCGTCGCGCGCGCGCGCAGCGGACGCGGCGCCCAGCCCAGTGCCGGATAGATCGCCCCCAGCCCGCCAAACAGCGTGCGCCGCAACCCGCGTGGCAGGCGCGCGCGCGCCTGATCCTCGCGGTGATGGAAGGTCAGCCGCCGATAGCCAGCAAACGCCTCGTCCGCGCCATCGCCCGAAAGGGCCACGGTGACATGTTCGCGCGCCAACTGGCACACCCGCCAGGTCGGCAGCGCCGAGGCATCGGCAAACGGTTCATCAAACATCGCCACCAGCGTGTCGACGGCGGCGAAATCGTCCGATCCCACCGTGCGCCGGTAATGTTCGGTGTGAAACTGCGCGGCGATGCGGTCGGCATAGGCGGTTTCATCCAGCGCGGCGACATCGAACCCGATTGAACAGGTCTTGACCGGATCGGCGCTCGCCCCGGCCATCATCGCCACCACCGTCGAACTGTCGACCCCGCCTGACAGGAACGCGCCCAGCGGCACATCGGCGGTCATCCGCGAGGTGACCGCTTCGTGCAGGCGATGCAGCAATTCCTCGCCCAGCGCGGTCTCTGACCCGGTGGCCCGGTCGGCAAAGCTGATATCCCACCAGGCCACCGGTGCAGCCGGCGGCGCGCCGTGGCGCAACAGCCGATAATGCCCGGCCGGCAGCTTTTCCACCCCGCACAGCAGCGAACGCGTGTCGGGCACATAGCCCCAGGCCATGAAATCCTCGACCGCCAGCGGGTCGATCGCACGCGACAGGCCGGGGTGCACCAGCAATTGTTTGAGTTCAGACGCGAACAGCACGCTACCATCGGCCAGCGTCGCCATGATCAGCGGCTTTACCCCCAACCGGTCGCGCGCCAGCAACAGGGTGCGCTGACGCAAGTCATAGAGCGCAAAGGCGAACATGCCGTGCAGGCGCGGCAGGCAATCGACGCCCCAGCGCTGCCACGCGGCAATGATCACCTCGCTGTCGCCGTCGGTGTGGAACACCGCGCCGCCCGCGCGCAATTCGCGCCGCAGTTCGCGGAAATTGTAGATCTCGCCGTTGAACACCAGCATGACCTGGCCATCGCTCGATGCCATCGGCTGCGGCGAACCGGCAATGTCGATGATCGCCAGCCGCAAATGGCCCAGCCCCACTCCCGGCGCGGTCCACGTGCCGCGCCCGTCGGGGCCCCGGTGTGACGCGGCGGCCAGCATTGCCTCGATCCGCGCC
>Ga0302187_10004399_pt1 | contig 11301 bp, 15 predicted proteins | sample II_Bog_E1_3_FD_202120 | JGI IMG/M metagenome (GOLD analysis project Ga0302187, IMG submission 202120) | Peat permafrost microbial communities from Stordalen Mire near Abisko, Sweden - II_Bog_E1_3 | ecosystem: Environmental > Terrestrial > Soil > Wetlands > Peat | place: Sweden: Abisko...
CCGGCCGCAAGGGCCGATCTACCGCCGTTTTACCGGGTATTTGCCGTTCGCAGGCGATCAGTGGCCGCGATGTTCGCCACCACCGCCATGGCCACCACCGCCACCGCCACCACCATGGGGAGCGCCGCCGCCGCCATGGCCGCCGCCGCCGCCATGGAATTCACCGCCGTGCGGCGCACCGCCGCCATGGTAACCGCCACCGCCGTGATATCCGCCGCCGCCGTGGTAACCGCCACCGCCATGCATGTAATGGCCACCGTGGCCACGCCAGCCATAGCCGCCGCCCCAGCCATAGCCGCGCCGCCAGGCATAGCCGCAATAATACCAGCCGGGGCCGCGCCAGGCGGAATCATACCAGCAATATTGCTGCCCGCCGAACGCGAACGGCGCGATGATCACGGCCTGGGCCTGGGCGCTGTCGAAGGCGGGAACGACGCCCGCGACGACCGCGGCAGCCATGACGGTCTTGGTAAGAAATCGCTTCATGCTACTCTCCTCGCAATCATCTCCGGTCGGTCGATGGCCCGAGATGCCTTGTACTGACGGTCAATTGCGCGCCGGATAGCGCCCCCCGGATTGGCGGCGCCTGTTCATCACCTTGCGCAATGTATTTCATCCATTTGTACAGACTGCCAATTTCGGATCGAAAAAATGCATCCGGAACGTCGCTGTATCGATTGTCTTGTCTTTAACGGGCATCGCATTACGCGCGTATGAATGGCCTGATCGCGAATGTGCAGGTTCATGCTTGACGCCATCGGGCCGTCGCTTCATGGCCTGCGGGGATGGATCATGCCGAAATTCTTGCCCGTCTGGAAACGGTGATTGCCGGTCGGCTGGGCGGCGACCCCGCCGCCAGCTATGTCGCGCGGCTGCACGCGCGCGGGCTGGGCAAGATCGCGCAGAAAGTGGGCGAAGAGGCCACCGAAACGGTGATCGCCGCGTTGACCGGGGATGATGCCGAGCTGACCGGCGAAGCGGCCGATCTGCTGTTTCACGTGCTGGTGCTGCTGGGCGCGCGCGGGATTGCGATCGATGCGGTGCTGGGCGAGCTGTTGCGGCGCGAAGGCACCTCGGGGATTGTGGAAAAGGCAAGCAGGAGTTCGTGATCATGGCGGTCGATGCCACCCGTGCCTATGACGACCAGAATGTCTTTGCGAAAATCCTGCGCGGCGAAATCCCCGCGCAGAAGGTATACGAAGACGACTGGGCGCTCGCGTTTCACGACATCAATCCACAGGCGCCAACACATGTGCTGGTGATCCCCAAGGGCGCCTATGTCAGTTGGGACGATTTTTCGCTGCGCGCGACCGAGGCGGAGATCGCCGGATTTGTCCGCGCGGTGGGCCATGTCGCGCGTGAGGCGGGGCTGGTCGCGCCAGGCTATCGCCTGCTGGCCAACACCGGGACCGACAGCCATCAGGAAGTGCCGCATTTGCACGTCCACCTGTTTGCCGGGCGTCCGCTCGGGCCGATGCTGGTGCGTTGATCCGCGTTGATTTTCCGGTCGGGTCGGGCAACGCGGCCTTGCCCTGGCCCTTCGCGACCGGTTACTGAGGCGTTCATGCAGGCCCTGTTACCCCAATCCGGCTGTTTCGACGGCACGCGGCATGTTTTTGCCGTGCGGGTCTATTTCGAGGATACCGACCTGTCGGGTGTGGTCTATCATGCCAATTACTTGCGCTGGTTCGAGCGCGCGCGGTCAGACATGTTGCGGCTGGCCCGGATCGACCAGCGCGCGGCGCATGACGCCGGGGAAGGGGCCTATGCCGTGACCGATATGGCGCTCAGATATGCCCGCCCCGCGCGGCTGGATGATGCGGTGACCGTGGTCAGCACGGTGGCGGAGGTGTCGCCGGTGACCTGCCGTCTGGATCAGGCGGCGTGGCGCGGCGATGATCTGTTGTGCAGCGCGACGGTGCGTGTTGCCTTTGTTGCCCCCAATGGTCGACCCCGGCGCCAGCCGCCGCACTGGGTGGCCGCGTTCCGGGCGCTGGTTGCCCCTGAACGATGATCGACGTGCCATGATCAAAAGGATGAAAGTCAGCGCATGATGCTCGCAATGCTTGCCGAAAGTGCGATCGGTGCTCCGACCCGGCTCAATCCGGTCGAACTGTTCCTGCATGCCGATGTCGTGGTGCAGGCGGTGATCGGCGGGCTGGTGCTGGCCTCGATCTGGGTGTGGATGATCATCGTCGGGTTTACCGTGCGGATGGGCCTGATCGGTTCGCGCTGCCGCAAATACGAAGACGGGTTCTGGAGCGCGCGCGATATCGACGCCTATCAGAAGGACCAGGGCAAGAAGGATATCCCCACCGCCCGCGTCGTCACCGCCGCGCTGGCCGAATGGCGACGATCGACATCGGGCAAGACGATTGATCGCGACGGCACGCGCCAGCGGCTGGCCGCCGCGATGGACGGCGCGGTCACCGAGGAAACCGACCAGCTCGCCCGGCGGCTGAACTTTCTGGCGACAGTCGGCTCGGTCGCGCCGTTCGTGGGCCTGTTCGGCACGGTGTGGGGGGTGATGGACAGCTTTTTCCGCATCGGTGCGATGCAGAATTCGTCGCTCGCGGTGGTTGCTCCGGGGATTTCCGAGGCGCTGTTCGCCACCGCCATCGGGCTGTTCGCCGCCATTCCCGCCGTCGTTGCCTACAACCGCTTTTCGTTCCGGGTCAACGCGTTCGAAGCGGCGCTGTTCCGCTTTACCGACCGGTTCCACGGCACGCTCAGCCGCGAACTGGAACAGTAGATGGCGATGCACATGGCCTCTGGCAGTGGCGGCGGACGGCGGCGGCGCGGGCGTGGCCGGGCCGGGCCGATGGCAGAGATCAACGTTACCCCGCTGGTCGACGTGATGCTGGTGCTGCTGATCATCTTCATGGTCACCGCGCCGATGCTGACCGCCGGGGTGCCGATCGACCTGCCCGACAGCAAGGCCGAGGCGCTGAAAGAGGAACCCCACGCAATCACCATCAGCATGGATGGCAATGGCCGCGTGTTTCTCGACCAGCAGGAACTGGCGCCGGGCGAAATGACCGACCGGCTGGCCCAGGTGGTGCGCGATGCGGGCGACAAGCTGCCGCTGGTCACGCTGCGTGCCGACCGCCATCTCGATTATGGCCGGGTGATCGCGGTGATGGGCGAACTGAACGCGGCAGGGTTCAAATCGATCTCGCTGGTCACCAACGGTTCAGTTGAAGCGCCTTAGGGGCCCGGCGGCATGCGCGAATCCCGCTCCTTTGGTTTGACCCGCGAAGAGGCTCTGGGCCTGGGCGTGGCGATCGCGGCGCATGTCGCGCTGATCGCTGCGCTCACGCTGTCGCCACTGGGCCGCAAAGTGCAACCGCCGCCCCAGCGGATGACCGTGTCGCTGGCCAGCACGATATCCGACCAGTCAACGTCGCCCAAGCCCGACGCGCAACCCGCCCCCGACATGGCGCAGGATCTGGGCGAACCCGCGCCCGCGGATCAGCCACAGCCAGCGCCGGTTCCCGCGCCGAAACCGGTGCCAAAGCCGGTGGTCAAGCCGGTGCCCAAACCCGAGCCGAAACCCGTGCCCAAACCGGAACCGCAGCCGGTACACAAACCAGTGCCCAAGCCGGTGCCAAAGCCCGAGCCGAAGCCAAAACCCAAGCCCGAGCCGAAGCCAAAGGTCGAGCACAAGGCCGAGGCCAAACCAAAGCCCGAAGCCAAGCCAAAGCCCGAGACAAAGCCCGAGCATGAGGCGAAGGCGAAACCCGACAAACACACCAAGCCCGACACAAAACCCGCAGGTGGCGAGGCGCAGGCCAGGCCACATCCCGACAAACCGGTCGGTCACAGCCGGATCGGCGATATTCTCAACGGCATTTCGACCGATCCGAGCACGGGCCGCGACAAAGTCTCGCCCGGTGACAAGGCCTCGGTAATTCCCGCCGCCACGTTGGTCAGCGCGATTTCGCGCCAGATCAAACCGCACTGGAGCGCGCCGCAAGGGGTCGATTCGGACAAGCTGGTGACGGTGCTCGCCTGGTCGCTCAATCCCGATGGCTCGCTTGCCGGCCGGCCGGTGGTGGTTTCGCAATCGGGCATTACCGACAGCAACCGCGCGCAGGCGCAGCGCCATGCCGAACTGGCGATCCGCGCGGTCATGCTGGCCGCGCCGTTCCCGTTGCCGCCACAGGCCTATGCCCAATGGCACCGCGTGGCCGCCTTCCGTTTTGACCGCAAGCTTTCGCAATAGGGACTATGGCCCGATGAAACCGATGATCCTGAACCGCGCCCGCCGGGCCGTGTTGTATCTGGCACTGGCCTTGCCCGGCCTTCCGGCCCATGCCCAACAGCAGCCCTTGCCCGCCTCCAGCGCGCCGCAGGCCGCCGATTCGGGTGGGCTGACCGGGTCGGTCACTGATGACAGCGCGTGGCGCGATCTGGGCATTGCCATTCCCGCCTTTCCCACCGACCGTTCGGTGGCAACCGGCGCCGATGGCGGCAATACCGAGGCGCTGGGCCGCAATCTGGCCCGCGTGGTGTTCAGCGATCTGAAGAACAACGGCCTGTTCAAACCGACCGGGCCGGATTCGCTGCCCGGCATCGGTTATGCCGAAGTCGCCGCGCCGGCCTTTGCCGGGTGGCGCGCACGTTCGGCGGAAATGCTGGTCCAGGGGTTTGTGAAAGGTGGGGCCAATGGCCAGTTGACGGTCGGCTGCTATCTGTACGACGTGGCGCTGGGCAAGGAACTGGCGCGCCAGGGCTATGTGGTGTCGCCGGTGGAATGGCGACGCGCGGCGCACAAATGTGCCGACATGGTCTATTCGCGGCTGTCGGGGGAAAGCCCGTTCTTTGATTCCAAGATCGCCTATATCGCCGAAACCGGGCCCAAGGATCACCGTCGCAAGCAATTGGCGATCATGGATTCGGATGGTGCCAATCACCGTTTCATCACCAGCGGGCAGGCTGTCGCGCTGACCCCGCGCTATTCGCCCGATTATCGCCAGATCGCCTATCTCAGCTATGTCGATGGCCGTCCGCGCATCTATGTCTATGATATCGGCACCGGGCATCAGCATCTGGTGACCGAGGCCAAGGGGCCGACATTTGCGCCGCGCTGGTCGCCCGATGGTAGATATATCCTCTATTCGATGGCGATCGCGGGCAACACCGACATCTACCGCGTGCCCGCCACTGGCGGACAGTCGGTACGCCTGACCAACACGCCGGGCATCAACATCGGTGGCAGCTATTCGCCCGACGGGCGCAAGATCGTGTTTGAAAGCGATCGTGGCGGCAGCCAGCAAGTCTATGTGATGAACGCCGACGGCTCCGGCCAGCACCGCATCACCTTTTTCGGCGGACGCGCGGCCACCCCCGAATGGAGCCCGCGCGGCGACCAGATCGCGTTTACCTGCATCTGCGGCAATTTGCGTGTCGCGGTGATGGACCCCGATGGCCACAATCGCCGTTTCCTGACCGACAGTTGGCAGGACGAAGCGCCGACCTGGTCGCCCAATGGCCGCATCGTGCAGTTTTTCCGCACCGAACGCGGCACCGGACACACCAGCATCTGGCAAGTCGACCTGACCGGGCGCAACGAACGCCGCCTGAAAACCCCGGTCGATGCCTCGGACCCGGCGTGGGGGCCGGTCCTGCCGTGATGGCTGTGCTTTCCGTTTGAATTTCCCTTACGCTCGTTGCACCCTCTCCCCGAACGACCAAGGAGCTTTCCCTCATGTCTCCCAGCCCCGTTTTTGTCCGCCTTGCGGGCGTATCCCTGCTGATCGCCAGCGTCGGTCTGGCCGGATGCGCCCACAAGCCCAAGGAACTGCCGCCGCAGCCGGTGTCGGCCAGCACCAGCACGCAGTCCGAGGCGATGCCGCCGGCCCAGCCGCAGCAGAGCGGTCCGGTGCCGGGTAGCGAGGCTGATTTCCTGGCCTCGGTGATTTCCGACACGGTGCATTTCGACACCGACAAGTACGGCATCGATGGCGAAAGCGAAGGCATCCTGCGCAGCCAGGCGCAGTGGCTGGCACGTTACCCGGGCAAGGCGATCACCATCGAGGGCCATTGCGACGAACGCGGTACGCGCGAATACAACCTGGCGCTGGGTGAACGCCGTGCCAATGCCGCCAAGAACTATCTGATCGGGCTGGGCGTCGATGCCAGCCGCATCAACACGATCAGCTATGGCAAGGAACGCCCGGTCGCACTGGGGTCCGACGAAGCCGCCTGGGCCAAGAACCGCCGGGCGGTGACGATCACGGTAAACTGATCGCGGGCGATGGTACGGGTGCCCATATAAAGTCCGTGGGCACCCGGTACGGCTTGACCTTTGCCTGCATGTTGGGCTTGGGTTGAGGGATGTCGCGGCACACACGATCAAACGACTGGGGATTCCCGCGCTGGCGGGGCTATGGCGGCGGTCGCGATGCCAAGCCGATCCGCATGTGTGACCGGTCCGGGTGCGATCAACCCGGCAATTGCCCCGCGCCCAAATCGCCCAATACCCCGGATCGCTGGTATTTCTGCCCCGCGCACGCCGCCGAATACAACGCCGGCTGGAACTATTTCGAAGGGCTCGACAAAGAGGAAGCGGCGGCGCGCGAACGTGCTGAAAACACCGAATCGTCGGGTTATCGCCAGGCCACCTGGGCCGAATGGGGCGGATCGGGCGACGGCACGCGCAGCCGCGACGAAATGCGCGCCCTAGAAGTGCTCGAACTCGACAGCGACGCCGATTTCGAAGCGGTGCGCAAGGCCTGGCGCACGCGCGCCAAGCTGGTGCACCCCGACGTACGCCCCGGCGATGCCGAGGCGGCCAAGGAATTCCAGCGTCTGCAACTCGCCTATGAAGTGCTGCGCGCGGCCGAAGAGCGCCGCTCGTGGAAGGGCTATTCTTCGGGGGCCTGACATGCAACAGCCGTCGCAGCGCCCGGCCGGACCGGGCTGGATCATCGTTGCATCGATCTGCATCGCCGCGCTGATGGTGCTGTGGCAAGTGCTGCCGCAGCTCGACGGGATGCTGACGGGCAACACCGGTACGCCGCGCACGGTTACCCCGCGCGGCGATCTGGGCCGTGACGAACAGGCCACGATCCACTTGTTCGAAAACGCGCGCGGGTCGGTGGTGTCGATTTCCACCGCGCATCTGGTTGAGGATGTCTGGTCGCAGAATGTCTATTCGGTGCCGCAGGGCACCGGTTCGGGCATCATCTGGGACAATGCCGGGCATGTGCTGACCAATTTTCATGTGATTCAGGGCGCGTCGGAGGCCACCATCCGCCTGGCCGACGGGCGCAAGTTCCGCGCCAGCCTGGTCGGGGTCAGCCCCGATCACGACATTGCGGTGCTGCGCATCGGGGTGGCGTTCCGCCGCCCGCCGCCGATCCCGATCGGCACCAGCCACGATCTGAAAGTGGGCCAGCGCGTGTTTGCCATCGGCAACCCGTTCGGGCTCGACTGGACCTTGACCACCGGGATCGTCTCGGCGCTCGATCGCAGTTTGCGCGCCAGCACCGGATCAGGCGGCGTGCAGCATCTGATCCAGACCGATGCGGCGATCAATCCGGGCAATTCGGGCGGGCCGCTGCTCGATTCGAGCGGACGCCTGATCGGCATGAACACCGCAATCTACAGCCCCTCGGGCGCCTCGGCAGGGATCGGCTTTGCGGTGCCGGTCGACACCATCATGGATGTCGTGCCGCAGCTTATCCGGGCGAACTGAGCGCTTCGTCGAGCAAGTGCTCAACCCGGCGGGCATCAGGAAAGCCTTCGGCAATCCAGCGCTGTTCCACCTGGCGCAGGATGCGCGCCACCTCGGGACCGGCATGGATACCGCGCGCGACGATGGCTCCGCCTTTCAGCGGAAAGCGCGGCACCGTCCAGCCGGCGATCGGGGCAATGTCAGCGCCTGCCAGCAACAGCCGGTCGCGGGCATCGGCCAGACCCAGCCGATAGGCCAGTGCGCGGGCGTCGTCGGCATCGTCGGGGCGCCGCGCCGCAGCCACCGCCAGGCGCTTTTTCTGCGCCGCCGAAAAACGCAGCCGCGCGGCCACCGTTTCGGCCAGCAGGGGATCGGGCGGCAACAGCGCGGCCAGACGGCGCAAGGCATCGGGCGCGACACCCGCGCGCGTTTCGGTGGCGATCAACGCGGGCAGCGCGGCGGGGTCGGCTTCGGGCAGGACTTGCCCCAGCACACCCAGATCGGCCATGCGCGCCAGCGTCGGCGCCGGATCGGGATGCGCCAGCAGGCGGATCAGTTCCCACCCCACACGCTCGCGCGACAGGCCTTTCAGCCCGGCGGCCAGCGCGGCGCAGGCATGTTCCGCCTCGGCATCGGCGGGCAGCGCGCCGAATCGCGCCTGAAACCGGAAATAGCGCAGGATACGCAAGTAATCCTCGCGGATGCGCGCCTGCGCATCGCCGATAAACCGCACCCGGTGCGCGGCCAGATCATCGAGGCCGCCGAAAAAGTCGGTGATCGCCAAAGTGGTCGGGTCGGCATAGAGCGCGTTGATGGTGAAATCGCGCCGGGCGGCATCCTCGTGCCAGTCGCTTGAAAAGGCGACCGTGGCATGGCGCCCGTCGGTGGCGATATCGCGGCGCAAGGTGGTCACCTCGACCGGACCATCGCCCAGCACGGCGGTGACCGTGCCATGGGCGATGCCCGTCGGCACCGCGCGGATGCCCGCCGCCGCCAGCCGGGTGATCACCGCGTCGGGCAGCAGGCTGGTCGCCATGTCGATATCCTTGACCGGCACGTCTGCAAGCGTATCGCGCACCGCGCCGCCGACCCAGCGGCACAGCCCCTCGTGCATCGGATCAAGCGCGGCCACTAGCGCGGCCAGATCGGCGCGCGCGGTCCACGCCGCAGCGGGCAGCGTGGCGGTCATGCCGGATCGTGCCAGGCGATGCGGTGCGACAGATTGGCGATGATCGCGCCGGTCACGCCCCAGATGCGGTGGCCCGACCACAGGATCTCGATATAGTCGCGCCGTGTGCCAGCCCAGTCGGCGCTGCGCCGGTGCTGGTTGGCGGGATCGATGACATAGCCGAACGGCGGTTCGAACCATTGCGCCACTTCGCCCGGATTGGGCGTGATCGCGATGTCACCCGGCACCACAGCCAACACGGGCGTGATATCATAGCCGGTGCCGGTCTGGAACCGGTCGCTGGTGCCCACCACGCGTACGCGGGCGGGATCGACGCCGAGTTCCTCGTACGCCTCGCGCAGGGCGGCCTCGATCGGGGTTTCGCCCGCATCGATCTTGCCGCCGGGAAATGCGGCCTGGCCAGGGTGCGCGCGCATGGTGGTGGGGCGCTGGATCATCAGGACGCCGGGACCATCGGCATGGCCGGGGCGATCGGTCACCGCGATCAGCACGGCGGCCGGGCGCAGCGTGGTATTGGCGGGCGGGCGCCAGTCATCCCACGGCGGCGCGGTGTCGCGCGCATGCCCCGCGGTCAGCAGGCGGTGCAGCCGATCGAACAGCGCATCGGTCATGCCGGCAACAGGCCAAAGCGCTGCCCCGCGCTGGTCACCGCCAGCGCGTCGGGCGACGATACGGTCAAAGCGTGATCGATCAGTTGCGCATACGTGCTGCGGTTCAGCCGCGCCTCGGTGCCGTGGCGCACGCCGAGATAGAAGGCGGGCACGTCGGCAGTCCCAGCCACGCGCAACGGGTGATCGGGCCCGGCCAGCACCACATCATCGGTGTTGAGCCGAAACGCCAGCACCGGTTGCCCGGCGGGATCGGTGCGCAGGGCCATGTCGGTGGCGACAAACGCGGCATCGTCGACTGCGATCGCCAACTTTTCCACCGGCGTAAGCAGATAGTGCTGCCCGTCGTCCGCGCGCGTCAACAGGGCGGAAAAGGCGCGCACCATCGCCGGGCGGGTGATCGGGCCGCCATCGTGAAACCACGTGCCGTCGGCGGCAATCCGCATCAGGCTGTCGCCATGCTGCATCGGGGCCCACTGGTCGATCGGCGGCAGGCGTCGCGCGGCAGCGGCCTCGGCAATTTGCGGCAGACTCAGCGCGGCCAGTTCGGGGGTGGGGTCATAGGGCACGGATGATGCCCTGCCAGATCAGGTCAGCCGCGCCAAGGGCCCAGCGTGCCCTGCGGGGGCAAGATTGCCGGATTGGCGCTGCGGCACAGCAGGCGGTGCGCTTCATAAGGGCCCGGCAGGCTCCAGCCGAGCGTGGGCGCATTGGCAAAGCCGAAAAAGCGCGCGTAATAGTCGGGATCGCCGATCAGCACTTGCGGCAGCGGCGCGCGCGGATCGATCGCAGTCAGGCTGGCGGTCATCAGCGCCTGGCCATAGCCACGCCCTTGCTGGGTGGGCAGCACGGCAACCGGGCCGACCATGATCATCGGGTGTGCGCGCCCCGCCGGATCGGTCAGCGCGACTGGCCAGCACTGGATCGTGCCCGCCAGCAGATCGTCCTCGTCAAGCGCGGCAAACGACAGCCCCGGCAGCCAGTCGGTGCCCGCGCGGATCTTGTAGGCAGTGCGCTGATGGCGTTCCGGCTCGAACGCGGTGTCGAGCAGCGTTTCGATCAGCGCGGGATCGACATCGGCAAGCGGGATGATCTTGGACAACGGGGCAGGGCTTTCGCGCAGGGGGACTCGGACAGGCGCCGGATAGCCGCAGATCAGCTTTCGGCAAAGGCAAACGGCGCCGCCACCCGCCGATAATCGTCGGGCAGGATGTCGCGGCCCAATGGCGGTTCGGCCCGCGCGGTGCATTCGGCGCGGTTGCACAGGCGGCAGGTCATGCCGATCGGGGTGGGGGCGGGGGGCACAGCCTGGTCTTGCGCATAGACCAGCCGGGGCGCGTGTTCGGCGGCGCAGGCGAGCGCCACCGCGCGGGTGATCGAGGGGCGATCGTGCGCGCCGCCGCCGCTCGACACCGTGCGCACGATCGAAAAGAAGCGTTGCCCGTCAGGCAGTTCGAGCCATTGCGTCAACACCTCGCCGGGGCTGCGAAAGGCCTGATGCAAGTTCCACAACGGGCATCCGCCACCATGCGCGGCAAACGGAAAGCCCGCGCCGTCGAGCCGTTTGGAAACATTGCCGGCAGCATCGACGCGGATGAAGAAGAACGGCACGCCCTGAGCACCGGGACGGCCCAGCGTGGTCAGGCGGTGCGCCACTTGTTCGAAACTGACCCCGAACACCCCGGCCAGCGCGCCGATATCATGCCCGCGCGTCCAGGCGGTGCGGGCAAACCGGTCATAGGGCATCAGCATGGCGGCGGCGGCATAAGTCGCCAGCGCACGGCGCACGAGGTGTGCGGCGGTCGCGCTGGCAAAGCTTTCGC
>Ga0302187_10004405_pt1 | contig 11296 bp, 9 predicted proteins | sample II_Bog_E1_3_FD_202120 | JGI IMG/M metagenome (GOLD analysis project Ga0302187, IMG submission 202120) | Peat permafrost microbial communities from Stordalen Mire near Abisko, Sweden - II_Bog_E1_3 | ecosystem: Environmental > Terrestrial > Soil > Wetlands > Peat | place: Sweden: Abisko, Stordalen...
CATTTTGCCGATCATCGGGGTCGGCATCACGTTCTTTATCCCTCCTGATTACGTCTCGGAGACCCTCGTCCTGATTGACCAGCAGAAGGTGCCGGACGAGTTTGTCAGGTCGGTGGTCAGCCAGAACCTGGACAGTCGCCTGGCCTCCATGAAAGAGCAAATTCTCAGCCGCTCGCAGCTTCAGCCCATCATTGAAAAGTACAACCTCTATGCAGACCAGCACATGAGCATGGATGGCCGCATCGAACTCGCGCGGACGAAAATCAAAATCGATCCGATCCACTCGGAGATCTCCGGTGCCGGCGGGCTTCCCGGGTTCAAGATATACTTTCATGCCAGCGACCCGCACACCGCGCAGCAGGTATGTGCTGAGATTACGTCACTCTTTACGGGAGCGAACTTGCGCCAGAGGCAGCAGGCGGCGGAAGGAACAACGGATTTTCTTAAGGAGCAACTCGACGAAGCAAAACGCACACTCGACGACCAGGATGCCAAACTCGCTGCTTTTCAGAGCCAGTACTTCGGCATGCAACCGACCGACGAGGCCAACAATGTAAGCGTTCTGACTACTCTACGTTCCCAACTCGATGCAACGACGCAGGCGATCGCACAGCTAGAGCAAACCAAGCAGATCACTGAAGCTTTGCTTGCGCAGCAGCCTCCAGCCACTTCAGCCTCGGGTGCGGCAGTTCAGAGCCCGCAAGTGCAGCAGAAGGAGCTTGAGGCCCTGTTGGCGAAGAAGGCCGATCTCGAAACTCGCTACAGCGCCGATTACCCCGATGTTAGAGAAGTCAACCGCGAGATCGCGAATTTGCAAAAGGAGATGGCTGCGGCACCTGTCGCTCCGCCGGTGGCGGCTCCCTCGGTGCCATCTACCAATCCCGCCGAATCCGCCCGCGTACAGAATATCAAGCTGTCCCTGCAATCCCTCAATCTTCAAATCCAAAGCAAGCAAAAAGAGCAGGACCAGATCCAGCAGCAAATCCGTACCTACCAGTCACGCATCATAGCCACCCCACAGGTCGAGGCGCAGTACAAACAACTAACCCGCGGCGCCGAGACCTCCCTCGCCTTGTACAACAGCCTGCTTACCCAGACCAACGCAGCCAAGGAGGCTACCGCGCTTGAAAACCGGCAAGAAGGCGAGTCGTTCCGGCTCTTGGACGAATCCAACCTGCCTGAATCTCCCGACTGGCCCAAGCAAAGCGTCTTCACCGGAGGTGGTTTGGCCGCTGGTTTGACACTTGGCCTGCTCATCGTCGCCCTTTTGGAATATAGAGATACTGCGCTGCGCACAGAGCGCGACGTATGGGAATTTACGCAACTGCCCACGCTTGCCATCATTGTTTGGTCCGGGGAGGTTGCCGACATCCGGCCCTCAAGATTCTCCCGTCTGAAGGGGGTCTTCAGTCGCAAACCGTCTAAGGAACTGATCGCGGACTCCTCGGGATAGCCATGTATAAGAGTTTTTTCCATCTACAGACCAACCCCTTCGCCGGTAGCCCTGACCCGCGGTTTCTCTACATGATGCCGCACACGCGCGAGGCGCTTGCCACGCTCGAATATGGAATCTCGGCGCATAAAGGGTTCATTGTGCTGACCGGCGAAGTTGGCACAGGCAAGACGACACTACTGCGACGTGCACTGGCGTCGCTGGATCAGAGCCGCGTGTTCAGCTCCTTCGTTTTCAACCCGCGCTTGGACGTGCTCGACTTTCTCGAGTTCATTCTTTCAGACTTCGGTATCTCGCCGCAGAATCGCACCAAGTCAGGCATGCTGATTCAGCTCAACCGATGGCTCATTGAGCGCTTTCGCCGGCAGGAAACGTGCGTCATTATGGTAGACGAGGCGCAGAATCTCGAGTGGGAACTACTCGAAGAGATCCGTCTACTCACCAACCTGGAAACCTCGTCCGAGAAACTGGTGCAGATAGTGCTTTCGGGCCAGCCGGAACTCGAAGAAAAGCTGCGGGCTCCTGATGTTCGCCAATTGCGCCAGCGGATCGCCCTCTGGGCACGCACCCACGCGATCACCGCCGAGCAGACCGCCAACTATATTGCCCAGCGTTTGCTGATTGCGGGTAGTTCGGAGCGGATTTTCTCTGACGAAGCTGTGGCCGCAGTCCACCGAGCAAGCCGCGGCATACCTCGCATTATCAATTTAATCTGCGAGCACGCCCTGATTCTGGCCTACGTCGAACAACTTCACCAAGTACCCGAGCCGTTGATCCATGCGGTCGCCTGCGATCTCGATCTGGACCCGCAACCCTTTATGGTATCCAGTACTCATGCAGGATTTTCACCAAACTCCACGCTTCCATCGCAGAAGCACCCAGAAAGGGAAGAGAGATGAGCAAGATATACGAGGCATTGCGCCAAGCGGAGCTAGACCGCGGCAAGTCCGGTGCGACTGGATTCGATCCTGAATCGAACTCACAAACGACCAGCCAAGCTGTACTCGAAGAAGCGCCCGCTCATGTGTCGGCGTTTTCTAATTCGGGTCGTGCTTTGGCGACCTTGATACCGGTTCCCAAAGCCAACAGTAAAGTCGTCCCTACGCCTTCTGCCGACTCAGAGATTGCCGTGGTCGGCGTAGCAGATGGGGATCTCGAGCTATCCGACGCAGACCTAGCCAAGATTCCCCAAGTTAGCTGGAAACCTTCAATCGCGCAGTTGCCCGCCCTGGAAGAGAGAGGTGCCGCAGTTGAGCAGTTCCGGAGCCTGCGCTCGCGGATGCAGGAATTTCGCGACCTGAATGAGATCAAGTCGATCCTTGTCTCTAGCGGGATTCCGCAAGAGGGGAAGAGTTTTATCACTGCCAACTTGGCCATCTCCATTGCCCGCCACAAGGCCGGCCGCGTGCTGTTGATCGACGGGGACATGCGCCGCGCCACCCTGCACAAACTGCTCGGTTGCCCGCAAGGGCCAGGCTTGACCGAGTATCTCTCCGGCAGCGCCTCGCTCGTTGAAATCATGCAACGCCCAAGCGTCAGCGAGCCTGGTTCTCCGCTGCCCAGTGGCCTGGCCTCTCTGACCTTTATTCCTGCGGGTACCGAGCACGACAAGGCCGCTGACCTTTCCGGCAATCACCGTTTCGAACGGCTCATCGCTGCCGCCAGTCCTCACTTCGATTGGATTGTGGTCGACTCGTCGCCGGTAAACCTGGTCTCAGACGGAGTCAATCTCGCACGCGCTTGCGATGCTGTTCTGCTGGTTGCGCGTGGAGGTGTCACCAAATACGAGATCGCCCAACGCGCTGTTTCCGAACTAAAGGCTTCAAAGGTGTTGGGGTTTGTGCTGAACGCGGTCGAGAAACCGCCGGTCGCCGGAGGATACTACGGCTACGATGGATACGACAAAATAGAAGGTTGATCGGGAGCGGTCCAGGCAATGATCCGGTTTTTGAATGTTTACTACCCTACGCGGACGGTAATTCTCCTGCTCTGCGAGGCGGCCATCGTCAGCGGGTGTTTTCTCGCCGCAACCTGGATGATGCTTCGAGACCAAGCCATATTTGTACTTCAGCTCCAAGATGGATTCCTGAAGATCGCTATCATCACTGTCGTGAGCCTGGTACTCTCCTATTACTTCGATCTGTATGAGCCAAGCATCGTCTCCGGTCGACTGGAGATATACTTTCGCGTTCTGCTTGTACTGGGTTTTGACTGCTTCATCCTCTCGGCTTTTCTGCTCTTCGATCCGGATGTCGCGATCGCGCCCTACGTTTACGTGCTTGGCTTCGCGATGCTCGCTCCATCCCTGATCCTCCTGCGTCGGGGCTATGAATGGATTATCGGCCGCAGGATCTTCCGCGAGCGCATCTATGTCCTGGGGGCCGGGGACTATGCGCGCTCCATCGTGGACACGATTCGCGCCCGCCCCGACCTGGGGATGGAGGTGGTCGACTGGCAGGATGTGCAGATGGAACCCTCCCTGAGAAAGAAAGTCTGGATCGAAGCCCTCGACAACATCTCCAAGGCCAAGTCTCCGGTTCACCGCATCATTGTTGCCATGGAAAGCCGGCGTGGCGAACTCCCGGTACAGGAACTGCTCACGCTCCGTTTTCAGGGAATCACAGTCGAAGAAGATGGCACGCTGCGGGAGCGTCTGTATGGCAAGATTCAGCTCGACGGACTCCGTCCCTCAAATTTTCTTTACAGCGAGGGTTTTCGCATTCGGGCCCCGCAGCAGTTTACCCGCCAGGTTGTCTCCATCCTTGCCGCGGCATTGGGACTCCTGATCTTTTTGCCATTCCTTCCGTTTGTGGTGTTGGCGGTGAAGCTGTCGTCCAAGGGTCCTGTCTTCTTCCGTCAGAAGCGTGTTGGCATGGGGGGACGCATCTTCGAGGTGGTAAAGTTTCGCACGATGTTTACCGATGCGGAGGCCGACGGTGCCAAGTGGGCAACTAAGAACGATCCCCGGGTCACCGGGCTCGGCATGTTCCTGCGCAAGACGCGCATCGACGAGATTCCTCAACTTTGGAACGTGCTGCGGGGCGATATGGGCTTCGTCGGACCGCGTCCCGAGCGGCCCGAGTTTGTCAACTGGCTGACCGAAGAGTTGCCCTTTTACTACCTGCGCACGCTCATCCGGCCTGGCCTTACCGGGTGGGCACAGGTCCGCTACTCGTACGGCGCCACTCTCGCCGAGACGAAAGAGAAGCTCGAATACGATCTCTACTACATCAAGCACATGTCTCTGGGACTGGATTTGCTGATTATGTTTGAGACCATCAAGACGATTCTGCGCCGTCGCGGCGCACAATAATACGCAATCATCTTCCGCTTATTGAATCAGGTTGGAGGGTTCGTTTGCCGTGGTTAGACCTGATCTCGTCTTTGACCGCGAGACCCCGCCGCTAACCTCCAGCGCATGCGCCGCTCCCACGTCGTTCAGCTTGTAGAGCAGGGATCGATAGCTGATCTTCAGCCACTTTGCTGTCTTCTGACGATTCCAGTTATTCGCCTTCAAGACCTTCAGGATAATCTGCCGCTCCAACTCGTGTGTGGCTTTCCGGGTCACCAGCTTCAACGAAATTGGCTGGCTCACATCTACTTCCGCCATCGCCCTCGACGCGGGTTTCTCATCGTCGACCAGCTCCGCAATCAGCGCTTCTTCGCTGCCCATCAGCACATAGCTTCTGATCAGGTTGTCTAGTTGCCGGATATTGCCGGGCCAATCATACTTTTGCATCAATCGCACTGCATTGCGCGACAGAGGCGCCGGATTCACATGGAAGGCGCGCGCATGAAAGCCGGTCAGGTACTCCACTAATTGAGGCATATCTTCCACCCGTTGACGCAGTGGAGGCAGTACGATGGTCACGGCATTGATGCGATAGAGAAAGTCGAGCCGGAAGGACCCGTCCGCAACCTGGTCGCGGAGGTCCCGGTTCGCTACGGAAACTACCCTGGTCTGGATCGTACGCGTCTCGTGTCCGCCTACTCGCATGAACGAGCCGTCCTGCAAAACCTGCAGCAGCTTCGATTGGACGCCAATGTCGAGGCTGCCCACCTCATCCAGAAACAGCGTGCCACCGTGAGCTTGCTCGAGCCTGCCGCGCTTGGTGGAATGGGCTCCAGTGAACGCCCCTTTTTCATATCCGAAGAGCTCAGTCTCGATCAGCCCTTGAGGAATCGCAGGGCAGCTAACCTTAACCAACTCGCCAACAGTCCGTTCGGAAGTTCCGTGGATCAGGCGCGCGCAGATTTCCTTGCCTGTCCCACTTTCCCCTTGAACCAGGACCGGCACGCTGGTTTTGGCGACCATCTCCAGCTTGCGCCGGATGAGGAGCATCTCCTCACTTCGACCGAAAAAAACTTCCACAGGAGGGAGATCAGCCTGGGTTTCGTGCTCAGAGAACCGTACAGTCGTCATATTTTCCTGTCGCCGATTGCTCGCGTCGTCACCCGTAATCAGGGCAATCGATCCGCCGGGCAACGTACTCGAGCTACACCAGGGGTACTACAGGACTAGCACGTTTGGTACCAAATTCGCTAGCACTTGCCTCTTGTCCAGTCCCTAAACTGCCCCAAAAAAACTTATTCGCTATTTCATGTAGATTTTTTCCCAACCTCGTGTAAAATTTCTGCACAATGGTAGGAATTTTATTACCACTTTGGGCAGAACAGCCCGGAGTGGTTTGGTCTTTCGGTGTAGAAACTGGAATGCCGGAGAGTTCGCGCGCACTCTAGAGATACAAGCGACCAGGACAATACGACGCAGTGGTCCTGCTCCGGCTCTAATATCTGCCTTACATATATCAGATACCGGCATGACCCGGTGTCGGCGCAACGGAGCCTAGTTTATGGCGGCTAATATTTCCCTCTCCCCTGCAAAATCGGTCCAACTCAACCGACCCTGCCTTTTCGTGTTCGAGTCGAACCTCAGGGTTCTGAACTACCTGAAGCGGACTTTTTCGGCGCTGTATGATCTTCGGCTCTTCTCGGAAGAGCGGGCTTTTCTGCGTGATCTGGAAGCCATGCATCGGCCCAGCCTTGTGCTCCTGGCTTGGGACGGCATCACCCAATCCATGCCCTTGTTTTCTCGGGTTCGTACCTCGCGGCCGGAGATTCCTGTCCTGATTCTGGCTACTGTCGCCGAAATGGCGGATTATGAGGCGTTCGCCCGTCTTGGCGCCGGCGGCGTCGTGCTCAAGCCGTTTGTCGACGATTCACTGGAAGTTGCCATTGCCAAGCATCTGCTCGTCCATAAGGAAGAGGTTGGTGAGCCCAGGGAGATTCGGCTCGAAGGCGGGCACGCCTTTGTGCGCTCCAGCAAGCGCATGTGCGAGATCGAGGCGCAGGCCCAGCTAGTCGCCCGTTCCGACATCCCCGTCCTCATTCTGGGAGAGAGCGGCACCGGCAAAGAGATTGTCGCGATGTACACCCATCAGATGTCCCGGCGGAGCAGCCGCATGTTCCTCAAGGTGAACTGCGCGGCCATGCCTGCCGACCTGCTGGAAAGCGAACTCTTCGGCTACGAGCAGGGAGCTTTCACCGGCGCTACCAAGAGCAAACCGGGTAAGTTCGAATTGTGCGACGGAGGGACGATCTTTCTAGACGAAATCGGCGAAATGCCGCCCTCGCTGCAAGCCAAGCTACTGCATGTTCTTCAGGATGGGACTTTCTCTCGATTGGGAGGCCGTGGCCCAACCAAGACGGACGTCCGCATCATTGCCGCCACCAACGTCAATATGAAAGACGCAATGGCCCGCAAGACCTTCCGCGAGGACCTCTACTATCGCCTCAATGGCCTTTCGCTGATGCTTCCGCCACTGCGGGAACGCCTCGACGAGATTCCCGCCATGGCGAATTACTTCATGCGTAAGGGTGCCAAGAAGTATGACCTTCAGCCCCTCACGATCTCTCCGGCTCTGCTGGAAGGATTTGCCCGGTATACGTGGCCGGGAAATCTGCGAGAGTTGGAAAACATCATCAATCGCTACCTGATTCTGCAGGATGAGAAGGCCGTGATCGCCGAGCTTGAGGGAACGAGGAGTTCGACGGCGTTACCGGAGAAGCAGGATCACGTTGAGGCCGGTGGCCTCAAGAAGCTGGTGAGAGGGCTTAAGGGTGAGGCTGAGTCCTCAGTAATTGCCGGCGTACTCGAGGAGACAGGATGGAATCGAAAGGCCGCCGCAAACGATCTGCAGATCAGCTACAAGGCCCTGCTATACAAGATCAAGCAGTACGATCTGAGTCCCAGGTCAGCGTGAAGCACGAGACGGCAAGCGACGCCACGGAACTGGATATGCTGGTCATCCAGTTCGGAGACCGCACCGTAAAAGGCTACGCGGAAAGGGGCCAATGGCCGCCCGCGGAAGACCTTGACTTCCACGCGGCGCCTCCGCTCTTCCGACCCCTCGGCTCGGACAAGATGGAGCCAATTCCGCTCGACGGCGTAAAGGCGATTTTTTTCGTCAAATCCTTCGAAGGGAAGTGGCACGACGACCTGCGTTTCCACGATCACCTTCCAGCACCGGAATGCCTATGGGTTCGCGCTACCTTCCACGACGGCGAGGTCATTGAAGGATTGATCGGCAATAACCATAGCTACGTCGTCCATCCCGGTTTTTATATGTCGCCCACAGATCCTGAGGGCAACAACTGGCTGATCTACATCCTTAAGAACAGACTCAAGGATTTCCAGATTCTGGGACTGCGCGCCGCTCCAAAGAATATGCGCGGGCTGAACTCTGTCAAACCGGCGCAAGTAGAGCAACTCACACCCTGAAGTCGCATATATGTCTGACGCCAGCGCTGGTTCGTCTTCGCTTTAGACTTCAACCAACTGACGGCCGTACCGCTTTTCGACGTACTCGTCGAGAATCACCTGAAACTCCTCGACGATACGGTCGCCCTTCAGTGTGGTGAACAGCTTTCCATCCACATACACGGGCGCCTTTGGCTCCTCAAACGTACCCGGCAGCGAGATGCCGATGTTCGCGTGCTTCGATTCGCCCGGTCCGTTCACGATGCAGCCCATTACCGCCAGTTTTAGCTCCTCGACTCCAGCGTATTGCTTCTTCCACTCCGGCATCTGCTCCACCAGATAGTTCTGGATTCGCTCCGCCAGTTCCTGGAAGTAGGTTGAAGTCGTGCGGCCACACCCTGGGCAACTGGTTACCTGCGGCATGAAGCTGCGTATTCCCAGCGACTGCAAGATCTGCTGCGCGCACCGCACTTCTTCGCTGCGGTCTCCCCCCGGAGTCGGCGTCAGGCTCACGCGGATTGTGTCCCCGATTCCTGCAAGCAGCAGGGGCGCCAGCCCGGCAGTTGAAGCCACAACGCCCTTCATCCCCATGCCGGCCTCAGTGAGGCCCAGATGCAAAGCATAATCGCAGCGCGAGGCCAACTCCGTGTACACATCGATCAGATCGCGCACACCCGAGACCTTGGCGCTGAGCACAATCTGGTCGCGGCGCAGCCCATATCTCTCTGCGGCGGCCGCGTTGTCCAGCGCCGACACCACCATCGCCTCCATCATCACGTCGCGTGCGGGCAGGGGATTGGCCTGCTTCGAATTCTCGTCCATCATCTTGGTCAGCAGCGCCTGGTCGAGCGAACCCCAGTTCACCCCGATCCGCACCGGCTTCTGGTATTTCACCGCCACCTCAACCATGGTGCGGAAGTTGTCGTCGTCCTTGCGCCCGATGGAGCAGTTCCCTGGGTTGATTCTGTACTTCGCCAGTGCCCGAGCGGCCTCAGGGAACTTGGTCAGCAACAGATGCCCGTTGTAATGGAAGTCACCGATAATTGGCGTCTCCCAACCCTTGGCGCGGATTCCTTCCACGATCGCCGGCACGGCCTGAGCGGCTGCCTCATTGTTCACGGTTACCCGGACAAGCTCGGAGCCCGCTCGCGCCAGGGCCGCAATCTGCTGCACGGTTGATTCAACGTCCGCAGTGTCCGTGTTGGTCATCGACTGCACCACTACTGGCGCCGATGAACCGACGCGGACGCCTCCAACGGTTACATCGACTGATCTCCTGCGCTGTATGCCGACCATAAAAGTATCTATAGTTTACCATTTCGCAGATGGCTGACGACAGTTCGGAATTGCTGGCGATTGCGTCGATCGCATAGCAAGAGGGTGACTCCATGGGCACAAGAAAGAAGGCCGCGGTCGAATCGCCGGACGCTGTTGCGCAGCAAGTAGATGGGTTCATTGAGAAGTTCGAATCGGCCATGACCCAACGTATCCGGGCGGTGCGCGCCACACTACGAAAGCGCTTCCCGACTGGGATCGAACTGGTCTACGACAACTACAATTTTTTTGTCATCGGCTACTCCACGACTGAGCGCCCCTCGGATTGCATCGTCTCGCTCGCCGCCAATTCCAAGGGGGTAGGACTGAGCTTCTACTACGGTGCCGACCTACCGGATCCGCATGGAATTCTGGAAGGAAGCGGGACCCAGAATCGCTTTGTCCGGTTGGTAGAGGGGGCAGCGACACTCAAAGACCCGCGCGTCGAAGAACTGATTCGGGCGGCTGTGGACAATGCCAAGACGCCACTTCCAAAAGCGAAGGGATACACCGTCGTCCGATCCATCTCGGCGAAGCAACGTCCGCGCAGGTAACCGGTTACACTAGCCGAAGTGGCCCGGTAGCTCAGTTGCATAGAGCAGCGCACTCCTAACGCGAAGGTCGCAGGTTGGACTCCTGCCCGGGCCACCACTCAAACACCCTATAAACACTGACGATTTCGCAACGTGCCAGTCGTGATAAGAGTGAGCTGTTTTAGTAGGTGTGATACGTTTGTGATACGCTCGAGGGAAAAACAAAGGCCCCGTCCCGGTGGGGGAGTGGGGCCCTTTGTTCCGGTGTTGTGCGGCTGTCAGGCGGCTTTTCGTGTCTGTACTGCCGTTTGAGCATGGGGCCGGCGGCGGGGCACTACTGGGGTGTTGTCATCGATGGCAGCTTGGCGGAGAAGTTCGCTGTAGGATATCTTCACCCTGCCCCCCTGCCGGATGAACCGGAGGTGGCCGGAAGCCAGCTTGTAGTCAATGGATCGCAGGCTCTCAGACCGCATATAAGAGGCCTCCCGCCTGGAATATAGCAAACGCGGTTGGTCTGTTGGGTTGATACAGCTCGGGCGTGATACGCGGGGCGAGGTGGTACGGGTGAGGTCGTTCATTAGGGCGATGATCTATAACGGTTTATCCCTTCTATTCGAGTTTGAATGATCGTCTTTGGCTGGGCCGAGGCAATCCTCGTTTCACGAACGATCAATCCACGACATATCGTAACTAATTGTTAATAAAGCAGTAGAGTCCAAACAACGTATCAAATTCAGAGTCTTTTACGAGACTAAGGATGGCGATAAATGGCACAGATCCTATCTTTATAACGGAACCATCGAGAACAGTTGAACGCTGGCGGGCGGGAGGCGCTTGGGTCGAAACGATGCGCCGCAAGCACTTCGCTTCCGGCGACTTCGACTTCTCTAAGTTGTGCCGCCGCCCATCGCCGTGGAGGAGTCTTCGGCTGGCTATTTCAATGAGAACTGGAACGTTTGTCTGCCATGTTTCCTATGACGAACCAGAAATCCGCTCGATTCATCGAGAGCGATCTGATCGTCGCGCCAGTCGTGAAATCCGGCGGGCTGGGCCGGTTGCGACTCTTGCTCTGAAGTTCCTTCCGACGGGCCTCTCGCGTCTTTATCTGTTCCCACCGATTACCATTTCGCCGCCCGACTCCTTGATCTGTTTGAGCAGGATCGAGACACTATCGCTCACTCCGCCACGGGAGGCTTAATAGTGGAGCAATGAAATGGAATATAAATCTATTATCTA
>Ga0302187_10004425_pt1 | contig 11268 bp, 8 predicted proteins | sample II_Bog_E1_3_FD_202120 | JGI IMG/M metagenome (GOLD analysis project Ga0302187, IMG submission 202120) | Peat permafrost microbial communities from Stordalen Mire near Abisko, Sweden - II_Bog_E1_3 | ecosystem: Environmental > Terrestrial > Soil > Wetlands > Peat | place: Sweden: Abisko, Stordalen...
CGCCGGCTTGCTGATCACCGCCAATTTCGTGATGTCGCTGGTGATCGACAAATACGGCTGGTTCGGCATGCCGGTCCATGAGTTGAACGGCGGCCGGATTGTCGGCGGCGCGTTGATGGTCGCGGGCATTGTTTTGATCAGTCGCTTTTGAGGATCCACCGGCGAGCGTGATTTCGAAACCGTGGGCAGGGCATTGGCGGCGGTAGACTGGAGCCCTTCATCGCGCTGTGCTAGAGGCTTTGAATATGAACCTGACCGTTAGAACATCGTCATGCGCTTGCGGACGCGTTCGATGCCAAGCAGTTGGCGATCCGATCTTGAGCGCCGTATGCTACTGTGACGACTGTCAGGCTGGCGGCAGACAGATTGAGGCATTACCAAACGCGACACGTATTCTCGACGCCGATGGCGGGACGCCTTATCTGACCTATCGAGACGACCGGTTCAGTTGTACGGCAGGCGCCGACCTCTTGGTCGGCTACAAGATCAGAGACAACGCTCCGACCCGGCGGTTCGTGGCGTCATGCTGCAATTCGGGTATGTATCTGAAGTTCTCGCCTGGCCATTGGGTCTCAGCTTATCGCGCCAGCTTTGAAGGTGACCTCCCGCCGATAGAGATGAGAACACAAACAAAATTCCGTCTTGCCGATACAGAAATTCCTCAGGATGCGCCGAGCTACCATAGATATCCATTAAAACTCTTTCGAAGATTGCTCGGCTCACGTATTTCGATGCTTTTGGGACGATAAGCGGCCGGCCTGAACGGCCAAAACTGCGTTCAGGTTGCGTATTGAGCCACGCCATTGCCGAACGACCAGTTTTCCTTCTTCACCTCGACCAGACTGATGAAGACGTCCTCTCGCCGCATGGCCGCCCTATCGTGCAGGCCGTCCGCGACCGCGTGGTAGAACGCCTGCTTCAACTCGACAGAACGGCCTTCGTTGAGGGTGATCTGGATAATGATCGCGTCCGGCGAGCGCTGAATATCGAGATAGGTCGCGTCGATGATCAGATCGTTCCCCTCGCGTTCGGAGATGATCTGGAAGCGGTCATTTTGCGGGACTTTGAGCGTCGCTATCATTGCGTCGTAGATGACATCGGCGATGATGCGCCGATCTTCGGGGGCCTTCCCTTTCGGCATGTCGATACGGACCAGCGGCATGTGATATCTCCCTTATCATCTTTGCATTTATCGCGTGAGGCCTGTCGACAGCAATGCCTGCGTCACTCATAAAAGACTTTCGGAAAGAAATCCCCGCGCCCCTCCGGCGGGATGTCGAGGAGACCTTCCTGAAATTGACCGGTAAGCCGCGATCATGACCCCGGCGTGCGCCTCCCATCCCGGCTTCTGGAAAGTCTTTCTCCTGTTGCTGGGCGCCGCGCGGCGGCGCGCCGTCGGCCGCCGCAAGCGCCAGGTTGTCCTGCTCAGCCGCCGCACCGGCAAGGGCGGGAGGTGGGCCGGGATCGGTTCCTTTTTCAATTCTTTCCTCGGCGCGTTCGTGAACGCCGCCGCCGCCCTCCTTGTGATGAGCGCGGTCAATGCCGGCGAGCGCGTCGAAATCGAGACGCAAGGCTCGATGGCGGTCAGCGCAGGGTTCAGGGGCTGGGTCGACTATGCGGAGACGGAATCCGGCAAGTCTTCCGCGCTAAAGGCGGAGGCTCTCAGAAAGCTCGATCCGCAATATGCCGTCGAGGCGAGCGCGCTCGCGCGAAAATTTGGCGGCGACCAGAACGACATCGAAGACCGGCTGCGGCAGACTTTCGCAACAAGCGGGGCGCAGGGATATGTCGTGTTGGACGTCGGGGATGCATTGCCGCAGGTGGGAAAATTCGGCTCCCTGCCCGCAATGTTCGGTTCTCTCGCGCTGTTATTGTGGAGCGTGATGCTGATCTTCCAGTCGGAAGGACTCGAACTCGACACCCAGCGCCGACGCCATCCGATGTGGGAATGGCTGTTCAGCCATCCGGCGCCTGCCGGCGCGGTCTTTCTGGCCGAAATGCTCAGTCCTCTCGCCGCCAACCCGATTTTTTACAGTGTGCCGCTGTTTCCCTGGATCCTCTATGGATTTGTTTACGGCGGCGGACCTGGAGTCCTCGCCGCTGTCATCGTCGGCGCCCCGGTCGCGGTTGGGGCCGCCTGCGTCGGCAAAGCCCTGGAGATCGGGATCATGCTGCGGTTTTCGCCGCGTTCGCGCGGCGCGATGATCGGCATCATGAGTTGGGCGGCTTTCGCCTCCATGATGCTGATCATGATGGGCGCCGCGACTGTCGGAAAATCGGGCGAAGTCCTGGCCTGGCTGCTCAAGCCCCTGACCGTCCTTCCCTGGCCGTGGCTTGGGATTTTCCTCGGCCAACGCGCCGACGGTTCATTTTCTTTTATCGCGGGAGTGCTGAATTGCTGGTTCGTGACCGCCGTCGTCATTGCGGCGTCGGTGGGCTTCTGCATCTGGGGCGCGCAACGAGGGCTCAGCGGTCAGGGATCGTCCACTGCGCGCCCGGCGCTCGCCAAAACCCGGACCAGGGCGCGCTTTGCCGGCAAGGATCCGCTTTATCGTAAAGAGCTGTTGTGGTTTGCCCGCGACAGCAGCGCCATCGTGCAGACCGTGCTGGTCCCGCTGACCATGGCGGGGCTCCAGTTGTTCAACCTGCGCAGTCTGACCACCGGGGCCACGGGGGCCTGGCAATATCTTTGTGGCGCGGGCGTCATTTTAGGCGCCTATGTCCTGACCGTGCTGGGGCCGAGGTCGCTGTTGTCGGAAGGTCCGGCTTTGTGGATCGCGCTGACCTGGCCGCGCGGACTGGAAAGCCTGCTCAAGGCCAAGGCGCGGCTCTGGGTGCTGATGTCCTCGGTGCTGGTCGCGCCGGTCCTGCTCTATGCGGCCTGGCTCTATCCGGGAAACTGGTGGAAGACCGCCTTGGTCGGACTGGGCTGGTTCCTGTTTGCGCGAAGTCTGGCGGAGAAAACCGTCACCGTGGCGAAGCCGACCACGGAATCGGGCGAAACCGCCCAGATTTCATGGGGCATGCGCTGGGCTGTGTCGCTCGGGACCATGACCTTCGCCATTGGCGTGCTGTCACAGCAATGGGCTCTCGCCGTGGTGGGCGTCGTCTATTCGACGCTGACGGCTGCGGCCATGTGGCAGAATTTTCGGGCGCGTCTTCCCTACCTCTATGATCCCTGGTCGGAGCCCCTGCCGCCAGCACCCAGCCTCATGCACGCCATGATCGCGATCAGCGCCCTGGTGGAAGGCGGCGCGGTCCTGCTGGGCGCCGCCCTGATCTGGTCCGGACGTCAAAACCTGGCCGTCGCGCAAATGTTGGTCTTCGGCTTGGGGGGCGTGGCCGTCTCGCTGATCATGGCGGATTTTCTGCGCAAGCGCGGCGTCAAGCTGGCGGATATCTGGCTCTGGCGCGACGACGACAACGAGCCGGCATCGGGCTTGTGGCGGCCCTTGTCCGCGAGGGGCTTTAGGGGACTCGCGCTCTCCTTGCTTGCGGCGTCAATCCTCGGCGCCGCGCTGGGCGCCTTCGGGCTGTCCTATATGGCGTTGCTGCATCGCATTCCCGCCACGGCGGAGATGCTGAATAATTTCGCGGCGCGCGAGGCGACGATCCCGCATATGCAAGCCTCGCTTTTCATTCTCGGGGTGTTTTTCGCGCCGCTGACCGAGGAATTCCTGTTTCGCGGGCTGCTTTACCGGGCGCTGGATCGGGAATGGGGCGGCTGGCGCGCCTTGCTCGGCAGCGCCGCCTTTTTCGCGATCTGCCATCCGGCCATCGCGTGGGCGCCGGTCGGCCTTGTTGGCCTGCTCAACGCCGTGCTGTTCAAGAAAACCGGCCGTCTGGCGCCGGCCGTGCTGCTGCATATGGTCTATAATGTGACTGTGATGGGCAATGGCTTGGGTTTGTGAGAGAAGGCTTCAACGGCCGACTTCCTGCTCGATGGCTCCAAAAATCGAATGGCCGCGCTCATCGCGCATTTCGATGCGCAGGCTGTCGCCGAGTTTGAGAAAGGGTGTGCGGCTTTCGCCTTCCCGCAGGCTTTCGACCACCCGCAGCTCGGCCAGACACGAATAGCCGACGCCGCCGGCCGCGATCGGCATGCCCGGACCGCCATCGGCCGCGCGGTTCGACACCGTGCCGGAGCCGACGATCGATCCTGCCGACAGCGCGCGCGTGCGGGCCGCATGGGCGATCAGCCGGCCAAAATCGAAGATCATGTCGATCCCGGCGTTGGGCCGCCCCAGCGGCGCGCCATTGATGAAGGAGAGAATCGGCAAGTTGAGCTTCGCGCCGTCCCAGGCGTCGCCCAGCTCGTCAGGCGTCACCGCCACGGGCGAAAAGGCCGAGGAGGGCTTGGACTGGAAGAAGCCGAATCCCTTGGCCAGTTCGCTTCCCGTCAATCCGCGCAGCGTCACATCATTGACCATCATCACAAGCTTGATGTGCGACCGCGCCGCCCGCTCGTCGACGCCCATCGGCACATCGTCGGTCACGACCGCGATTTCCGCTTCGAGATCGAGCCCGAAACTGTCGTCCTGCGGGAGCGGGATCGCATCGCGCGGGCCGAGAAAAGAGTCGGAGCCGCCCTGATACATCAGCGGGTCCGTCCAGAAGGCGGGCGGCATCTCCACCGCCCGCGCCTTTCGGGCGAGCAACACGTGATTCACATAGGCCGAACCGTCGGCCCACTGGTAGGCGCGCGGCAAGGGTGAGGCGCAATCGTGCTCGCGAAAACGCATGGTCTCGACGGAAAATCCCTCCACCTGCTCCGCCAGCAGGGCGAGCTGTGGCGCGACATGCGCCCAGTCGTCGAGCGCGGCCTGAAGCGTCGGCGCAACAGGACCGGCGGTCACGGCGCGGGTAAGATCCTTGGATACGACCACGAGCAGGCCATCCCGTCCGTGCTTGAGCGAGGCCAGCTTCATTGCTCATCCAGTCTCATGGTTTGCCATCGAATCTCTTGCCGAGGCCAGACCAGAAGTCTGCATAGTTCTCCTGCAGCGTCTCGAGCGTGGCGGCATAATGGGTCAGGTGCTGAGGAAAGCGCGTTTCGAACATGAAAGCCAAGGTATTCGTTAGTTTTACCGGCTCGAGCGCAGCCTCCGAGGCGCGTTCGAAGGCGTTGGCGTCCGGGCCATGCGGCAGCATGCAATTATGCAGCGAGATCGCGCCCGGCGTGAAGCCCTCGGGCCTGGCGTCGTACTGGCCGTAAATCAAACCCATGAATTCGCTCATGATATTCATGTGATACCAGGGCGGGCGGAAGGAATGCTCGGCGACCTGCCAGCGCTCCGGAAAGATCACGAAGTCGATATTGGCCGTCCCTTCCTCGCCCGATGGCGCGGTCAGCACCGAGAAGATCGAGGGATCGGGATGATCGAATAACAGCGCCCCGATAGGGGCGAAGCATTTCAAATCATATTTGTAGGGCGCGTAATTGCCGTGCCAGGCGACGACGTCAAGCGGGGAATGGCCGATCTCGCAGGCATGGAATCGGCCGCACCATTTGACCGTCAGCCGGCATGTCGTTTCGCGGTCCTCGAAGGCGGCGACGGGGGTCTTGAAGTCGCGCGGGTTGGCCAGACAATTGGCGCCAATCGGACCGCGGTTCGGAAGGATAAATTTCGCGCCGTAATTCTCGCACAAATAGCCTCGCGCGGGACCGTGGACGAGTTCGACCTTGAATTTGACGCCGCGTGGAATAACGCAGATTTCGCCCGGCACGAGCGCAATGCGGCCGAATTCGGTAAAGAACAGGAGCGAACCCTGCTGCGGCACGATGAGAAGTTCGCCGTCGGCATTGTAGAAATAATCGTCGATCATCGACTGGGTGACAAAATAAAGGCCCGTCGACAGGCCGGTCTGGGTGTTGACGTCGCCCGCCGTGGTCATGCTGCGAACGCCCGCGATAAAGTCGAGCTTTCCCTCCGGGATCGGAGGCGGGCTCCAGCGGAGCTGACCGAACGGCCGGTCATTTTCGCGGGGGACCGGCGCGGTTTTCCAATAGGGATAATCGACCTTTTCGAACCGACCGGTGTGCCGGACAGAAGGGCGGATGCGATAGAGCCAGGATCGCTCGTTGGCGCCGCGCGGCGCGGTGAAGGGCGAGCCTGAAAGCTGCTCGGCATAGAGCCCGTAAGGGCAGCGTTGCGGCGAATTCTGGCCGACCGGCAAAGCCCCCGCCAGGGCTTCCGTCTCGAAATCATTGCCAAAACCCGGCATATAACCTTCCGGCGTGGCGGCCATTGGCGCTACTCCGCAGCCTTGGGTCTTAAAACACCGCGCGAAACCTGATCCTGCTCGATCGATTCAAACAAGGCGCGAAAATTGCCCTCGCCAAAACCCTCGTCGCCCTTGCGCTCGATGAACTCGAAGAAAATCGGGCCGATCACGGTTTTGGAGAAAATCTGTAGCAGCAGTTTTGCCGGGCCGCCCTCGGATTCGCCGTCGATCAGTATGCCAAGCTCCCTCAGCCGGTCGATGGGCTCGCCATGGCGAGGGATGCGCTCGCCGATCCCCGCGTAATAGGCTTCCGGCGGCGGCGGCATGAACTCCAGTCCCGCCCGGCGCAGCGTCGCGACCGTTTCAAAAATATCGCGGCAACCGCAGGCGATATGCTGGATTCCCTCGCCCTTGTAGGCGTGGAGATATTCCTCGATCTGGCTGTGCGCGTCGGCGCTCTCGTTGATCGGAATGCGAATCTTTCCACAGGGACTCGTCATGGCGCGCGAATGCAGCCCCGTGAGCTTGCCCTCGATGTCAAAGAAGCGGATCTGGCGGAAGTTGAAGAGGCTTTGGTACCAGTCCGCCCAATAGTCCATACGTCCCCGATAGACGTTGTGGGTCAGGTGATCGAGGTTTTGCAGCCCGGCGCCCTCAGGTCGCGGATCGCGCGCCGCCGTCCACAGGAAATCGTCGTCCCATATCGAGCCTTTATCGCCATAGCGGTCGACCAAATAGATGAGCGCGCCGCCGACGCCCTCAATCGCCGGGACGTCGAGCGCCCTCGGCCCAGCCTCGGGCGAAACGGGCCTGACGCCCATCGTCATGGCGCGCTGGAACGCAAGTTCGGCGTCGACCACGCGGAACCCCATGGCGCAGGCGGAAGGACCGTGAATTTTCGTGAAACCGTCGGCGAAGCTGTCAGGCTCGGCGTTCACGAGGTAATTGACGTCGCCCTGTCGATAGAGCGTGACCTTTTTCGAGCGATGCCGCGCCACCGCCGTAAAACCCATCAGTTCGAACAAGGCGCCAAGCTTTTCCGGCTCGGGATGAGAAAATTCGACGAATTCGAAACCGTCCGTTCCCATCGGGTTGGAGGTTTCCATTTTTGGCTCTCCTGATTTTGGAACACGCCTTCAGAGCTGGCGTTAGCTCAACGTCTGATTTGGCGAATTGTTGCCCTCACAGCATCCAGGCGCCGAACAGGATGGTCAGCACCGTCAGCGGCGCGCCAACCTTGAAATAGCTCCAGAAGCCGATGATCACCCCTTCGGAGCGCGCCCGTTGCGCGACAATCAGGTTGGCGACCGAGCCGATCAGGGTGAAATTCCCGGCCAGCGTCGAGGCCATGGCGACAATCAGCCAGGCGCGCCGGGGATCGTCCGAGGCGGCGACGAAAGGTTTTAAAACCAAAACAGCCGGAACATTGCTGACCAGATTGGACAGGACCGCCGTGACCGTCACGAGGACCGGCGTCGCCTCCAGATTGAACCGCGCCGCCGTCGCGATGACGTCGGGCGTCACCACTGCCGCTTCCAGTCCGGCGACCACCACGAATAATCCGGCGAACATCAGCAACAGCGGCCCGTCGATTTCGCGATAGATGCGTTCGGCCTTGACCCTGCGCGTGAGCAGCAGCAGCGCGCCGCCGACAATCGCCACTTTGGCGACGGGCTGGCCGGCGAAGAACAAAATCATCATCGCCACGGTGACGACAACCGCCTTGAACATGAGAAATTTGTGGGCGCGACCGGGCAGAGGCTCAAAGCGAGGGAGTTTTTCGCGGGTCAGGAACTCGCGCCAATAGACCACGGCGATCAGCGCCGCGGTCAGCAAGAGTCCGACCGCCGCCACGGGCCAGAGCGCCGCGGCAAAAGCCCCATAGGGAATATGCGACAGCGAGCCGATGATCATGTTTTGCGGGTTGCCGGTGAGGGTGGCGACGCTGCCGACATTCGAGGCCATGGCGAGGGCCAGCAGATAGGGAACCGGATCGCGCTTGAGCCGCGTGACCAGATCGAGGATCAGGGGCGTCATCGCCAGACAGACGGCGTCGTTGACGAGAAAGGCCGACAAGGCGCCTGCGACAAACACGATGGCCAGCAGCAGGACCAGCGGCCTCTGCGCGCGCGCCGCGAAATTGCTCGCCAGCCGGAAAAAGCCCGAAAGCCGCAGATTGGCGACGACGATCATCATGCCGAGCAGCAGGGTGAGGGTGTCGAAATCAATCGCGCGATAGGCCTGATCCAGCGTCATGACGCCAACGGCGACCATCAGGCTCGCGCCCAGCAGCGCCGCGCCCGCGCGGTCGAGCTGATAATAGGGGAGCTTCCCGATGGCGATGACCAGATAGGTCGCGAGGAAAAGGGCGATGGCCGCGACAGCCGTTGCGTGGTCCAAGGTAAATTGCGCCGCCGATTGCACTATCCTGTTTTCCTCTCGGGTTCGGCGGTTTCGGGCATAAAGAGATAAAAAACAATCAACGCCGCCAGCGCCGCCGCGCCCAGCGAGAGGAAAGTGGCGGCATAGCCGAAATGATCGACAATCTCGCCCGCCGCCAATCCGCTGACCGACGCGCCGATCCCCTGCGCCGTGGCGATGGCGCCGAGCGCCAGGTTATACCGTCCGGTCCCCCGCATGATATCGGCCACGACCAGCGGCGCCAGCGCGCCAAAAATGCCGGCGCCGACGCCATCGAGCAATTGCACGCCGATCAGCCAGGCGCTGTCGTCCGACAAAGTGTAAAGCACGGCGCGCAGCGGCAGGATGGCGAAGCCCGCCAAAAAAAGCGGCTTGCGTCCCCAGATGTCGGCCTTGCTTCCGACCAGCAAGGCGATGGGCAGCATCACCATTTGCGCGGCGACAATGCAAGCCGACATCATGGCGGTCGCCGCCTTGGGATGCGCGGCGGCGAGCTTTTGGCCGACCAGCGGTAGCAGCGGGGCATTGGCGAAATGAAACAGCATCACGCAGAGGCCGAAAATTACCAGCGGCCGCGAGGTGAACAGGATGCCAAGCCCGGCGGGGCCTTCCTTCCCGCCAGCCTCCATATCGCGGGCCCGGTCATAGTCGATCGACGCCGCCGGTATCGACAAGACTGCAAAACTCGCCAGCAGGGCGAAGACCGGGACCAGCAGGAAGACGGCGCGCTGGGAAAACAGCGAGCCCACCGCCGCCGCCGCCAGTGCGATGGCGACATTGCCGGCATGGTCGAAGGCCGAGTTGCGCCCCATGCGCCGCGCAAGCTGTTTGCGCGCATAAAGTCCCAGCGTCAGCGCGGCCACGGCGGGGCCGAAGACATCGCCGACAATGGCCATCAGGCTGTTGGCGACCATCACCGGCCACAGGGTCGGCCAAGCGTAGATCGTGACCGCGCCGAGCGCCAATACGGCCAGAGCCACAACCACCACCGCCCGTTTGGCGCGGGTGGCGTCAATCGCCGCGCCAATCGGCGTCTGGAAGGCGATCCCGACCAGACCGCCGATCATGGTCACCAGGCCGACGTTCGACTGGCTCCACTGCTGCTGGGTGACGAGGAAGACGTTGAGATAAGGCCCAAGCGCGCCGCGCACGTCGGCCAACAAAAAGTTGACCGCGTCGAGCGAGACCGGATGAAATTTTCGCGGTTCGTTCGAGACTTCGTTCATCCTGGCTCGCTGACGATGTCGAGCCAAACGCGCCAGCCGCCGTTCGGCTCCCGTTTCCGAAAAATTCCGGCGACGCGGCGCGCTGCTTGACACGGCGTCGCCCGACCGTTGAGGTTGGGGGATCGAGTTTGGCGAGGGCGAGATGAGCATTTTCAAAAAATCGGGCGTCGCATGAGCAAGACGTTGCTGCCGATCACCATCGTCGCCGCCATCGCCCGCAACAGCGCGCTGGGCAAGGACAATCACATTCCCTGGCGTGCGCCGAGCGATCTCAAGCGGTTCCGCGAAATCACCTGGGGCCGGCCCTTGATCATGGGCCGCAAGACCTGGCAGTCCATCGGCAAGCCCTTGCCGGGGCGCGAAACCATCGTGGTTACGCGCGACCCCGCTGTTCTGGGCGAAAACTTGCCGGAAAACGTGCATATCGGGCATGATTTCGAACAAGCACTGGCTCTGGCGGACAAGCTCGGCCGCGCGATGCACGCGACTGAAATCATCATCGCGGGCGGCGCCGAGCTATACAGCCAGGGACTTCCGCGCGCCAAATTACTGCGGCTGACCTATGTCGATTGCACGCCCAAAGCCGATACGTTTTTTCCGGATGTCGACTGGGACCATTGGCGCGAATTGCGGCGGCAGGCGCCTCCTCTCGGACCCAAGGATGAATTCGCGCTGGAATATGTCGATTTCGACCGGGTCTGAAGCTCGATTGTACCCGACCGCGCCGCGTCCTATATAGAGGCGGCCTTCCGGCCCGCCGAATCCGGCGCAAAGCGCATTTCAAGCGCAAAAAAGACTGAGGAATTCATGCCCTGGAGCAATCAAGGCGGCGAGCAAAACCCAAAGCAGGAAGGCTCCGGACCCGAATCTCCCAATGATCCCTGGCGTTCCGGTCCGAAGAGCAATTTCGGTCCCAAGACCCCTTGGGGCGGCGGCGGAGGCGGCGGCGGCCCAAACCCGAATGCCGATTTCGAAGCCTGGGTGCAAAAGGCGCAGGAGAAGCTGAAAAATCTGACCGCCGGCGACTTTTCGCCGCGCAGCATTCTCATCCTGCTCGCCGCGCTCGTCCTGCTCTGGCTGGCCAGCGGCTTCTATACCGTCGATCCCAATCAGGTTGGCCTCAACCTGGTTTTCGGCCGCTATGCCGGCAAGACCGGTCCCGGCCTCAACTATATCTGGCCTGAGCCGATCGGCTCCTACATCAAGCTCAACGTCACCGACCGCAATTCCATCGACATCGGCGCGCGGGGCCGCACCGATTCCGGCACACTGGCGGAAGTGCCCGAAGAAAGCCTGATGCTGACCGGCGACGAGAATATCGCCGACGTCAAGTTCCGGGTGATCTGGCAGATCGATCCGGCCCACCCGGAGGAATTCGCCTTCAACATCAAAAATC
>Ga0302187_10004427_pt1 | contig 11260 bp, 9 predicted proteins | sample II_Bog_E1_3_FD_202120 | JGI IMG/M metagenome (GOLD analysis project Ga0302187, IMG submission 202120) | Peat permafrost microbial communities from Stordalen Mire near Abisko, Sweden - II_Bog_E1_3 | ecosystem: Environmental > Terrestrial > Soil > Wetlands > Peat | place: Sweden: Abisko, Stordalen...
TGCGCACCGGCACAAAGCCCGCGTTGAGGCGGTACGCCAGAGCAGGGCCAAAGATGAAGCCGCGCGCCTCGATGCCAAGCACCAGGTCCACCTGCTTGCCGATGTAGTACTGCGCGAATGCATCGATCAGCTCCGCGAAGCCTGCCTTATCCTTCAGCACCGTGGTGATGTCGTAGAAGAGGATTCCAGGCTTGGGGAAGTCGGGAACGGAACGGATGAGGCTCTTGAGCGGCTCGCAGTTGATGATCTTCGACTCAGTCGACATGAGGGTTGTACGGACTCCTTCGCTTTGATTCAGCGCAACCCTTCCATTGTAGAGGTTCGGCGGAGTTTCCTACCCGAAGAGGGCCTCTTCGTAGATCTGCTCGGCGTCCGGCTGGGTCAGCTCACGGGGATTGTTCTTCAGAAGTCGGTGGACGGTCATCGCGGCGGCCGCCATGCCGGGAATGCTCTTGCGCGTGACGCCATACGACGACAGGTCTGCGGAAAGCCTGCAGGTGAGCAGTAGCTCCTGGAGGAGGCGCACTCCTGCATACGCCGTTTCGAGATCGCTTCCCATCCGTGCGGCTCCCAGAGCGCGCGCAACCTCTGCATGCCGGGCCGGGCTGGCAGCCGCGTTGAAGCGAAAGACTGCAGGCAGGAGGACCGCATTGGAAAGCCCGTGGGGAACGAGGAACTCACTGCCCAGCGGATATGCGAGAGCGTGCACAGCCGCGGTGTTCACCGGCCCCAGGCAAAGTCCTCCATTGAGGCTCGCGAGGGCCATCCCTTCGCGGGCTTCGAGATTCGTTCCGTCGGCGACCGCGGACGCGAGATGTCTTCCGCAGAGCTCGATGCCGCGCAACGCATAGGTATCGACGAGCGGATGCGCGAACTTGTTGGTATAGGCCTCGATGCAATGGGTCAGCGCGTCAAGCCCGGTGAAGGCCGTGACGTGCGCAGGGACGTTGCAGCTCAACTCCGGGTCGATGAAGGCAGCGTCAGGCACGAGAAACTCGCTGATGACGCCCTTCTTCAAGGCCTCCGCCTCGTCAAGCAGAATCGCGTTCGGGGAAACCTCACTGCCCGTGCCGGAGGTCGTTGGCATGCAGACAAGGTGGCAATCTCTGCCATTCAGGAGACCGATGCCAAAGCTCTCCGTTATGCTTTGTGTGCTTCGTACAAAGGCGGCGACGAGCTTCGCGAGATCAAGGGCACTGCCACCGCCCAGGCCAAGGACGCAATCAGCGTTTGCTGCGCGCGCCTTGCCCGAGGCTATTTCGAAGACGCTGACCGTAGGCTCCTTCGCTACCGAGCTGTCGATGGTCACGAACTTTCCTGCAGCCTGCAAGCGTGCGGCGATGTTCTCCGCATGGCCGCTGAGCGAAGGCGACGTCACGATGTGCACGCGCATCTGCCGGATCGCGGCGAGGTACTCGCATGCGTCGTTGAGCGAGCCCGAGCCAAAGACTAACCTGCATGGCTGAAGGACGGTGACCGTTCGCAGCGTTGCCGCGTTCATTAGTCCGCTCCAACCACTTGCTCGGCGATGGCTTTGTTCGCCGCATCCAGCGCCATCTTTGCACCGGCGCGCAGCGCGCTGATGTCATTGATGGCGAAGAGAACATCGATACCCTGCTTCGCCCAGAACGGAAAGTCAGCCGGCGCGCAGGCGGTCACGATCTTCTTGCCGTGGCGCTTCGCCGACTCCACGATGCGTGCGCACGCAGCCTGCACCTCCGGGTGGGCCGTCTGCCCGGCAAGACCGAGCGAAGCTGCGAGATCAGCGGGGCCGATGAAGATGTCCACGTTCGGCACGGATGCGATCTCGTCGATGCGGGCCAATGCTTCCTTGGTCTCGATCTGCACAAGCAGACTCAGTTCTTCGTTGAGCTGCTGCTGTGCGTTCGCAAGGTTCTCGACCAGGCCATAGCGCAGCGAGCGCGAGATGCCAAAGGCTCCGCGACCGCCCTCCGTGGGATAGCGAGCAAAGTGTACGAGCTCCGCTGCGGTCTCCGGCGTATCGACCATCGGCACATCGATCATGTCGGGACCGCACTCGCATGCCTTCAGAATGTTCTCGCGGCGCGTGTCGGCGATGCGAATCATCGTGAGCACGTCGTGGCCTGCAGCCATGCGGCACAGATCCGCGGCCTCCGCGAAGGTGATATGCCCATGTTCCATCTCGATCCAGATCACCTTGAAGCCCATGTGGATCGCCATCTCGAGAAAGATGGGGTCGTAGAAATAACAGGCCGCGCCGAGGAGCGGCTTGCCCTCCGCGTTGGCGAGCGCTCGATGAAGACGATTCGTCACACTACCCTCCTGATACTCATGACTGTGCCACGGCAGCTTCTCGTGCAGACTGGTTCGCGCGCCAACCCGACAACGTGAGCGAGGTGCCGCGCGGCGTGCCGGGAACCAGATAACTCACACCAATGCCAACGATGAGCAGCAACACGTGGCCGATGGCGCCAACGAGATAGTCGTGCCATCGATAGTTCCATCGACCGAGGTTTACGATCTTGCCACCTTCGGTGAAGACCGCCCACAACGTCAGCATCAGGCTTGCCGCAATGCCAGCGATGGCTCCGGTCCTGGTTGCGCGTGGGACAAGGAATGCAAGCAGGAAGAGCCCAGCGAGACCTCCCGCAACGATTGCAGTCACCGTGTAATACAACGCCAGTGCACTCCCATGGGTGTGGGCAAGGAGCTCGGCCACGCCTGCGGCTGCGAAGCCACTGCCCACAACCAGCACGCGGCCGAGGCGGAGACGCTCGCGATCTGTGCTGCTCGGGCGGGCCAGCGCATAGAAGTCTTCGACGCCGACCACCGCAAGGCAGTTCATGTCGGAGGCGAGCATCGCCATGGCGGAGCCGAGCAGTGCAGCGATGAAGAGCCCTGCGAGCCCAGGCGGAATGTGCGTAAGCAGGAAGTGCGGAAAGACCTGATCAGGCTTCAGCCCCTTTGGCAGCGCTTCACCCGTGAGACGGTAGAAGCTCCACAGCAGCGAGCCAATGAGCATGAAGGCCGTCCATACCGGCAAGCACAACGCTGCTCCCAGAGCGATGCCACGCAGGGCACTGCGATCCGTTCGCGCAAGAAGATAGCGCTGTACGACGGTTTGATCGGCCGTGTACTTCTGCACATAGAAGAAGAAGCCATAGATGACGAGCACGATGATGGTTGGTTTGTCGAAGCGCAGGGCGGTGCTGCCCAAACTCATCTTGTGCGCATGCCACGCCATGCTAAGCGCAGCTCCGGGCCCTTGCTTCGGAAGGAAGAGCAGAAAGCCAAGCGAGACAAGGATGCCAAGCCAAAGTACGAAGCCCTGCAGCACATCGCTCCACACCACGGCTTCGACACCGCCGAGCAACGTGTAGAGAACGGTAACCGCAGCGGTGAGAAAGATGATGCGATCGACGGGCCAGCCCAGCATCCCACTGAGCGTGAGCGAGAGCAGGTAGAAGACGAAACCCATCTTTGAGAAATGCCCGATGGCAAACGTAGCCGACGCATACAGGCGCACACCCGAGCCAAAGCGCTGTCCGAAGTATTCATACGCGCTCATGCGCACGACGCTGCGGAAGAACGGCACCACCACAGCGCCGACGATGCCAAGCGTCGCAACGAACATGAAGCCCGGGACAAGCAGCGACCAGTCACCCGCATAGGCAGCGCCGGGATAGGCGATGAAGGTAACGCTGGTGATAATGGTCGCAAGCAGTGAAAGGCCCATCGCCCAGCCAGGCACCGAGCGCGATGCGACGAAGTACTCCTCCGTGGTGCGCTGCCGGCGTGCGAAACGCGCACCGATGCCGACCAGTGCGATCAGATACGTGGCGATGACGATGAGGTCGAGGGCTCGCATGATTGCGCTCTACGCGCCAACCTTCGGCTGCGCGGAGTTGGCGATGCGATGTGTGGCCATGGTCATCGCCATGCGCATCGCGGCCTGCATGTTGGCTTGGCCTGCGATGTTGCTGCCAGCGATGTCGAAGGCCGTGCCGTGATCTACCGAGGTCCGGATGATGGGAATTCCGAGCGACATATTCACCGTAGCCTCGAAGTCGAGGAGCTTCATCGGTATGTGCCCCTGATCGTGATACATCGCTACGATGAGGTCGTGCGAACCGTTGGCGGCACGGAAGAAGATCGTATCCGGCGCCACAGGGCCTTCGCATTGGATGCCTCGCGCGCGACACGCTTCAACGGCAGGCACGATGAACTCCGCATCCTCACTCCCGAAGAGACCATGCTCGCCTGCATGAGGATTGAGGCCGCAGACTGCGATGCGTGGCTGGGCAATCCCCAGCAGCTTCATCGCTTCATTGCCCAACTCAATCGTGTGGATGATGCGATCCACATCAAGATTGCAGGCGTTGCGCAAGCTGGTGTGCGTGGAGACATGCACGACGCTGAGCTTGCGACCTGCCAGCAACATGCGCGAGTTCTTCGCTCCGCAAAGCTCTGCGATGTACTCCGTGTGCCCCGTAAAGTGCATGCCGCTCAGCGTTACGGCTTCCTTGTTCAGCGGAGCTGTCACCATTGCGTCGGCTTTGCCGTTGAGGCACATCAGCGTGGCTTCGCGCACGTATGCTGCGGCAGCCTTGCCATACTCGGCGCGTAAAGCACCGAACTCAATCTCTGCTGTTGCCTCAAGCTGGCCGCAATCTTTAAATGCAACGTTCGGGCCGAGATCATTGAGACGCACGCCGGTCACGCGCTCCCCCGCGCGCAGCGTCGCGGCGTCGCCAAGGATAAGCCAACGAGCGCTCTGTTGAAGCTCACGATCCTGCAACGCTTTCAGCGTTACTTCGACGCCCACTCCTGCGGGATCGCCCAACGTGACGGCGATGCGCGGCAGTACTTCTTGTTCGATCACAACGAACTCCTTCCAACCTGTTGCTGCACCGCGCTGAAGTTCTCCGCGACTTCGCACAGCAATGAACTCCGCCCAAAGCCACCCGACTTCAGGAGCACGGGAACACCTTCGAATCGTCCACCAATCGCGATGCAATGCGGTATCCCAGAGGCGAACTCATCGACGACATGCAGCGCGGTAATGCCCAGTGCCGCAAAGACCACCGATGCGGTATCCCCACCCGTGACGAAGAGGCAGCCAATCTCCTCCGCACGAAGGCCGAACACCGTATCGAGAATCAATTCTCGTGACGAATGCCCACGCGGCACTTGAATGACCTGCACATGCGTTGCTTCGTGATGTTCGATGGCCTCCACCTGCGCACGCGTCGCAGCATGTGTGCTGCCGATGAAAAACAGCAGCGCCTTCACAGCCTCGCGCGAGGCTGGCGATTTTGTTTCTTGCTCCGCTGAGGCGCCGCTCCAGCGCCGCGCCAGCGCGTGCGCCAGTCCCGCAGAGCCGATCCACAGCGGAGCCGCGATCGAGTCCACAGCGTTCACGAGGGCTTCGAGATGTTCCTGCGACTCGGCATCACACAACAGCAACGAGCCCTTCGACGCAGCGTGAGTTTGCATCTCTCGACGCAGCTCGCACGGATCATTGCTCGCTGCGATGCCATGTACCGCCAGCCCAAGCTCACGAAGTGGGCTAAGCAGTGCGAGGGTCCGCGTGCCCATCAGATCGTGGATCTCGAGCATGCCTCCACGAACCGTGCGCCCCGCGTGCGGAAATGAAGGAGCCAGCACAGCGACCCCTTCAGGCCGGAGCCGTCGGATCGCAGCGATCTCGACCATCGTGTTGCCACGCAAGACTGAATCGATTTTTTTGAAGAGCACGCGTGCCGGCGGAAGTCGGTTGAGCGATCGCAATATTGTTTGATCTACGAGCTGCGCATCGCTATCGCGAGACTCGGAACTGCACGCCCAGATGTCGCACAAGGGTGACGGAGATGCGTTCCTTGCGACACCCACCTCGGTGCGAAGGCCGCGCATGGCAAACGGGGCCGCAGCATCGCAAGCGCCGGTGAGATCGTCGGCGAGCATCACCAGATGCAGGCCAGTGGCGGGGCTGTGCCCTTCTCGAGATGTTGTGCTGTCCAGCAATTGTCCTCACGGTAAACCATTGCAGCTCGTGCGAAGCTCCACCATCCACACGCGTGAACCGCTCAGTGGGCTGGCTGGTACTGTCCTACAGTCGAAGCTCCAGCGACCCAACTCTCTGGGAAGCTAATTTCTTTGATCGTCTGGCGGCGGAAGGTGAAGCTCACGTGGAGGCACCCGTCTCGTGTCTGGAACACACTGGGATAGGAGTACTCCTCGCGGCCGGGGATGTGAGGCTTGCTCTCGATGGAACCATAGCCGGGACGCCCCGTCTCGATGTCTCTCACTTTCGACCAGGTCGTCCCCTCATCGGTAGAGATCGCGATGGACAGCGGCTTTCGTGCCTGCAGCGCAGGGTCGCCGAAGGTCTTGCTCGTGTTATCGAAGACGAGTGCAAGATGCCCGTTCTTCAGGCGGATCATCTGCGTCGAAGCGTTGTTGTTGGGCAGCGCGATCTTCACCGGCTCGGTCCACGTGCAGCCGTCGCTCGATTCACTGCGATACATCCACATCGATCGGCGGTCACGGAACAAGGCGAGCAGCTTGTGCGGTGCAAGCTCCACGACAGTGGGCTGCACCAGCGCTTCGCTATGGGGCACACTGCACTCCGACCATGTGGCTCCGTGATCATGGCTGATGTCTATCATGGAGTAGTTCGTATCCGCGCCGGAGCCGATGCCGGCGGTGGTCATCACCGTCAGGGGCAGCAGCCATGCGCCATCGGGCAGGATCACGATGGGGTGTCGCACGAACGCGCCAGCGCGCTCGAGCACCTGCTTTGGCGCGGACCACGTGTAGCCTCCATCGTGCGAGGTCACCTCGAGCACACGCGCCTGATTCTCTCCTCCATCAGACGGCTGGGTCGTGTGATACAGGTGCAGGACACCATCAGGAGCTTCGAAGAGCATTGGGTTTTGATACGACTGTCCCTCGTGGTGATCGATGACAATCGGCCTGGTCCATTGCTTCGATTTGCGGTCGAGGCGCGAAAGCACAATGGCGACGCCGCTCTCACCCTCCCACGAGCCGGAGAACCACGCGCACAGCAGGTCTCCGTTGCGAAGCTGCAGCAGGTTCGAAGCGTGCGAGCTGGGGAAGACAATGGGCAGGAATGCGAAGCGGAGTTGCCGATCGGACTCGTCAGTACGAACGATCCCGTCAGCCTGCGCGACGACCGCGGGATCGACGAGTGGCTTCATGGAAGGCGCGGCCTGCGCGACTCCATTCCGTGGCGACAGCATACAGACGAGCGGTAAAGCCAAAGCGCTTAGCGAGCAGACAGAGTGGGTACGGAGCTTCATCGGGACAATGTGCGGAAGCAGGTCCGCTCCCTTCGTGGATCGCCGGAGATCGCGCGGCGCTATGCAGAAAATTCTATCCGCGCTGCGAGATGGCCAATCCGCATGTCGGATTCACGCGCGCGCATTCGCCGAAACGCGCCGCTGCAACGCCGCACGGTTGTAGCGCTGCACCACGATGCATGGCACGTTGCATGCCACGCCGGCGAGCAGCATCACCACACAAGCCCATGGTGGATTCCAGAGCAGGAAGATTGCAGTTCCCGACAGCGATACCCAGTGCGCGGCCTCCGAGCGCTGGGTCTCCAGCAGGAATCGTCGGCGACCGGCAGCGCTATGGACCGACGCTGCCCGAGGATCATAGCCTGAGCCGACCCAACGGCCTCCGCTGGGAAGCAGATCCTTCCACGCGCGTACGCGAAGGACAGTGCGATAAATCCGCGCTTCAGCTCTGGATGTCGTTTCGCTGCGAGCTGCAAACCAGCGGTCAGGCAAGCGAACGAATATCCATGCCACGCTGAGTTGCAGCAGAGGGAAGCCGATTGAGTTGGCAAACAGAATTGCGAGTTTCACAGCGTGCGGCCTTTCCACGTCGCACCTGAACCGCGTCGCCGGAGTATTACGGAGCGCGCGAAGATTGCAAGGTAGTACGCCAGCATCACGGGGTACAACGCTACAGCGCACGTCTTGAAGCTACCGAGGCGACGCGAAGCAAGGAAGCATTGCAGCGCAACGAATGCGTAGACGATGGCAGTGGCGACTCCGGACGAAAGACTTCGTGCGAGGAACAGGTTGATCGCGGCGAGCATAGCGCCAGCGATCCAAAGGCCGATGAGCCACACGGTGATCGCCGGTGTGTTCGCGGCTCCTGCGGCGAAGCCCTTCGTCCATCCTTCGGTGAGTTGGCCCACCCCCTCGGGGAACATGCGCATGGTTAGCACGTCTTCGCCGATGGCTGGCATGGGATGTCCGCCCGCTTCGCGAACATGCGAAGCGAGATGAAGATTTTCCAGCACGTGGTGACGCACTGCACCGTGGCCTCCCGTTGCGTCATAGAGGTTGCGGTCAATCAGCAACGACTGGCCGAAGAGCTGCGGCGCAACGAGGCCGCTGAAGCCGCCGGCTCCGGCTGCCATGATGAGGTTGAAGAAGAGCGACAGCTGTTCGTAGGGACGCTCCATGCGATGGAACGGGAGCACCGAGAGCGCCGCCGGTTGCGACGATGCAACGTATGCCGCAGACATGCGTGCAAGTCCGTCGCGCCCCAGCTGAGTATCCGCGTCAAGGAAGAGCAACATATCCCCCTTCGCGGCGCTCGCACCCTGGGCGCAGGCCCAGGTCTTTCCCGTCCAACCGGGAGGGAGTGCCTCGGCATGAATCAATGTCGCGCCGAAGCTGCGCGCTATCTCCGCAGTCCGATCAGTCGAGTGATCGTCGACGACGAGGATCTCCTCCGGCTGCATCTTGCCCCTCTGCAAAGAGTCGAGCAGCGCGGGAAGGTTCTTCTCCTCATTGCGCGCGGGGATGATCACGCTTACATGGAGGGGTCTGTGCGGCTTGAGTGCGGTAGGGAGCACACGAACGCGTCGGAAGAGCAACCATCCCGCGGCCACACCTATCAGCGGCGCAAGGAAGTAGAGAAGCATCGACGGCAACCTACCGTTCCAGCTGCGCGATGATGCGCTTCGCAACGAGCGTGCCCGAGAGCGTGACCATCGGCATGCCCCCACCTGGATTCACGCTGCCGCCGACGAAGTAGAGATTGCTGAAGTCCTTGCTCTGCTTGGGAGCCTTGAAGGCAAAGTTCCTTCGCCTGTCGGAGACTACGCCATAGATCGATCCCTTGTTGGAGAGATAGCGCTCGCGAATGTCGAATGGGGTCCAGAAGTCTTCGACGACGATGTGTTTGCGAAGATCCGTGAGGCCCATGCGCTCAAGCTTGTCGAGGCAAAGCTCCTTGAGGGCGACGCAGTCTTCGCGGGTGAACGGATGCTTCTCGTTGATGTACGGAATGTGCGGCAGGATCTTGATGTTGTCGCAGCCTAAGGGCGCTTGCGTGGGATCTGTACGCGTTGGCGCGACGAGGTAGATCGTGGGATCGTCTGGCAAGAGCTTCTCGCGGAAGACGCGATGGAAGTGGTGCTTCTGATCCTTCGCGTAGAAGAAGTTGTGGTGCGCGAGCTGCGGGTAAATGCGATCGACCCCGAGGTGCAGCACGATGCCTGAACACGCGGGCTCGAAGCGTTGCAGGCTGCGCATCTTGCTGGCAGACGCCTTCAGCAGCTCTTCGTGAGCGGGGATCACCTCCATGTTGGAGATGACAAAGTCCGCGGGTAGCGCGTGTTGTGTGCCGCTGGCATCGGTTGCCCGTACACCGGTGACGCGATCGCCCGTCTTGTCGATGGAGGTGACGCGGTGATTGAGATGAAGCAGCACGCCGACTTCCGCAAGTCTGCGCTCGAAGGCTCGCGCAAGCTCGTACAGCCCTCCCTGCACATACCAGAGGCCGAACTCCAGCTGGATATTCGGCATCAGGTTCATGAAGCCGGGCGCGTCATACGCGGAGCTGCCTACGTACTTGATGAAGTACTCGAGGATGTCGCGCAGGTACGGATTGCGTACGCGCTTCGAGATGCCGCCCGCCATGGTGCCCATGAAGTCCAGGCCATCTGCTCCTTTGAGGCCATAGAAGCGGATGAACTCCCAGAAGCCATCGAGGCCATGCTGAAAGTATCCACGCTCGGTGATGTCATATTGCACCTTCGAGTGCTCGACGAAGCGCTTGTAGTCCTCGAAGGCTTCAGGGCCGAAGCGTTCGAGTTCAGGGCGCATGCGCTCGGTGCTCTCCCACAGGTCGACGACGGTGCCATCTTCGAAGAAGTTGCGCCACTGCGGGTCGATGCGAACGAGATGGATGTAGTCTTCAAGCCGCTTGCCATCGCCTTCGAAGACGGGCCGAAACATTTGCGGCAGCGTGAAGATGGAAGGGCCCAGATCGAAGGAGAAACCGGCTTCCTGGTGAAGGTTGAGCTTGCCTCCAACTCTCTCGTTCTTTTCCAGCAGATCCACGGTGAAGCCGGCGCGTGCCAACTGAATCGCTGCTGACATACCACCCAGGCCAGCGCCTATGACGACAACTCGCTTTCCATTCGGCGATTTCATACTCGTTCGCTCATCCTCATACATCGCGCGATCCGGCAAGTGCCACGCGCAGCAACTCGATCACGCGCGCAACGAACGAGCCTCTGCCGTGACGCATGTGCAGAAGCGCTCTCAATTCGCGAAAAGTCTTTGTGGATGCAGGAAACCAGTGCCGTTCCTGCGTGCCACTTCCGCGGACTTCCATCGTTGTCTTCACCCGAGAGAATGTGCGCAGGCCGCTTTCCCCGTGATAGCGGCCGTAGCCACTGGAGCGGTTGCCTCCAAACGGAGCCATCGGATTGCCCACCTGTCGGATCGCGTCGTTGAGGCTCACGCCGCCCACAAGGAGCCGCCTTACGACGCGCTGCGATTGTGCAACGTCGCCCGAGAACACGGAAGCTCCGAGAGCGAACGGGGAATCATTGGCACGTGCGACTGCATCCCCTTCGTTGTTGAAAGGCTCAATCCATACGATGGGACCAAACGTCTCGTCGGTACGAATCAGCGCTTGGGGAGCTACGTTGGTGAAGATCAGAGGGCCGATGCTCTCCGAGCTGGCCGTGAAGGAAGTGTGCAGAGTGGCACCCGTCGCGAGCGCATCCTCCAGCCATGCGGTCAGCGAGGCCCGCAGTGGAGCGATACGGATCGGCCCCATATCGCTTGCAAGATCAGAGCCGATGCGAAGCTGCTTCGCGCGCTCAACGAAACGCGCAACGAAGCTCTCGAAGATGGAGCGTTCGACATAGATGCGCTTGGCGCCGACGCATACCTGGCCCGCATTGGAGAATGCAGCGTAGCAAGCCCCTTCGATGGCACGC
>Ga0302187_10004441_pt1 | contig 11229 bp, 6 predicted proteins | sample II_Bog_E1_3_FD_202120 | JGI IMG/M metagenome (GOLD analysis project Ga0302187, IMG submission 202120) | Peat permafrost microbial communities from Stordalen Mire near Abisko, Sweden - II_Bog_E1_3 | ecosystem: Environmental > Terrestrial > Soil > Wetlands > Peat | place: Sweden: Abisko, Stordalen...
CACGGGTTCTCGGAGGCGCAGCTCATGGCCACGTTGCCGGGCGTCCGCCTGTATGCCGCGCGCGGCTATGCGTCAGCGCAAGTCGTGCACCATGAGATCGGTCCCGGCCAGACCATTGACTTCGTTCCCATGCGCAAAACACTGTGAGACCCTAAGCCGATGCCACAAGCCATTCCCGCCACCCTGATTCCCGGAGACGGAATCGGACCCGAAATCATGGACGCCGCCTTGGCCGCCCTGGATGCGCTCGGCGCGCCCTTCTCGTGGGACCGTCAGATCGCCGGACTGGAGGGGGTGAAAGCGGAGAACGACCCGCTTCCGGCCAGGACCATCGACAGCATCCGGCGCACGCGCCTCGCGCTCAAGGGGCCGCTCGAAACGCCCTCGGGCGGCGGCTATCGCTCCTCCAACGTGCGCCTTCGCGAGGAGTTCAAGCTGTACGCGAACCTGCGCCCGGCGCGCACGCTCATTCCCGGCGGGCGCTTCGACGACATCGATCTGGTGGTGGTGCGCGAGAATCTCGAAGGCCTCTACATCGGGCACGAGCACTTCATCCAGATCGACGACGATCCGCACGCGGTCGCCATGGCCACGGGCGTGAACACCCGCCAGGGCAGCCGCCGCCTGCTGGAGTTCGCCTTCGACCACGCCGTCGCGCTCGGCCGCAGGAAAGTGACCATCGTGCACAAGGCCAACATCATGAAGGCGCTGACGGGGATATTCCTCGAGACCGGGATCGAGCTGTACGAGCGGCGCTACAAGGGCAAGTTCGCGCTCGAGACCGTGATCATCGATGCCTGCGCCATGAAGCTCGTGTTGAATCCCTGGCAGTTCGACGTCCTGGTGACCACCAACCTGTTCGGCGACATCCTGTCGGATTTGGTGGCCGGCCTGGTCGGCGGCCTGGGGATGACGCCGGGGGCCAATATCGGGGCGGACGCCGCGATCTTCGAGGCCGTGCACGGATCCGCCCCGGATATCGCCGGCAAGGGCGTCGCCAATCCCATCGCCTTGATCCTCGCCTCGGCCATGATGCTGGACCATTGCCGGCTGCCCGATCTCGCGCAGCGCCTGCGCAAAGCGGTCGGCGAAACGCTGAACCTGGACAAGATTCGCACCGGCGATCTGGGCGGGCGCTCCACCACGGCGGAATTCACCGCGGCGCTGGTCAAGCGCATCGCCAACTCATGAGGCGATCGGGCCGCGGGCCCTCGCCCGGGGAGCCTGCCTGAGTGCCCGCGGTCATCTCCATTACCGGCCTCACCAAAGCGTATGCCTCGGGCGTGCAGGCTCTCCGGCCGATCACCCTCGACATCGACAAGGGCGAGATCTTCGCGCTCCTCGGACCGAACGGCGCCGGCAAGAGCACGCTCATCAACATCATTTGCGGCATCGTCACTCCGAGCAGCGGGACGGTGACCGCCGACGGCTATGACATCATCCGGGACTACCGGGAGGCGCGCGCGCGGATCGGGCTGGTCCCGCAGGAGTTGACCACCCATGCGTACGAAACGGTGCGGGGGACGGTTGCTTTCAGCCGGGGGCTGTTCGGCCGCCCTCCGAACCCCGCCCTGATCGACGGCCTGCTTCGCGATCTGTCTCTGTGGGACAAGCGGGACAGCCGCATCATGACGCTGTCCGGCGGCATGAAGCGGCGGGTCATGATCGCCAAGGCGCTGTCGCACGAGCCGGACATCCTGTTCCTCGACGAGCCGACGGCCGGCGTCGACGTCGAGTTGCGCCGCGACATGTGGAACCTGGTCCGCGGCCTGCGGGATCGCGGCGTGACCATCATCCTGACCACCCATTACATCGAGGAAGCCGAGGAGATGGCCGACCGAATAGGCGTCATCGACCATGGCGAGCTGATCTTGGTCGACGAGAAGCACGAGCTCATGAAGAAGCTCGGCAGCCGGCAGCTGACGCTGCATCTCCGGGAGCCGCTGGCGGTCATTCCGCCGCAGCTCGCGCCGTGGAACCTGGAATTGAAAGGGGGCACGGAGCTCGTGTACACGGTGGACGGCGACGGCCGCGTGGACGTCTCGCCGCTGCTCAAGCGGATGAGCGAGCTGTCGATCGATATCCGCGATCTGCAAACCCGGCAGAGTTCGCTGGAGGACATTTTCGTCAGCCTCGTGAGCACCCGCGCATGAGCGCGCCGTCGCCCCGCATGCGATTCAACCGGCACGGCGTGTGGGCCATCTATCAGAACGAAATCGCCCGCGCGCTGCGCACGCTGGTGCAGAGCCTGGTCACTCCCGTCATCACCACGTCGCTGTATTTCGTCGTGTTCGGCGCCGCCATCGGCGGCCACATGAGCGCCGTGAACGGCGTGTCCTACGGTGCGTTCATCGTGCCCGGCCTGGTGATGCTGCCGCTGTTCACCGAGAGCCTGGCCAACGCCTCCTTCGGCATCTTCTTTCCGAAATTCATCGGCACGATCTATGAAGTGCTGTCCGCCCCGATTTCCTACCTCGAGGTCGTGATCGCCTACGTCGGCGCCGCCGCGACGAAGTCCATCGCGCTCGGGCTCATCATCATGGCGACCGCGTCGCTGTTCGTTCCCTTCCGCATCCTGCACCCCGCCTGGATGATCGGCTTCCTGGTGATGACCGCGGTCACCTTCAGCCTGTTCGGGTTCATCATCGGGATCTGGGCCAAGGGCTGGGAACAGATGTCCTTCATTCCGATGCTGGTGGTCACGCCGCTCACCTTCCTGGGCGGCGCGTTCTACTCCATCGGCATGCTGCCGCCCGCGTGGCGGGCCGTGAGCTTGTTCAACCCCATCGTCTACCTCATCAGCGGGTTCCGCTGGAGTTTCTACGGCACCGCCGAGGTGAACGTGGAGCTCTGCTTCGCGATTGCGGTGGGCATCTTCGTCCTGTGCCTCGGCGTGGTGGCGCTGATGTTCAGGACCGGCTACCGGCTGAAGAGTTAGGCGCCCATGTCGGGCATTGCACTAGGCCGCGCCCGCGGCGGCCGCCACAGCGAACCGGAGGACCATCGACCGCCATGATCCCTTTCCCGCAATTCCGCTCCCCGAGCCGCCCAAGCGCGTCGCTCGCGCTCATCGGCCTGCTGCTGCTCAGCGCCCTGCGGCCGGCGGCGGCCGCGCCGCCGCTGCCGATCAATCTCGACGCATTCGACGCCAGCCGGAAAAAAATGCCGCTCCCCGACGGCGAGGACCTCGCCTACGTCGAGATGGGCAATCCGTCCGGGGCCGCCGTGGTGCTGATCCACGGTTACACGGACAATGCCCGCGACTGGGTCCCCCTGGTGCCGTACCTGTCCAAGGGCTTGCGGCTGGTTCTCGTCGACATTCGCGGCCACGGCCAATCGAGCAAGCCGGAATGCTGCTACAGCCGCCTGGATTTCGCCTACGACATCAAGCTTCTGCTGGACGGGCTCGGCATCGGCAAGGCCGACATCGTGGGTCACTCGCTCGGCAGCATCATCGCCCAGACGTTCGCGGAATATTGGCCGGAACGGACCGCGCGGGTCGTGCTGGTCTCCTCGACCGGCGGAACCCCGCCGGATGCGCCCAAGAAACCGCCGCAGTTCGATTTCGCCGCGGAGATTCGCAAGCTCAAGGAGCCGATCGAAGCCGACTCGCCCTTCATGATCGCCTGGTGGGACTCGCCCACCCCGGTGGATCCGGACTTCATCCGGCGGCAGCGCAAGGATGCGGCCGGCATTCCCTTGCGGGTCTGGCTCGCGGTGCTGGACCAGGCTCTTGCGGGCGACGACGCCTATTACGACCTGCAGCGGACGCTGCCGCGGCTGCGCGCGCCCACCCTGTTGATCTGGGGAAGCAAGGACCCGATCATGGAGGAACCGGCGCGGCGCACCCTGCGCGAAGCGCTGCCGCAAGCCAAGGTCAAGGTCTTCGAGGGATTGGGCCACAACCCCTTCTGGGAGGATCCGCGCGCCGTGGCGCAGGCGATCAACGATTTTCTCGCCCACTGAGGGCCGGCGCCTCGACGATCCGCGGCGCGGCTCACGGGTCGCGGGGCGCGTCGGGATCGAGGCCGAGGTCGGCCGCATGGGCCCGGGCCCTGTCGGCCTCGAGGTCCATGGAGCGGCAGGCCCATAGGTAGGCGAGCGACGCCACGGGAAGGCCCACGAGCATGGCGATGTCCGCTCCGCCCAGGGCGACCGCCACCGGGCCCTTGAAGTGCTCGGTGCTGAAGAATGGGATCATCGACACGAACCCGACCCCGTAGGCCACGAGCCCGCGCCAGCTCCACCGCCCGTACATGCCGCGCGGGTTGAAGATCTCGCGCACCGAGTAATGGCCCTTGCGCACCACGTAGAAGTCGACCAGGTTGATCGCCGTCCACGGGGTGAAGAGGTACAGCAGCACTGCGAGGAATTCGCCGAATTGCTCCGCGAAGTGCGGGGTCGGCGCCAGGGCGAGGCAGGTCGCCGTCAACGTCGCGAGCAGCAGCGTGCCGATCCGCTTCGCGAGGGTGAGCCGGATGGGCCGGCAGGAATCGAGCACGCTCAGCAGGGTGAGCGAGGCCCCGTAGCAGTTCAGCGACGTGATGGTCACGAGCCCGAGCAGCGAGCACAGCAGCAAGGGCTTGCCGAATCCCGGCAGCACCAGATCGGCCGCGGCACGCAGCGCCGTGGCCACCTCGAAAGTCGGAAACAGCGCCGACGCCAGCGTGCCCACCAGCATGGTCCACGCGCCCCCGACGAAGGCTCCGAGGAAGGTCCACCAAAATGAGGCGGCGACGCCGACGTTGCGGGGCAGATACCTCGAATAATCCGAAACGTAGATGGACCAGGCGATCTGATACGACGCCGCCGCGAAGAATTGCGCCAGGAACGGCACCGCCCGGAACGCCCCCAGATCGAGTTGCGCCGCCGGTATTCGGGCCCGGAACATCACGGCGGCCGTGAACACCAGGAGCGCCGCGATCAGCAGATACGCGATGTAGCGCTGCGCCAGATGAATGAGATCGTAGCCCACGACCGCCAGCGACACGGCCAGCAGCGCGAACAGCAGGATCGTGGGGGTGGCCGGGGCCCCGTACAGGGCGTGCATGGTCTGCGCGGCCAGTATCTGATTGAAGGCGTTGAAGCCGATGTAGCAGACGAGCGCCACTACCCACACCAGCAGCGCCCCCATGTACCCGAACTGCGGCCGGGATTGGATCATCTGCGGGAGCCCGAGTTGCGGCCCCTGGGTGGAATGGAACGCCATGAAGAACGTCCCGAAGGCGGCGCCCAGCGTCACGGCGATGGCCATCCACACGAGATTTCCGCCGAGCGCGATGCCGACGACACCCGTGGCCACGGTCGCCAAGTGGGCATCGCCCGAGAACCAGACGGGCCACAGGTGCCACACCTTGCCGTGCCGCTCCGCGATGGGCACGTAGTCGATGGAGCGCTTCTCAATCAGCCGGCCACCGAACTTCGCTTCCATCGACCCCAACTTTTCGTTTGTAGTTTTCCCGATACTATCATCATCGAGGGCGGCGGTGCCGCCCGGCGACGGCGCGGACCTCAGCTAGTATTCGAAGGTATAGGTGATTCCGACGGAGCTTCCCGGATCGTTCTCGGGCGTCGTACCCTGGACCGCCGACGTGCCGTTGCCCAGCCGGGTCTGCAGCTTCAAGTGCTTCGTGAGATCGACGTCGACCTGCAACTGGCTGGTTCCGGCCGTGCTCTGCTTGGCCTCGACGTAGACGCGCTTGGTCACGTAGCGCCCCGCCTCGATGGCCGCGCCGTTGTTCTCGACGGCGCCGGTCGCGGTGGTGGTGGTGTTCGCCGCCACGGTCAGCCGGTCGAGCCCGAGCGTTTTTTGCAGTTTCACCAGCGGATTGGCGCCGCTGCCGCCGACGCCCGTCAAGGTGGCGAGCGCCGCGCCGATCTGCGCGACCTGCAGCGCGGTCAGCTGCGCCGCGCTCTCGCCGAACAGCAGCCGGGCCATGATCTCATCCTGCGGGAGCGCCGGAACGCTGCTGAACTCGAACTGCGGCGCATCCGCGACGCCGGTGATCCGCAGCTTCACGTCGGCATCGCCGACGTTCGTCTCGGCCGTGAAGTTGAGCGTCGGGTCGATGGTCTTGCGCAGGCCCGCGCCATCGAAGCCCACCTGGCCCTGAGTGAAGCTCAATTTGTTGCCGGCGATCGTGAAGCTGCCCCGCTGCAGGTCGAATCCCCCGCTCGCCACGAGGTCCTCGGCCGTGCCGCTCAACTTGATCTCGCCGCCCAGTTCGGCGTCGAGGCCCCGTCCCTGCACCAGGATTTCCTGCGGCGCTTGAATGACCACCTCGATGCCGACGACCAGCTTGCCGCCCGCGGCGACCGGCGCGGTGCCGCCGCGGCGGCGCACGTCGAGCACCGCGACGTCCGGCGGCAGCGAATCCGGAATGCCGATGGTCGCGCGGTTCACGTGAACGGTGCCCGCGACGTCGAGGCGCGCGAGCGCCGTGCCGCTCACCCGCAGATCGGCGTCGAGGTTGGCGGTGACGATGCTGCTGGCGATCGGCTGGGCATTGCGGGCGGTCACCACGAGGTCCACCGGCATCCCATGCTGCAGCACGCCCAGGGTTCCGGCCACCGTCACGCTGCCGGTCGCCGCCTTGGCCTTGAAGCTCTTGATCCGCAAACCTGCGTCGGTGCCGACGACCTCCGCGTTGATGTCCGACAGATTCACGCCATGGACGAAATCGCGCAGGCTGCCGCCGGTCAGTGTGATCCCGCCGCCCACCTTGGGCGCCGTGGAGCTGCCGGTCACGGTCGCCTCGAGGGCGAATGCCCCCGTGGCGCGCATGCCCCGCGCCTCGAGCAGCGGGTTCACGAGGCCGGCGTCCAGTTTTCCGCCCAGGACGAGGTTCAAGGCTCCGTTGGCGTTGAGCGGGACCGTGCCCTCCGCGGTGAGTTGCGAGGAGGGTCCGCCGCGCAACGCGGCCTTGACGGCGGCGGTATCGCCCGCCAGCTGCGCCTGCGCCCGCACGGCCACCGCGGGCAGCCCCGTCGCCGCCTCGTCGGCGAAGCGCACGTCCTCGGCGTCGAGCGTGACGTTTCCGGTAGGACTCGCTGGGCTGCCCTGGAGCCGGACCTGCGCCTGCAGCGTGCCGGCGGCGACGAGTCCGGGCGTGAATACGTTGAACAATGCCGGCGTGACGTGCGCCAGCGAGGCGCGCAAGTCGAACGACGGCGCGATTTGACCCGCCAGGTCGAACAGCGCCTCCTGGGCGCCGATCTGCGCATGGTCGATGGAGATTCCCTGCGCGAACGACAGCACGGACGGCGCGATCAACCGAAAGTTCTGGCTGCGGTAATCGGCGGAGATGCTGGCGATGGACAGTTTCCGGGCATCGAGGTTCAAGGTCCCGGCCGCGGACACGCCGGCAGGCCAGCCGTAGACCTTCGGCAGCTGCGCGGTCAGTTGCAGGTCGAGCGCATCGGACACGCCGCTGCCCTTGATCTGCACGTTGCCCGCCAGCGGCCCGATGGCCAGGTTCTCGCCATCCAACTCCAGATGCGCCTGCGTATGACCGCCGGACGGCAGGAATCCGAGACTGCCGTGCACGCTGCCGGCCACGTCGGCGCCCAGCAGCCGGCTGAAGTCGCCGAGCTGCTCGACGTCGAGGTGCAGCTGACCGCGGCTTTGCGTGAGTTCCGAGTCGCTGGCGACGTCGCCGTTGGCGGTTGCGCTCTTCCACTGCGCATGCCGGACCAGCAGCCGGAACGTGCGGTCGGCGCCGCGATCCATCGCGGCGTCGAGGTCGAGCGGCGCGCCGTCGAGCGTGCCATGCGCCTGGATGGACCCTGCCGGGGCGTAGGGCAGTCCGCTCAAATGCACCGACGCTTGCAGCGGCCCGGCGGCCGATCCGCGCACCGACAGCCGCGACGACAGATCCGCGGCGGCCGTCATGGATTTCAGCGTGCCCTTCAGCTGGCCGGAGGCCTTCATGTCGCCGGCGAGCTCGCTCGAGAACCGGCTGAGATCGGCGACGTCGAGCTGCCAGCGGGCTTGCAGATCCTTGATGGACACGACCGAATCGCCGGCCGTGCCGCGCACCGCGCTGCCGCTGGCGGTCAACGACGCCGCGCCGCCGACCAGGCGCAGGTTTTGAATCTTGATGGCGCCGTCGGACAGGGATCCCGACACCTTGAGATTGGCACGCGGTCCCGCGAGCCCGATCCAGGGCGCCGCACCTCCGCTGAGGCCGAGATAGGCCTCGAGATTCACGGTGTCCTCCCGCGCCCCGCGCGCGAGCTGCGCGTTGATCAGTGCATCGCCCCGTACATCCTGCGCGATGAACGCTGCGAAAGGAGCGATGTCGGGAAGCTGCAGCTCCACGGTGGCGCGCTGTCCGCCCGGCGCCGCCGCCCCCGTGTCGGCATGCGCACGCAGCTTGAACAGCGCCTGGTCGAGCCGCAGCGAAGCGTCGAGCGTCACCGGATCGCCGGCGAGGAGGCGCGGCTGCGGCCCCGGAATCTCGAGGCCCACGGCCTGCGCGTGCACGCTGAGCGCCCCGCCGGCCGCGGCAAGTTGCGCGCTCAACCGCAGGATGCCTACGGCGCCCGCCACCCTCAAGCCTTCGACCTCCAAGGTGCCGCGCGCGGCGGGCGCGGACAACGGACCGTGCCACACTCCTTTGAGATCCAGCCGGCTCCAGGCGACATCCGGTCGCGGCGCCAGGGCCGGCGCGCTCAGCGCATAGTCGAGGTCGGCCGATGCGCGAACGAAGTCGAGGCTGCCGTGAGCGGAAGCGTGCAAGTCCCCGGCGGCCATCACGGCGTCGACCTTCTCGGCGCTGCGCGGTCCCGCGAGCGTGACGGTGGCCGAGAGCGCGCCCAGTCCCGGCAGCGACAGAAGATTCTCCAGCGGCCCGCTGGCGGGTTCATGCACGGCCAGCGACGCGTCCATGCGCCGCGGATCCATCTGCAGATGCAGGAGGTAATCGCCCGCGCCGTCCTTGCGGTGCGCCTCGAGATCGCCGCTCCCATCCTCGAGGGAGCGCAGCTTGAGCGACCCTCGCGCGGACAGCGTCACCGGCGTCCCCGTCAGGGGCGCTCCCAGTTCCACGCTCTCGAAGGCGAACTGCCAGACCTCGATGTGAGGGAGGGTCCCGCCCCCGCCCCGGCCGCCGCCGCCCTTCGGCGTCCGCTCCATGTGCACGCGCGCCGCCTGCAGCCGATCCACCACGATGCGCCTGTCGAGGAGCTCCAGCGGCGACCAGGTCGCCGACAGATGCTCGGCCGTCAGCCAGACGCCGGCTGCGTCCCGGAGTTCGAGCGAGTCGAGAGTCAGGTCTCGCGGGAGCGATCCGCCCAGACCCGTGAGCCTCACCACCCCTCCGGACAGCCGGAACGTCAGGTCCTCGATCCAGGTGCGGCCCACGGCGGTATTGCCCGCCAGCCAGACGGCGCCCACCAGCGCGGCCGCGGCCACGCACAGGGCGCCAAGCGCGATTGCGGCGACCTTGAGGGCGCGGCGCATCAAAATGCCTGGCCCAGGCCGATGTAGACCTGGAAGGCGCCCTCGTCGACGTTGGCCACCTGGTTGAGCGGGACCGCGAAATCCAGCCGTATCGGGCCGATGGGCGTGTAGTAGCGCAGCCCGGCCCCCGCGCCGAACTTGAACCCGGTCGGTAGCTGCTTGGAATCCGTTCCGACTTCGCCGCCGTCGACGAACAGCGCGACGCCCCAGTGGGACTCGATCCGTTGCCGGAACTCGAGCGAGCCGGCGGCGATCGTCGTCCCGCCCGTCGGAATCTGAGTGCCGGTGAACACCGGGCCGACGAGCTGGTAGGCGTAGCCGCGAATCGTGCCGCTGCCGCCCGCATAGAACCGCTGATCGGGCGGCAGGCTGGTATACGATCCGGTGCCCTGGGCCTGCCCCGCCAGCGCGCGCATCGCGAGCACGCTGCGCCCCGGATCGGTGAAGCCCATCGCGTTCAGATCCAGATACGAGGCAAGCTTGATCTGCGTGATGATGAACGTGGTGCTGGGATGGCCCACCGACTGAGTGGGCGTCACGATCAGCGAACTGCGCATGCCGTGCGTCGGGTCGTCGAGCGGCGAGGCGAGGTGCGTCGAGTCGTAGCTCACCGACAGTGGGACGGCCACCAGCGTGTAATTCAGTGTTTCCAGATTCTGCACGACGGTCTCTACCGACGTCGCCACTCCGGCGCTCGCCGACCAGACGCTGGACAATTTGCGCGAGAGCGTCAATCCGGTCGTGACCGCCTTCTGATCGTAGGCCTGCAGGTACTGCTTGATCGCCTGGACCGCGACTTGCAGCGACTGGTCGCGATGGCCGACGTCCGGAACGATGAACTTGGCGCTGGTGTCGTAGCCGACGCCGGTGGTGTCGCTGCCGCCGAGGTTGATGACGTTGGCGGTGATGTTGAGCTGTTCCGCATTGCCGAACACGTTGCGGTCGGACCAGGTCGCTCCGCCGCTGCCCCCCAAGTCGCTGGAAAACGCCGCATTGAAGGTCACGGCATGGCGCTTGCGTTCGTGCACCAGGAAGGTGACCGGCACCCCGCCGGTCGAGTCGGCGGCCTGACCGATCCGCACGGTCACGGACCCGAACGGTCCCAGCGCCAACAGATCGCGGCGCGCCGCCTCGATGGCGGCCGGGCTGTATCTCTGCCCCGTGTGCACGGTCAGCCTGCGCCGGACCCGCGATTGGTGCATGCGCTCCAACCCCTCGAAACTTATCTCGCCGATGTTCACCTGCGCCCCGGCGTCCACGCGAAAGCTCACGTCCAGGACGGGCAGCGCTTGGTCCTGGTAGGCGACCGGCGGATCGACCTTGGCGAATGCATAGCCCTGCTCCTCCAACGTGGACAGCAGGCGGCTGCCGGCCGCCAACACGTTCGCCGCCACGGCGGGGTCGCCTTCGTGAATCGATAGAACGCCCGATACGGACGGCGGCAGCGTCCCCTCCACGGCGACCTTGCGCACGCGATACAGGGGACCCAGCTTGAAATTCAACGCAACCCGCGCGCTCTGGCCCTTGGGCAGCGCAGCCAGCGCGTCGGCGAGTCCCGGATTGCCGAGCGCGAGCCCATCGATCTCGATCGTCACGGCGGACTCATAGTAGCCGTAGCTCTCCAGCACCGACTTGAGGCGGTCGGTTTCGCCGCGCGCGCGCGCGATCAATCCGAATGGGCTGACCGGAGCGCTCTCGCGCAGCGACTCGAGCTCGGACGTGGCGCGCAGGGTCGCATCCACGGCGGCAACGCCGGTCGTCGCGAG
>Ga0302187_10004456_pt1 | contig 11203 bp, 10 predicted proteins | sample II_Bog_E1_3_FD_202120 | JGI IMG/M metagenome (GOLD analysis project Ga0302187, IMG submission 202120) | Peat permafrost microbial communities from Stordalen Mire near Abisko, Sweden - II_Bog_E1_3 | ecosystem: Environmental > Terrestrial > Soil > Wetlands > Peat | place: Sweden: Abisko...
GAGCGCTGCTGAAGGATGCACCGATTCTGATTCTGGATGAAGCTACATCTTCTCTGGATACGGAGAGCGAAGCTGCGGTGCAGGCGGCGCTCGCAAACCTGATGCAGGGCCGCACCACGCTGGTCATCGCGCATCGGTTGTCTACGGTGCGCCGTGCTGACAGGATCGCGGTGCTGGAGCAAGGGGAGATCACCGAGCTGGGCACGCATGAGGAACTGCTGGCACGCAACGGAACGTATGCGCGGCTCTACCGGCTGCAGTTCGGTGGGGATGGTGAAGATGCTGCCGGGGCTGAGGGAATTGCATAGAGGAAGGGGATTGGTTCGTGGCGCTGAAGTTTACACATTCCTACCTGGAAGACTCGCTCTCACTCTTCCACTACTACAAAGGCCTGGGCGATCGAGCGATTGCGCAGGTGAACGATAAGCAGCTGTTTGCGTGTCTCGATGCGGACGGGAATTCGATCGCGATCATCATGAATCATATGTGCGGGAACATGCGGTCGCGGTTTTCGGACTTTATGGCAAGCTACGGCGAGAAGCCTACCCGAAATCGGGATGCTGAGTTTGATACACCGCCGTTGGATCGGGCTGCACTGCTTGAGATGTGGGAGCAGGGATGGGCATGCGTCTTCAGTGCTCTGGAGCCGTTGACTGAGGCGGACCTCACCCGGACCGTCACGATTCGTGGCGAAGCGCATTCGGTGATGCAGGCGATCAACCGTCAGCTCGCTCACTATCCTCACCACGTCGGCCAGATTGTTCTGCTGGCCAAGCACTTCGCGGGCGGGACGTGGCAGACGCTCAGCGTCGCTCGCGGGAGTTCGGCGGAGTTCAATCGCCGCGTGGCCGCCGGCGAGGTTAGCCAGCGTTAAGCTGTGCGGCGGGCTGGCTCCGTTACACTAGCTAGGAATCATCATGGCTGGCCTTCTCTTCATCATTTCGGCTCCCAGCGGGAGCGGCAAATCTACCCTCGTGAGCGAGGTGCGGCGGCTTGTCTCCGGGCTGGAGTTCTCTGTCTCATATACGACGCGGGCGCCGCGCGGCAGTGAAGAGGATGGCAAGGAGTACCACTTCATCACGCGCGAGCGGTTCGAGCGGATGATCGCTGCGGATGAGTTTCTGGAGTGGGCTCAGGTCTTTGGGAAGGACTACTACGGCACTGCGCGCACGGCGCTGACCCATGCTGGAGAGCAGGGCCATGATCTGCTGCTGGACATCGATGTGCAGGGTGCGTTGCAGGTGATGGAGAAGATGCCGGAGGCGGTGTCGATCTTCATCCTGCCGCCGAGTCCACAGGTGCTGGAGCTGCGGCTGCGCAATCGCAGCCAGGCCGAGGGCGTGACCCAGGAAGAGGTCATCGAGCGGCGGCTGAACCAGGCGCGCACGGAGCTGAGCCGCATCGAGCGTTATCGCTATGCGCTGGTAAACGATGTGCTGGACCAGGCCGCGAGCGAGATGCGATCGATCGTGCTGACGGCGCGAAGTGAAGCGAGTGAAGAAGACGGGTACCTAGCGGCCTCTTGTGAGACGCGTGCGGGATCAGCCCGGCTTGCGTCTTCGCTTTCGAGTTTCGGGGTGTCGCTAGAGCATTTTCCCTGTTGATGGGGACCCCGATAGGGGCGTGCAGTGGCGTTTTCATTTGGGAAAGGCCCATCAAGATCAAGCCTCCCCAGCAGAGCTACAGGGAAAATGCTCTGGGCGATCAGGTTGATGCGCTCAATCTCCACTGATATACCTCAGAATTCTGTCTGTGGCCGTATTTGTGCACGGATCGAGGGGATTTCCGGGGTTACTATATTGGCAATCCCCCTGAGGTCCCTATCCATGCCTGAGAATTCCTCTCTCTTTAACAAGTATTCGCTTGTGAAGGGCGCCGCTCGTCGTGCGCGTCAACTGCAGTCCGGTGCACCGGCGCTGGGTGTGTCGAAGTCGATGAAGGCCTGCCGCGTCGCCGAGGATGAGATCCGCGACGGCAAGGTGACCTACACCGTGGGCGCTCCGAAGCCGATCTCCACAGCCAGCGTGTAGCCGCATCGGCAGGGCTGGGCCTTAACATAGAGATCGTGATGGAAGCCACACCCGCGCAGCAGCTGCGAGCGTACGTCGAATACCTGCGCGAGCTGGGTCTTTACGATCTTTATCGCCGCGATGAACCTTCGATCGTGCTGAGCGATGCGATGCGCGCGCGTCTGGTGCCTGCGAGTGCGCGGCCAGCGGCCGTTGCTGCGCACTCGTCTGCTGTTCCGGTGCGTCCTTCTTCTCAGCCTGTTGCCGCACCGGGCCCATCGCCGTTTGCGAGATCGAATGCTTCGGCTGCGGCGCCTGCGCAACCCGCAGCTCCACCACCGAGTCACACGCCACCTCAAGGCGCCACGGAAGCTCCTGACTTCCCGGACCCGATGGGTGGCCTCGCAGCCCCTATGCCCAAGCCAAAGTCCTTTGACGAGCTCGCTCCGCCACCAGCGGAGATTCTTCCTCCTGCCGCTCGTGTCGCTGCGCTAGCGGCGATCCAGGCCGACATTGGCGACTGCACGCGCTGTCCGCTGGCGTATGGCGGCCGCCACAAGATTGTCTTCGCGGATGGCGATCCGAACGCGACGCTCATGTTTGTGGGCGAAGGACCGGGTGCCGATGAGGATGCGTCGGGACTGCCGTTTGTGGGCAAGGCCGGGCAGCTGTTGAACAACATGATCACGGCGATGGGCATTGCACGCGAGCAGGTGTACATCGCGAACATCGTGAAGTGCCGACCACCGGCGAACCGCACCCCCGAGTATGTCGAGGCGACAACCTGCTCGCAGTTCCTGTTGCGGCAGATCGATGTGGTGCAGCCGAAGGTGATCGTGGCGCTGGGGGCAACGGCGGCGACGTACCTGTTGGGAGTGCGGCAGTCGTTGGGATCGCTGCGGGGCAACTGGTACTCGGCGCGAGGAGCGAAGGTTGCGGTGACGTATCACCCGGCGTTCCTTCTGCGCGACCCGCGGATGAAGGGCGAAGCGTGGAAGGATTTGCAGCGCGTGATGGTCGAGCTGGGGCTGAAGCCGCCGGTGAAGAAGTAGGGCAGTTGAAAGTGTGAAGTGGTAAGTGACAAGTGAGATGCAACGAACATGGGCGCGACCGAGGTCGCGCCCTTGCTCTTGGCCTTTCACTTCACACTTTTCACTTACCACTCTTAGTTCGACGAGTCGTCGTAACCGCCTCCGCCGTCATCGCTCGAGGAGTCATCGAAGCCTGAGTCATCGCTCGAACTGTTGTCGTCGAAGCCTTGCTGGCTGTCATCGTTCGCGTTGTTGTCGCTGGTGTCCGCGATGCCGCGGCGATCTTCGATGTCCGGCGAGAGGTTCTTGCCGCTGGCGTCGTTGGCGGCGTTGTAGAAGCTGGAGTCGTCGCTGCCTTCCGCACGATGCTCGTGGCCGGACTCGGGGCGGTCGTTGTCGTAGTAGTTGTTGTTGATGACCTCGGTGGGCCTTCCGCCGCCGTAGCCGCCGCCTTCATGGCCAAAGCCGCGGAACATATCCTCCATACCCTGGAAGACCATTTCGCCGGCAGCGACGCCGGCTGCGGTCTGGAGTGCACCACGCAGGAAGCCGCCGCCACCCATGCCGCTACCCATGCCATAGCCCATGGGCTGCACCGGGACGGTCTGTACGTAGCCCGGTTGACCATATCCCTGCGGTGGATAGCCCTGTGGATACCCCTGCTGCGGGTAGCCCTGCTGAGGCGGTGGTGGGGCAGGGTAGCCGGCGTTTACTGGCTGGTAGCCCTGCTGCTGCGGAGGCTGAGGATTGTCCGTGCCGAAGAGATGCCCCAGAAAGCTACCGGACTTTTGAGATTGCTGTGCCTGAGTACGGGCCTGGTCCAGTTGCGCCTGCAGGTCGTCTGCCTGCTGTTGGGCTGCCTGCAGCTGCTGCTGTGCGTTCTGCAGGCCATACTGCTGCACCAGCACCGTCTGCGCGAGCACGTAGAGCACGTCCGGCACGCTGTCGAGGTTCTGGTGAAGATACTTGTCGGCGTCGACATCTTTGTCGTTTGCCGGGGTGGAGCGGATGCGGCTAATGAGGCCATCGATGAGCTGTTGCTCCTGCGGGGTCATACAAGATCCTCCGTGTATCCAGAACGTGGGATGCAGGCGGAAAGTTCCGCGCTGTGCGCGTCGTGCTGCGAATCGCGCTGCCTAGGATTGGACGCGGTCCCGGGAGCATTGTTGCGGCGGAGTGTGGCGCTGCGGTGAACGGCGGATGTATCGAGAGGAGCTTGCCTCGCCGGGCGTGGCGAAAGAACGTTGCTGCGAGGGTTTTCCTGAGGCGCCATTGGAGGCGCCTGGAATCTCTGGTAGACTGGGTCTCGCAGCAGGATGGATGCGCGCCTCGGCGGGCCTATTCTGCGCTCTTCGTGGGGCTGTAGCTCAGCTGGGAGAGCGCCTCGTTCGCAACGAGGAGGTCAGCGGTTCGATCCCGCTCAGCTCCACCAATAACTTCAGATATCAGTGGTTTCTGGTGCCGTCGAAGTTTGGCGTCATCCGCTGCTGTGGCAGCGGTTTCCGTGCCTGCTGTCTGCGGCATTGTGGCGGCTTTGTCTCTCTCGCATACGCCAACTGCTTTCAGTGTGCGGTTGCGATCCCATTTGGGGATTATGAATCTTCCATGAATGGCAAGGCCAGGCGTCTAGTGATTCCTCTACTTGAGGATGCCTACGGAAGTCAGTGACGGTAACGCCAGAGATAGAGGGCTTTCTCGACGCGAATCATGCTCATTCGGAGCTGGTCTGCATGAAGGGAGCAGATGATTTTCCGCCAGGAGCGCAGGTTTGAGTGTCGATGGCTAGAAATTGCTGGGGGAGACATGCGTCATGCATTTTTCAAGATGGCTGCTTCCCATGAGGATGCTCTGCGAGTTGACGATTTACCGCAATGTGCAGATTGGATGTGATGCGCCCACCCCGGTGGCGATAATCGTCAATTCCCACAAAGGTTACTGGCCATATTGGCAACCAGAACGTAATGCAGGCCATCTATCATTGAAAATAGCGTACCTATCGTTCGCCTGATCACGAGCCCACTTCGGGAATTTCGTGAAGACCGCAACTAACAGACAACGAGCGTGTTCCGAAAAGAAAAGACCACTTGTTGTGGTAGATTGAGTACACCTAAGCATTTTGCAGAATTGACGGTTGATAGGCCAAGCGCTTATTGGCTGCGACAATTCTTCAGAGTCAATCCCGACTTTCACCGTCCATTTACCTCCGGGAGGAACGCGTGCTTCGTGGGCTCGCAGCGGCTCGAACCGTCAAGTCAAATGAGCTAAGCCCGGTTTTTGATGCAGATTCTCGGGCTGGTTCTGTCGTCGATCCAAATCGTATTCTTGCGTTGAACCAGGTTCGATCCGCCAAGGCGCGAACGTCATCTCTCATGTACAGCGTCTGTAAGCGCGGGGCGGATATCGGTTTCTGCATTCTGATGCTGCCGTTACTGGTGCCGATCTGTCTCGCGGTAGCTCTTGCTGTCCGGCTGAGTTCCCCGGGTCCGATCTTTTACCGCGAGCAACGGGTGGGAAGGTCTGGCAAACAGTTCAAAATTTACAAGTTTCGTTCCATGTATACGAAGGACCATCTTCGTGAGGTCATTCGATACACCGAGTGTGACGTAACGCAGATGACTCGGCGTCTGGACCAGAAGCACATCCACGATCCCCGAGTGACTTCGGTCGGTCGCTGCCTCCGCAAGCTCAGCCTGGATGAGTTGCCTCAGCTGATCAACGTGCTGCGTGGCGACATGTCGCTTGTGGGGCCTCGGCCTGTAGTTGCAGCTGAACTGCAACGCTATGGTGCCGCCGCGTACTTCTACAAGTTGACCGTCCCGGGTATTACGGGTCTCTGGCAGGTTTCGGGACGTAACGATGTGAGCTACGAGGAGCGTGTGCGGCTCGACGTGTCCTATTGCAGCGAGTGGAGTTTCTGGTTTGACCTGAAGATCTTCGCCCGCACCATCCCTGCAGTGCTCCGTGGAAAAGGCGCTTACTAGCGGTCATTTGTTGCTGGGAGGCAGGTCGTTTTCCTCTGCGCAGTTCAGAGAGGTCGAAGGCATAAGTGTGGATTGGTATGGCTCGGACTTGTGGACTATAGAATCTCCAAATTTGCACATGCAGGCAGCATTGCGCAATGTTCAGGTCGCTAGGAACAAGTGCTGCAGCGGTGAGGGAACTATCTTAATGAGCCGTTTCCGGCTGAGTCTGGTGGTCTGCCTAGCGGGCCTTACGTTCAATGTTTGTTCGAATGCGTTTGCCGGTCAGGTATCGCAGGACGATTCGGCTGACTTGGGGTCGACGCAAGGCGTAGCGTTTGCAGCCTCGAACGCAGTTCCTCTAGATAGTTGGGTGTATCCCGCTATGGACCGCCTCGCGGCGCTGGGGTACCTGCCGGGTGTGCAGCAGGGGATGCGGCCCTGGACAAGGCTGCAGTGTGCGCGGCTTCTTGATCATGCGCAGCGGAACTTTGCACAGGCAGGCAGGGATGAAGACGATTCCGAAGCCGCCATGTTTCTTGCACGACTGAGCGATGAGTTCCTGAATGAAACCGAGCTATTGCGTGGGGCTCCCAGTCGCGGGGCTGGCGTTACAAGTCTCTATGTCCGCGGGACACAGATCGGTGGGCCACCGCTGCGCGATGCCTTCCACTTTGGGCAGACGATCGCAGACGACTTTGGGCGTCCGTACGGACAGGGTTTCAACGCCATCGCTGGAACGGAGGTGCACGCGGAGTATGGCATGTTCTCCGTCGCATTGCGGGGCGAGTATCAGGACTCCCGTGCGCTATTCCAGTACAACGATGCAGCGCTCGTGGCAATTGCTTCGATGGATGCATTGCCGATCCAGTCGTTGCCGAACACCACCTCGCTGAGTCGGCCGCGTCTTGTGGAAGCGACGTTTTCGATGAAGGCTTTGGGCTGGCAGGCGAGCTTCGGTGAAGAGAGTCAATGGTGGGGACAGGGCAGATCGACCTCCCTACTGCTCTCGAACAATGCAGAGGCTCCTGTCCTGTTGCGGATTCAACGAGACAAGAGCTTGCAGCTCCCTGGATTTCTTGCGTATCTTGGGCAGATCAACAACACATTTTTCATTGGCCAGTTGCGGGGACAGCATTTTATTCGCGGTCCGGTGCAAGCGCCGACCATTTACGGTTCGGCCACGAAGACCCTCAACCCTCAGCCATTTTTGTGGGGCGATCAGCTGGATTTCAAAGTATCGCCCAATCTCGAGCTCGGTTTCGAGCTTGTATGCATGTGGGCGGGGTATGGGCGGCCGGCCACGTTAGGCACGTGGCTGCATACCTTCAGCTTCCAAGGTAATGGGCAACCTGTGGACCCGGGGAAACGGTTCGGCGGGTTTCAGTTTGCGTACCGGCTACCGCATCTTCGCGACGTGACGCTCTATGCGGACATGATGGCCAATGACGAGCCGACACCGATCGACTACCCACATGAGTCGGCGATGAATCCGGGGCTATACATCGCGCGCTTGCCGCGTCTTTCACATATGGATCTGCGTGTGGAAGGTGTTTACACCAACATCCCGGATTATGCCGACGGAGTGGGTTCGGTTTACTTCAACCAGCGTTACGCCAGCGGTTATCGCAACGCCGGGCAATTGATGGGGAGTTGGGTGGGCCGTGCAGGCACTGCCGTGGATGCGAAGACGACCTACTGGATTTCACCGGCTCAGGAGATAGACCTTTCGTTTCGGCGTCAGTTCAATGATCGCCATATGATTGGCGGAGGTGGACTGGACGACATCGGTCTTCATAGCTCCTGGCAGTTGCGCAATCTTTGGCACATTGAGGGGGGCGTGACGGTGGAGCGATGGAAGTTTCCGGTTCTGCGCGATACGCCCGCAACCACCGTGGCGGCCACGATTGGGGTCGTTTATACGCCAAGGTACGGTAGCGCCAAGTTCTAGAGCCTTGCGATCACGCTTGCCAAGAGTCGCGTGGGTAAATGGAGGCGGAGAGCAGCCTTTGGTTGCAGGCGGCCGCGTCTTTTGTGCGCAGTAACTGTTATTCGGTAGTGGATTTCTGCGCGAGATACTAACGTTGATACGAGCTGGCGCCGATTCCCATGCCTCCAGATGTCGCTCGCGCCTTCGGGGACGCCGCCCGGAGGTGAATGGAGTTCGACGCCGCACCGGAACGGAATGACCGGTCTGAGCCGACCTTATCCTGGTCAGCGTAGAGAGTCTTCTCTCCAGGTGAACACCCTCCGCGTGTCGGGAGCATACTCCGGGATCACAGATGCAAGTCGGTCGAGATGGATGGAGTACGAATCCGTTGGCAAGAATACTCGTCGCTTGTTTCTTCGGTGGATGTTTGGACCACGAACCCAATCAATAAGCCGCCCGGCTTGTGGCCCCGGGCGGCTTATCCATGCTCGCGATGCGTGAATCAAAGTACATTGATTGCCGCAGCTCCGAGAGCGAGTTGCGAGAACATCTGTGTCCATTGAAGGAAGTCACGCAGTGCGGTGGGGTGGAGCGTCTTGTCCGGAACCACAACCGCGTCTCCGGCGTAGAGTTCGATGTTTTCAAAGGATTGCTTAAAGAAGCCCTTGCCGCCTGTATTTGTGCGGCTCAGGACCGAGCCGTCCGCGCGAATGACGAAGGCGTGCCTGGCGTCGGCATTGCGATTCGCCCCGCCTGCAAGCTGAAGGTAGAAACCTACGGTGCGCTTCGGACGGAAGATGAAGGAGTTTTGATCGTAAACGGCACCGACCACGGTCACAATGTTGGGTGTGAATGGCACGACAAATTTGTCACCATTTTCAAGGGGAATCGCAGGGACTTCCTCTAACGCTGTTGCGGCCGGAGAGAACGGGAACACGATACGGCCTGTCGCTCGCACAGAGGAGAGGCGCGACAGCATCTGCTGCGTTAGCGCCTGCGAGGCCTGTGCCGCCTGCGGAGCATTGGCATTTGAGGAAAGTGCGAAAGCCTGCGAGCTGCGCTCCGCGTCGAGTGTGAGAGAGCGGGCGTACTCGTCAAGTCGCGCCTGCTGGAGCACGCGGGTCGTGGCTCGTGTGAACTGGCTCCCGTACAAATATGCCTTGGGCGTCAGACCACCGGCGCGTGCGACAAGGTCGCGGAGTGTTTCGCCCGGAGCGACGCTGTAAAAGCCGGAGCGAACGAACTCTCCATCGAGTTGAACATACTTGATCTGCTGGTCCAGAGGCAGATGAATGTCCACGTCAGAGAAGATGGTGATGACGTCGCCAGGCTTGACCTCCAGATTCTGAGTCTGGTCGTGATCGACCACGAGTTTGCCCAGATTGAAGGGAATTAGCGACGTCTGTAGTGTCTCCGGATTGACGCGCTCAATGACGGCGTAGTTCCAGTTGATACTGGATTGGGTTACGCTGACGTCGTTGTGTTGGAGGTTCTCCTGCACCTCGTGCAGTTGTCGTGCCTGCGCGTCGAGTAGAGGGTTGTTACCAATATTCTGCTGGGCGTTACCGTTCGTACTCTGGCTTGCGGCGAGGGTGCCATTCTGCTGCTCTTGATTGGCAGGCCCGTTGGTGCTGGGTGCGAGGACCTGCCGGAGTTGGGTCGATTGGGAGATCCAGGGCTCAAACTCCGGGGTGGGCAGGCCGAGGTGGCTACGCTCCCACCAGTAATTTCGGGTCAGCAGAGAGTCGCGGTCAGGAATGACGTCGCTGAGGCGCAGTCCTTCGCGCCACGCAAAGTGGCCAGGATTGGCGAGATTGCCTCGCACCGTGATGGTTTTGCTATAGGCCGGAATGATGGAGAGAATGCGGACGATATCGCCGTCGTTCGCGCTCGTGGCGAGACCTGTCGGGTCAAAGTTGACCTCGAGGGCTACTCGATCGCGCTTCTGATTCGCACGATCGATCGATATGCGCGAGTTTGAGGCGACTGAGGTGGTCCCCGCGGCCATCTGTATGAGGTCGCCGATCGTGTCATTTCCCCGGAGTTCATAAATAGCAGACAAACGGACGCTGCCCACGATAGCTGCCTGAGAACCTACAGGAGGGATGTACAGCACATCCTCGGGTAGCAAGCGAACGTCCTTGGATTTATCGCCGTGAAGCAGAAGATCGTAGAGGTCAAAATCGACGATGGTCTTGCCATCACGCTTCAAGTAGAGGTGGCGCAGAGATCCCTGGGGACTGGGGCCGCCCGTGGCGAACAGGGCATCGACCAATGTGCTCAGGGAACTGAGGGTGTACGCACCGGGCCTGCGGACCTGGCCGGAGAGATACACCTGGATCGAACGCAGTCTGCCCATGTCGACCGCGATGTCGAAGTTGCGAAAGGTTTTTCCGACGGCGGAGCGCAGACGAGCGTCAAGCGCGGAGAAGGGGAGTCCGGCTACAGGGACTGAGCCAACCTGGGGGAGGAAGATCGCACCCGAACGGTCGACGATCAGATTTCCGCTATAGGTGATTTCTCCCCAGATACGAATCTGAAGTTCATCTCCCGGGCCGACGACATATTGCGGGGGCACGGGCGTGCGATTGCTCGGGGCAAACGTGGTGGGTACGCGGAGGAAGAGATCAGAGCCGTAAACAGGGAGCCGCTCGCCGAGTGTTGCAGCCACAAAGTTCTGAAACTCAGTCGGAGGGTCGGGTGGAAAAGTCTGTTGTCCGTTCGGAGAGGATTGAGGACCGCCTTCGGACTCCGTGCTGCCTCCAGAAGGCTGGCCCATGGTCCCGAGGTTCCGATCCTGGGGGCTTGCCTGAGAGGCTCGCATTGAAGCGGCTCCCCTGCTCGGGGAACTGCCCACCACGGACTGCGCACCGGCAAGGTCGTCGGAGATGGATTGTGGAGCATTGGCAGGCAACGGATCCGAACAAGCTTCGCAGTAGTTGCTCTGCGATCCGTCCGACCGATCGCGGGTGGAGTTCTGCGCGCGAAGTGGTACTGCCGCCGAGAAAAGTAACAGCGCAGCCCAGAGCCCAAATTGCTTCTTCATAGTTCTTACATTGTGAGCGAGAGTCGGCAGACTCCGCAAGCGTTACACGTTGGATCGTGATCGTTGAATGAAGCGATGAGTTCCAAAAGCCGGCGGGCGGTAGCGGTGGAGTTGCCGGACGCAAGTGAAGTTAACTCATATCACTCTGTAGAATTCATGCACTGAACGGAGTCGGTGTTCGCGAACTTTCGTGGTACCCGCTGCGGCTTCGCCGAGCGAAGCCTGGC
>Ga0302187_10004458_pt1 | contig 11198 bp, 11 predicted proteins | sample II_Bog_E1_3_FD_202120 | JGI IMG/M metagenome (GOLD analysis project Ga0302187, IMG submission 202120) | Peat permafrost microbial communities from Stordalen Mire near Abisko, Sweden - II_Bog_E1_3 | ecosystem: Environmental > Terrestrial > Soil > Wetlands > Peat | place: Sweden: Abisko...
GTTCGACGATGCGCTGCGTACGCTCGTCGCCGACATGTTCGACACCATGTACGATGCCCCCGGCATCGGCCTTGCGGCGATCCAGATCGGCGTGCCGCTGCGCGTGCTGGTGATCGATCTGCAACCCGATGACCCGGATGCCGAACCCGAAGTGTGCACATCGCACGGCGACCATCACCACACCCACCAGCCGACCAAAAAAGAACCGCGCGTGTTCATCAACCCGGTGCTCAGCCCGGTCACCGAAGAACTGGCAGTCTATAACGAAGGCTGCCTGTCGGTGCCCGACATCTATGCCGAAGTGACCCGCCCGGCCCGGATCCACGCCCGTTGGCAGGATCTGGACGGCACCGTGCACGAAGAGGACATCGACGATCTGCTGGCCACGTGCCTGCAGCACGAGATGGATCACCTCGAAGGCATCCTGTTCATCGACCACCTTTCGCGGCTGAAGCGGTCGATGGTGCTCAAGAAACTAGAAAAGATCCGCCGCGCGGCTTGATCGCGCGCGTCACGCCCTGTAAGTTCACGGTTCGTTCCGTACTGCAAGGGGTGCCCGCATGGATTCGCTGATCGTCGCCGGGGCGGCGTTGCTGGTTGGGCTTGGCCTGGGCTGGTTTTTCGGCTCGCGCCCGGTGGCCGACTGGCGCCGCCGCGCCGATGCCGGCGAGGCGGCGTTGAAGGCGATGACCGTCGATCTGGCAGGCCTGACCGAACGCGTGCGGCAGATCGATGCGCTGGCCGCCGAACTGGCCGATGTGCGGCGCGATCGCGATGCGCTGGCCCCGCGTCTGGCCAGTGCCGAAGCGCGCGCTGCGGAGGCCGAACGCTTGCGTGCCGAATTGGCCGACGCCCGCGCCAGGGGCGAGGCGCAGGCCGCCGACCTGGCGCGGATGAAGGCCGATGCGGTCCATTTCGACGAACAGAAACGCCTGCTGATCGCCGCGCAGGCCGAATTGCGCAAGGAATTCGAAAACGCCGGCAGCAAAGTCCTGGCGCAAGCGCAGGAAGCCTTTCTGACCCGCGCACATGCCCGGTTTGAAGAAAGCGAAAAGGCGCAATCCGAACGGCTGAAAACACTGCTCGCCCCGGTCGGTGAACGGCTCAAGGCCTATGAGGATCAGGTCGGCAAACTGGAAAAAGACCGCGTCGATGCCTTTGGCAATCTGACCGGGCTGATCCATGCCATGCGTGACGGGCAGGAAGCGGTGCGCGCCGCTGCGGCGCAATTGGGCAATTCGCTGCGCAACGGGCCCAAGACCCGCGGTCGGTGGGGCGAATTGCAATTGCGCAACGTGCTCGAACAATGCGGCCTATCCGAACACACCGATTTCGTCACCGAACACTCGATCGAAACCGACGAAGGCCGCCTGCGCCCCGATGCGATCGTCCGCATTCCCGGCAACAAACTGCTGGTGATCGACGCCAAAGTGTCGCTGAACGCCTATCAGGACGCATTCGAGGCCGACAATGACGAGGCGCGCGCGGCCTCGCTGTCGCTCCACGTGCAATCGATGCGCAACCATATCCAGACTTTGGGCAGCAAGGCCTATCAAAGCCAGTTTGAGGACGCGCCCGACTATGTGCTGATGTTCGTGCCGGGCGAACATTTCATTGCCGCCGCGCTGGAACACGATCCCAACTTGTGGGATTTCGCGTTCGAACGCCGCGTGCTGCTGGCCAGCCCGACCAATCTGGTGGCCATCGCGCGCACCATCGCACAAGTCTGGCGCCAGGATGGCCTGGCCCGCGAAGCGCGCGAAATCGGCCGGATGGGCGGCGAACTCTACGACCGCCTGTCGGTCGCCGCCGACCACCTGAAACGCGTGGGCAGCGGGCTGGAAACCGCCGTCACCAACTACAACAAGTTCGTCGGCAGCTTTGAACGCAACGTGCTGTCCGCCGGCCGCCGCCTGCGCGACAAGCATATCGAGATCGGCAAGCGCGAAATCGAGGACGTGCCGCTGATCGAAAGCGCCCCACGCTATGGCGCCGCCGATACCGCGCCCGATGCGCCTGCGCTGGCGGATGAGCCCGCCCTCGCCGCTCAGCCAATCGTTGCCAGCACTTCGTAGGCCAGCACCGCCGCCGCGACCGCTGCGTTCAGGCTATCGGCGCGGCCCTTCATCGGCATGGTGACGCGCAAGTCACAGGCCATTTCATAGTCTTCGGGCAGGCCGCGCGATTCGTTGCCGACCATCACGAAGCAGGGCGCGGCATAGGCCGCGCCGCGATAGTGCACCGCTTCGCGCAGCGATGCGGCGACAAGTTGCCCCTCGCCCGCGCGCAGCCAGGCGAGAAAGTCGGCCCAGCGTGCCTGCGCCAGTTTCTGGGTAAAGACCGCGCCCATGCTGGCGCGTACCGCTTCGACACTGAACGGATCGACGCAATCGTCGATCAGGATCACCCCGCCGGCGCCCACCGCGTCGGCAGTGCGCAGCATCGTGCCCAGATTGCCCGGATCGCGCATCGCCTGCGCCACCAGCCAGATCGGCGCGGCGGCGCGGTCGATCGTGGCCAGACCGGTGCCCCATTCGGCATAGACCCCGCACACCGCCTGCGGATTGTCCTTGCCGGTCACTTTGGCCAGGATGTCGATCGGCACCTCGATCACCTCGCCCCCGGCGGAAATCGTTGCCGCCTCCAGGTCATCGAGCAGCGGGTGCGGATCACGCACGGTGGCCATCAGCAACAGTTCGGGCAAGCGCCCGCTTTCGCGCGCATCGGTCAGCAGGCGCAAGCCCTCGGCCAGAAAGCGCCCTTCGCGCCGCCGGTGCTTCTTGTCGCGCAGACTGCGCACGAACTTGATCGTGGGGTTGGAAAAACCGGTAATGCTCTTGCGCGTCATGCAAAAATCCAAAAGCCCTCCCCCTGCAGGGGGAGGGTTGGGTGGGGGTGTGCCACGTCCATGGGGCGCGCGCCATTCGTGCCGCAGCAGGCCCCTCCCCAACCCCTCCCCGCACGGGGAGGGGCCTTCAGGTCAGTCTTCGCCAAAGCCGTCCTTGATCAGCCCGACTAGCTTCATCAGGATCGCGTCGGCTTCGCCCGGTTCGCCCGCCACCGCAATATCCACGCTGTCGCCCATCGCCGCGCCCAGCATCATCAGCCCCAGGATCGATCCGCCATTGGCATCGGTGCCGTCCTTGGTCACGGTCACGTCGAACCCGGCGGGCAGCTTGGCCACGGCATTGACAAACTTGGCACTGGCCCGCGCGTGCAGTCCGCGCTGGTTGACAATGGTTACCCGTTCACGCGCAACGTACACTTGTTCGCTCATCAATCACGCATCCTGCCCGAGAAATTCGGAAGCGATCGTTATATAGTTGCGCCCGGCATCGCGGGCAGCGGCGGTCGCTTCGCGCACCCCCATGCAATTGCGCGCTTTTGCCAGGCGGATCAGCATGGGCAGATTGATGCCCGCGATCACTTCGACTTTGCCCGCCTGCATCAGCGATATGGCCAGATTCGAGGGCGTGCCGCCGAACAGGTCGGTCAGCACGATCACGCCTTCACCGCTGTCGACGCGTTTGATTGCGTCGGCAATTTCGCGGCGGCGTTTTTCCATGTCGTCATTGGGCCCGATACAGACCCCGATGACATCCGACTGACGCCCGACGACGTGTTCCATCGCGTGGATGAATTCGTCGGCAAGTGCCCCGTGCGTGACGATAATAAGACCGATCATGAACTGCTTTGGCTCCGAAGGGCTGGTCTCCCAGCGCGGCGCAACGATCGTCGGTGCCCAAGGCCAGGCGTTTTGCACGTCCTGCCCTTCCCCCGGGTACCGGCACCACGCGCGACAACGCCGGCCAGCGAATCTCTATGCTTCAGGATCGATCCTTCCCCGATCGGCATGTTATCTTCATTTTCGACCAAAACGTTTAAAAAACAATCTGCAACTCGTTATCTCGGGCCCCACGCCCCGCTGCGTTCGACCAGGTCGGCGGCACGCGATCCCAGGTTGCGATGCAACAATGTGGGAGAAAAACCCGCTTCGCGCAAGGCAGAAGCGATTTGTTCGGCCATGAACACCGACCGATGCTTCCCCCCGGTACATCCGAATGCGATGTTCACATAGGCCTTGCCCTGCTGCTCGAACCGGCCAAGCAGCAGCAACAGCAGATCGCGAATGCGTTCAAACGCTTCGGCATAGGCGGGGTCGCGGCGGATATAGTCCCCCACCGGGGCATCGCGCCCGGTCATCGGGCGCAAGTTCTCGACCCAATAGGGATTGGCCAGAAAGCGCATGTCGAACACCATGTCCGACAACGGCGGCGTGCCCCGCGAAAATCCGAAACTGCTGATCGTCAGCAGCGAACGCGGCGGCGGCCCCTGGAGAAATTGCGCGCGGATCGCCTGTTGCAGATCCTGCGTGGTGAAATCGGTGGTGGTGATCACCACGTCGGCCCACCGCCGCAAGGGTTCCAGCAATTCGCGTTCGGCGGCAATCCCGCCCTCGGCCGGTTTGTCATCGGCCATCGGGTGCGGGCGGCGCGTTTCGTTGTAACGCCGCTGCAATTCGGCGCCCCCGCAATCGAGAAACAGCGTGGTGATCGACAAGTCCGCGCGCAGCGACAGGCTTTTCACGCGTTCGATGATGGCACCGGGATCAAACCCGCGCGTGCGCGTATCGAACCCGATCGCCACCGGCGCCCCGGCATCGATCCGCGCCGTGCCCGGCCCGGTTTCCAGCAGACGGTCGAGCAGGCGGATGGGAAAATTGTCGATCGCCTCCCACCCCAAATCCTCCAGCGCGCGCATCGCCGTGGTCTTGCCGGCGCCCAGCATGCCGGTCACCAGCAGAATTCGTTGCGCGGCCGTGGCGCCCCCGTCGGTCACAGACGATTCGTCAATCATGGCACAGGTTTGCGCCACCCATCGGACGAAGGGAAGGCCCTAGCCCCAATGCCTGTTGCGAATTGGGTGAAATGCGGCAGTGTTGCATGATGTCGCATTGGCGCCCCCAGTTTGAAGCCGCATTGGCAAAGCTAGCACGGATCAGTTCTGCACTCGACGAGCGCGGGATCAGGCCGCCGATCCTCGTCGGCGGTGGCGCGGTCGAACTCTATACGCAAGGCGCCGTGAACACCGGCGATTTTGATCTGGTCACGGCACGTCAGGAAGATCTGGAAGTGATGCTCGTTGCGCATGGCTTCGTTCGCCCATCGGGCCCGGGCACGGCGTTGCGCGGATGGATACATCCTGATCTGATGCTCGGGTTTGAGGTCGTAGGCAGCCGCCTGCTCGATGGCCTCGGCAATCCAGACCTTATCCGCATCGTGGATATCGCAGACCATGGCTCGATTGCGGTTATCGCGGTCGAAGACCTGATCGCCGACCGCATGGGGCAATATGCGTCGGGCTCTGCGCCAGAGATGCTTGGTCAGGCGCGCGCACTGTTCAAGCTTTCGAAAGGTCTGGATGTCGATTATATGGACCAACGCATACGCACGGAAACGGCGCTGACTTATGGCATTCAAGACCTTGAAGACCCGGCATGATGCCATAAGCCTCGACGCTCTGGGCAAAGACATCGCCGCGCGCCGCGCAGTGGCAGGCACGATCGATGTGCCCCGCAACGCCGGTACGCGCCGCACGCCCGCAAAGCGGGCGCTCCTCGCGCAGATCTCCAAAACGGGCGGTTCCTGGTAGCGTTCAGCGGGAACCTGCGCCGCCGCAACCGGCCATTGATCCGGATGGGAAGCCCCCAGCCCCATGGTGATCGAGCGCGATCCGTGCGCGCAGGGCCAGCACGGGGCTGTCGGGCCACAGGCGCACCATCGGCAGCGCCACGCCTGCGCGCACCACGATGTCCGCCGCCTCGATATGGCGCGGTGCCTGGGGGTCGAGCACCAGCACCAGCGCCACCGGCACGGCGTGCGTAACGGGCATCGTCACCAACCCGACATTGCGCACCTCGATCAGGCCGGTGACATTGGGGTGCGGATGCGCCAGCACATGCTCGCCCACCGGTTCCAGCAGCACCGCATCATCACCGATCAGCACCGCGCCGCGATCGATCAGCGCCAGCGCCAGGCTCGATTTGCCGCTGCCCGGCGCGCCTTCGATCAGCACCGCGCGGCCATCGATGGCCACCGCGCTGGCCTGGTGCGCCACGGTCATTCCTCGTCCTCGTCGTTGATCGAGGGCAGCGACAGCATCAGGCAGGCGCCGGGCGTGCCGTCGGGCTTGTCGACAATCGCCAGCGTGCCGTCGTGCGCCAGGGCAATCGTGCGGGCGATCGCCAGGCCCAGCCCGCTGTGCGCGCCGAACGCTTCTTCATCGGGGCGCACCGAGTGGAACCGGTCGAACACCTTTTCGCGCTCGGCCAGCGCAATGCCCGGCCCATCATCGCTGACCGACAGATGCACGCGGCCCGCGTCGGCCCAGATACGCACTTCGACTTCGCCGCCCGCCGGGGAAAACGACACCGCGTTGTCGAGCAGATTGTCGAGCACGCGTTCCAGTTGCAGGGCATCGCCGGCGACTTGTGTATCGCCCTCACCCCGGCGGAAACGGATCGGGCATCCGGCCAGGCCCGGCCGCACCCCGCGCGCGCCCACCACATTGGCCGCCAGCAGCGCCAGATCGATCGGCGCAAAGGTGGCCCGGCTGAGCGCGGCATCGATCCGGCTGGCCTCGGCAATTTCGCTGATCAGCCGGTCGAGCCGTTGCACATCGTGCGTCGCGATCGCGGCCAGTTGCCGCCGCAGATCGGCATCATCGACTTTGTCCATCGCCTCGACCGCGCTGGCGAGCGAGGCCAGCGGGTTCTTCAATTCGTGCGCGACATCGGCGGCAAAGCTTTCCACCGCGTCGATCTGTTGGCGCAGGGCATGGGTCATGTCGGAAAAGGCACGCGCCAACAGGCCGATTTCATCGCCCCGGTCGGGCAGGCGCGGCACCACCACCGCCCGGTCGCGCCCCAGCCGCACGCGCACCGCGGCGCGCACCAGCGCGCGCAACGGCTGCACGATCGTGCGCGCCAGAAACAGCGACAGTTGCACCGACAGCAACAGCGCCAGCCCGATGATGATCACCAGCGTCTGGCGCGCATCGCGCACCGCCTGCGTCACATCGAGCGCATTGCGCATCGACAGCAGCATTTCGCCCCGATCGCCCACCGGCGTGGCGGCGGTGATTACCGGGGTGCGATCGGGGGCATAGCGCAGGAACACTTCGGTCCGCCCCGACTGGCGCGCGCGGCCGATCTCTGGCCAGCTTGCCGCCCGCGCCAGTGCCGGTTCGCGATAGCGTTCGATCGCGGGCGCGCCGACAATCGCATCGACCCCGCGATCGAGCGCGCGCGCTGCGCTTTGAAACCATGGCTCGTTGGCCGGATCGACAAATGCGAACGACGGCTGGGCCAGCCGAAAGCTGTCGGCCTCCAGCGCGCCACGGCTATCGAACAGCCGCAGTTGCAGCACTTGCGACTGGCCGATTTCGACCATCAGCCGTCGGCGTTCGCCAGGCGGCGCATGCGCCAGCGCGGTCGCGGCGATTTCCACTTCGGCACGGGCCAGGCGAAACCGTTCGTTGATCAACTGCGTGCGATAGGAATCGAGATAGAAGAACCCGCCCGCCAGCAGCGCCAGCGCGATCACGTTGACCGCCAGAATGCGCGAGGTCAGCGACAGGCCGCGCGTGCGCCACAGCCGCCGCCGCGTCGGGCGCAGCCGCTCTTCCGCCCGCACACCGGGCGCGCGGTCAGGGGTCGGCAAAGCTGTAGCCTGCGCCATAGAGCGTTTCGATCGCGCCGAAATGCGGATCGACCAGCCGGAACTTGCGCCGCAAGCGCTTGATATGGCTGTCGATCGTGCGATCATCGATAAACACGTCATCCTGATAGGCGGCATCCATCAGGCTGCTGCGCGAACGCACCACACCGGGGCGCAGCGCCAGCGCCTCCAGAATCAGGAATTCGGTCACGGTCAGCGATACCGGTTGCCCGGCCCATTCGACCATGTGCCGCGCCGGGTCCATCGCCAGCCGCCCGCGCCGGATCAGATCGGGCAGCGGCGCGTCCTCTTCGCCATGCGGCCGCGCCGCCGCGCGCCGCGCCAGTTCGCCCCGGCGCAGGATCGCCCGGATGCGCGCGATCAGCAGCCTCTGGCTGAACGGTTTGGCGATGTAATCGTCGGCCCCCATCGCCAGGCCGGTCGCCTCGTCGGCTTCGTCATCCTTGCTCGTCAGGAAAATCACTGGCAAGTCGCTCTTCTCGCGCAAGCGGCGCAGCAGATCGAACCCGTCCATGCGCGGCATCTTGATGTCGCAGACCAGCAGATCGGGCGCATTGTCGAGCAGTGCGGGCAAAGCGGCGGCGCCGTCGTAATAGACCCGGGTGGCGAACCCTTCGGCCTGCAACGCGATCGATACGGTGGTCAGGATATTGCGATCGTCATCGACCAGCGCGATGACTTGGCGCCCCTGCGCCGCGGGCTCCTGGTGTGGCCCGCCGGCTTCGGGCCTGCCGGCTTCGGGCTTGGTCGTCATGATCGCCTTGTTTGAGCCTGTGTGGGCAGGGATTACCCGCTATCGGCGGGGCTGGCAACCATGCCGGATGCGCCGTGCCCCGGCGCGCGCGGGCGCAGTTGCAGATTTTGCAATTCATCGCGCAAATTTCTTGTTTGCCGTCGCCCGACGATTTGTGCATTCGTATTCGAAAGATTGACACAATCCGTGCGGTCGCAACGCGGCCGCCCTTCGAGAGGACTGCCCCGTGCCTGTCAACCAGCCAGCTTCCAGCCTGAACGTATCGCTTGCCGCGCAGGGTTTTCCCGAGCCTGCGGCGATCCATGCGAACCTGGGCACCGCCCCGCTGATCGAACACGCGGTGCGCAATGGCGAAGGCCTGCTGGCCAAGGACGGCCCTTTTGTGGTCGCCACCGGCAAGCACACCGGCCGTTCGGCCAAGGACAAGTTCTTCGTACGCGATGCGCAGACCGAAGACACCATCTGGTGGGGCAAGACCAATGTCCCGATGACCCCGGCACAGTTTGCCACGCTGAAGGCCGATTTTCTGCAGGCGCTGGCCGATCAGGACCAGATCTATGTGGCCGACCTGTTCGGCGGCAGCCAGAGCGATTACCGTGTCAACGTGCGCGTGATCACGCAATTCGCCTGGCACAGCCTGTTTGTACGCACGCTGCTGGTGCGCCCGACCGAGGACCAACTGGCCGATTTCGCGCCCGAATACACCATTATCGATTTGCCCGGTTTCCGCGCCGATCCGGAACGCCACGGCTGCCGCAGCGAAACCGTGATCGCAGTCAATTTCACCGAAAAACTGATCCTGATCGGCGGCACATCCTATGCCGGTGAAATGAAGAAATCGGTGTTCGGCATCCTCAACTATCTGCTGCCCGCGCAAGGCGTGATGCCGATGCACTGTTCGGCCAACATCGGCCCCGATGGCGACACGGCGGTGTTTTTCGGCCTGTCGGGCACCGGCAAGACCACGCTGTCGGCCGATGCCAGCCGCACGCTGATCGGCGATGACGAACATGGCTGGTCCGACACCGCGGTGTTCAATTTCGAAGGCGGCTGCTATGCCAAGATGATCCGCCTGTCGGCCGAGGCGGAACCGGAAATCTATGCCACCACCAAACGGTTCGGCACGATCCTGGAAAACGTGGTGATCGATCCGGTCACCCGCGAGATCGATCTCGACGATGCCACCCTCGCCGAAAACAGCCGTGGTTCCTATCCGATCGATTTCATTCCCAATGCCAGCGCCGAAAACCTTGGCCCGGTGCCGCAGAACATCATCTTTCTGACTGCCGATGCCTATGGCGTGCTGCCCCCGATCGCGCGGCTGACCCCCGAACAGGCGATGTACCATTTCCTGTCGGGCTATACCGCGCGCGTGGCCGGCACCGAAATCGGCGTGACCGAGCCCGAAGCGACCTTTTCCACCTGTTTCGGCGCGCCGTTCATGCCGCGTCACCCGTCGGTCTATGGCAACCTGCTGAAAGAACGCATCAACAAGGGTGGGGTGAAGTGCTGGCTGGTCAACACCGGCTGGTCGGGCGGCAAGGCCACCGATCCGGGCATCAAGCGCATGCCGATCAAGGCGACCCGCGCGCTGCTCAACGCCGCGCTCGACGGCAGCCTGAACAATGCCGAATTCCGCGAAGACCCCAATTTCGGGTTTGACGTGCCGGTGGCGGTGCCGGGGGTAGACAGCAAGCTGCTGGACCCGCGCGGCGCCTGGGCCGATGCGCAGGCCTATGACAAGACCGCGCAAGACCTGGTGCGCAAGTTCATCGACAATTTCGAACAATTCGTCGACCATGTCGATGAAAGCGTGCGCAAATCGGCCCCTGTCGCCGCCTGAACGCCCGCCCCTGCCGATCCTGCAACGCCGTCCGGCTGGTTCGGGCGGCGTTTTGCATGGGGCAGCGCCGACTGCGCCTATTGATCCGAAGTGAAGCCAACAGGCGTTGCCCGTTACGCGACTATCGCGTCAAACCCGGGCGGGATCATCGCGCAAACGGGTTGGAACATGGCAAAGACAGTCGATCTGGGCAGTCTGGATGCACTCGTCGGGGTGGTGTTCGGCCCCAATGCCATGGTCAACGCCACGGCCTCGCTGATCAACGGATCGATCACCAACAGCTCCGCCTCGACCAGCGAGGTGCTGACCTATGGCGGGTTGACCGGCACGATCGGCAGCGACTTCATCGCGGTAAAGGGCATCACGTTCGTGGTGAACAGCGTCAACGACACCGACAACACCCTGACGATGAATGCCTATGTCGGCTCCACGCTGGTCGCCGAACTCGATTTTTCGGTGGCCGGGTTCAGCGGCGCGGGAATCGTGCTGGCGGCCATGCCGCTCGCCTCGCTGGTGACGCAGGCGAACAATCTGTCGGGATTGGCGGGATCGCTGTTCGTGCTGGGGCTCGGTGCCGAAGGGGCCAAGGGACAGTCGCTCAATTTCGGCATCAGCAACGACTACTCGTTCTTCCCCCATGCATCGGTGCACTATGCCACGGCGGCCAATCCTGTGTTGCAAGGCAGCACCGGGGCCCAGATGCTGATCGCGTTGACAGGCAACGACACCGTCACCGCCGGGCCGGGCGAGACGATCATCTATGGCGGAACGGGCACCGACGTGCTGCGCGCCGGTGCGGGCGCCGACACCATCTATGGCGGATCGGGCACCGATACGATCATCGGCGGATCGGGCGCCGACA
>Ga0302187_10004470_pt1 | contig 11179 bp, 8 predicted proteins | sample II_Bog_E1_3_FD_202120 | JGI IMG/M metagenome (GOLD analysis project Ga0302187, IMG submission 202120) | Peat permafrost microbial communities from Stordalen Mire near Abisko, Sweden - II_Bog_E1_3 | ecosystem: Environmental > Terrestrial > Soil > Wetlands > Peat | place: Sweden: Abisko, Stordalen...
CGATCAAGGTATCGCTGCCGGCGCCATTTCTTTTTCACCATCCCATCATCGTGCCGCACACGTGAGCTCGTGCAGTACACGTGTATCTGTCACTTCAATCGAGAATTGCCAACGATCACTTTTGCACGCGGTTCAATCTAAAGGAAGCCGCCTCACACGGCGGCTTCATACACCTAATCTAAATGGCGCGGACGATCACGGTTTCACCGTGTACACCACGTTGCTCGTGAGCGTGCCGCGGGGCGTTACCACTTCAACGTAGCCCGTCGTTGCGCCGGTCGGAACTGTCGTGGCAATTTCGGATTCCGAGACCACGGTGAATGCTGCTGCGGTCCCATTGAACGTGACGCTAGTTGCGCCCTTCAGCTGGTTCCCTAAAATCTTGACGGCTGCGCCCACCTTCCCGAGTGTGGTCTGCGTTTCCACAAACGGGCCGAGACCCACAGACAGGCGGAAGACCGTACCGTCGCCGTTGACCCCGCCGCCCGCGGTTGTCCCGTACAAGTTGCCATTGGTGGCCTGGATCAGCCCCGCCGCCCAGGGGACTTGGCCGTCAGAACAATCGGTTTGTGAGCAAAAGCTGTACAGCGTGGTAAAAGTCACAGCCTGCGCGGATTGACTCGTAATAACCGCCGACATCAGCACGACCGCTGGGGCCATCGTCCACTTTGAAATCATGTTCATTGATTAACTTTCCGTTGGTTCTTATTGCGTCATTTCGACCGAGTGAGGCGGGAGCTGATTGCACACGCTAACGCGGTATCCGTCAATGCGAGGAATCCGCGCCCGGTTAAGTGACTAGAACATATCTCAAAATTGCCTGAGCAGCATGCAAAGGGCTGCGAGCTGTACGAAGCCGAGCGAATTGGTCGAGTAGTATTCCCAGCGAACGAGGCGCCGCCGTTCCCTTTGCATCCGAGCGAAGAAGCGCTCAACTATCCAACGCCGCTCGTATTGGCGCAGACGACGACCGTCTTGGGCCCTCGTTGTCGACGTAAAGTCCCGGTGAGCGTCTTCGCGAGCGCGGCGCCGCACGAGCAATGACCCGGAATACTCGGGCCAACGTCGCTTCTCGGCTCCTTCATCGGTAATAAACGTGTGGCGCGTCACAGATCGATGCGAGGGTTATTCAATAGCCGCCGGTACGTTTGCCACCGAATAGAGCCGCCTGCTGCCAGGGAGATACTTGGCTCATTCAATCACTTCGCTCGGGAGTGCTGCAGATAATTCCGAGGAGAGCCGGTTGTTCAAAAATTGTGGCGCACGCGGGGCATGGTCAACAGCTCACCCGGAAGGGGTTGGCTCAATGAAGCGCCATGGGCTGCTCGCGGCGACGCTGTACCGGGGGGCAGCCTATGCGCACGCGGGCAGTCCTGCCGGCGGACAGGTTACCGCGGGCATCGGCAGCATCGCCCAGTCAGGCGCCATCACCACCATTACGCAGGGGAGTCCGCAGCTCTCGCTGACCTGGACAAGCTTCAACATCGCGCCGCAAGAGACCGTGGAATTCGTGCAGCCGTCCGCCAGCGCGATTGCGGTCAACCGCATCTACGACACCAATGGCACGCAGATCCTTGGGCACTTGAACGCCAACGGTCAGGTGTTTCTGATCAATCCGAACGGCATCCTGTTTGGGCCCGGCGCGCAGGTCAACGTCGGTGGCTTGGTGGCCGCAACACTGGATCTCAATGCCCCCGGCTCCGATGCCAGTGCCAAGTTCTTCAGCGGCAACAGTACCGAGAGCGTCGTCAATGAGGGCACGATCAACGCTGACCCGGGCGGCTATGTGGCGCTGCTCGGTAGGCATGTCAGCAACCAGGGCGCGATCACCGCCCAGCGGGGCACCGTCGGTCTGGCAGCCGGCAGCGCCGCAACGCTCACGTTCAGCGACAACAGTCTCGTGCACTTGCAGGTGGATCAGAGCGTTTGGCAAAGTCTTGCTGAAAACGGCGGCCTGATCCGGGCTGACGGCGGACAAGTCATCATGACAGCCGGCGCCAAGGATGCGCTGGTCGCCAGCGTGGTGAACAACATCGGCGTGATCGAAGCGCGCACGGTGGAAAACCATGACGGCACCATCACCTTGCTGGGCGGCATGATGGCAGGCACCGTCAGTGTCGGCGGCACGCTCGATGCCTCTGCGCCGAACGGCGGCAACGGCGGCTTCATCGAGACCTCCGCGGCGCACGTCGAAGTGGCAGCGGACGCCAGAGTCACGACCGCCGCGGCCATGGGGCTGTACGGGAGCTGGCTGATCGATCCGCAGGACTTCACCATCGCAGCCAGCGGCGGGGACATGACAGGGGCGGCGCTCTCAAGCGACCTCGGCACGACGCCGTTGTTGGTGGAAAACAGCGCCGGGCAGACGGCGGGATCGGGCAATGTAAACGTGAACGACGCAGTCGCGTGGAGTGCGAACACCGCCTTGACGCTCACTGCCTCCAACAACGTCAATATCAACGCCAACATCACGGCTACCGGCAACGCCGCCGGCCTCGTCATCAATCCTAACACCACGAACGGTGCCGCAACGGCGAGCGGGACCGGGATGTACATACTGCACGGCGGTGTGTCGATCACGTTGCCCGGAACGACGCCGAGCCTGTCGATCGCGGGCACGGCCTACACGGTGATCAACACCCTCGGCGCGGCAGGCAGCATGACCGGTACCGACCTGCAAGGAATCAATCTGTTCCCGTCCGGAAATTACGCGCTGGGCAGCGACATCAACGCCGCAGCGACGGCCGGCTGGAACGCAGGCGCAGGCTTCACGCCGATCGGCAATCTCGGGGCGCCCTTTACCGGAACCTTCGACGGATTGGGTCACACGATCAGCAATCTCACGATCAGTCTGGCGGCGCCCAATGTCGGCCTGTTCGGTGACACCGGCGCCGGCGCCGCCATCCGCAACGTGGGCCTGGTTGGTGACAGTGTGACCGGTGGTGCGGGCACCGGCGGACTGGTCGGAAATAATGGGGCCGGCGTTCCCATCAGCGGCAGCTACGCCACGGGCAGCGTAAACGGCGCTGCCGGCGCGGGTGTTGGCGGCCTGATCGGAAGCAACACTTCAGGCACCGTGACCAATTCCTATGCTGCCGGAGGCGTCAGCGGAACCGGCGCCGGCCTCGGCGCGCTGCTCGGGAGCAGCAACGCAGGCGTGGTGACCGATAGCTTCTGGAACAATTCGACGTCGCTTGTGCAAAGTTCTGCGGGCGGTGGCATTGGCATGACGACTGCCCAGATGATGACGCAGGCCAATTTTGTTTCGGCGACCACAGCCAACAGCCCGGAAAACCCGGCGTGGGACTTCGCCAGCACCTGGGTGATGTATGAAGGACTCACCTATCCTCTTCTGAGCGGTTTCATGACCCCGCTGACGGCGACAGCGAACAACGCCAGCAGGACTTACGGTCAGGCCAACCCGGCATTTAGCGTGAGCTATTCCGTCACGCCCAGCGTTAACCTGCTCGGCACGGTGAGCTACAGCGGCACGGCACAAACTGCGACCAATGTCGGCAGCTACGTCATCGCACCCGGCGGGCTGTACTCCAATCAGGCCGGATACATCGTTGGTTACGCTGAGGGCACGCTGACCATCACGCCCGCACCGCTGACGGTCGCCGGCCAGAGCGCCGGCAACAAAGTCTATGACGGTACGCTCAGCGCGGTGCTCACGGGCGGGAGCCTCAACGGAGTGATTGCGGGCGATACCGTGACGCTCACGCAGGCGGGCAGCTTTGTCTCGCCGAATGTGGGCATCGGCATCGGGGTCACGGCGAGCGATGGTCTCGGGGGTTCCGGCGGCAACTACACGCTGACCGAGTCGCTGGGCCTGTTCGCGAACATCACGCCAGCGACGCTGACTTACACCGCGGCAGCGGCAACCTTCACTGCCGGACAGACCCCGTCAGGCTTATCCGGCACATTGAGCGGATTCGTGTTGGCCGACAACCAGGCCAATGCCACCGCTGGCACGTTGGATTGGACCACGAACGCGGCAGCCGGCAGTGCGCCCGGCCACTACGCCATCGATGGCGGCGGTTTGACGGCCACGAACTACGTGTTTGTCGAGGCACCAGGCGATGCCACTGCGCTGACATTGCAAAGCGGCAGTACGGCGGTGATTCCACCAGTGATCCCGCCAGTGATCCCGCCTGTGGTTCCGCCCGTGGTTCCACCGGTGATTCCACCTGTGATCCCACCCGTGATTCCTCCGGTGATTCCGCCAGTGATCCCACCAGTGATTCCTCCGTCATCGGGCCCTGATGCGGCGACGTTGGGTCAGGCCCAGACCGCGGCGGGCACGCTCGAGGCTGAGATGCTCTCCTCGCAGACGAGCATCCGACTGGCGCTGTCGGTCCTCAACCCGGACGTCGTCCTGGCACAAAGCGCGGACTCCGAACGCGGAGTCGACTGCGCGGACGTCTCCGGCATCGTCATGGATAAGAGAGCAGTGATCAACGCGATGGTCCCGTCCCTGCGGATCGTATGCGGCGGGGTGAAGCTGCCGGACGACGTGGCCGCCGTGAATGCACGCTAAGAGACTGCGCACCCGAGAGCCGCTGGCGGCGGCGCTGGCTATGCTTTTTCCGCCGCTGGCCGTTCACGCTGCCGAGCCAGTCGTACCCGGTGCGGGTTCGATCCTGCAACAGACGCAGCCGGTCATGCCGCCCGCGCCCTCTGCCAGCGGAACGGGACTCGCCATCGAACAGCCAGGCGGTGGCACACTGCCGCCGAGTGCGCTCTTTCTGGTCAAGGCCATTCAACTGTCGGGCAATACCGCATTCGATACCCCGACCCTGCACGCCCTGATTGCAGAGGCGGAAGGCGAAAGCCTCACGCTCCCCCAATTGGGCCGATTCGCCGGCCGAATCAGCGATTACTACCACAGCCACGGCTACCCGCTGGATCGCGCGATCATCCCGGCCCAGACCATGAAGGACGGCATGGTGCGCTTCGTAATCATCGAAGCGCGCTACGGCCAAATCGCTCTCGACAATCGCAGCCGCGTCGTCGATCCCCTGCTGCAGGCGACGCTTGCTCCGCTGCAAAGCGGGCAGGCAATCAGCGACGCGTCGCTCAATCACGCGCTGCTGCTGTTGTCCGATGTCCCGGGCGTCGCCGTCGTCGCGACATTGAAGCCGGGCGAGACGGCCGGCACCTCGGACTTGCAGGTGCGGACGGACCCCACACCGGCGCTGACCGGCAACGCGGCGGTGGACAATGACGGTAATCGCTATACCGGCAGGGCACGGCTGGGCGGCACGGTGAGCGTCATCGATCCAATGCAGCACGGTGACACGCTGAGGCTCTCGGGCCTGACTTCGGGCGACATGGACTACGGCGGCGTCAGCTACGACTGGCTGTTGAACGGTCAGGGCACCCGCCTGGGCGGCTCTTACTCGGCGCTGCATTATACATCCTGGGCGATAGCCTGGCTTCGCTCGATGGCCACGGCAGCGCGGAGGTCGAGAGCCTCTGGGTCAAGCAGTCGTTCGTGCGCACGCCAGCCATCAATCTCTACGGGCAGCTCCAATACGACCACAAGCAGCTCGACGATGCGATCGGCGCGAGTGATCTGCACACCGACCGCCATCTGGACAATGGGACGGCGAGCGTGGCCGGGGATGTGCGCGATGGGCTGTTGTCCGGCGGCGTTGATATCTGGAGCCTGGACTGGACCTCAGGGCGCGTCGGCTTTGACGATGCGAGTGCGCGCCTATGACATGGGTGCGCCGTCGGCCGATGGCGGAATCCTCGCAAGCGCCGAATGGCGGCATGAGCTGGGCGTATTCTGGTACGGACAAATGCAGGCTGTAGGCTTTGGCGACCGCGAGCATGTGACGATCAACTATACGGTCTGGGCAGCGGGGCCCAACACCGCAACCTTGAGTGACGCGGGGGTCGGGCTCAACTGGAACTGGTCCGATCAGTGGAACGCCAAGGCCAGCATCGCGACCCCGCTGGGACCGACACCAACGCTGATCGGAACCAATAACTCGGCGCGCATTTGGTTCGCGCTCAGCAAAGGATTCTAGAAGAATCCTATTTCTTTGTCGGATAATACTGCTGGTAAAACCAGGCAAATACCGGCACCACCAGGGCGGCCGAAGCGCCAGTGTCCTTACCGAGTACATGGGTAACGGTATATACCGGGCACTTAGGTAACTTTTGCGCCGGACCCGCATCGGATCGCATTGCACTCACGCAGTATTCATGTCGGCGTATTCCCAAGTGCGTGGAGGCTGGCAAGGATTTCCCCAGCTGCACGCTTGCCTTCGTCTATTGCCTCCCTGGCGCGGTGAAAATCGAGCAGGTGCAGATGCGCGAGCCGCGGCGACACGACGAAATCCGGCGGCTCCGCCGCCAAGCGAGTGCGCGTGATCGTTACCTGCATGATATCGATGCTGGACAGGCACACGTCCTGCATGGACGGCAGCCTCGGTTCCCCGGCTGGACGCGGCGGGATGATCCCGCCGAGGTTCTCCTGCAGCTTGCGCATCCATTCGCCGATCACGTTGTCCGGCAACTCGGTCCGGGCTGTTCCGCGCAGGCGGCGACCGAGCTTGTCCGAGCTCAAGTCGACCGCAATGACGACCTCAGCGCCCATCGCGCGCGCCAGTGAAACCGGCACCGGATTGACAAGCCCGCCGTCCACGAGGAACAGGCCATCGTGTGGCACCGGCGTAAACAAGGCCGGTAGCGCTATGGAGGCTCGCACCGCTGCGACCGTGGAGCCTGTCCGCAGCCAGATCTCGGCTCCGGTCTGCAGCGCGGTGGCGACCGCCCCAAAGGGCGTGGACAGCTCCTCGATGGGTCGATCGACGAAGTTGCGCCGGAAAAAGTCCATCACGCGATCGCCCTTGAGCAACCCACCGCCCAGGTTCACATCCATGAACCCGACCACGTCGCTCAGCCGCATCCCGAGCAGCCACTGCTCAAAGCGGTCCAGCTCTCCGGCCGCATAGGCGGCGGCCACTAGGGCGCCGACCGACGTCCCGCAGACGATTTCCGGGTGGATTCCAGCCTGCTCCAGCGCGCGTATAACCCCCACATGCGCCCAGCCTCGCGCCGCGCCGCCGCCCAGCGCGAGCCCTATGTGCGGTTTTTGCGGTGTGTTCATGCTAGGAGGACTTGTTCGCCGACATCCCCGATTCCATCCGGCGTGCATTACGATTCGCACACCAATCTTATACCCGTGAGCGGGCGATGAATATTGCGCGAATGACCCTCGGTCACCTGGCTCGCGGAGGCGACCATGGTCGACGCGGCCGCATGGCCAGCGTCCTCAGTAGGTATTGCGCGCCGTCCCGCTTGCTTCGAATCTCCTGCCGGGACGCGCAGACTTCGATTGCATGCGCGAGCGAGTTCACGATCGGTTCGGTATTGTGCGTACCTTCGCCCGGCTCGGATGGAGCGGTGACTCCGGGACACAGAACCCTTACTACGCAGGCGTAAGGCAGTAGCTCCTGGACTCGCTCAATGAGAGAGTCGGCGCGGTCACGCTCCGGGCTTGGGAAAGCGCTCAACAGGTACACGATGGAAACCCCAACCGGGTCCGCGCCAGGCGGCAGCCCGACACTGATGTCCCTGGGAGAGAAATGCCGGGCATCAATGGCCTGGGTACGCAACATCCGGACCAGCAACTCGGCCGCAAGATCATCGGCGGCTGACCCCAGTCCCAGGCAGATCACGACGGATCCGGGAGGCACGCCCAGTGGCCCCTGCCATCTCCCGCTCGATCGTTCGCGCTCCTGACGCAGCCAGCTCCCAGCGTTGACATCATGGAGTACCGAGCCGCGATGCCGCCGTCGCGGCACCTCGAGGCTGCCGCTGCCCACAGCCGCAAGGACATCGACGATCACGCGGCGGAGTCTCATATGGTGATTTCCGGTCGTTACCCCTGGTTCGGTGTCGATATGCGCAAGGTGCAGCGCTGGAAGCAGGACCCGATCGCAATACGTCGCCAATGAATCCCGTCTCAGGAAAGCGCGCGCATTGGCGATGATTTCGTGGGGGTCCCCGGACAGTGCCCGCTGGTAGAAATTCTGGGGCAGCGTCAGCGGCTGGACATCACCCAGCATGAACTCCAGGACATTGAGGGCTTTTACGTGTCGTCCGGCGACGAACAGGCACAAAGTCAGCGGGGTGGACAGGATCAGGCCAATGGGACCCCAGAGTGCACTCCAGAAGATCGCCGCAACCACGACCGAGAGCGGTGAAAGTCCGGTGGCATGACCGTACAGGTGTGGTTCCAGCCATTGTGCTGCGACGATGTCGAGCAGGATGAAGGCGCCGAGCGTGCTTAGCGCCAGCGACCATCCCGGATCGACGGCAAAGGCGAGCGCCGCTGCAAAGAGCGCTGCCAATCCCACCCCCACATAGGGCGCGAAGCGCATCACTCCAGCGAGAGTACCGCAGAGGATCGCCTGCGGGACGCGCAGGATGGCCAGGGTTGCGGCGATTGCCAGTGCGAAGGCCAGATTGACCGCGAACTGCGAGACGAAGAACCTTGATAGGCGCTCACCAGCGTCGTTGAGCGCAGCAGTGGTCGAGCGGATATCGGTTGCACCCGCGATCCAGATGATGCGGTCGCGCAGGGATTCATGCTCGAGAAGCACGAAAATGAGGACGATCAGCACGATCCCCGTGGCCTGGATCGGTCCCCAGACGGATATCAGAATCTTCCGCATGAGCGCGAGCGGCTGGGACGGCACCTCGCGCGGTGCCCGCAGCGCGGGGCCCGGCGTCCGTCCCGCAGAGCGTTCGGCGCTGCCGCCGGGGCCAGACGCAGCGCCTGATGCATCGCGGATCTCCATCAGGCGGCTCGCTGCCGTTGTCAGCAGGCGCAGTCGTCCGACGGTCACTTCGTCCAGGGCCCTGATCTTGCGTTGCACATTTTCCTGGTATTGGGGGAGGCTCTCGGCGATGCGCAGCACCTGGGTGCCGAGGACCACGGCGACGGCCACGCACGAAGCCGTGAGGCCCAAAACCGCAATGAGCACAGAAGCGGTCCGGCCAATGCGGATTCGCCGCAGTGCCCGGACCTGCGGCGCCACCAACAGGCTCAGCATCATGGCGAGCGCGAGCGGTATCAGCACCGCACGACCGACGTACAGGAGCGCCAGTATGAGTGCCACCGTCGTGACACGGCCGCCGTTTTGGCGCGTCCATACGTGTGTCTCCTCGACACTCACGCGAGGCCATGCTGGTCGGGATGTGCGGGGCCTGGCTGCCAGGACGCATGAACCCCGCCTCGCCAGACTGTTCCAATGGCTGTGAAATTCGGACGATCTTCCCTCCAGCGCCGAGCAATCAGCTCTGCGACGCGCGCCTGGTCGAGTGGGCGGCTGGTATCGCTGAGGCCTGTGCGCATGCATCAACTCCTTTCGCGGCGCCGGGCTCAATGCCCGACCGAGGCGGCATCGACCATACGAGCCGCTCTGGGCGCCAGGACGATTGAGACGGAGGCGAGGATGAAGACGATCCCGATCACGATCATGAGGCCATTGGTCGCCAACAGCAGGCTTTGACTCGTCACCAGGTCATTGAGCATCTCGCGCGCGAACTGAGCGGTCGTTCCTGCGGGCAGCGTTGCGGCGACCTGGCCGGTGGGATCGACGACATTGGCCAGTTCGGCGTGGGCGATGATGCTGCGGTTCTGCCAGGACGTGGTGACAAGGGAGGTCGCTATGGCACCGGAGATCGTGCGCACGAAATTCATGAGTCCTGCGGCGGACGCCGTCTCCTCTTCGTTGACCGACCCCATGGCGAGCCCCGTCAGGGGGACGTAGTACATCGGCATGCCGACTCCCATGAAGAAGAGCGGGATGCAGATCACCCAGTAACTCATGTCGGCGGTAGCGTAGGCGCGCCAGAGCGTGTCCATGCCGAGCCACAGACAGCCGATGAAGATGAGCACCCGCGGATCGACCCGGTTGGCGAGCTTGGCCGCGATCGGGGAGAAGGCGACCGACAGGAGTCCTCCCCACGCGACCACGAGCCCCGCCCAGGTGGTGGTGTATCCCATATTGAACTGCAGCCATTGCGGCGTCAGCACGTTGAGACCGAAAAAGGCGCCGAACGCAAGCGCAAGCACCAACATGCAGGAGCTGAATCCCCGATGGCGGAAGACGCGCAGATCGACGATCGGATTCTTCTCGGTCAATTCCCAGATCAGGAAGCTGACGAAGCCGACCGCGGCCGTGATGGCGAGCACGCGGATCTCCAACGAGGAGAACCAGTCCTTGTCCTTGCCCTCATCGAGCATGATCTGCAACGCCGCCACCCAGATGACGAGCAGGATCATGCCGATCTTGTCGACCGGTTTGATGACCGTCGGATCCCGGTAGCGCTCGAGCAGAATCCACGCGATCAGGCCGAAGAGCAATGCCATGGGCACGTTGATCAGGAAAACCCACGGCCAGGAGTAGTTGTCGCACAGCCACCCGCCCAGCACCGGTCCGACCACGGGCGCGAGCAGGGTCGTCATCGCCCACAGCCCCATGGCCTGCATGGACTGCTCCTTGGGGAAGATACGCAGCAGCAGGGTCTGGGAGAGCGCCAGCAGCGGCCCCCCCGCCATACCCTGCAATACGCGCATGCCGAGCAGCATTCCGAGGGATGTGGACATGCCGCAGAGGAGCGAGAAGACCCCGAAGAGCACCACAGAGACGCAAAACAGCCTCACCGCCCCGAAACGCCCGGCCAACCATCCCGTCAGCGGAACCGTTATGGCCTCCGCCACCGCGTAGGAGGTAATCACCCAGGTGCCCTGGCTCGAGCCTGCTCCGAGTGCACCCGCGATATTCGGCACCGTGACGTTGGCGATTGTCATGTTGAGCACAGCGACGAAGTTCGCGAGTGCCAGCACGATGCCGCCCACCCACAGCATCCCGCCCTGGAGCGGGGACGGGTGATCGGGTTCCATGGGAAGTGTGGACATGACCGGTTCCTTCATGAATTGCCGTCAGTTGCCGCGAAGGTCGATGCGAGTTGCTGCGAGCTACTGCGCAGGTCGACCGTCGCGTCCATCGACAGTCCGACCCGCAGCGGGTGCGCGGCCAGCTCGTCTGGGTTCAGACGAATGCGGACCGGGAGACGCTGCACGACCTTGATCCAGTTGCCGGTGGCGTTTTGCGCCGGAATCAGGGCAAACGCCGCGCCCGTACCGCCGGAG
>Ga0302187_10004471_pt1 | contig 11178 bp, 12 predicted proteins | sample II_Bog_E1_3_FD_202120 | JGI IMG/M metagenome (GOLD analysis project Ga0302187, IMG submission 202120) | Peat permafrost microbial communities from Stordalen Mire near Abisko, Sweden - II_Bog_E1_3 | ecosystem: Environmental > Terrestrial > Soil > Wetlands > Peat | place: Sweden: Abisko...
TCCGGCGGGAAATATCGGTAGAATGCGGTCCTGCCGATCCTGAGCTGATCGATGACATCCCCGACGAACGGGTAGTTCGCCGTGTCCTTGAGCATCGCCTCGGCGACGCGAATTCTTTCCTTGTCCATTTATGCCCTGTCCGGCTACAAAACCGATCAGAAGATCAAGAAGCTAGTCCCCGCCAAGGCTGACGGCTAGGAAGCGCCCACAGGGCAAAGACACTTGAACAGCAAATTGCCGAGGCTAAAGCCAGCCTGTGGGGCTGAGCGAAACAGAAAACCGGCATAAGCCGCTTATCCCTCCAGAACGCGATGAATCGTTGCCGGATTGACGTTATTCACGCGGGACAGCGTTCCTGGTTTGTCTACTTATGCGTAGATTCTGGACGTTCCGTTAAGTTCAGGCCTCATCGTCCGTGCTTGGCCTGAAGCAATTCGAATGCCTCCTTGAAGGCGTCGATTTGGCTGAGACGGTGCCGTGTACACCACTCCTTGTAGGCCCACTTCAGTTCGTCGGTGACGGTCAAGTTGATCGTCGCACGCGTCCCACCGGCGGCGATATCGGGGATGTCCTCGACCTTCTCCACAGCCTGCGGCTCGGCCCTCTTGGCGAGTCCTGGGATGTTGAGCGGGGTGTCTTTTTTCGTCCGTGCCATCGCGCCAATCTCCGTGCTTACGTGTTTACGTGCTTACTTGTTTGCACGTCAATCCAATTCCAAAGTTGGCGCATTTCCTCGGCTGCGGGACCTCTGGGGTCATGCTCCGTAACTGCTGCGCCCGTCTCGGCTGCCTCGGGGTAGGCTACGCGGTTGGCGACAATCACCGGGGCAAGGTCGCCGACTTGAGCGAGCGTTGTCCTGACTCGCTCCAGCATATTCGATCTGGTCGCCATGGTGACGACGAAAGCCCACCGGCGACCGGCGAGAAGCGGAAGGGTCTGTTCCAACGCCTCAAGGTCATCCGGGCTGGCCTTGACGGGCACAACGACGAAGTCGGCGACGGCGACGGCGGCGCGGATAGCCCGTGTGTCGTCGTGTGAGGGCGGTGTGTCGATGATCAGATGGTCGAGCTTGGCCCTCGCGTTATCGACGACGCGCACCACCTGGTCAGGTGATGCCGACACCATGGCCGGGCCGACCAGCCCAGCGGCCTTACGCCTCTCGATCCATTTCTTTGACGTCTGTTGCGGGTCGAGGTCGAGGAGGCCGCACCTCGACAGGATGACGGAGCCGTGCCGGGCCAAGGTGCTTTTGGCACAGCCGCCCTTCATGGATATGACGGCAATAATTTTCATTCTGCATCTCCGTGCAAGCGAGATTACGTGTTTCCGTGCTTACACGGAAAAAGGGGTTCAGTGGGCGGGCCAAATGGAAGCTCCACGATCTTCGCAATCATTGCATCAACCCAAGCGCTGAACCGCATCAAGCATTTTGTGACGAAGCTCGTTGATGTCGGCCACCAGACGCCGAATGTCCGTCACGGGCATTCCTTTATCTGGCGTTCCCGCCAGCCACATTTTCAACAGGCCACCCAACCGGCCCATGTCCCCGTTGATCTTCGATAGTGCCAACACGGCGTCATGATCGAAGGTCGAACGGAAGGTATGACCTAGCGCCGCCTCTCTCAGAAAGGCCGAAACGGAGACGTTTGCCTGCGCCGCATTTTTCTTTATGGCGTGCCTTTCCTCCCGACTGACATACACCTTCAGGTATGGCAACTCTCGTTTTGGGGCGGAGGTTTTTGGGCGTCCCATCTTCTCTTCTCCCATCTCCCGTCGAGCCGTAGGCGAGTAAGGTTTTGTTTCGCGGTACCGCGAAACCCATCTTGCCACAAACGCCAAAAAATAAAATGGAAAGAAATGGAAAGAAATGGAAAGAATTAGAAAGAATTAGCGAGAAAATAAAATATTTGATAATATATGGAAATATATAGCAAATTTATACAATAACATGAAATTTATGATATAAATCATGCAGGAAAAGTGGTGAAAATCGACGCGATTTGTGGGGCGAACATGGATCAGACAATTTTTCGCGGAAAAGTTGTTGTTAGGGCCAACAAAAGGCGAATCGCTCGGATGCTGGCGATGGGCTACAAGCGGTCAGATGTACACCTGACTCTGGCAAAAGAGCTGTCCGGCCTCTCATACAATTATTTTTACCGCCTGGTAAAAATGGAGGTTGAGGGCGATGTTGAATTGATGGACTGGGCGCGGAGGCAGGTCGATTCCGATGAGCCGGAAAAATCCGCTCCCCTCAAACCATCGCCCCAGCCTCCACCACGGCGACCAGTCGAAGCCGTGGAACAGAAAGATTGGGGACAGCCCAAACCGCTCACCTATGAGCCCTATGGGCGAAAATCGGTAGAAGAGATCGTCGGCAAAAAGGATTACGGAAAATCATGAGCGCATCCGCGATTCTCAAGCTTCAAACCGTCGGCTTCACGGCGGACCAGGTCACGGCCCTAGCCGACCTGATCGACACCCAGGCGGCAACAAAGGCTGATGTTGACGGAGCAAAGGCCGACCTGAAAGCTGACATTGCCGCCGCAGATCATCGCCTTGATATAAAAATCGAGGCTGTCAAATCTGACGTAAGTATTCTTAAGTGGATGATGGGCTTCGTCCTGGCCTTCCAAGTGGCAATTTTTATCAAGATGTTCATGCATTAAAGAATTACCGCCCCTGCCCCAGCCCGCTAGGATGGCCGTGGAGCCTCGCTGAGCCTCGACGCCACCAAATCCCACCCCCGCAGCCGTTTTGCCGCCGTAGCCCCCTCAAAATCGCTTCCCTGCCCATGTTCCCAGTTCGATGCGGGCCGCAGGCCAGCCTCGAACAACAGCCGGGACGGGTTCCCCGTCCCGATGCCCCGGCATCCGCTACCACGCGGAAGGACTGGCAAGGGCCGCGCAGCGGGCACCGGAGCCACGCGCAGCCCGAAGGGCGAGCATGGCGAGGAGCCACCCCTTGCCAGTCCTGAGCATGGTGGCACCTCCCTGCATTGACCGGCGGCGAAGCCGCTCCGATCCCTTTCCCCGCCTGTGGATGAATGAACCATTTAAGGAGGGATTCTATAGGATTCTGTATATTCGTACCCTTCAATATCCGGCAATTTCAATGACTTAATGCCGTTTATCCCGAGTCTTGGGGGGCGTTGCCCGAGTCTTGGGGGGCGCTATCCCGAGTCTTGGGGGGATTTTTTATCCCGAGCCGTGTTGACATCTTAACTCGGCTCGTTATTATGAATCCGCCCCCCAAGACTCGGGATATGGATGCTAAATGTCTGAAAAACCTAGGGCGCGGTCTGCGAAAGTGGATGGCGCGGCAAAGCGCAAAAAGCCGGACGTGGCGCTAACCATGCGCGTTGCGCATGAAGCCGCCCGCGCCCACGAAGGGCGTGAAATCGTCAAAGCGGGGGAGCTGGTAGATATCAAGTTCCGCTCCGGCCAGTCTCCATCCCTGGCGGCGCGGCGCACCCTGTCTCTGTTGATCGGCAAGGCTGCCGGTGACGCCTGGAAGGATACCGTCCACCGCATCACCAAGCGGGAGCTTCGCGGCGAGCACAAAGGAAACGAGCGCATCGGCTCTTGGTTGGATGAGGTCGCGGCCATCCGCTTGACGCTCCCGACGATTTCCAGCCGGGGCCGCACCGCCATAGAACGGGCTGGCCTATTCGCCCTGCTAACCGAGGAAACGGAGGAAGGAGACGATTCCTGGGTAGAGTTCCAGTTCTCGCCCGCCGCTCGCCGCGTCTTCGGTGACAGCGGCATGTATGCCCGCCTTAACCGCGCGGCCTTGCTGGCATTTGAGAGCAAATACAGCATCACCCTGTACGAGCTTGGTTCTCTGCTGGTCGGGAGGAAATACGATCAGACATGGCGCGGCACCATTCCAGAACTACGTGCGAAGCTGGGAATTGAAGGCGACAAGTACCGCGACTGGACGGACCTTCGCCGCTTCACTTTAGAAGCCGCCAAGGCGGAAATCGACCACTTGGCCCACTTTGATCTGACGTGGCAGGAGAAGCGCCAGGGCCGGAAAGTCACGGAAATCGAGCTTCGCTTCCTGCTCAAGGAACCGGACGACATGAACGAAGCGTCCCGTGAATGTGAGCGGGTGAAAGTCGGCAGAAAAGCCCGGCGTCAAAAGACCGTGGAAACAGTGGAAGCAAGAAGCTCTGCGCTCCGTGACCGGCTAATGGAAGATCTTCGCCCAGAATCTCCGGGTGACTACCTGGGAGACGAAATACCGGAATTCTAATCGGGGTGCCTGCCGGTGCGTCAACACCGGCAGGCGTGCCCCTCAGCTACAGCACCGTGAAAACGGATGCGAAGTCATACATCCCTATCGTCGGTCCACTCATGGGTTCTTTTACGCAAAGGTACGTAAAGCGACACGGGCCGGGACGGCAACTCAGGCCTGATTCCGGAGTTCCCGGATACGGTCCGGCGGGAAATATCGGTAGAATGCGGTCCTGCCGATCCTGAGCTGATCGATGACATCCCCGACGAACGGGTATGTCAATCAGCATTCAAAAGGGACCACGTAGGCGTACAGATGGGGGGTGGATTCGTCCCGGTGAATACCGGCGTAAACCACGTTTTCGGCCCCATGGCGGGCCTTGAGCCACGCCAGGGCATCGTTCAGGTAGGCGTCCTGATCGGCCCTGGATCGACCCGCCATCGCCTCCGGTGAGGCCGAGACGAGGTATTCGATCGCCAAAACCGCATCCTTGCGCCGTTTCTCGGGCAGCTTGGCTTCGATCTTCGCTATGCCGTCCTCGACCCCAGAGGCCCCGAGATGGGTGTTGTCGGGGGTGCGGGCGGGATCGGCGTTGGGGGTGTCCTGCGCCCTGAACGAGTGGGTCAGGGACCGGCGGACGGACGCCAGATGTTTCAGCTTCTGAGTTCGGAGGATCGCGTAGGCCATGAGGGGATGGTGACGACAGAAGGCACTTCCGACAAGTCGAAAGAGGACTTACTACACTTTCCTTCGGAAAGCAGCAAGCCAGGGAGGCTGCTCCGCGCCCCCTGGACCCCCATGGATGATGACGCCAGGAAGGTGGATGGCCAGGGGATTCGAACCCGCGATCCACTCCATCCCTGCCGAGCAATGGGCCTTTCCGCCTGCACTGGCAGATAGGGCCGGGGCTGGATCGTTCCGTCAGCCGACGGACTGCTCTAGCGACCATATTGAGGCGCTTCGCGCCGATTCTTTTTCTGTGGGAAGCTCGGCCCTTGGCCGATTCTTCCCACAGTAGCGGCCCTCTGGGCCGAAGGAAGGAAGGTAATATTTGGGGATTCAAGGATTGGTTGGAGTCTGGCGGAACGGCTCCCATCGGCTCGATCCGGGGACAGTCGCCGCAAGCGGCGATCCAGTCGGCGGGCTATCCGCCCGCTCTCCTCTGCCCCCCGATCCCAGGCGTTTTTTGTGGTTTCGACACTGTAGAGAAGAGTTAAGAAAGGGGAATATAGCTAAGTCATTGATTTTGCTCAATGCCGACTCTCAGATCCTGAGATTTGAACTCTCAGATCCTTAGAGGCCAACTCTCAAAACAAGCTTGATTTTTGAGAGTTAAAGTGCAATCGTGCCGGACTTCAACTCTCAAAATGGCCCGCAAAAATGACGGAACAACTCCCAAAACCGAAATCTCGGCGCGGCCATGGGCGATTTGACCACAATCCGAGCCTCCCTGAAGCTCAGGGAACTCAGAAAGTCGGCGTCAAGAGAATCACCGGCAAAGACGGCATGTCCCTGATCGTCTCTGATCAGAATACGGGTGAAGTCGTCGCCCCTGTGGGCTTTCACCAAAGGGTTCCGGTTGACCGTACCCAGTTCGTGAAAATGTACATCCACGGAATTCGAGCGTTGCAGGGCTTAAAACTCGCTGGGGCACGAGTTTTTGAATTGATATTTGCCGCAGTTCAAGAGAGCCCAGGCACTGATAAAATATATCTTCACTTTATGGACACGCTTGTAGACGGAACACCGTCCATCCCTGAAAGCACGTTCCATCGTGGCCTCACTGAATTACTTGATAAAGGGTTTATTTATGAAAGCCTTACGCCACACATGTATTGGATTAACATAACATATATGTTCAATGGTGATCGTTTTGCGTTCATCAGAGAATATTACATAGATGACACGCCAAAACCGAAGAAGGCTATGAAGGTATCTGACAATCGTCAGGCCGATATTGAGGATTTGCTATGACTGAAACAGTTGAACGCCGACTTGATATTGACATTCTAGCTACGTCTTTAGGGTGTACCACTAAAAAACTAAAATCAAAACTTGAAATGCTCGGCTTGATGCAGATTGTTAGTGAGGCAGAGCGTGTTCAGCATCGTGAGCTTTTCGACACCAAGGCTGCAAATATTCTCAATCCCCCCGCACCCACTCTTCAGCATTACCGGGAAGCGGCCAAGAGGCTTCTCCCTGAAATCATCGAGGGGTGGGTTCTTTTACGCAAAGGTACGTAAAGCGACACGGGCCGGGACGGCAACTCAGGCCTGATTCCGGAGTTCCCGGATACGGTCCGGCGGGAAATATCGGTAGAATGCGGTCCTGCCGATCCTGAGCTGATCGATGACATCCCCGACGAACGGGTAGTTCGCCGTGTCCTTGAGCATCGCCTCGGCGACGCGAATTCTTTCCTTGTCCAATACCCGTGGCCGCCCGCCCCTGCGTCCTCTCTTTCGAGCCGCCGCGATGGCTCTGCTAACGAATTCTGGCCCAGAGTGCTGACGGATTTTGGCCCATCCTCCGTCCCTCAACCTACGGTCACCCTGGTTTTGCTGGGGGGCTCGAAGTGGATTGGAAAGCCAGAGTGGAATTGTTCGAGCAGCTCCGTCAGGAGCACGCGTTCGGTGTCGGCACGATCGCCGGCGTCGCGGCCAAATTCGGCGTGCACCGACGTATGGTGCGTCAGGCGATCGCCGGGGCGCTGCCGCCGGTCCATCGTTATCCGCCGCGGGTTCAGCCAAAGCTGGGTCTGGTCGCGGCCTTCATCGACCAGGTTCTGGACGAGGATCGGCGCGCGCCGCGCAAGCAGCGGCATACGGCAAGGCGCATCCACCGTCGGATCCTGAGCGAGTTTCCGGACGCTGCTGTCGCTGAGTCCACCGTGCGCAACCACGTCCGCGCACGTCGGCACGCCATGGGCCTGGTCCGGCGCGAGACGTTCGTGCCGCAAAGCTACGCCTTGGGCGTCGAGGCGCAGGTGGATTGGTATGAAGCGTGGGCGGATCTGGGCGGCGAGCGGACCCGATTGCAGGTTTTCGCGATGCGTTCGATGGGCAGCGGGGCGGCGTTCCACCGGGCATATCTGCATGCGACGCAACAGGCGTTCCTGGAAGCGCACGAGCACGCGTTCAACTATTTCGGCGGCGTGTTCCGGCTGCTTCGCTACGACAATCTGGCCAGTGCGGTGCGCAAGATCCTGCGCGGCTACCGGCGTGAGGAGACGGTGCGGTTCGTGGCGTTCCGCTCGCATTGGCGCTTTGCCGCCGAATTCTGCACGCCCGGTGAGGGCCATGAGAAGGGCGGCGTGGAGGGAGAAGGCGGATATTTCCGCCGCAACCATCTCGTCCCGGTGCCCTGTGTGGCCGACCTTGATGCGCTGAACACCCAGCTGCTGGAGGGATGCCGTCAAGACGAGGCAAGGGTTCTGGATGGCCGCACGGAGCGGGTCGGCGTCGCCATGGTGGCGGAGCGCGATCGCCTGCTGTCATGCGCCACCGAGGGGTTCGATCTGGCGGACGTGACGTGTCCGCTGGTCGACAAGCAGGGCTGCGTGGTGATCAAGACCAACGCCTACTCGGTGCCGATCAAGGCGGGCACAAGGGTGGAGGCGCGCGTCTATCCGCTGCACGTCGAGATCTGGCATTCCGGCCGCCAGATCGCGCGCCACGAGCGCTGTCACAGTCGACGTCAGCATGTGCTGGACCTGGAGCATTATCTTGACGTTCTGATCCACAAGCCCGGCGCGTTTGCCGGGTCCAAGCCTCTGGCGCAATGGCGCGAGGCTGGCCGTTGGCCTGCCTGCTACGACGAGCTCTGGAACCGCCTGCTGGCCCGGCATGGCAAGCAGAACGGCAACCGCGCCATGGTGGCGGTGGTGTTGCTGGGCCGGGAATTCGGCCACGACAAGCTGCGCGCGGCGATCACCACGGCGGTATCGCTTGGTGCCTGCGACGTGGCGGCGGTGCGTTATCTGTTAACCGAAGCCGGACTGCACAAAGGCCAACCCTATGCGATCGATGTTGGCGAGCTGGCCCGTTACGACCGGCCGATGCCGACGATGGCGGAATATGACGTGCTGCTCTCAGCGCCTTGCGTGGGCACGGCATGATGAGCGAACTCCAGGACCAGATCATCCGCCAACACTGCAAGACACTGCGCATGCCGACGATCGGCAGCCAGTTTGGCCGCCTGGCTGAGGCCGCCACCCGCGAGGGACATTCTCATCTCGGCTACCTCGAGGCGCTGCTGGCCGCCGAAATGGAAGAACGTGAGAGCCGTGCGATTGCGCGACTGCTGCAAGAGGCTCGGTTGCCGCGCATGAAAACGCTCGATGCCTTTGAGTTCGATCGCTCTGGTGTCGCCGCAACCCAACTGCGCAGCTTGGCTGAGGGCGACTACGTCACCAAGGCCGAGCCGATTTTGCTGATCGGTGATGCTGGCACGGGCAAAACCCACTTGGCGACCGGCCTGTGCGTAGCCGCCTGCCGCCAGCGACGACGGGTTCGGTTCACAACCGCGACAGCACTCGTCAACGAGTTGGCCGAGGCCGCGCACGCCAACCAACTCAGCCGCGCGCTGGGGCGCTGGGAACGCCTCGACCTGATCTGCATCGACGAACTCGGCTACGTGCCGCTCGCTGAAACGGCCTGCGAGTTGATGTTCCAGGTTATCGCCGACCGGGCGGAAAAGACGGCGGTGATCGTCACCACCAACCTGCCGTTCTCCGAATGGTCGCAGGTTATCCCCAATCCGCGGCTCTGCAAGGCACTGATCGACCGCCTGACCGACCGTGCGCACATCATCACGACCGGCACGGACTCCTACCGGTTCCGCCGCACCACGGCACAGCGCAACGCGGCGAAGCCATGACCGGGAGGACGGAAGAAAGCGACTGACCGGCTGGTCGGGGCCGCGGCCCCGACCAGCCGGTTAAATACCGGAGGGTGGGCCAGAATTCATCAGCACAACTGGGCCAAAATTCATTGTCACAGCCACCGCGAGGCCGGCCCGGGTGTTTTCGACGATCAACTCACGCTGAAATTCATCGAAGGCGGCTGTGATATGGAAAAATAGCCGCCCCTCGGACGTGCCCGTATCGATATTGCGGGTCAGCACCTTGAGCGCCTGTTTCTTTTGCTCGAGGTCGTGGGCGGTCTCGATGATTTGTTTCAGCGATCGCGCCAACCGGGAGAGCCGCCACACCACCAGGGTGTCACCGGGGCGCATGTATGCAAGGGCGGCTTTGAGTTCTGGGCGGTCATGATGCGCGCCAGAGGCCTTCTCGACATAGAGCCGCTCGCAGCCGGCTTGTTTCAGGGCGTCGATCTGCAGCTCAGGGTTCTGGTCGAGCGTTGAGACCCTGGCGTAGCCAATGAGCATGACTATTCCTTAAACCATCTCGCACGATCATATCAGAACGCCAGTTTCCGGACACAGTTGATGAACACTTTTTCCGGGGCTTTCTCCTGACTGCCCGGCCTACGCCGGGCCGTTCCTAATTCCATCGTTTTAGGAATACCCGACACCCCCTTCCTGCCAAGGATCAATCCACCCATGCCGCGCATGAAAATTCTCAGCGATGCGGAACAGATATTGTTCGACCATCCGCCACAATTATCCGGCAACGAGCGCCGGCGTATCTTCGAACTGCCTGCTGCTGTCTGGTCAGCCGCCAATGATATCCAATCCGCATCGGGGAAGATCGGCTTTCTGGTCAGCGCCGGATATTTCAGGTCGGCGAGACGGTTTTTCCAGGCTTCGGATTTTCACGATCGAGACATCGCCTATGTCGCCGCGCGATTGAAGATCGACGCATCCGGGTTTGATCATACGGCGTATTCCGCGCGCACCCGGCAACGGCACCGGCCACAAATTCTGGAGTTGGCGGGATTTCGTCCCTTCGACGATGAGGCCGCGCGATTGCTTGAAGCAGAACTGGAGACCATGGCCAGGTCTCATTCCGGGCCAGCGTCGATTTTCTGGCGTGCGGTCGATTGGCTGGTATCCAGGCGGATCGAAATCCCGACATCGTTTCGTCTGACCGAGACCATATCGCGGGCAGTTCAACAACGCGCAAGGACTATCGCCAAACTGATTGCCCACGCCATGACTGATGTAGTGCGATTGCTGCTCGACAGCTTATTCCTGCGTGACGAAGACGCCGCCAGTCAGTCGCCGTTCCGGCTCACGCTTCTCAAGCGACTGTCGCAATCGACCAGACCCACGAAAGTCCGGGAGCGCCTTGTGGACCTTGGCGTACTGAAAGAGCTTCACGACAAGGTGGCGCCGATCCTGTCTGTCCTGGCCCTCGGATCGGAGGGCGTCCGGTATTTCGCGGGCAGCGTCGCCCGAATGCGCACAAGCGATCTACGCCGCCGGGCTGATGAAGATATTCATGTCCACCTGGTGGCTTTCATCGCGCACCAATACTACCGGCTCCACGACAACCTGGTCGATGTTCTGCTCACATCCGTACAGACATTCGAGAATGCCACGCTTCGGGAGCACCGCGACTGGTGTTTCGACGAACGCAAACGGCACGAGCATGCGACGCAGAACTTGCTGGATGATCTCGATGCCTCGATCTTTCAAGTTTTGCGCAGGATCCGGGAGGCCGTCGCCGACGAATTGCTGAGTGACCAGGAGAAGGTCACTCGCATTGGCCTTTTGGTTCAGCCGGAACAAACCGTGGAGGCAAAATCCAAGGAACTCCGCGCATCCCTGGTGAGTGACGCGGCCGATGACCACTATTTCGATATTCTCGAATCGCGTTCAGTGCGTTTGCAGAATCAGGTAAGCGGCATTCTGAAGGCCATCAGATTCCAGGCGAGCCCGAATATCGATGATCTTGAGACCGCCATTGCGCGGTTCGTCACCACGGATGGCATCCTTGACCGCACGGCACCCGGCGCGTTTCTCGCCGCCGACGAACGG
>Ga0302187_10004476_pt1 | contig 11172 bp, 6 predicted proteins | sample II_Bog_E1_3_FD_202120 | JGI IMG/M metagenome (GOLD analysis project Ga0302187, IMG submission 202120) | Peat permafrost microbial communities from Stordalen Mire near Abisko, Sweden - II_Bog_E1_3 | ecosystem: Environmental > Terrestrial > Soil > Wetlands > Peat | place: Sweden: Abisko, Stordalen...
CTTGTCTTCGGCCGAACGCTCGCGCAGCGTCACCGTCAGATCGCCTCCGGCAATCTGCTCGGCTGCCGCCGTCACGTCGTTCATGGCCCGGACCAACACGTTCAGGTTGTCTTTGATGGCGTTGAAATCACCGTTGTAGCTGTCGGTGATCTGCGCAGGAATGTCGCCCTTCGAGATCAGATCGACGTAGCGCGCGGCCACGTTCAGCGGGCCGATCACCGCGTCCAGCGTGTCGTTGACGCCCTGCACGATCTTCCGGAAGTCGCCCTGATGCTTGCTGGCATCGGCGCGCGTGGCCAGCTTGCCCTGGACCGCGGCCTCGGCCAGCACGAGTGCATCCCGCACCAGCGCGCTCACTGCATCGGACGTACGCCGGTAGCTCTTGGCCAGAATATCGCGGTCGGATTTGGCCTCTACCTTCGCGCTCATGTCGCCCACGGCCAACTTTTCCAGTCCCTCCGAAACCCCCTGGACGTACCCCACCAACCCCCGAAACGACTCGGCCAGCGAACCCACTTCGTCTCCCGCGCGATAGTTCACCTCCTGATTCACATCGCCCAGCGAGATATGCTTGGCCGTCTCCGCCAGCTGCGCCAGCGGCTTGGAGATGCTGCGGGAGATAAATACACCGAGGCCCAGGCCCAGCAGAACGCCGCCCACGACCAGAATGAGCATGAAAGTGCGGCTGCTGCGATAGGTTGCATCCGCTGCGTCTGCGGATTTTTTGGCGTTATCTTCCTTGATTTCCACTAACTGGGTGAGGACGGCTTCAACAGCAAGCGACTTCGTGCGGCCAGGACCAAGAGAGAGTTCCACCGACGCACGCTTCTGCGTGGGTTGCTCCTTTTCGGCCATCTCAACAATCTGATTGTTGAGATCCAGGTACTCCTTCCAGCCCTGATCGAGCTTCGTTAGCAGCTCCTTGCTCTTGTCGGTGTGGACCAACGGTCGCGCTTTGTCAAGAGCATCGCTGAAGTCCTTGCTGAATTCCACAATGCGTCCCTTGTACAGATTTCGCTCCTCCGCGGTGTTCGAGAGCAGTAGATTCTTCTGCGACCGATCCACATGGACCAGTTCGACATTGGCCTGCTTGAAATAGGCGATCCCAAGGGTTTCCTTGGCATATGAGTCGGCCGCCAGATCGGCAAGCTGCCCCAAGCTACGAATGCCCATATAGCCGATTAAAGCGGTAATGGCTCCAACAACGATGAATGCGATCATCAGTTTGGAGCCGATTTTCATGTCGTAATACCAGCTCATTGCCATTTCTCCATTGCGTGGTTACGCACTTCCGCCAGCCTTCTGGCATGTTCAACTACCGGCTCATCAAGGCTTGCTTCCGCGCCCTGCCTGCAATGCACAACAAGACTCATCTCACTTGCTGGAAAAATGAGCTGCGGGAACCGGCATCCACTGCAGTGCCCATCCTTCCCTTAGGCCACAGCTACGGCTTCCAGCAGCGGTTTGTCGGATTCCAGCGTTTGTACTGGCGCTTGGCCTTGCGGCTGTCCTTGCGCTTGTCCACCGACCACGGCCAGTTCTTCGGCCGAGAAGACACGATCAATATCCAAAATCATGATGAACTGCGTATCGCGCTTGCCCATACCCTTGATAAAGTCCGTACGGATCTGCGTGCCAATCCTGGGCGCGGGTTGAATCTGATCGGGTTCCAGGTCGATGACCTCCTCGACCGAATCGGCCAATGCGCCGATCACCGTTGATTCGTTTTCGAGCATCACCTCCACCACCACGATGCAGGTGTTGCGCGTGCTCTCGGTCTTCGACATCTCGAAACACAACCGCAGATCCACCACTGGAACCACGCTGCCGCGCAGGTTGATGACCCCGGCCATGAACTCCGGGGTGCGGGGAATGGCCGTAATCGTAGTCAGGTCCAGCACCTCCCGCACCTTGGCCACATCGGTCGCAAAGGTCTCGTTGCCCAGCTTGAAGGTCAGGTACTGACGCGTCTCCGTTATCTCGCTCACACTCATCTCGCTCTCCTCTACCGGTTGACGGGTAGGGAGCGGCCGCGCCGTCAGGCGGGCCGCGCCGTTCCTGCTTCAGTACCGCTCGAACTCAGTGTCGGAGTCCTCATGCCGTTCGTTGAGCTTCAACCGGACACCGCCCATGTTTTGCCGTGCGCCGGCCACCTTCGCTTGAGGCCGCGCCGTATGCGCTGCCATTGCGGGCTCAGGCCGCAATGAACGCACGTTCTTGCGCCCGCGCGTACCACCCTCGTCGCCGGTATGGAAGAACGAGAGAGCGCTCACCAACTGCTCGCTCTGCCCGGTCAGCTCCTCGGTCGTCGAAGCCATCTCCTCGGCCGCTGAAGCATTCTGCTGGATCACCTGCTCCAACTGCTGCAAGGCCTTGTTGATCTGCTCGGCGCCGGTGTCCTGCTCCTTGCTGGCCGCGGTAATCTCCTGCACCAGTTCAGCGGTGCGTTGGATGTCGGGCACCAGTTTGTCCAGCATCTCGCCCGACTTCTCGCTCACCTTGAGCGTGGTGGACGACAGCTGATTGATCTCGCCCGCTGCCTTCTGCGAGCGCTCGGCCAGCTTGCGCACCTCCGCCGCCACCACGGCAAATCCCTTGCCGTGTTCGCCGGCCCGGGCCGCCTCAATGGCTGCATTCAACGCCAGCAGATTGGTCTGCCGCGCGATCTCCTCGATGATCGAGATCTTGTTGGCGATCTCCTTCATCGCGGCAACCGCCTCCAGCACGCTCTTGCCGCTCTCCTGCGCATCCTTAGCGCTCTTGGTGGCAATCTTGTCGGTCTGCTGCGCGTTGTCAGCATTCTGCTTGATGTTACTGACCATCTCCTCCATCGAAGACGATGCTTCTTCGGCCGCCGCCGCCTGGTTGCTGGCGCCCTTCGACACCTGCACCGACGCGGTCGAAATCGACTGCGATGCCGCCGACACTTCGCTGGCGATCGAGCGGATGTCGCCCACCGTCTGCGTCAGCCCGGCCACCATCGACTGCAGCGCCTGCATCAGCTTGTCTTCGGCCGAACGCTCGCGCAGCGTCACCGTCAGATCGCCTCCGGCAATCTGCTCGGCTGCCGCCGTCACGTCGTTCATGGCCCGGACCAACACGTTCAGGTTGTCTTTGATGGCGTTGAAATCACCGTTGTAGCTGTCGGTGATCTGTGCCGGAATGTCGCCCTTCGAGATCAGGTCCACATAGCGCGCGGCCACGTTCAATGGCCCGATCACCGCATTCAGCGTGTCGTTGACGCCCTGCACAATCAGGCGATAGTCGCCCTGGTGCTTCGAGGCATCGGCGCGCGTCGCCAGCTTGCCCTCCACCGCTGCCTTGACCAGTAACCCTGCGTCTGCCACCAGCGCATTTACCGCGCCAATGCAAGTGTTCAGATTGCTCTTGATGGTGTTGAAGTCGCCGTTGTAATTGTCGGTAATGCGCGGTGGTATCTCGCCCTTCGAGATCTTGTCCACATAATCGGCAGCCACGTTCAGCGGACCAATCACCGCATCCAGCGTCTCGTTCACGCCCTGCACGATTTTCCTGTAGTCGCCCTGGTGCTTCGAGGCGTCGGCGCGCGTCGCCAGCTTGCCCTCAACCGCCGCCTTGGCCAGCAACCCTGCGTCTGCCACCAGCGCATTCACCGCGTCGATGCATGTGTTCAGGTTGGTCTTGATGGTGTTGAAGTCGCCGTTGTAGTTGTCGGTAATGCGCGACGGAATCTCGCCCTTCGATATCTTGTCGACATAGTTGGCCGCCACATTCAGCGGACCAATCACCGCGTCCAACGTCTCGTTCACACCCTGCACTATCTTTCGATAGTCGCCCTGGTGCTTCGAGGCATCGGCGCGCGTCGCCAGTTTGCCCTCAACTGCCGCCTTGGCCAGCAACCCTGCGTCTGCCACCAACGCATTCACCACGTCGATGCATGTGTTCAGGTTGGTCTTGATGGTGTTAAAGTCGCCGTTGTAGTTGTCGGTAATGCGCGACGGAATCTCGCCCTTCGATATCTTGTCGACATAGTTGGCCGCCACATTCAGCGGGCCAATCAACGCGTCCAACATTGCATTGGTGCCGACGACGATCTTCGAGTAAGCACCCTTGAGCAGGTCCGGATGGCCGCGATCGTCCAGCTTGCCTGCCGTGATGTTGCCGACGAGCCGGTCGAACATGTGCAGCAGAACTTCCAGTGCATCGATCACGCTGTTGACGGACACCTTCATCTTTTCGTGGTCGCCCCGATAGCTGGCCGTGATTCGCTCGTCGATCTTGCCCGCCGAGATCTGCGCCAAAATCCGGTTACCCTCGCCGATCGGCAACAGAATCGCATCCAGCATCTCGTTGATGCCGCGCACGATCTCGGCATAGGCGCCCTGGAACTGCTCCGGCTTGCCGCGGTCGGAGAGCTGGCCCTCCTTGGACGCATCGATCAGACGCGCCAGTTCCTTCTGCAATCCCTGCGTCACCACTGCAACGTTGTTGACGGCCACCTTCATTTTTTCGTGGTCGCCCCTATAAGTCTGCGTAATCAATTCGTCGATCTTGCCCGCCGAGATCTGCGCCAGAATCCGGTTACCCTCGCCGATCGGCAGCAGAATCGCATCCAGCATCTCGTTGATGCCCTGAATCATCTCCCGGTGCATGCCGTTGAACTGGGTGGCATGGCCGCGCTCTGACAGCCTGCCATCCTTGGACGCATCGACCAGCCGCACAATCTCTTCGAGCACCAGCGTCATCTCCTCGTCGGCGCTGTGCCGCGCTATCGCGGCCCTTCCGTTGCCTGCGCCATTCGCCCGGCGTTCTCCACTCAACACTGTTGTCGCCATCTGCCTCGTTCCTTCCTGGCTGGCGATCGTCGCGCTCCTCCTACCCCGTACAGCCCAAGGAGGACGCATGGCAAAACCAGCGTGTTTGAGTTGCTCATCTCACGGCGCGTCCACAGTGGCAGCGCCACAATCGGTCAAATTTTTACGGGCAGGCCTTCCGCCTTCCTGCGTCCTGTTGCGGAGCCCTCCGGACGTCCGCGCACCCCACGCTGCACTGCCTCGCGCAGGCTATCCTGCACCAGACGCTGCGGATCGAGAATCAGCGCCACCGTTCCGTCGCCCAGAATGGTGGCGCCAGAGATCATCTGAACATGACGGTAGAAGCGGCCCAGGCTCTTGATCACCGTCTGGCAGTCGCCCAGCACCTCGTCGACGGCAAAGCCGTAACGGCCCTCGTCGGTTTCAACCACCATGATCTGTTCGATCTTGGGCAGCTCGGCACGGATGTTGAAGTGTTCCCGGAGCCGGATATAGGGCACAATCTCCCCGCGCACATTCACCATGCGCCGGCCATTGGCCTTCTCAATCTCTTCGCGTGTCAACTCGATGCACTCGAGCGTAGAGCCAAGCGGCAGCACAAACAGCTGGGCAGCCACCCGGACCAGCAACCCGTCGATAATGGCCAGCGTCAACGGCAGGCGCAGCGTTACGCTGGTGCCCTGTCCTGGTCGGCTGGCCACGTCGATGGTGCCGCGCAGGCTCTCTACCCGCTGGCGCACCACGTCCATGCCCACCCCGCGGCCGGAGACGTCGGTCACCTGCTTGGCGGTCGAGAAACCAGGCTGGAAGATCAGCGCAAAGGTCTCTGCCTCGCTCAGCTGCGCATCGGCCGCAATCAGTCCCCGTTCGACAGCCCGCGCGCGCACTGCCTCGGCATTGATGCCGCCGCCATCGTCGGTCACGCTCACCAGTACGCTCGCACCTGAATAGCGTGCAGACAGATGAATCTTTGCCATGGAACGCTTGCCGCGCGCCACGCGCAGTTCGGCAGGCTCAATACCGTGGTCCATGCTGTTACGGATCAGATGCATCAACGGGTCGCCCAGCTGGTCGATCACCGTCTTGTCCAGCTCGGTCTCCGCGCCCTCGATGGTCAGCTCCACATCCTTGCCCAGATCGCGGGCCAGATCGTGCACCAGGCGGCGGAACTTCTCAAAGGTGCCGCGGATGGGCATCATGCGAATGTTCATCGAGGTCTCGCGCAAAGCCGCAGTCAACCGCTCAATCTCTTCAGAGACCGCGCCAACCTCCGCGTCCTCTGAGCGGGACGCGATCTGGCTCAGCCGCGCCTGCACCGTTACCAGTTCGCCAACCAGATCGACAAACTGGTCGAGCCGAGCAGCAGGAACTCGCAGGCTGGCTGCATTGTCCGGCTTGTCATAGACGCGGCGACCAGCCGAACCGGCGCGTGGCTCATCAAGGGCCCGCGCCACAGCATCTGCGGCGCAAAGTTCCAGCAACGGCTGCTCCTCTTCGATCGGGTCAATACTCAACTCACAGGCATCCTCGACAAAGATGAACACGTCACGGATGGCCTCGATGGCGGAGTCGGTCTCAAGGTGCAACTCCCAACCGACGTAGCACCGCTCCGGATCGAGTTCCCGCAAGGGCGGCACCTGGCTCATGCAGGCGCGCACGCTCAGCTTGCCCAACTGGGCCAGCTCGCGCACCAGCAGCAGAGGATTAGCGCCGTTGAGCAAAAACTCCGGCCCTGGCTGAAAATGAATCTTCCACCTGTGCAGCGCACCGCCTGGCCGCGATGGTTCGGGGGCGGACGTGGCAGGTGTTGCGGGCGTCGAACCCGTCTTATGCGCATCTTCGATCCCGGTCAGCTGCACCAGCCTCTCCAGCACCATGGCGCGCGCGGCCGGATCGTCCGCTGCATCTTCTTCCAACATGGCGCGCATCTGGTCCAGCGCCGAAAGGGTCAGATCCACCAGCCCGGAATCGATTGTCAAACGCCCGTTGCGCACCGCATCAAAAGCGTTTTCCAGGTTGTGTGTGAAGGCGGCCAGCTGCTCGAAGCCAAACATCGACCCTGAACCCTTGACCGTGTGCAGGCCGCGAAAGACCCGGCCCACCAGTTCCATGTCCTGCGGCGACTCGTTCAACTCCAGCAGCGCCGATTCCAGTTCCACAAGAATTTCGCGCGCCTCCTCACGGAAGCTTTGTTTGAACTGCTCGGCATTGCCCAGAATGTTCTGTTGCATAGCCCTTTTGCACCTTTTTGCTGTCAGGAAAGAGGAAACGATTCAAAACCAACTCCGGTGAGCATGGCCGCCACCGGCTCCGGCAGTCCGCCGTCCAACTGCAAGTGCACTCCTGCCGCTCGCGACTCTCGTTCAGCTGCCCAGAGTAATTGCACTGCGGTCACGTCCAGACACGTCACATCGGCCAGCGAAAGACGCAGCTCGCCCCCCCGCTCAAGCCCGTCCAGCAAGGCCGCCTTCAGCTCAGTGCCCGCCGCTATATCCACCACACCGTCCAGGCGAATTGAGTATGTATCAGAATCTTGCTCTGTATGAATCGGCAAACCCGGCTCCTTTCACATCTAGATGCTGAGCCGGCGGCAGGCTTGGGTTACGCTCCCCAGTAACCGCCCTACAGTTGGGAGCACACCTGTCTTATCGGCCCACTCTCTGCACTTCGAGGACGGTTTTGGGAAGGAACTGATTGGAAAACCTTAAGAAATGAACCACCTCACACCGTGCCGGACAACATCTGAATCCTCTATTCTTGCTGCCTGCATTCGCCGAGGCTTAGAATCCCGTTTGTTCGTTCAATAAGGAGTTTGCCGTGCTGTTTTTTGCTTGCCGCGCCTCAAAGCCGTGGTTCTCTGCTCTGGTTCGTTCTCTTGGAATCTCTTTACTTGCGCTGGCAGCCACGCTGTGCACGCCCGCCCACTCACCGGCCCAGACCGCGAGCACTCCAGTGGCCGGCCTCTATCCCAGCCATCCGCGCCTGCTGTTTCACGACTCCGAGATGGTCGCCATCCGCAAGGCCGTGGTCAGTGGCCCGTTTGTTGCTGCCTGGTATAAGCAGCAACTGGCCGTGGGCGAAAAACTACTTGCCACGCCCCCCGACGTCTACGTCATCGAGGGGCCCGAACACACGCTGCTGGCCACCGCGCGCGACCTTGAAGGCCGCATCTTCACCCTCGCCGGTCTCTACCGCATCTCCGGCGACCGCCGCTTTGCCGACCGCGCCATCCAAGAGATGCTGGCAGCGGCCGCCTTCCCCGACTGGTACCCGACCCACTTCCTCGACGACGGCGAGATCACGGCCGCGCTTGGCCTGGGCTACGACTGGCTCTACAACGTGCTCACGGTCGACCAGCGCGCCACCCTCCGCGCCGCCATCGCCACCAAAGGTCTGGATCAATGGATTGCCCGCATCGACTCCGGCGACGCCATCCACCACGAACACAACAACTGGAACCAGGTCTGCAACGGCGGCGAAAGCGTGGGCGCGCTGGCCATTGCCGAAGACGAGCCGGGGCGCGCCCATCGCATTCTCGACCACGCCGGCCCCGCCATTACCGGCATCATGAAGCTGTTCGCGCCCGACGGTGGATTCGAAGAAGGCCCCGGCTACTGGAACTACGCCACCAGCTACAACGTGCTCTACATCGCCGCGCTCGACTCGGCGCTGGGCTCGGACGGCGGCATGGCCCAGGCCGAGGGCTTCAATCGCACCGTGGATTACCACATCCAGTCCACCGGTCCCACCCTTGAGTACGCCAACTTCGGCGATGCACACTCTGACGTCTATCCCTCGCCGCAGGTCTTCTGGTTTGCGCGGCGCTTTCAGCGTCCGGCCTACGCCGCCCACGAGCGCCCGCTGCAACTCGACGCCAGCCTGAACCCCACCGAGCAGAAAGAGAGCAGCCGCTTCTCCATGCTCGGGCTGCTATGGGCTGCACAGCCTCTGGTCTCCGGCAACAACGCGCAGTTGCCGCTTGAAGAAAGCTTCAGCCGCGTGGCGCAGGCCTATCTGCGCAGCGCCTGGGACGATCCCAAGGCCTGGTACGTGGGCTTCAAAGGCGGCGACGCCCGCGCCTCGCACGGACATCTGGACCTGGGTAGCTTTGTGCTGGACGGGCTGGGCCAGCGCTGGGCGCTCGATCTGGCTGGTGACAACTATGGGCTGCCAGGCTACTTCGGCCGCCAGCGCTGGAGCTACTACCGGATGCGCACCGAGGGCCACAGCACCCTCACCATCGACGGCGAGAACCAGGACTTGGACGCAGTAGCGCCATTGACCGCAAGCGGCGGCGCCAATGGTTCGCTGTTCGCAGTAACCGACCTGGGCCGCGCTTACAAGAGCAAGCTCAGCGCCTGGAAGCGCGGCGTGCGGCTGGTCGATGGCCAACGCGTGCTAGTCGAGGATGAGCTGACCCCTTCGGCAAGCCCGGTCAACGTGGTCTGGAGCCTGCATACGCCAGCCGATGTGAAGATCTCCTCCGACGGGCGCACGGCGCGGCTCACGCGCGGCGCCCAAAGCATCGAAGCACGCATCCTTGCTCCGGCCGCGGCCCGCTTTCAAACGGTAAGCGCACAGGTACCCGCGCCCCAGGCCTCGAACGGCGGAGTCACAAACCTCGTCATCCCTCTCGACCACCAGGCCACGGCAACAACCATCGCCGTGCTCTTCGCCAAACCCGGAGACCAGACGACCGCCAGCATCCAGCCGCTCTCAGACTGGAAGTAGGCTGGCTGAACGGAAGTATCCCCCGGCAGTATTCTCCCGCAAAGCCGGATACTTTGCGATTGCTGGTCCCTCACAGGAGGCTGCTGAAGACGTTACGAAGCAGACAGCGCCCCTATTCCAGCCGAGATCCCGCGCCGTAAGCGCAACGCAAGTTTTCCCCACGTTTCAACGTGGGGAAAGCTGCCCTCAACGACCGAAAAAGTCCCGTAGGGACAATGCAAAATGCGCCGAGGCGACTCCAGGAAACGTCAACCTGCTACTGCTACCCTGGAAAAGCCGAGCGCTCTCCCTCTTGGAAGCAGGCTGCTTCACGCAGTACCAGAAACACGTCAGGCCGAAGCCGTTTCAACGGCTTCGGCCTGATTGATTTCCCCGTTTTGATACTGATTGGTTGCCAACCGGCGACAGCTACTTCTGCTTGGGTATGTCGCGATGGATGGCCTTCACCATGTAGCCGGCCTTCTTGAGCCGCGCGGCCATCTCCTCAGCCATCATCACGCTGCGATGCTGGCCGCCGGTGCAGCCGAAGGCCACTGTCAGGTAGCTCTTGCCCTCGCTCACATAGTGCGGCAGCAGGTAGAGCATCAGCTCCGTAACCTTGTCGAGAAACTCGCGGGTCTGCTCGAACTTGCGTACATAGCCGGCCACGCCCGGATCAAGCCCCGTCTTCTTGCGGAACTCCGGCACAAAGTGCGGATTGGGCAAAAAGCGCACATCGAAGACAATGTCGGCATCGAGCGGCACTCCGTTCTTGAAGCCGAAGCTCAGGCAGCTGACCAGCATTTGCTTGGTCTTGTCTTCGTGGCTGAAGCGGCTCAGAATGTGGGCGCGCAGCTCGTGGACGTTGAAGTTCGAGGTGTCGATCAGCGTATCGGCCACGTTGCGGATCGGGTCCAGCAGTTGTCGTTCTTCCACAATGGAACGCGAAACGGTCTCCATCCTGCCCAGCGGATGCGGTCTGCGCGTCTCCGAGTAGCGGCGTACCAGCACCGCATCCTGCGCGTCAAGAAAGACCACGCGGGTCGCCAACAGTGTGCGCACATCCTTGAGAATCTGCGGCAGCCGGTCCAGCGTCAGCCCTTCGCGCACGTCCACCACAATGGCGGCCCGAGCTATCTCCTGTGACTTGACGACCAAAGCCGCGAAATCCGGCAGCAGTTCCAGCGGCAGGTTGTCCACGCAGTGAAAACCAAGGTCTTCAAACGCTCGCAGCGCAGAGGCCTTGCCCGCACCGGAGATACCGGTGACGATGACAAGCTCCTTGCGCTCGATTCCAACGGCCTTGCTCTTCCTGGCTTTGCCTCGTGCCACAGTTTTGCGGGGCGCCTTTGTTGTTGGCTTCATGCGCTCATGCTACACCGGAAGACGTCCGTTTTGCAGCCATCGCGCGCACAGACAACCTGGAAAATAGCCATCCAGCTCAGGCCGCCTGGCCAACCAGCGCCAGAGCCTGCGCCCGATCCAGGGATTGGCCCAGCAGCGGTCCCTGCCCCAGATCGCAGCCCAACCGGATCAGCGTCTGCAACTGCTCGGGCGTTTCAATGCCCTGGCCCACAACCTGAATGCCAAGCGTATGTGAAAGCCTGATCAAAGCCTCGATCATGGTCTGCTGGCATCCGGCCAGCGGAGCCGTATGAACCAACCGCGC
>Ga0302187_10004482_pt1 | contig 11164 bp, 10 predicted proteins | sample II_Bog_E1_3_FD_202120 | JGI IMG/M metagenome (GOLD analysis project Ga0302187, IMG submission 202120) | Peat permafrost microbial communities from Stordalen Mire near Abisko, Sweden - II_Bog_E1_3 | ecosystem: Environmental > Terrestrial > Soil > Wetlands > Peat | place: Sweden: Abisko...
GCGGCCATGCTCATCTGGTTGGGCTGGCCGTCTTGATGCTGATCTGGAGAGGACTTGGGCGGCTGGGTATCAGCCATCCTATTGCTGGACGGACTGGGAGAGACGGGGCCGGGGGACATTGCTCCGGAGGCCATGGAGGCCGCGACGCCGGACGCGGCCATGCCTGCGACGGGCTGGTTGGAGGCTACGAGCTGCTTCTGCTGTTCCTTTTCCTGGCGCTTGACTTCGACGCGAGCGATCTCATCTTCGTAGATGGCGTGGAGCGCTGCGGGGCGGTCGGGGACGGGGGCCTTGCCGTCGATGGCCTGACGGATGACTGCGCCGCTGGGCAGGGTGTAAAGCAGGTCCTGCGGGTCGCGGCGCATGGCGGGGAACTGATTGAGGCGGGCGGTCAGCTCGGTCTGGTCAATGGCGTCGGGATGCAACTGCTGATTGAACCAGGCATCGAGGCCCATGGCTTTGACGGATTCTAGATCGCCGGGACGGGGTCCGAAGGTGAAGCGATTGAGAGCGTGGAGGATGCGCTCGTCGCCTTGCATCTGGGGGGATTTGTAGTTTGGGTGAGCCAACGGCTGGCTTGCGGGCTGGGCTGTTACCGCCGACGCCGGGAGGGACGGAAACAAGAGACTTGCGCACATGATTGCGGCTATAGGCCCACTGAAGCGTTCCATCGATGGCTCACCTTTGATCTGAAGACTTCGCGGGGAAGACCGGTCCGGCGTGCAGGGTGCGGCCTGTCGTCTCACTGATGTTTGGAACCCGAACGCGCGTTGAAAGTTGTTGATCTTGCTCAAACGGACTGCCAAGAAAATCATAAACTGGGGGTTGCTGGGGTGAATATGGGAATCTTGCAGGACTGATTAGATAGACGTGGGATGGGGTGGGGGTGCTCATTTGTTCGGGGAGGAAGGTGGTCTGGGCGGGTTTGGGTGGTTGACAGGCCGGAGAAGGATGCGAAAAAAGGCTGGATATTGGGTGCCAGATCTAAAGACCGTCCGGCAGGGGCTAAAAGCCCAAACTTGATTTTGTGCGACTTTCGGCACGACTGAAGTCGTGCCTTGACACTTACGGCCCTTCCGATGAGTTTTCAGCAGCCTGTGAAATCGTGCCCTGACACTTCTTGCGCCACCGAATCAGCTTCTTTTGAGAGGTCGGTTAGAAGCCGGCCCAGTGGAGGTAGGCGGCGATGAGGGGCTGGCCCCAGAGGGCGCTGACGATGCCGCCGATGCAGATGAAAGTGCCGAGGGGGAGTTTCTTTAGGGACCATTCGGTGGAGTTTGTTTTGGTGGAGGGAGTCAGAAGCAGGAATACGCCGACGAGGGCCCCGAGGACGATGCCGAGGAAGAAGGCTAGAAGTGCGCCGGGGAGGCCTAGCCATGCGGCGAGGAGGGCCATTAGCTTGGCGTCGCCGAGGCCTATGCCTTCGCGGTGGCGGAATAGTTTGTAAAGCCAGCGGATCAGGAGGATTAATAGGGCGGCTGCGATCGCGCTCAAAGCTCGTGCAGCGAGCGCATGAAAGGGGCGGATTGCCGTATCGAAATGAAAACCAAATATTTCATTCAAAACACAAACAACTAAGCCGAGGACTATGCCCGGAATAGTCAGGAAGTTCGGCAGCCAAAGGTTTTCGGCATCGAGGATGGCGAGGGCGACTAAGATCCAACTCATCGCCATCGCGGCTATGATCTGGACCAGCACAAGCCAGAGCCAGTCGGCAGGTTCGAAAGGATCAGTCGCTGTGAGGGAGCGCCAAAAGGTCGCTGCCCAGAGCACGGCGATGGCCAACTCGACCAGCGGATAGCGCCAGCTGATTTTGGTGTGACAGTTGCGGCAGCGGCCGCGGAGGGCTAGCCAGCTTATTAGCGGGATGTTTTCCCACCAGGAGAGCTGGTGATCGCAGTTTCTGCAGTGGGAGCGCGGGTGGACTATGCTCTCGCCTTGCGGCCAGCGGCTCAGGCATACGTTAAGGAAGCTGCCGAAGGCGAGGCCGAGTAGGCCGGTGAAGATTGTGCCTAGAATGCGAATCATGCGCGTGTTGAGTATACGTTTTGAAGACGCGGGACACCTTGTTGGAGTTCATTGCTTTCCCGCCCTTTCGCTAGAAAAAAGGCGAAAGAACGGGGCACGGAGGTTTTTCGGAAGGCTGATATTAAAAACTTTCGGAAGGTTGAAATTCCTGGTTTCCCACTCATCCCGCAAAGAACGCGGAATGAATGGGGCACGGGGCTTTGTGGGATGGTCGGGATGAAAAAACATTGAACGGGAGGGTAAACTGGTTTCAATGGAACTTCCTCCTGTTGGCTCCAATGACAAAACTACATCGACGTTGACTGTGACGGATCCGGCGCGGGCGGCGGAGTTGTTTGCTGAGTCGGTTGCGATTATGGCGCGGCTGCGGGCTCCGGGCGGGTGTCCGTGGGACCGGGAACAGTCGTTTGATTCCATTCGGAAATTTACGCTTGAGGAAACGTACGAAGTGTTCGACGCCATTGAGCGGCGGGATTTTCCGCATCTGGCGGAGGAGCTGGGCGATCTGCTGCTGCAGGTGCTGTTTTATGCGGAGATGGCGGCGAACGAAGGGCACTTTACGATTGCGGATGTGCTGGACCACCTGAACAACAAATTGATTCGGCGGCATCCGCATGTGTTTGGGGATGAGGCTGCCATGGCGGCCGGGAATCGGGCGGTGGTGGACTCGGCGGTGGAAGGTTCGTCGGCGGCGGTGCTGCGGAATTGGGAAGAGATCAAGAGGGCTGAAGCGCCGCATGGAGCGGATGCTGCTGGTGTGTCGCGGCTGGATGGAGTTCAGCGGGCGATGCCGGCGCTGGCTGAGGCTTCGAAGTTGGGGGCTAAGGCGCAGAAGGCTGGGTTTGATTGGCCGAGCTGGCGCGACCTGTTGCCGAAGCTGGCGGAAGAGACGGCGGAGCTTGAGGCTGAGGCTGCTTCCAATGATCCGGCGCGGAAACCGGCGGTGGAGGCGGAATTGGGCGATTTGCTGTTTACCGTGGTGAACCTGGGGCGGCATTTGGGCGTGGATGCGGAGATGGCGCTGCGGGGGTGCAACCGGCGGTTTCGGGACCGATTCCGGGCTATGGAAGAGGCGTCGGAGCGGCCGTTGGAGGAGCTTGGGCCGGAGGAGTTGGAGGCGTTGTGGGCGGGGGCGAAGCGGAAGCTGGCGGGGCAAGAGGGGTTGGCGAGATGAGGCCCGAAAAGCATCCCTCGGGGGCTGAAGCCCAGATTGGTGAATGGTTGGAGATTGCCGGGGCTGAAGCCCCGGCCTACCAGCCATTGGAGGGGCGGGGATGATTGTTTTCCGGTCCTGCTCGGGGTTTGATGAGCTGGAAGCCTGTGTCCAGCTGCAGATTGAGACTTGGGGATACGACGGGGGCGATGTAATTCCGCGGCGGGCGTTCCTTGTTGCGCAGAAGATTGGCGGGCAGGTGATTGGGGCCTTCGATACGGAGATTTCGGGCGTGCCGGCAGAAGGCGGGCCGGAGTCGCTGGTTGGATTCGCATTCTCTTTGCCGGGAGTGAAGACCGGTGACGGAATTCCGAGGGCTTATCTGCACTCGCACATGTTGGCGGTTAGAGAGCAGTACCGGAACCGCGGGCTGGGAGCGAAGCTGAAGCTGGAACAGCGTAAAGAGGCGCTTTCACGCGGGATACGGCACATGGAGTGGACCTTCGATCCGCTGGAGATCAAGAATGCATTCTTGAACATTCACAAGCTGGGAGCGATTGTTTGTGGATATCGGGTAAATTTCTATGGTGTATCCTCATCTCGACTGCAAGGTGGATTGCCGACGGATCGCCTGTTGGCGGAGTGGGAGCTTGATTCTCCGCGAGTTCTGGCGATTCTTGAGAGTAATGGTGCTGGCGGACAGGTAGCAGAAGATCGGATTCTGGTTCGTATTCAGGTACCTGCGTCGATTTCCGAGTGGAAGGCATCAGACAGTGACAGGGAACGCGCACTCGCAGTTCAGGTGGAGAACCGCCGCAGGTTTCAAGAGGCATTTTCTCAGGGATTAGCCGTACTTGGCTTCGTCCGCGATGCGGAAGGCAATGGAGTCTTCGAATTGGGAATCCCCACCCAGGCGGAGATCGTTACAGATTCCAAGGAACGCAAAAACTAAGGAACGCGAAAATCTATGCGAATCGATGCGATTATCCTGCGGGAACTGCACCTGCCGTTGGTGCGTCCGTTTGAGACCAGTTTTGACGTAACGCGTAACCGGAGGATTCTTCTGGCTGAGGTTCAGTCAGAGGGATTGACGGGGTGGGGCGAGTGCACGGCGGGAGAGCGGCCGTTTTTTTCCGCGGAGTCGACCGATACCGCCTGGGCTGTGATTACGCAGGAACTGGGCCCGATGCTTGCGGCTGCGTCGCCGGAGCATGGCGGGGATTGTCCACGGCTGTTCAAGCGCGTGCGCGGCAACCCCATGGCCAGAGCAACGCTGGAAAATGCGATCTGGGATATTGAAGCGCAGCGCGAAGGGGTATCGTTGTCCCGCCTGCTGGGTGGGGTGCGGGAAACGATTCCATGCGGGGTTTCGCTGGGAATTCAAGCATCGATTCCCGAACTGCTGGAAGTTGTCGAGAGGGAACTCGAGGCCGGGTACCAGCGGATCAAGCTGAAATGCAAGCCGGGGTGGGATACCGAGGTGTTTGAGAAGGTGCGAAGCCGGTGGCCGGGGATCATGCTGAGCTGCGACGCCAACTCGGCGTACAGGTTGGGAGATGCGGACCACCTGGTGGAGTTCGACGCGTTCGACCTGCTTATGATTGAGCAGCCACTGTGGCACGACGATTTCTATTACCACTCGATGCTGCAGAAACGGCTGACCACGGCGATTTGCCTGGATGAGTCGATTCGCAACCGGCGGGATGCGCTGGCGGCGATCGAGATGGAATCGTGCCGGATTATCAACGTCAAGCTGGGGCGCGTGGGCGGGTTCTCCGAGGCGATTGCGGTGCACAACGCGGCGCAGGAGCGCGGGATTCCGGTGTGGTGCGGCGGAATGCTGGAGGCCGGGATTGGGCGGGCGCACAATATTGCGCTTTCGACTCTGGAGAACTTTACGCTGCCGGGGGATGTTTCGGCTTCGGCGCGGTATTGGAAGGAAGACATTGTTGAGCCGGAGATTACGGTTTCCAAGGCCGGCGAGATTACGATTCCGGATACGCCGGGGCGCGGGTATGAAGTGCGGACGGACCTGGTGGAGCGGCTGACGGTGCGGAAAGAAACAATACGGGCGTTGGAGCTTGTTGGCTAACCAAACTCCTGACTCGCGTGCAATCTTCTCTTTTCAGTTTTTAAAGAAACCGTCTGCCAATCGGAACTGTTGGAACCTTCAGGTCCGACCGGTCTGAGCGGATTTGTTTCAGAAGCTCCTGAATGTCTTCAAGACGAAAGTGACGCAGCGATATATCGATAAACGCGTCTGGATCTTGTCTTCTTCCATACAGGGCGATTCGCCGAAAAGGCCTCGATCGCGACGAGGTTTCGCTAACCCCAACTTCTGACTTGATGGCTGTTATCTCGTCAAATCTGACGCACCTTTCCGCACCTCCGCTGGCGCGCATTACCGCGCTTTCCGAATCCCAAGATACCCGATATTGCATCCCGATATAGACGAGAATTGCGTAAAGCACCCAAAGCACTGTCGGCGACCACATCATTTTCCAATCTGCAGTCTTATAACCGATGTATTCGAGGAATACAGTGACGACCGAGAAAATCATTGTTTGGCCGAGGTAGGGCGTGATGGTCCGTCTCAGATATTTGAGGTCTTGATTTGAATTCACTCGGTCATTCCTTACGTCTCAATTTATCCCAGATGGGCCAATCGCGGAGAGTCGCGAATAGGCCGGTGTGAACCGCCCTCTGGAACCGTGGCTGGTTCGATTGCGTATTGGAGTGCGGCAGGGCAACTTTGATTGCAAGACCGCGTCTTAATCTTGAGAGGCGGCAAAGGCGATCAGTCGCCGGCTGTCGGAGGTTGGACCCAAGTGACTCCCCAGGAAGAACAACTTTTGAACTCGCTCGCAGAGCGGGTAAACCAGACACAATTGCAGGAAAAAGACCCGGACGCGGAAGCGCTGCTGAACCGCGAGCTGGGTGGAAATCAGGATGCGCTGTACATTCTGGCGCAATCCGTGCTGGTTCAGAACATTGCGCTGGAACAGGCCAAGGCGCAGGTGACGCAACTGCAGCAGCAGGTGCAACAGGCGCGGCAGCAACCGGCGCGCGCTACCAGCTTTCTGGGCAATCTGCTGGGACATCGCGATCCAGCGCCGCCGCCGCCACAACCGACGTATCTACCTCCGCAGCAGGGCTATGTGCCGCCTCCGCCTCCACCACCGGGGTATGTGGACCCCCAATACCAGCAGCAATACGCTCCAGCGGGCCAGCCGAGCTTCTTGCGCGGGGCCATGCAGACGGCTGCGGGCGTGGCGGCTGGAGCGCTTGCTTTTGAAGGCGTGGAGTCGATCCTGCATGGGATTGGCGGGTTTGGGCATCCCGGATTTGGATGGGGTGGCGGACCGGGGATGGGCATGGGCGGCTTTGGCATGGGGCCGGGAATGGGGATGATGGGCGGCGGAGGGTTTGAACGGCCCGTGGAAGAGACCGTCGTTAACAACTACTATGACCAGCCGGGCGGCGGACAGGAACATTTTGAACATGGCGGCGCGGAGCACGGCGGATTTGACCGGGGCGGGATCGACCAAGGTGTAAGCCCATTTCACGAGTCAGCGGACCAGGGGGGGGCGCAGTTTTCCGATGCGAACTACGAAACCAGCAGCGACGGCCAGAGTCCGTTCGACGCCGGGAATGATTCGTCTGGATTCGATAATTCAGCGTCGAATGATGGTGGCTCCGGCTTTGACGATGGCGGGGGCGGGGGATTCGACAGCGGTGGAGGCGGTGACTTTTCCTAGCGCCTGAGAAGCGATTCGATGGCATCACAGGCTGAGGCGAGCCCGTCCTCAGCCTGGATCTCTGTTCCGACTTGAGTAGCACGCTGGGGAAACTGTTGATCGCGCAACAGCCGCTCGATGGCGGCTGTTGCAGTTTCTAGCGACCAGGCACGGCGAGCGATGTGAAGACCCACGCCCAGGCGCTCGACGCGGGCAGCGTTATCCGGCTGGTCCCATCCATAAGGAACGATAAGCTGCGGGCGACCTGCGCGCAGGGCTTGGCCAGTGGTTCCTGATCCGCCCTGGTGTACGTTGACGGCGGCATGTGGGAAAACCTGGGAATAAGGCGCGTAGGGCACCGTTAGGACTTGCTTCGAGGGCGTGCCGCGGATTTCCGACGCGCCGATGAGAATAGCGCGATGGCCCAGGCGGGTTGCCGCTTCCGTTGCCACCCGATAGAAATCGCCGGGATTGTGGACAGCGGTCGAACCCTGCGTGAAGACGATGGGCGGGTCTCCTGAGGCTAGAAATTCGGCGAGATCGGAATCTATGCCGGGTTGCGCAACAGGGCGATCGAAGTAGACGAAGCCGGATTGCAGGGTCTGAGGGGGCCAGTCGGGCTGAGGCTTGGCCAGCCAATGAGAAAAGAGGGCAAGAACCAGGTGGGGTGAGAATTTGTCGCGGAAGACGGGGTCGGCGTGGGGGTTGAGGTGCTGCTGACGGCGCAGACTGCGGACGGGTTTCCACCAGTGGCGCGTTGCGAAGCGCCCCATGTTCAGGAGCGTTCGATAGACGGGCCGGCCGAGCTTGCGGGTGGAGAAAAGCCATGGAGCGTTGACGAGTACCGAAGGATCATAGGCGGAGAGATACGATACCGGGGAAAGAATGGCAGAGGCCCACGGCAGGCCGAGTTTTTCAGCGACCAAGGGGGCGGCGAGGTTCAGCTCGCCAGCAATCATGAGGTCGAAATCGGAAGCGACGGCAAGCAGGTCGTGATAGGTGTCTTCGAGGTGAGTAAGCAGCCAGTTTCGATAGAGGGCTTCGAAACCGCGTTTCAAATCCTCGCAGTCTCGAATGAGTTCGGGATCGGTGGGGTCCCAATCGGGGCGAATGGGACGGAAGCTTATCCCCGAGGATTCAACATGGGAACGGTAGTATTCAGTGGATGCGACGAAAACGGAGTGTCCGCGGCGCTTGAGCTCCAGAGCTAAAGCGAGACACGGGTGAAGGTCGCCGAGCGAGCCGATGGTCGCGAACAGAACCCGCTTTCCCGATTCTTTTTTGTTCCGCGCATTGACGGAGTGCATGTGGAAACAGTATCGGATACAGTTCCGGCGTTTGATTTACGGATTCCGGGGATTCGTACCCCAACTGTGATTCAAGGCACAGACGTTTCTGACGGCTGCTGTTTTCCTCAGAGAACTGAAGTTGCCTTTCTCCTGCGGAGCGTCTGTTGCCGGCTCTCCGACTGTGTTGTCACGAAGGGAACGGCTACGGCAGACGAGTGCTTTCGGTCGGGGATCATATGCCCGAATTCGATCGCAAAGCGAGATCTCGTCCTGCTGGGCACGAATCCCTTGGCGTATCCGAGTGCCTTGTCCGGCGCGGAACGCAAGTCCTGTTTCTGGAGGGGCTCGTGCTGAAACGCAGTCTCGATTTCACCCTGGCCGGATTTTTGCTGGCGCTTACGCTACCTCTGATGTTGATTGCCGCGGTCCTCATTCAATGGGAGACTGGCGATTCCGCTCTATTTGGTCAGCTCAGGATTGGCCGTGGATTCAGGCCATTCAAGTTGTGGAAACTGCGCACCATGCGGTCTTGCCGCGCGGGTCCGGCTTTCACGCTGGGCGCGGATCCGCGCATTACGCACGTAGGGCGGTGGCTGCGGCGGTCAAAAATTGATGAATTGCCCCAACTTTGGAACGTGTTGCGGGGAGAAATGAGCCTTGTTGGTTCGCGTCCCGTGGTGCCCGAATTGGCGGAGGAGTTTGAGGGCGATTACATGCGGCTACTGGAGGCGCGGCCCGGGCTGACCGATCCCGCGACGGTGAAATATTGCCGCGAGGCGGAGTTGATGGCGCTGGTTCCGGACCCGCTGGATTACTTCAAAAAAGTGATCATCCCGGACAAGCTAAGTATTTCATTGGCCTACCTGGGAAAGGCGACAGTTCGAAGCGACTTTGCCGTGTTGATCAGGACCGCGATTGCGCTGATTCCGTCTGCCGCCCCCGTTCTGACTGGGCAACCGGGGATTAATCCGATTTCGATTGCGGGGGCTCAAGAGCTGATGACGGTGGTGGAAGTGGACTCGTGCAATGAGGCTGATGGCCGAGAATGCATAGGTGTGTTGCAGGTCACGTTTCATTGAGCGACGCGGCTCGTATGATCAGGGGCGAAAAATGAGAGGCCGGACCCTGGTGTGGAACGGCAAGGAGATCGCAAATGCCCGAAGTGAATGGATTCAAAACAATACCCGAAAAGATTCTGGTGCCGATCGACTTCAGTTCGTCGTCGCACGAGGCCCTGGAGCAGGCAACGGCGCTTGCCGAGCACTTTCACGCGAAACTGCACCTGGTGAATGTGATTCCCGAGAGTGGGGAATCAGAGGAAGTGAAGAAGGAATCAGAGAAGCGGTTTGCCGTTTCGCTGGACGGGCTCGCGACTAAAGGAATCGCGGCATCTTCCAGCATCGAGGTTGACAACGATGTTGCCAGCAGGATTCTGGATGTAATCGATCGCGAAGAGATCGATCGTGTGGTGGTTTCAACGCACGGCGTTACGGGGTGGCATCCGCTAGTGTTTGGTTCGACAGCGGAGAAGCTAATCCGGCTGGTGCATGTGCCGGTTTTGCTGCTTCATACCGAAAAGCCCGAAGGCACGGCCAAGGTTTCAAACGGGCGCCTGATGGAGTGGTGGTAGTCAGAGCGGAATCGATATCGCTGTAATGCAGCATTGAAAAGGGCGGGTTTCCGGGAGGCCAGGGGAGCTCGCTTTTGCTGCGTTTGGACATGTTTGAGTGCTGGGTGGGCAGGCGTGCGATTCCCAGGTTCAGTGGAAGTTGTGGGAAGGAATATTTGCACCGTGGCTTTCTAGCGGTGTGATTTGACGTGCCTTCACGTGGACTACACCGTCCTGGTTCTGGAGCGGTCCTTCGATCATGAGGAATCGGCTGCGTGTGACGACGACGCGATTTTGCTCAAAGATGTCGGGCGTGAGGATGATGTTGGCGATGCCGGTTTCGTCTTCGAGTGAGAGAAAGACGAACCCTTTGGCGGTGCCTGGGCGCTGGCGGGCAATGACACAACCTGCGATTCGGACAGAGCGCTTCCCGGTGGAGCCTTCGAGTTCCTGTGCGGAGAGAATGCCCTGCTGGCGAAGTTCGGCGCGCTGATAGGCCATGGGGTGCGGGCCGGTGGTGATGCCGGTTCCGGCATAGTCGGCGGCCAAGCGCTCGACTGTGGTCATGCGTTGGAGCGGGTTGGATACGGTTGGGGCTGGAGCGGCTGAGCGCAGCAGCGGACCGACGGGGCGGCCAGCCTGTTCAACTTGCCAGAGCGCGTCGCGGCGATGCTCGACTTCACCGAGAGTGTTGAGTGCGCCGACACGGGCCAGTGCGACTAATTCCTTGCGATTGAGTTCAGGGATGCGGGCGGCGAGCTGGTCGACCGATGCGAACGGCCCGTATTGATGGCGGGTGGCGAGGATGGCTTCGGCGGAGGATTGACGGAGGCCTTTGACGTAATTGAGACCTACGCGTAGAGAGAGTGACGCATCCGGTTCGGCTTCAAGCGTGCAGAGCCAATGGGAGCATTGCACATCGATGGGGCGGACGCGGAGGCCGTGTCGCTGCGCGTCCTTGATGAGCACGGCGGGCGAGTAAAAGCCCATGGGCTGGTTGTTGAGCAGGCCACATGTGAAGGCAGCGAGATAGTGCACTTTGAGATATGCCGAGGCGTAGGCGATAAGGGCGAAGCTGGCGGCGTGCGACTCAGGGAAACCATACATGGCGAATGAACTGATGCCCTGGACGATGTTGTCCTGGGCTTCGGGGCCAATGCCGTTGCGGGTCATTCCATCGCGCAGGCGGCCTTCGAGGTCTTTCATTCGCTGCATGGATCTCCTCATACCTACTGCCCGGCGGAGTTCCTCGGCTTCAGCGCCGGAGAAGCTGGCGACAGTCATGGCCATGCGGAGAAGCTGCTCCTGAAAGAGCGGGACGCCTAGGGTGCGCTTGAGCACCGGCTCG
>Ga0302187_10004485_pt1 | contig 11164 bp, 10 predicted proteins | sample II_Bog_E1_3_FD_202120 | JGI IMG/M metagenome (GOLD analysis project Ga0302187, IMG submission 202120) | Peat permafrost microbial communities from Stordalen Mire near Abisko, Sweden - II_Bog_E1_3 | ecosystem: Environmental > Terrestrial > Soil > Wetlands > Peat | place: Sweden: Abisko...
CCATTGGACAGGTCGTGCCGCACGAGGTGATCGGCATGGCAAACTACAACAAGAACATTCTCATTGGCGCAGGCGGCCGCATCGGTATTGACCGCAGCCACTATCTCGGGGCGGTCTACGGCATGGAGCGTATCATGGGGCGCGCGGAGAATCCGGTGCGCAGCGTCCTTAACTACGCATCGGATCACTTTCTTCGCGACCTGCCAATCGTATACGTACTGACCGTAGTGGCGCCGCGGGTTGATGGAACGCTCGCGGTGCGCGGCTTGTTTATTGGCGACGATGCGGAGTGCTATCATCTTGCCGCCGCCCTGAGCCTCAAGGTCAACTTCGTAATGCTTGAACAGCCGATCAAGCGAGCCATTGTCTATCTTGACCCGAATGAGTTTCATTCCACCTGGATCGGCAACAAGGCGATCTACCGGACCCGCATGGCGCTGGCCGATGACGCTGAGTTGATCATCCTTGCACCAGGCGTTCGAGAGTTTGGCGAAGACCCGACGATCGATCAACTCATTCGCAAATTTGGCTATCGCGGCACACCGGCTACTCTGGCAGCGGTTGAAGCCAACGCTGACCTGGCCGATGGCCTGGGCGCCGCGGCGCATCTTATTCACGGGTCATCGGAGGGACGATTCAAGATCATCTGGTGTCCGGGCCAACTTACGCGCGATGAGATTGAGTCCGTCGGCTTTCACTATGGCGACCTGAATGCGATGCTTGACCGCTACAATCCGCAGACGCTCGCATACGGTCACAACAAGATCGACGGCGAAGAGATTTTCTTTATTTCTAACCCAGGGCTGGGGCTCTGGGCACACCATAGCCGTCTTCCGAAAGGAACCTAGCATGAGTTTGAAGTTATTTGGCCTTGAAGGAAAGGTAGCAGTCGTTGTCGGGGGCACATCCGGCATTGGGCGCGCTCTTTCCACAGGCCTGACTGAGGCCGGCGCCACGGTCGTGGCCACTGCCCGGCGCCAGCAGCAGGTGGACGAGACCGCGGCGGAGATTGAGGAGTTGGGCGGCCGGACTCTACGCGTTATTTCCGACGTCTGCGATCGCACCTCGATCGAGCATCTGCTGGCTGCTACTCTGGAGCGCTTCAGCAAGGTCGACATCCTTATCAACTGCGCCGGCAAGATCAAGCGCACGCCTACGCTCACCATGCCGGAAGAGGAGTGGACTGCGATTCAGGACACCAACCTGACCGGCACTCTGCGCACCTGCCAGGTATTCGGAAAGCACATGCTCGATCGCGGCCGTGGACGCATTGTGAACTTCGCGTCGCTCAACAGTTTTGTGGCTCTGCGCGATGTGGCTGCCTATGCTGCAAGCAAGGCGGCCATTGTTTCTCTCACGCGTTCTCTGGGCATCGAGTGGGCCAGGCAGGGCGTGACCGTGAATGCGATTGCACCGGGCATTTTTCGCACCGAGTTGAATGCGCAACTACTCGACAGCACTCCACGCGGTGCAGAGTTGCTGATGCGCACGCCGATGGGGCGGTTCGGCAAAACGGAAGAGCTGATCGGCGCGGCCATCTATCTTGTGTCCGACGCAGCGTCGTATGTGACCGGCCAAACCCTCATTGTCGATGGCGGCTTTTTAGCCAGCGGCGTGAACCAGTAGACTGATCTCGGAACGAGCTGGCAATCCACGGAGATGTTATGCAAGACGCACAATGCGATATTGGCCTGATTGGCCTGGCTGTGATGGGGCAAAACCTGGTGCTCAATATGAACGACCACGGTTTCAAGGTTGCTGTCTTCAACCGCACTGTGTCGAAGGTAGATGACTTTCTCAAAGATGAGGCGAAAGACACCGCAGTAACCGGCGCACACTCCGTTGAGGAATTTGTCGGCCTGCTCAAGCGTCCGCGGCGCGTGATGCTGATGGTCAAGGCGGGCGACACGGTGGACCAGATGATCGATCATGTGCTGCCTTTTTTGGAGGCAGGCGACATTGTGATCGACGGCGGCAATTCGCTGTTCACGGATTCGAACAGGCGCACCAAGGATCTGGCGGCGAAGGGCATCCTGTTCATCGGCGCGGGGGTCTCCGGCGGCGAGGAGGGTGCGCGGCTGGGACCGTCGATCATGCCGGGCGGCAATCCCGCTGCGTGGCCGCATGTGAAAGATATCTTCCAATCAATTGCGGCCAAGGTTGAAGACGGCACGCCCTGCTGCGACTGGGTGGGCGAGGGCGGCGCCGGTCACTACGTCAAGATGGTTCACAATGGAATCGAATACGGCGACATGCAGTTGATCTGCGAGGCATATGACCTGCTGCAGCGCGGCCTTGGGCTCAATGCCGATCAATTGCACCGGGTCTTCGCGGATTGGAACGATGGCGAGTTGGACAGCTACCTGATCGAGATATCCAGCCAGATCTTCGCCAAAAAAGATGACGATGGCGAGCCGATTGTGGATAAGATCCTGGATACTGCGGGGCAGAAAGGGACAGGCAAATGGACCGTGTTCAGCGCACTCGACCTCGGTCAGCCAGTAACGCTGATCGGCGAATCGGTCTTCGCTCGCTGTCTGTCGGCGCTGAAGGATGAGCGCGTGGCGGCTTCATCGATTCTTGAAGGGCCCACTGCGAAGGTTGTCGAAAGCGATCGCGTTGCCTTTATTGAGGACGTGCGGCGTGCCCTTTATTGCTCGAAGATCATCTCGTATGCGCAGGGCTACATGCTGCTCAAAGCAGCGGCCAGGGGAAACGGCTGGAACCTGAACATGGGTGGCATCGCGCTGATGTGGCGCGGGGGTTGCATCATCCGCAGCCGCTTCCTGGGGAAGATCAAAGAAGCGTTCGAGAAGAACTCCGCAATCGACAACCTGCTGCTCGACAGCTTCTTTTCCGGAGCGCTCAATCAATACCAGGCGTCGTGGCGCAGAGCGATCGTGCATGCGGTCGAGTTGGGCGTGCCGACGCCTGCGTTTTCGACCGCGCTCGCATTCTTTGATGGCTATCGCACCGCGCGACTGCCGGCAAACCTGCTCCAGGCGCAGCGCGATTTCTTCGGCGCACACACCTATGAGCGTATTGATCAGCCGCGCGGGCAATTCTTCCACACCAACTGGACAGGCCGCGGAGGGCGCGTCTCGTCGACTACATACAACGTGTAAGGCTACGCCGGCACGCCGGGATACAGGCGTGACGGCGAAGCGAGCCGCATTGGTGATCTCCGCGCTGGTGGTACCGTTCCCAGCCGGCACAGTATATTCTTCAGAGCAAGGGTTCCGCCTATGCCAGAAAAGCAGGAGAGCCGTTCCAGATCGCAGACGCCGCGCTTCTCGTTTACCAACAAGGTGAGCGCGTCGAACAAGATTCCGCGCCAGATTAATCGTAACCTGATCTTCAATCAGATTCGGACGCGGCAGCCGATTTCGCGCGCAGACCTGGCGCGCCTTTCGGGATTGCAACGGAGCACGGTTTCGCTGATCGTGGAAGAACTGCTGGCCGAGCGCTGGATCGTGGAGGGCTCGATGGGCCACCTGCCGCGCGGCCGGCGGCCTACGTTTCTCAACGTAAACGGCGAACGGGGCGTGCTCGCGCTTGACATTCATCCCGCGCAAACAACGCTTGCAGTCGCAGATCTAGGCGGGCAAATCATCACGCAGGACCGCATTCCGCTGCCTGAAGATCCGCAGCGGGTGATTGCAGCCATTGTCACCGCGATTCAAGCCATGATCGCCGCCAACAAGGAACGCTCCTTCGACGGCATCGGCATCAGCCTTCCCGGACGCCTGAACGGTCCATCGGGAAAGCACAATCCGGGACGACCACAGCGCGATCCGCTGATCTTTGCCCCCAATGTTCACTGGCCCATTGCGCAGATCACGTCGCGGGTAGAACAGGCCACAGGGCTGCGGGTGGTCGCAGACAACGTGGCCAACGCCTGCGCATTGTCTGAGGTGTGGTTTGGTGACAGCGACGGCATGCACGACCTGGTAGTTGCCAATATTTCTGAGGGTCTGGGAACCGGAATCTTTGCCAACGGGCGCATCCTGCGTGGAGAGGGCGGCTCGGCAGGCGAGTTTGGCCATGTGCAGCTTGATCCCAATGGGCTAACCTGTGGCTGCGGAAGCAGGGGATGCTGGGAGACGCTGGCCGCGAATCCAGCGGGGATGCGTTACTACAGTGAACTGGCGGGCAAGCCGTCGCCTCCGTTTGACGAGCTGCTGCAATGGGCGGCAAACGGTGATGCCGCCGCGATGAGGGCCGTCGAACGGATGTGCGCGGCACTGGGCCGGGGCATGCACATGATTGCCTCGGCGCTTGCGCCTTCAGAGATTGTGGTCGTCGGCGACATTACTTCGATCTGGCAGATTGCGGGGCCTCTGATCGAGGCCGAGATGCTTCGCATTCCGCTGCCCAGCGCTCCGCGGCTGCGTCCAGCGCACGAGGGAAACCGGGCGCGACTGCGCAGCGCAGTGGCATTGGTCATGCATGATACGCAGCTTTGACGGCTTTGCCTGACTGCGTGATCGGCGCTCGCCGTTTTCATACGCGATTTCATTTGCGAAAGGAGCACCATGCGAATTTGTTTTCTGCTGAAGGTCCGGGCTGACAGGCTCGATGAGTACAAGGAGCGCCACGCGCACGTGTGGCCGGAGATGCGGGAGGCGCTCAGCAGCACCGGCTGGCGCAACTACTCCCTGTTCCTGCGGCCCGATGGGCTGTTGATTGGCTACCTGGAAACTGACGATTTTGAAGGGGCCTGCGCGGGCATGAAGGATCATCCCGTGAATGCTCGCTGGCAGGCGGAGATGACGCCGTTCTTTGAAGCAATGGAGGGAAGTGCGCCAGACGAAAGCATTGTGCCGCTCAAAGAGATATTCCACCTGGATTAGGGGTGCAGCGCCATGCGGCCGCAGGAAGTTGGACCCGGCATTCACCTCTGAAGGAGTGGCCATCGGCGCTAGCCAATCAGTGGGCTGCGCACGGCGTGCAGGTAAACGCGATTGCGCCGGGGTACATGGCAACCGACCTGACGCAGGCCTTGCAGATGACCCGGTACGGGCGCGGCAGATTCTGGAGCGAATTCCCGCCGGCAGATGGGGCTCTCCCGAAGATGTTACCGGCGCCGCAGTCTTTCTTTCGTCCGCCGCCAGCAATTACATCAGCGGACATGTCCTTGTGGTTGATGGTGGATGGCTGGCGCGTTGAGTTGCACTTTCGCGTAACCAGCAATTCACCGCCTGTTCATCGAATCTCCCATCTGCCGGCATTCCTCTCGCGGACAATGGTGGTGACCATTCAGGCTCTCCTTCACGCGCAATTGCAACAAAACCCGGTCCGATTCGAGGAGAATTGAGTTGGATGAATTTTTTGAAGAAACGGGATTCAGGAACATTGACAACAACACATATTGAGATTCCGAGGTGGTCGGCTGAGGAGTTTGAGCGTGCGGTGCATGCGTGCCGGCCGCGCGTGGCCGTCTTCGATTGCGATGGAACGCTGTGGAGTGGCGATGCGGGCTACGGCTTCATGGTGTGGACGCTGGAGCAGGGACTGGTTTCGCGCTCGACCAGCGACTGGATTGACAATCGCTATCGCGGGTACCTGGCCGGCAAGGTGAGCGAACTCGAGATGTGTGGCGAGATGGTGCAGATGTATGCCGGACTGCATGAGCAGGAACTGCGCGAAGCCGCTCGCCAATATGTGCAGGAGTTCGTGCTGCAGCGGGTATTTCCTGAGATGGCCGCACTGCTCGCAACGCTGGTGAAAGCTGGCGTCGAACTGTGGGCGGTCAGCTCGACTAACCGCTGGGTGGTGGAAGAAGGGGTGCGAGCGTTCGGCATCCCCGAGGAGCGCGTGCTGGCGGCTGCGGTGCGCGTGATCGACGGGGTCATCTCCAGCGAGATTGCGGCTGTGCCGACCGACGAGCTAAAGGCGGAAGCACTGACCAAGGCCGGGCTGCCAGCTCCGGATGCGGTCTTTGGCAACTCCATTCACGACCTGGCCATGCTGGAGATTGCTCGCAAGGCATTCCCGGTGAACCCGTCGCCCGCGTTGTTGCAGGCGGCTCAAAAGCGCGGCTGGAGCTACTTTTACCCGGCGGCAGCAGTGGGCACGGAGACCGCCGTAGGTGGAGAGTGACCCATGACGCGGCCACGCTTCATTTTCGAGCGCACCAAAGCAGGCAATGGCTGCCCGGTTCTGCATTTCTTTTGAAGCATTTACAATAGACATGTGGCAGAAGCTCAACCCACCGGCGCACCCCGCAGCAACGGCCCGGCCCTACGTTTTGTGGCGGCGGCGTTGATTATGCGTGGCGGTGAGGTGCTGATCGGGCAGCGGCGTCCGGACCAGCCCATGGCCTCGCAGTGGGAGTTTCCCGGCGGCAAGATCGAAGCCGGTGAAAGCCCCGAGCAGGCGCTGGCCCGCGAGTTGGACGAAGAGCTCGGCATCCAGGCGGTGATCGGCGCGCGCGTCACGCACATCCGTCACAATTACCGCCATGGCGGCGCGGTGGACCTGGTTTTCTTTGTGGTCCATGAGTTCGCGGGCGAGATCCGCAACCAGATTTACCACGAGGTGCGCTGGGCCAAGCTCCAAGACCTGCCCAGCTATGACTTTTTGGCTGCCGACCGTGGACTGGTGCGCGACCTGGCGGCGGGCAAGCTGCTGTAGCTTCAAAGACCCGGTATCCACGTGCCTTCACCTGTCGCCGCGACTCTCAAATCTCAATCATAGCTGTTCTCCAATTGCTGTAAACCGAAAGCACGATGATAAGTGGCTTGTTCCTTAAGAAAAAGCCACCTTGCACGCAACTAAACAGAGCACATGAATTGGAGAACGGCTCTAATGCCCCGGCATCAGCCCCCACAACATCACCAGCGTCATGCCGATGACGATGATGCTGGTTCCCCACGCAATGACATTCCAGACATGTGAATTGCGGTGCTCGCCCATCAGGTCTTTCCGGTTGATGAGCATGAGCATGAGGATGATGACGACGGGCAGCAGCACGCCGTTCAGCACCTGCGAGAGCACGGCTGATTTGACCAGCAGTGAATCCGGCAAAACGAGCACGGTTGCTGCGCCACCGATGATGAGAAGCGTATAGAGCCAGTAGAAAAACGGCGCTTCCTTGAAGTTTTTGTCGACGCCCGATTCAAAGCCGAGGCCTTCGCAAACGGTGTAGGCCGTGGACAGCGGCAGAATCGACGCCGCAAACAGCGATGCGTTGAAGAGTCCGAAGGCGAAGAGCACGAAGGCGTAATCGCCCGCGAGCGGACGCATGGCTTCGGCAGCGTCAGACGGCAGCACCAGGTCGCGCATGCCGTGCATCCACAGCGTGGCCGCGCAGGCCACAATGATGAACCAGGCCACAACGTCAGTAAACAGGCTGCCGACGATCACGTCGAGGCGCGAGGCGGCGTAGTCCTTTACGCGAATGCCCTTCTCTACGATCGACGATTGCAGATAGAACTGCATCCACGGCGCGATGGTGGTGCCTACCACGCCGATGGCGGTGTACATGTAGACCTTGTCCCGCCAGACGGACCGTTCCGGAAGTCGGACGGTGGCCAGTAATGCCGTGTGCCAGCTGGGCTGCGAGAGCACGCCGGCAAAGATGTAGGCGATGTAAACGACCGAAGCGACAAGGAAGATTTTTTCAGTGCTCTTGTAGCTGCCGCGGACCACCATGTACCAGACCAGGCCGGCGCAGAAGGGCACGGAGATGAATTTGGATACGTGGAATAGCTGGAGGGAACCGGCGATGCCGATGAACTCGGTGACCACGTTGGTGTAGTTAACCACCACCAGCAGAACCATCAGGATGAAGGTCAGCCGGAGGCCGAATTCCTCGCGGATGAGGTCGCTGAGGCCCTTGCCGGTGACCACGCCCATGCGGGCGCACATCTCCTGCACCACGATCAGGGCGATGGTGATCGGAATCATGGTCCACAGCAGCGAGTAGCCGTATTGCGCGCCGGCCTGCGAATAGGTGAGGATTCCGCCCGAGTCGTTATCCACGTTGGCGGTAATGAATCCGGGGCCGAGAACGGCCAGGAACAGCAGTATCCGGATTCGCCAACGCTTGACCATAACCGCGCGTTCCTAAGGAGGATTCATTCGGTTTCCACACTGACCATAACAGGCCGGACCCGGTTCCATCCAACCGGCAAGGGGTTGACCGCACTTTGTTATTTTGGTACGTTGGTACCACGGTAGCAGAGGAGACGAGATGGCTCAAGAACATTCAAAACGAGAACCCATTGTGGTCGAGCGCGTCCAGACCGGAGTTCGGCTGGAGAAGCGCATGTTGAAGGTGCTGAAAGCCCTCGCCGAGCAAAAGGATATGACACTCGGCGACCTGCTGGAAGGCATTGTGCTGCACGCGTTCGAGGGCAAGCTGGTTCCCTTCTCGCAACAGACGCTCAAAGAAATCGAGCAGTTCAAGTCGCTCTACGGCATGACGCTCAGGGCCAGCGACAGCCATAACCTGAAGGAGCGGAAAAAATGAATGCGATCCATCTTCTCATTGGCTTTGCCGGCATTGCGATGCCAATGCTGGGCCAGTCGCCCGCAGCGCAACCGCTGCTGCATGTGAGCACCAGCTTCGACCTCACGGTGCACGCGCCCTATGCGGAAGCCGCGCCGCTGTTTGGGCCGCAAGGCGAGCGTGCGTGGGCGGGCAAGCACTGGAACCCGGAGTTCCTGCATCCCGAACCGGCGCGGGACGTGGAGGGCGCGGTGTTCACCATCCAGCATGGGCCGCTCAGGGCGGTATGGGTCAACACGCTGTTCGACCTGGACGCGCGGCATTTTCAATACGTCTACTTTCTGCCCGAGATCATGGTCACGGTGATCGATGTGCGCTTCAAGCCGGTGTCCGCAAGCGAGACTGCGGTGCATGTTGTCTACACGCGCACCGCGATCACGGCTGAGGGCAATGAGCATGTGACGGCGATGAGCGAGGGCGACAAGACCGCGGGCGCGGAATGGCAGCAGGCGATCGACACCTATCTTGCGCAGACCAAATCCAGCACGAGGCCTTGACAGCACCCGGCGCACAAGGCTACAACACGCTTTCAACCCCTATGTGCCAGGAGACGATTGCCAATGCAATTTTCCGATAAGAATGAGAACCTGCCGGCGCGGCGTAAACTGCTGGGCGGGCTGGCTTCCGTAGCTGGAGTTTCGGCCGCTGGCCTGCTGGGTATGAACGCGACAAATGCCGCAGCGAGCGCGCCTGCGGCAGGCATCGACAGTGTGCCCGAGGAACTGTTTGAGCAGGCGCGGCTGCGCAGCTACAAGACGCGGCGGTCTTCGAGCTGGGACAGGACGGGCGGCAACGACGACGCGGTGCGCGTCGAGGCGGGAAGCACAGCCACGCTGCTGGACGTGACCGGCGCCGGGGTGATCACGCACATCTGGTTCACCATCAGCGCAAACGATCCGCACCACCTGAAGAACCTGGTCTTGCGCGCCTGGTGGGATGGAGAGAAAAGCCCCTCCGTCGAAGTGCCGATCGGCGACTTCTTCGGGCTGGGCCTGGGCGAATACTTCACCTACCAGTCATCGTTGCTGACGGTCGCGCCCATGAAGGCGCTGAACGCGTACTTCCAGATGCCGTTTTCGACAGGGGCCAGGCTCACGGTCGAGAACCAGAGCGGCGAGCGCGTGGATGCTCTCTATTTTGCCGTCGATTATGTGACCCTGGCCGCGCTGCCCGCGGATGTGGGGCGCTTCCATGCGCAGTATCGCCAGGCGGCGCCTTGCAAGGGCTGGAGCGACAACTGGACGCACAACTGGGAAGATCCGGTGGGCAACAAGAAGAACCTGGACGGCAAGGATAATTATGTCTACATGGAAGCCACCGGCCGCGGCCATTTTGTGGGCGTGACCCACGCCGTCGAGCAGAACCAGAACGACTGGTTCGGCGAGGGCGACGACATGATCTTTATCGATGGCGATGCCCTGCCAACCATCAACGGAACCGGGACTGAAGACTACTTCAACGGCGCGTGGGACTTTGGCGGGAAGGCCTTCGCTTACGAGCACAACGGTGCGCCCCTGATCTCAGATATCGGAGAGAGGATTGGAGCCAAGTACTGCCTGTACCGCTGGCACACCGAGAGCCCGATCACGTTTGAGAAGTCGATCAGGGTGACCATTGAACACGGCCACGCCAACCACCGGTCGGACAATTTTTATTCGACGGCCTACTGGTACCAGACGGAACCGCATGCGCCGTTTCCGCAGTTGCCGGCTGCGCCAGACAGGATTCCGAGGCTGTTTCGGGTGGGTGGACCGGGGGTTGCGGCGGCGCCGGGAAGCTAGTGCGATGGGGCCTAGGCGGTCGCCATCAGGATCCGCTCGGACGTCACTTCTCCCTCGGCAGGCAGGGCGCTGAGCAGCGACTTGACCACGTCGGCGGCGCTGTAGGTCATCTGGCCGGGGGTAAGGAAGCTGGCGATAGTGTTCAGGTCGTCACCGACGGTTACCAGCGCCGGCTCAACTTCGCCTGTTTTTCGCGTTTGTCCGTGGCCGATGTTGGCCATCAATGCGTTGCAAAGGCACTTGCGCCCAACCGTATCTTCAATCTTTCCGCCCTTTGCCACATAGTTGTCCACGGGCTCGGCCGCACAGCGATAGGCGATCTTGTCTTCTCCGGTGGCATAAGGTTCACGGAGGTAGCCCAGATCGCAGACGCGTTTGCGCTCCTGATAGATGGGAAACGCCGACGAGGTGCCCTCAAGCTGGGCAACTTTGAAGGGAAATCCGGTCGGCGAGGCCAGCGGATCGGTAAAGACTTCGCCTTGCCCCTTGATGGCCTTGGCCATCAGGGAGGCTTTGAGGTCAGCGCGCATGCCCGACTCGGAGGAGAAGGCGAAAGCAGTCCCGACCTGGATGCCCGCAGCGCCTTCCTCCACGGCTTCGCGCAGTTTCTCCGCATTTCCATAGCCGCCAGCCAGCCAGAACGGAACGCCCAGCGCGCGCAGCTCTGCTATGTTCACGTGGTCGCGCTCCCCATAGACCGGCTCTCCCGCATCGTTGAGCTGGAGCTTGCCGCGCGGGGGCGCATTGTGGCCGCCCGCAATGGGAGTCTCGATCACCAGGCCGTCGACGCGCCCGCTGGCCCGGCGCAGCATGGTGGTTGCCAGGGTGTTCGAGGAGACGATGGCCAGGAACTTGGGCCGGTGCAGCA
>Ga0302187_10004502_pt1 | contig 11138 bp, 8 predicted proteins | sample II_Bog_E1_3_FD_202120 | JGI IMG/M metagenome (GOLD analysis project Ga0302187, IMG submission 202120) | Peat permafrost microbial communities from Stordalen Mire near Abisko, Sweden - II_Bog_E1_3 | ecosystem: Environmental > Terrestrial > Soil > Wetlands > Peat | place: Sweden: Abisko, Stordalen...
GGCGTGACACGAACTCGGTAAACAGCTTAACGCGTTTGGTCTTGCGTGTTTCGCCCTGCGTTAGCTGCCAGAGCGTTGCGTGGGCCTTCAGATCGATGCCCGGCACCCGTGCCAGCAGGCGATCGGCATCGCCAACGAAGCATGGCAGTCTGGTCATGCCGATCCCGTGCCTGACCGCCGCGATCTGCGCATCGGCGTCCGGGGTCCTGAACGGCACGCCTGTGGCGCGGATTTCGCCTTCGTCGGCCCAGTCCGGAACGCCCTGTTCGCCGATGACGATGGGGCGAACGGCATCAGACGTGCCGGTGCGCCAGGCGGCCAGTCGATCGCGGGCGATATAAACACCTGCGAACAATTCCGGTCCCTTCAGCCCATGCAGATTGAGCGGCAAGGTCTTGCGATCCGAGACGATTCGGATCGCGACGTCCGCCTCGCGGTTAGTCAGATTGGCCACCTCGCCGGTCGAGGCGATCTCCATCTCGATGTCCGGGTGCATGCGCGCGAATTCCGCGAGATCGGGCATAAGCAAGTGTGTCGCCAGGAACGGCGGCAGCGTCACCCGCAGCAACCCGCGCACACCCTGGTCGCGCCCGAACACGCGCGCTTCAAGCTGGTGCGACGACGCTTCCATCTGGTTGGCGAATTCGAGGACGTCTTCACCCGCAGCCGTCAGACGGTATCCGGAAGGCCGCTTTTCGAACATCTGCGCCCCAAGCCGGTCTTCAAGCTGGGCCACGCGGCGCAACACGGTCGCATGATTCACGCCAAGCCGTTTGGCTGCAGCCCGCACCGAGCCTCCGCGCGTGACAGCAAGAAAATGGCGAACGTCATCCCAGTCGATCATGGTGCATTCCCGCGCCGCAAGCTGTGGCCACTGCAGCGCAGTCTAGCACGGAAAACCGTAATCTGCATGGCAGGCACAGCCCCGAATCCCTTATGCGGATCGTTTTTGCACCACCGATATGCACATTTGCGCACTCACCGCGCGACCGGGACGAGCCCATATCGAGGCTGTCGGCGCCACGACATACGAACCCGGCGCCGTTGAACACCCCGGATTCCATTCCACAGATCGGAGAAGCATCATGCGTTATGCCATTGTCGGCTTTGGCAAGATCGGCCAGGCCCTCGCCCACGCTTTCGCGCGTAAAAATATCGCAGTGACCGTCGCCAGCCACCGGCCGCCCGAAGCGCTGGCGCCGCAGGCGCAGGCGATCGGCCCGACCGTCCTGGCCGGGTCGCTGGCCGAGGCGATTGCGGCCGACATCATTTTCCTGGCCGTCCCGTTCGGCGAACATCCCAAGATTGCCGCCGCGCTGTCGGATTGGAGCGGCAAGACGATCGTCGACGCGATGAACACCTATGGCGTTCCGCCCGAAGCGCTCGACGGCCTGCCGTCCTCGGCCTTTGTCGCCCGGGCATTTGCCGGGGCTGCGCTCGTCAAAGGCTTCAATCATCTGATTGCGGCCACTTTGGCCACCGACCCGGTTGTCCCGGGCGGGCACCGGGTGGTGTTTCTGTCGAGCGATGACGCGGACGCGATCGCCCCGGTGGCGGCGCTGTCAAAGCAGCTCGGGTTCGCGCCGGTCGCGCTGGGCAAACTGGCCGAGGGCGGCGCGACGGTGCACGCCCGCGACCGCACCTGGGGCCCGCTGATCTTCCAGGACATGTTCAAGAAAGACCAATGATCGATCGACGATCCCGGACCCGAAACGTGCGTTGCGGGACGTCGTGACGACTGCGGGGGTGCAGGCCTTCCCTGCCCCCGGCACCGTGGCAATCAGGGGCGGGGCGCGTCGGCGGCGCGGAAGATGGCGCGATAGGGATGCGCCTGCACGAGATACCGTTGCGCCAGGCGCTGGATATCAGCAGGGCTTAATGCGTAAAGATCGGGCAGGCGCGTGCGGATGGTGTCGAAAATGCGTGGGTCTGCATCGGCGCCGACCAGTTCCGACGCCCAATAGGTGGTGATGCGCAGGCGCTTTTGTGCGTCGTCGATCATCGGCGCGCGGGCGCGGTCGAGTTCGTCAGGCATAACCGGATGGGCGGCAAGGTCGGCGACGATCGCGCCGATCGTGGTGAAGAACAGCGCCGCCTTGTCCGGGTTCAGTTCGACATCGGCGGCAATGAAGCCATAGGCGTCATCGATCGTCGATTGGGCGGTGTGCACGCCGGGCGAATAAGTCAGCCCGTCATGCGCGCGCAGGCCCTCCTGCAGGCGCAGCCGGATAATTTCGGCCAGCACTTGCAGCCCGCGCGAATCGCGCTTGTCGGCAAAAAAGCCTGGCGTCGGCCACGCCGCCACCGCCACGGCATCGTCGGCGTTGCCATGGTCGGTCACCACCACTGGGTCTGCCGTTGCGGCGGGAAATGTTGCGACCGCGCCGTCCGGGCGCGTCGTGCGCGGGGGCAGCGCACCGATGGTGGCCTCGCCCAGCGCAATCGCGCGCGCCACATCGATATCGCCGACCAGCACGACATTGATCGGCCCGGCCAGCGCCGGGCGCAGGATGGCGGGCAGATCATCCGCCCGGCTGTTCGCCACATCGCCGGGCGTCGGCACCGGCATCCAGCGCCGGTCACCACCGGCCAGCAGCACCGACAGATCGCGCCGCATCGTCACGCTGGCGGTGGCATCCAACTGGCCAAGCTGGCTCTGCGCAACCGCGCGCGCCTTTTCGAAGGCGGACGGGCGAAATCCCGGATCGGCGACAAACGCGGTCATCAATTGCAACTGGTTGCCAAGATCGGCGATGCTGGTTTCACCGGTCAGCATGAAGTGGCTGTCCGACACCAGATAGCCGATGGTGACGCGGTGTTCGGCAAACAGCGTGGCAATGTCCGCCATCCCGACTTTGCCCAGCCCCCCGGCGATCAGCGGCATGGCCGGGCTGACCACTTGCCAGTATGACCGTTCGAGCGCGGCCGGCAGTCCGGCCAGGCCCCTGCCGAAATTCAGGTTGACCAGGATCTGGTCCTTCATCGCCGGGATCGGCTTGACTGTCATCGACGTGCCGTTGGCAAAGCGGATTACCGTGACGCCCAGATCGGCAATGGTCTGGCGATCGACCACCTGCCCCGGCGCGCCGAAGCTGGTATAAGGCCACGCCGTGGTGACCAGCGCAGGCGGGGCGGACAACGGCTGACGATCGGCAGCAGCGACCGCCGCGCGCAAGGCCGCTTCGCCGCCTTCGGGCGCGGTGTCGGCGCTGACATAGACCAGCGGCCCGGCGCCTGCGAACATGCGCAGGGCAGCGGCCTCGACCGTCGCCGGGGTCAGCGTGTCGAGGATCTTCTGCGCATCCGCCGCGGCTTGCGCCGGGCTGGTGAACACAGTGTCGCTATTGATATCGGCCAGGATCCGGTTGGCGATATCGCCGGTGTCGCGGATGTTGGCACTGTCGACCATGCGGGTCAGACGCGGGCGCAGCCCGGCCACGGCGGTATCGAATTCCTGTTTGCCGATGCCGAACCGCACCAGCCGCCGCGCTTCGACCAGCACGGCAGCGATCGCGGCATTGGTCTGGCCGGGCTTGGGCTCGGCCTGCAGCGAAGTCACTTGCGCCGAATGGAACAGCGGATGCGTCTGCACACTGGCGCTCACGAACGGAGCCGCCATGTCCTCGCCCAGCCGTGTCAGCCGCGTGTTGAGCACACTGCCCGCCACCAGCGTGGCGATCACCCGCCGCGTGCGCGCCATCGTGTCGGGGCTGCGGTCGTAATCGGCCACCCAGTCGGCCTCTGCCTGATCGGGCGCGCCGGGGCCGACGTGGATGCAAAAATCCTCGCCACGCGGACGGACATGGCCCTGATCGGCTTTGGCAGGGGCAGGCCCCTTGCCCACCCAATCGCCGAACGCCGCCCTGATCTCGTCTTCGACCTGGCCATATTCGATATTGCCCGCCACCACCAAAGTGACGTTCTCGGGCCGATAATGTGCTTCGTAAAAGGCGCGCAAGGACGCCGCCGTGGCGCCGTTGATACCTTCAAGCGTGCCGACTGCCCAGCGATCGGGCACTGGCTGTCCGGGCAGCAGAAACGCCAGCCGCGCGGTTTGCGAGCGTTGTTCGGGATCATCGCGCACCCGCCGTTCCGACAGCACGACGCCGCGTTCCGACGCCAGTGCATCGGGCGCAATCGTCGCGCGATCGACCGCTTCGCGCAGCAGCGTCAGCCCGGTGTGCGTCGGCGCCGCCGCCGAATTGGGAAAATCGAGCACGAACAGCGTGCTTTCAGGCATCGTGAACGCCGCCGTATCGCGCCCCAGGGTCATTCCCATCTGTTCCAGCCGCCGCGTCAACTGGCCATCGGGCACGTTCGCGGTGCCCCGGAAAATCATATGCTCGATCAGGTGGGCATAGCCGCGCTGGCGATCGGTTTCATCGAGCGAGCCGGCCGCGACCTGCATGCGGATGGCGACCCCGGTCACCGCCGATTGCCGCCGCATGATTGCATAGTGCAATCCGTTGGGCAGTTGGCCGTAACGCACCGCGGGATCGGCTGGCGGGGCGGCGTCTTCGGCCACATCGACCGGTGGCGGCGGCAGGATCAGGGCCAGGCCCGGCGATCCGGGCGGCGGCCCCAGATCGAGTGGCAACAGGCGTCCCGTCGTCCGGACCGGACTGGCATGGCCGAACAGACCTTGCGCCGATCGTCCGCCGATCCCGCCTGGCGCAGGCGCGATGGCCATGACCGGCGGCGCAATCGTGCCAAGGAACGAAGACTGCACGGCCTTGCCCCCACTGTCGTGCGCGGGCACGAAATGCGCGCGCTGCTGCAACAGCGCGCACGTTGCGCGATCGATCGCCACCACCCCGCTCGATCCGACGATCTGGCACGCGATGACCGCGCCGGTTGCATCGACATCGAGCATATAGCGCAGTGGCCTGCCACGGCTGGCGACCGGTAGCCCTTGTGGAAAATCGCCCGGCGTGACCCATCCCGACTGGGCGATCGGCGTTGGTGTCGGCAGCGCAAGGCTGGTCGCGACGGGCGCCGCCACAACCGCCAGAACCAGCAAAGGCGCCACCATTCACACACTCCGGATCGAGGCGGACCCCCACAGACAAGCCGCGCAACACCCGGAAAAACAGAGCAGTTTGGTGCCCCGCCGTCAACGCACTCCGGTGGGCGCCAGACGATAGTGACTGACCCCCCACTCGGCGCCCCCGGCATGACCGAACAGGCCCTCGGTGGCGAGATAGAACAGGCGCCAGCGGCGGCGCCACAGCGCGGCATCGCGGCCATAGACATCGGCCAGCACGGCATCGATCGCATCGCGATTAGCATCGAACCGTTCCAGCCAGTGGCGCGCGGTGCGGGCATAATGCGTGCCCGACCAGCGCCAGTCTGCCTCCACGCTGAACAAGTCGGGAAATTGCGCAATCAGCCCGTGGCTGGGCATGATCCCGCCGGTGAAGAAATGCTGCGCAATCCAGTCGGTGCGATCGGCGGTGTCAAAACGATAAGGTTGGCTGCGATGGGTGAACACATGCAGGAACAACCGCCCGTCGGGCGCCAGCCAGTCGCGCACCCGCGCCAGCAAGGCCTGCCAATTGGCCATATGTTCGAACATTTCGACCGAAACCACGCGGTCGAACCGCCCGGTCGGCACGAAATCGTTCATGTCGGCGGTGATCACGGTCAGGTTGGTCAGGCGGCGCCGGCGCGCCGTTGCCTCGATATAGCGGCGCTGCGGGGCTGAATTGGACACCGCGGTGATCGTCGCGCCGGGCAGACGCTCGGCCATATAGAGGCTGAGCGAACCCCAGCCGCAGCCCAGTTCGAGAATGGTCTGTCCATCGGCCAGATCGGCGTGGGCGACGGTTTCGGCCAGCGCCAGATCCTCTGCCTGGTCCAGTGTTTCGGTGCCGGAGGGGTAGAGACAGCACGAATATTTGCGCCGCGCCCCCAGCGTCAGTTCGAAAAAACGCGGCGGCAGTTCGTAATGCTGGGCATTGGCGGCATCGGTGTGTTCGGCGATCGGAAAGGCGTGCATCGCGCGCGCAAACTGCGCCGAGGCATCGGGCAGACCATCCAGACTGCGCAAGCGCGTGCCGACCAGATAGCGGATGCCGGCGCGGGTCAGCGGATCGGGCAGTGGGGTGGCTTCGACCGCGCGGATGGCGGCGGGGATCAGGGTGTCAACCAGGGTCATCGGTGGGGGGCGTCCTGCGGTTTGGGAACAGGCCAGAAGGCGCGGATGCGCCGCTGGGTATCGGCAAAGGCGGCGCCTCTGCTGCGCAACATATGCGCTTCGAGCGGGGGAATGCCCGACACATGCACCAGCAGCAGGTACATCAGCGCAGGCGCCGCCAGCGCCAGCCATGACCAGCCGGGTGCGCCAGCCGGGCCGATCGCCACCACCGGCCACGCCAGCCAGGCCAGCCATTCGAAGAAATAGTTGGGATGGCGCGACAGCCGCCACAGCCCCGCCTGGCAGATGCTCCCGCGATTGCGTGGATCGGCACGAAACGCCGCCAGTTGCGCATCGGCCACGCCCTCGCCAACCACGGCGATCACCAGCAGTGCCAGCCCGGCCCAGTCGCTCCATTGGCCCAGCGGCGCCCGATTGCGCGCGGCCAGCACCACCGCCAGCGCCAGCACCAGCGCGCAGGCCGCCTGGATCTGGGCAAACTGAAACAGCCGCAAGTCCCAGTGCCGCCCCCATGCGCGGCGCAGCGCAGCATAGCGCGGATCATCGTGCCCGCCGCGCCCGCGCCACCAGATATGCGTGCCCAGCCGCAACCCCCAGGCCAGCGCCAGGCCCGCCACCAGCGTCTGGCGCAGGGGCACCGCACCGGCTGACGGCACCAGCGCGCCCGCTGCGGCGGTGGCCGCCGTGGCATAGGACCACACCACGTCCATCATGCCCGATCGACCGGGTCGACGCGCCAGCCACCAGCCCAGCGTCATCGCCGCAAAGAGCCCAAAGGACAGGTACACGATCAGCATCAGCGATGTCATGGCCACACTTACGTTCGAGGGAAAACAACGGATGCACCCGGTCAGCCATGCATCCGCAACGCGCATCGGATCGTACCTGATTGAAACCGGCATATGCCCAACCATGCGGACCCCGACCAGATGACCTTCAGTTCAACACCTGCATCCCCCCCTGTCCGCACCGTGGCCATCATCGGCAGCGGCATTTCCGGGCTGTCGGCGGCCTGGCTGTTGAACGCGACCCACGATGTGCAGGTGTTCGAGGCCGACAATCGCATCGGCGGGCACAGCCACACGCGCGACGTGGCAGGGCACCCGGTCGACACGGGGTTCATCGTCTATAACGAGGCGACCTATCCCAACCTGACCGCGCTGTTCGGCCATCTGGGCGTGGCGACGCGGCAAACCGACATGGGTTTTGCGGTGTCGCTCGATGACGGGCGGCTGGAATATGCGGGCGGTGATCTGGGCGGGCTGTTTGCGCAACGGCGCAATCTGGTGCGCCCGCGTTTCTGGCGCATGCTGGCCGATCTGGTGCGGTTTTATCGCCAGGCGCCGCGCGATCTGCCGGGGTTGGCCGACCTGACGCTGGGCGGCTATCTCGACCGGCTCGGGCTGGGGGCGGCATTTCGTGACGATCACCTCTATCCGATGGCGGCGGCGATCTGGTCGACCCCCGTGGCGATGATTGCCGACCAGCCTGCCGCCGCCTTCGTGCGCTTTTGCGAAAATCACGGCTTGCTCAATCTGGGCGCGCGCCCGCCGTGGCGCACCGTCGAAGGCGGCAGCCGCGCCTATGTCCAGGCGCTGTCGGCCCCGTTTGCCGACCGCATCCACACCCGCACTCCGGTGCGCCAGATCCGCCGCCTGGCCCACGGGGTGGAAGTGGTCACCGATCACGGCCCGTCGCGGTTCGACGCGGTGGTGGTGGCCACGCCCGCGCATCGCGCGCTAGCCATGCTGGGCGATGCCGACGCCGACGAACGGCGCGTGCTGGGCGGCTTTTCCTATCGGTCCAATCTGGCGGTGCTGCATTCCGACCTGATGCAGATGCCCGAACGCGAACGGGTGTGGTCGGCGTGGAACTATGCCGCGCAGGGCAGCGGCGATCAGACATCGCTGTCGGTGACATATTGGATGAACAAGTTGCAGGGCTGGCTGCCCGACGATCTGCCGTTGTTCGTCACCCTCAACCCGCTGTATGAACCCGATCCGGCGCTGGTGCACGGGCGCTTTGTCTATGATCATCCGGTGCTCGATCTGGCCGCAGAGCGCGCGCAACGCGCCATCTGGAGCCTGCAGGGGCGCCGCCAGACGTGGTTTTGCGGCGCGCACTTCGGTGCGGGCTTTCACGAAGACGGTTTGCAAGCCGGGCTTGCGGTGGCCGAGGCGTTGGGCGGCGGGCGGCGCCCATGGCGCGTGGCGGATGAATCCGGGCGCATCCATGTGACCACGCCTGCGGCGCACGCACAGGCGGCGTGATGGCGGGATCGGCGCTCTATGTCGGGCATGTCATGCACCATCGCATGCGCCCGCGTCTGCACCGGCTGCGCTATCGGCTGTTCACGCTGCTGCTCGATCTCGACGAAATCGATGGCCTGAGCGCGCGGCTGCGGCTGTTTTCGCGCGGGGCTTTCAATCTGGTGGCGTTTCACGATCGCGACCATGGCGATGGATCGCACCGCCCCTTGCGCGCGCAGGCCGAGGCCTTGCTGGCGCAGGCCGGTTTGCCCCATGGCGGACCGATCCGCATCCTGACGATGCCGCGCATCGCCGGTTTTGCCTTCAATCCGCTGACGGTGTGGTTCTGCCACGATCGCACCGGCACGCTCAGCGCGCTGATCTATGAAGTGAACAACACCTTTGGCGAACGGCACAGCTATCTGCTGCCGGTCGCGCCCGATGCGGCCGGGGATGTGCGGCAGGCTGCCACCAAGCGATTCCATGTCTCGCCGTTCCTGCCGATGGCGATGACCTATCGCTTTCGCGTGCAGCCGCCCGGCGCCGCGCTGGCCATCGCGATCGCGGCCGAAGACGCCGACGGCCCGGTGCTGTTTGCGGTGCATCGCGCACAGCGGCGCGATCTGACCGATGCCGCGCTGATCCGCGCGCTGGTCACCCACCCGCTGCTGACGATCAAGGTGGTCGTCGGCATCGGCTGGGAAGCGCTGCGCCTGTGGCTCAAACGCGTGCCGGTGCACGCCCACCCCGGCGTTGCCCCGGCAACGCCGGTCACCTTTTCCCCTGTTGGTCCGGAGGCAACTCGTCCGTGAACTCGTCTGCATCGCTATCCTCAGTCCCACTGTCCCCGCGTCGCACGGTGGGGCCGGTCATGCGCACGATGCGCCGCTGGCTGGCGCATCTGCACAAGGGCAGCCTCAGCCTCGTGCTGCCCGACGGTCAGGTGATCCATCACACCGGCAGCGAACCGGGACCGCAAGGCCAGATCACTCTGCATAGCTGGCGCGCGCTGCGCCGGTTGCTGTGGCGCGGCGATCTGGGCTTTGCCGAAGGCTATATCGCCGGGGACTGGTCCAGCACCGATCTGGTGCGGCTGATCGCGGTGGGTGCGGCCAATCTGGCGCAGCTCGATGCGGAAATGGACGGCAGCCTGCCGGTGCGCGTGCTGCGACGGATGGTGCACGTGCTGCGCGGCAATTCGCTGCGCGGCAGCCGCCGCAACATCGCATTCCACTATGATCTGGGCAACGATTTCTATCGCCCCTGGCTCGACCAGAGCATGACCTATTCGTCGGCGATCGCCTTTGCCCAAGGTCAGTCGCTCGAAACCGCGCAAGCGCACAAGCTGGACCGGATTGCGCACTTGCTGCACCTGGCGCCCGACACTTCGGTGCTGGAGATCGGCTGCGGATGGGGCGCGCTGGCGATGCATCTGGCCCAGGCCGGGGCAGAGGTAACCGGGATCACGCTGTCGCGCGAACAACTGGCCTTCGCGCGCGACCGCGTGGCGCATGCCGGACTGACCGACCGGGTCGGCCTGGCCTTGTGCGACTATCGCGAAGTGACCGGCACATTCGACCGCATCGTCTCGATCGAAATGCTCGAAGCCGTGGGCGAAGCCTGGTGGCCGACGTATTTCCGCCAGATCCACGACCGGCTGGCACCCGGTGGCCGCGCCGTGCTGCAAGTGATCACGATTGCCGAAGATCGCTATGACCATTACCGGCAGGCGCCCGATTTCATCCAGCACTATGTCTTTCCCGGCGGCATGCTGCCGACCCGGACAATCCTGGCGCAGCAATCGGCCGACGCCGGTTTGCAGATGACGCACCAGGAACAGTTTGCGCCCGCCTATGCCGCCACGCTGGCCGAATGGCGCCACCGCTTTACCGCCGCGCGCGAGGCGATGCTGGCGGGCGGGTTCGACGAACGGTTCTGCCGCATGTGGACGTATTACTTGTCCTACTGCGAGGCGGGGTTTGCCACCGGGCAGATCGACGTCGGGCTCTATGTGCTGGAAAAGCCGCAATGATCGCGCGGCGCGATGTGCTGGGCGGCGCGCTGGCGCTGGCCCTGCCCGTCCCGGCGCTGGGCGCGGCATTGCCGGTGCCGCCGTCAGGACGACTGGGCTTTGATGTGTGGCGCGGATCGCGGCAACTGGGCACGCACGATCTGGTGTTTCACCCCTCTGCCGATGGTCTGGTGGTCGATGTCAGCGTCGATATCGCGTTCAGGATCGGCCCGATCACGCTCTATCACTATACCCATCGCGCCCACGAACGCTGGGCCGGGGGTGATGTGGTGGAAATCAGCACGCAGACCAACGACAATGGCACCCGCTATCGCATCGAAGGCCACCGCGACAGCCGCGGGCTGGTGATCGAGCCCGGCGGCCAACCCGCCTATGTCGCACCCGCCGATGCACTGCCCGCCACGCACTGGAACCACCGCGAACTCGACGGGCCGTGGATCAACACCCAGAACGGCGAACTGCTGCGCCCGCATGTCACGCCGGCGGGCATGTGCATGGTCGAAACCGCCGCTTCCAAACCTTTGCGCGTGCGTCGCTACGCGCTGTCCGGCCCGGTGCAATTGAACCTGTGGTACGACGAGGCCCAGGCCTGGGCAGGCCTGAGCTTCATCAAGGGCGGCGCCGAAGTGCGCTACGCCCGGCGCGGTTGAGTTACCGCACCGGATGCGCGGCGCGCCAGGCGCGAACCGCAGCCAGCGTC
>Ga0302187_10004506_pt1 | contig 11133 bp, 11 predicted proteins | sample II_Bog_E1_3_FD_202120 | JGI IMG/M metagenome (GOLD analysis project Ga0302187, IMG submission 202120) | Peat permafrost microbial communities from Stordalen Mire near Abisko, Sweden - II_Bog_E1_3 | ecosystem: Environmental > Terrestrial > Soil > Wetlands > Peat | place: Sweden: Abisko...
AGAAAACTGCACCAGGCCGGCCTGAAGGCGATTGATCTCGAACGACTTCATGAACTGGCGGATCAGAATGTCGTTGAAGTTGTGAGGCACGCCCCAGAGGAAGAAGAGCGCCGTCACCAGAATGAACGGCGTAAGGCGCCCCTGCGGGATGAGCGGCACTTCGGTGTTCGGGTTGTGCTGCTGTTTTGCTTCGTTTCCGAGCGAGCCGATCGAGAAGGCCAAAGGGGACACTCCCTTTCTATTTAGGCATTTGCCGCGTCTTGGGCGGGGAAGGCATGCACCGTAGAAATATTGAACGGCAGCTGAAAAACGCCGTACCCTTTCTACCGAATTGGTGGGCATCCTGGCAAATGCAGGTAGGAACCGGCGCAAAGGGATGAGAATTGTTGAAATTTCTCTGCGACCCCGATGAGTTCGTGATTCATGGGAGGCTTGCGGGAGGCCATGGTAGACTAGACCTAGTCAAGTCAAGGGGGCCAGCGATGGCGACTGTAAGTCCGGCGGTGCAAACCGTGAATATCTATGAAGCAAAAACGCAGCTCTCCAAGTTGGTGGATGTGGCGGCGAGCGGGACCGATGTGGTGATTGCGCGGGCGGGCAAGCCGGTGGCCCGGCTGACAACGCTCAAGGAAGAGAAACGGCCACTCGTCTACGGCCTTCTTCAGGGAGAGGGATGGATTGCGGACGACTTCAACGACCCGTTGCCTGAGGAAATTCAGAAGTACTTTGAAGGCCGCGAATGAGGCTGCTGGCAGATACGCAAATCGTCTACTGGTTCTTCCATGAGCCGGAGAAGTTGCCTCCGGCAGCCCGCCGGCACCTCGACGCAGCCAGTGCGGTGTATATATCCGCAGCTTCGGTCTGGGAGATTGCCATCAAGGTGAGACTCGGCAAGATGAAGGCCGATCCGCAGCGGCTTGTGGAGCGAATCGAAGCGTCGAACATGCGCGATCTTCCAGTGTTTTCGCGGCACACCATGCTCGTTTCCGAGCTGCCCCTGCTTCACGCTGACCCGTTCGATCGGCTGTTGATTGCCCAAGCAATCAGTGAGCCGCTGCATTTGCTAACTACCGACTCCCGCATGAAGCAGTACAGCGAGCTGGTCATTCAGGTATAGCTCCGCTCAGAGCACCCTGCCGAGCCACTGGCCGGTGTGCGAGAGCAGGTTGCCCGCGATCTGCTCCGGCGTTCCTTCAGCCACGATCAGGCCGCCGCCTTCGCCGCCTTCGGGGCCAAGATCAATCACCCAGTCGGCGCTCTTGATCACGTCCAGATTGTGCTCGATCACGATCAGCGAGCCGCCGCCGTCGATCAGCTTGCGAAAGGCGGTGAGCAGCTTCGACACGTCGTCGAAGTGCAGGCCGGTGGTTGGCTCGTCGAGGATGTAGAGCACGCGGCTGGCCTGCGAGGGCTTGGCCGTCGCATTCGCGGCGCGGACCTGGGCCAGGTGTGCGGCCAGCTTCACACGCTGGGCTTCGCCGCCGGAGAGCGTGGTGGCAGACTGGCCCAGGCGCAGGTAGCCGAGGCCGATCTCGTCGAGCACGGCAAGCTTCTCGAGCAGCTTGGTCTGGCCGGCAAAGAAGCGCAGCGCCTCCTTCACGGTCAGTTGCAGCACATCGTGGATGTTCTTGCCCTTGTACTCGACCTGGAGCACCTTGGCCTGGTAGCGGGTGCCGTTGCAATCTTCGCAGGGCAGCTCAACGTCAGCGAGGAACTGCATCTCGACGGTGACCGTGCCGTCGCCCTCGCAGGTGTTGCAGCGCCCGCCGGGCACGTTGAATGAGAAGTGGCCCGGAGTGAGCGAGAGCCGCTTGGACTCGGGCTGCGCGGCGAACAGTTCGCGGACGAGGTCGAAGCCCTTGATGTAGGTGATGGGGTTGGAGCGCGGGGTGCGGCCGATGGGGGTTTGATCGACCAGCACCACATCGTTGAGCCTCTCGACGCCGGTGAGCGACTTGAAGACGCCGGATGGGTCCGAGCCATCGCTTTGGCCGAGCGCGCGGGATACGGCGCGATAGAGCACCTGGTGTACGAGCGTGGACTTGCCGGAGCCGGAGACGCCGGTGATGGCCACCAGCAGGCCCAGCGGGATTTCGACATCCAGGCCGTGCAGGTTGTTGGCCACGGCGCCGCGCAACACCAGCTTCTCCTTGCCCGGAGCGCGGCGGCGCGTGGGCACGGGGATGGAGATCTGGCCGGAGAGATAGCGGCCGGTCAGCGAGTTGGGATTGGCTTCGATCTCGGCAAGCACGCCTTCAGCAAGCAGCTTGCCGCCAAACTCGCCGGCGCCGGGGCCGAGGTCGAGCAAGTGATCGGCAGCCCGGAGAACGTCTGCATCGTGTTCGACGACGAGGATCGTGTTGCCCAGGTCGCGCAGGTTCTCGAGGATGCGGATCAGGCGCGCGGTGTCGCGGGTGTGCAGGCCGATGGAAGGCTCGTCGAGCACGTAGAGCGCGCCCACCAGCCGCGAGCCGAGCGAGGTGGCCAGCTGGATGCGCTGCGCCTCGCCGCCGGAGAGGGTGGAGGCGAGGCGGTCGAGCGTGAGGTACTCGAGGCCGACGGCGTCAAGAAAGCTGAGCCGGGCCCGCACCTCTTCGAGGATGGGGCCGGCGATCTCCTCCTGCATGGGCGAGAGCTCGAGCGCGGCGAAGAACTCCTGAGCGTGGGCGATGGTGAGCGCAGTGGCCTGGCAGATGTTCTTGCCGGCATGCTTGTGCGTGGCGATGCGCACCGAACGGGCTTCGGCGCGCAGGCGCTGGCCGCGGCAGTCGGGGCACTCTGCGTAACCGCGATACTTCGAGAGCATCACGCGGACGTGGAGCTTGTACTTCTTCTTCTCCATCTGCGCAAAGAAGCCGAAGACACCTTCAAAGCTTCCCTTTCCGCGCAATACGATCTCGCGCGCGGCTTCGGGCAGTTCGCGCCAGGGCACGTCCAGTGGAATGCCGAGCGTGGGCGCCTGCTTGCGCAACTCGGCGTACCAGGTGCGGTATTTGGGGCGGTTCCATGGGTCGATGGCCCCGTCGGCCAGGGTGAGGCCCTTGTCGGGGATAACCAGGTTCAGGTCGAAGTCGACGGTATTGCCGAAGCCCTGGCAGCGGGGGCATGCGCCGAAGGGATTGTTGAAGCTGAACAGGCGCGGCTCGGGTTCCTTGCCGGGACGATGGCAGCTCTTGCACTCGTAAGCGGCAGAGAAGCGATGACGCGCGCGGTCGGTCGTTTCTTCGCGCGGAACTTCCTCGAAGATCACTTCGCCACCTTCGCGATAGGCGATCTCGGCTGCATCGACAATGCGGGCTCGATTCTCTGCGCTGACGACGATGCGGTCAAGAAGCACGAAGACGGGCAGCGTGAAGTCGAGTTCGAGGAGCGACTCGGGCGTGGCGAATTCGACGATGTTGCCCTGCTGGTAGAGGCGGTTGAATCCGCCGGCGCGCAGCTCATGGAGGCGCGCCTTGAGGGTCTCGGTGTGTGGTGAATCGCCGCCATTGACCACCGGCTTGCCCTTGGTTGGCTTGGCGGTGCGGCCTGCGGCCTTGGCGACCGGCTTGGCGGCTGCCGCTTCCGGAGCGGGCGTAGCGGTGACGACGGGAAACAGCGCCTGGAGACGGCTTCCCTCCCCCAGCGCCAGGATGGCCGTGGCGATCTCATCCATGGAATCGCGTTTGACCAGGCCGTCGCAGTGGATGCAGTGCACGGTGCCGCAGCGCGCGTAGAGCAGGCGCAGGTAGTCGTAGATCTCGGTGGCCGTGGCGACGGTGGAGCGGGGATTGCGCGTGGAGTTTTTCTGCTTGATGGCGATGGCTGGCGCGAGCCCGTCGATGAGGTCGACGTCGGGCTTTTCGATCCGCTCCAGGAACTGCCGCGCGTAGGAGGACAGCGACTCGACGTAGCGGCGCTGGCCTTCGGCGTAGATGGTGTCGAAGGCGAGCGAGGACTTGCCCGATCCTGAGACTCCGCTGACCACGGTCAGCTTGCCGTGGGGGATTTCGCAGGAGATGTTCTTCAGATTGTGGGTCCGCGCCCCGCGGATGACGATCGCTTCGTTGGCTCGATTCAAAGGGAAGACACCGGAATGAAGTTGTCCGGTCGCGCCCACGGCCCCTCTGAAGGGGTCAGAGCGCAACCGGCCATTCTTCATTATAAAGCGGGAACGCAAGGTGGCTGTGAAAGGGGCGCGAATGATCCTTTCCGGCGGTCCACACAATGCCCGCGAATCGGCCAGGGCTACTTGTTGAAGATGACGCTGTTTTCCTTGTCGAACTTCTTTTCTGCCTGGCCCGGCTTCTTTGCCAGCTTATCGGCGACGCGGTCGATTTTCTGCCGGGCGGTTTCGTCCGAGGCGGTTTCGTCTTTCACCTTGACTTCTTCGCGGTTTTCAAACTGTTCAGGCATGGTTTTTCTCCTGCCCTGACTATCGCGCCAGTTGACCGGTTCGCGCTGTTCAATTGTGAACGGGCCGGCCGATCTACCCGTTTCAGATATGCACGGCAAAAAAAGGCCGGCGCAAAGGCCGGCCGCTGTTGATCGAGCCCGACGAAGTTCTAGTGGTGTTCTGCGTTCTCAATGTTGTGGACAATGGTTTCAGCCTGCTCGATATGGCCGATGACCCGATGTTTCAACTCGGGGAACTGCGGCGAGTCCACTGCGTCCTCGGAATTGTGGTGTGCAATCTGCAGCGCCTTCAGAGCCTCATGCATGGGGAACCCGGCATCGACCATGCCGCCGGGCGGCACAAAGCGGGTGCTCCTGTCGTCGCCCCAGGCAGCGTGCTTGATCTCTTCCATGGCCTTATTGATCGCTTCGACGGCGAGATCGCGCTGGCCCTGGAACCCGGGACGATGGTCGAACATGATGTAGTCCCTTGCCGTGCGCAGATCGGTAAGCGCGCGCACGTAGTGGGGCTCCTGTGCCTGCGCGGGTGTTGCCGCGATACCGAAAAAGACCGCCATTGCAGCGCAAGCCGCCAGATACTTGAAAATTCGCATGCCTTCCCTGCCTTTCCTGATTGTGAATCGGATGATGAGCAAATCGTGACGCTCAGCCGAGAGGATACTACGGTCGATCGTTCCGGCGCTATCACGAATTGATCGCCTCAGACGCCTTCCCTTCGAACGGGGCAAACGTCCAATGGGCAACGCTCGTGTGCCTTGTGCAGGCGGCGGAGGGGTCCGCCCGGTCCGGGACGCGCCTTACACTGGTAGCTGAGGTATTTCGTGGTTCGTCTTGCTGTATTGCTCATGCTTTTCGCGTCGCTGGCAGCGGGCGCGCAGGAACCGGCACCGCAGCCCGCGCTAGAGTCTGCGCCGGGAACGGCGGCTGCAGCCGGGCCGACGACAGGGGACGCGCAGGCGGTTGCCGAGGCGGAGGCAGCCATCGGCAAGTCCGACTGGAAGGCGGCCGAAACCGGGCTTGACCTGTGGCTGGCCGACCATCCGGCAGACGCGCGGGCGCTGTTTGACGCAGGCTATGTGGCCGATGCGCTGGACCGGACGACGGATGCGGAAGGCCTGTACCGGCGCGCCATTGGGGCGGACCCCAAGTCGCTGGAGGCGCACCTCTCGCTGGGCCTGTTGCTGGCGCGGCAGGGCAAGACAGACGACGCGCGGCCCGAGCTTGAGACCGCAACGACACTCGACGCGGGCGAGGCAGGCCCCGCGATGAAGGCGCGGGCCTGGAGGGCGCTGGCTCGGATGAGCGCTAGCACTGACCCAACCGCGGCCTCCAATGACCTGCTGGAAGCCCTGAAGCTGACCGCGGAGACGCAGGCGGATACCCAGATGGCAGCGGAGATTGCCGACCAGGCCGGAGAGTATACGGCGGCGGAGAAGGCGTATCGACGGGTGTTGGCGGCTGATCCCAAGTCTGTGCAGGGCGGTGCGGGGCTGGCCCACGTGCTGGTTGAAGAGAAGCAATATCCGGAGGCGGAGACGCTGCTGCGCGCCGCGCATGACGCGGTTCCCAACGACCCGGTGGTGACCGCGCAACTGGCCACGGTTCTGGCCGCCGAGGACAAGGCCGAGGCGCTGCCGCTGCTGGAGCAGTTGCATGATGCGCACCCTCAGGATGCGGCCATCAATCGCATGCTCGCAGCGGTGATGGCGGATGCGGGAGACTACACGGGTTCTGACCACCTGTATGCGGCTCTGCTGGCGGCCGCACCGAACGATCCGGTTCTGCTGGTGTCTCACGGGCAGAATCTGGTGCGGGAGATCCGTTATGCGGAGGCGTTCGCGGCCTTCAACAAGGCTACGCAGGCTGATCCGGCGAACGCGGATGGCTGGAGTGGGCTGGCCTTTGCCGCGTCCCATACCAACCAGCCGGCGGTGACGCTGCATGCGCTGACGATGCGGTCGAAATACCTGCCCGAGGTGCCGTCCACTTATTTTCTGTGGGCCACGGCCTATGACTCGCTGCACCAGAACAGGCAGGCCGCGGAATACTACGAACACTTTCTTCAGGCTTCGGCGGGCAAGTTTCCCGATCAGGAATGGCAAGCCAGGCAACGCTTGAAATTGTTGAAAACCAAACCTTGAATAGGCGCATCCCAGTTTGTTAAGCAATGGGCTCCGCGGCCGGGAAGATGTTTTGAGCGGACGAAACGGGCAGAGTTTCTGCTTGCGGATTTGCTGAAAACCACTTATAGTCACGGCCAAAGGGATCAACCAGGCAGCTGCGGAGGTCGCTCATGCAGTTCAAGGTTTCGTTGGCCGTTCTCGTTCTCACCACAGTCAGCGTGGTCCCTGCCCGCGCCTCGGGCTTTGACGACAAGCCGTTCGACCAGGAGAGCATCAGCGCTCTCGAGGCCAAGATTGTGCAGGCGCAACCCCGCGAACAGTGTTTCCTCTATGCCGAACTGGTGCACCAGATGACGGAGGTGAGCCTGCGCCAGTATTCAGCCGGCGATGGCGACAAGGCCGCGCTGCTTTTGAAGCAGGTGCAGGGGTTGGCGCAGAAGATCCATCTCTCCATGGCCGACGACAACAAGCGCCTGAAGAATGCGCAGATTCTGCTGCGGCACACAGCCTTCCGGCTGAATGAGATGCTGCACTCGAGCAGCCTGGAGGATCAGCCCCTGGTGGCCGAGACACTCGCCCAGGTGAATCAGGCGCAGAGCGAGGCCATGTTGCAGGTGTTCCGCAAGTAGACACCGCAGCAGCTCTGCGATCCCTGCTTTAGCTGTTCCCTGCTCTTTCCGCATGCCTGCGGTATGTGCTTCAATAAGAGCGCCGAGGGTACCTATGCGCTCCCCGCGTTTCAATGCACTGCTGCTCATTCTGGTCTGTCTTGTGATGGCGCGGCCGCTGGTAGCGCAGCGGGACAAGCCGGAGCCGCTGACCGAAGTGCAGATGGAGAAGATTCGCGAGGCGGGCATCGATCCCAATACGCGAGTCAAGCTGTACACCGAATTCCTGGGCGAACACACGGACACCATCAAGGGGCTGAGCAATCGCAGGGATTCGCCGGCGCGGACCAAGCGGCTGGACGAGGAGTTGAAGAGCCTTTCCGCACTGATGGACGAGCTGGGCTCAAACCTGGACACCTACTCCGATCGCCATGCCGATATTCGCAAGGCGCTCAAGCCGCTCGCCGAAGCCGGCGATCACTGGCTCACAACGCTGCGGGCGCTGGCGGGTGAACCGGGCTTCGACCTGGCGCGCAAAGATGCCATCGAAGGATGCGAAGACCTGGCCGACGAGGCCAAGCGCCTGCTGACGGAACAGACCGAGTACTTCAACCTGCACAAGGACGAGCAGGGACAGGACCGGGCGGAGCCGAAGTGAGGGATCAGGGATCAGAAGCCCCTGCTAATCTAAAGTCAGCCGTGCCCCCCGACCTGGTACCGATGTTTCAAGAGGAGTACCGAGCGCTGCGGTCTCGGGCGCCCATGCCGCCGATCGCGGTGCGCTTCCGGCGGTTTACCTCGCTCAATACCACCATCCGGCTGCGTGAAGGCCAGATCTTCGTGAGCCTGAGCGACCTGCTGGAAGGCGCGCCGGAATCGGTGCTGCGAGCCATCGCCCATATCCTGCTGGCCAAGCTCTACAAGAAGCCGATCGACCCCGCGCAGAACATGCGCTACAAGCGGTTTGCTTCATCGGCTGCGGTGACGCGGCAGACGGAGCTGATCCGCCACGCGCGCGGCACCAAGCGGTACATCGGCCCCGAAGGCCGGTTTTACAACCTGGAAGAAGTCTTCGACACACTGAACATGCGTTTCTTCGGCGGACTGCTCGGACGGCCGGACCTGACCTGGAGCGAGCACCACGCCAAGCGCTCGCTGGGCCACTACGACGCGGCGCACAACACCATCGTGGTAAGCAAGGTCTTCGACCGGCCGTCGAGCCCGCGGTATGCGATTGAATATCTGCTGTATCACGAGATGCTTCACCTGAAGCACCCGGTGCGCATGCGCGGGCTGCGGCGCTGCGTGCACTCGCGCGAGTTCAAGGCTGAGGAGGCGCTGTTTCCCGAGCTGCCGGCGGCGCTGGCGTTTATCAAGAGGCTGTAGAGGCTCAGGAAGCTCTACTGGCCGAGCACTTTTTGGGCGACGGCTTCTTCGTCAGCGTCGGTCTGGATGATCTTGTTGTGCAGGCAATAGAGGGCCAGCTCAAGGCGGTCGGAGACGCCGAGCTTGTCGTAGATCTTGCGCAGGTAGTTCTTGATCACCTGCTCGGTGGTGCCGAGCTGGAAGGCGATCTCCTTGTTGCGCTTGCCCTGGGTGATGCAGGTGATGATGGCCATCTCCTTGGGCGAGAGGCGGGGCTGGGTGCGCGGGCTGACCAGCGCGGCGGCCTGGGAACGATAGGCCTCGATGACCCAGTTGACGGACTGATTGTCGATCCAGGTTTCGCCTGCGGCGATGCGGCGCACGCAGCGCACCAGCAGGTCGGGTGAGATGGAGCGGGAGATGATGCCGCGGACGCCGCGCCGATAGAGCTCGACAGTGTGGTTCTCGTCTGCCTGGACGGCCTGAACGATCAGCTTGACATCGGGCGCGGTGCGGAGCAGGTCGGGAATGACGTTGGTCGTGCCGGCGAGCATGGAGCCCTCAAGCAGCACGATGTCGGTCGGGTACCGCTCGACGGCGAGGCGCAAATTATCGATCGAGTCGGCCTGCGCAACCACGCGCAGATCGTCCTCAAGCGCAAAGACCTTGCGAATCCCGACACGGTAGATAGCCTGGGAGTCCGCAATAATAATGCGAATGGTCCCCGGCTTGACCGGTGATTCTAGCTGATCGCCATCTGAAGAATCGTCCAAGAGTTCCATAGTGAAAGGAGCCAGATCAACAGTGGTGCTGTCACTGCTCGGCGAACTGATAGTCGTCGATGGTTGCAGCAGCCAGATACTGACTTTGACTCAAAGAGCAGCGTACCACACGTCCAAGGCAATGAACCAGCACATCGTGCAATGTACCCAACACGGTACCGGGCATGCGCAGGGAAAAGCGGATGTCCTGGCCGGGCGCCAGGGCCTGATCGAGTTCGAACAGAACTCCGCTGGCAGAGACATTGCGCGACAGCGCGGCAATATCGCCGTGGCAAGTTGAGAGCACCACCGGCAAGGTGAGCGGGAAGCGAACCGCGCAGCGAACCTCCTGCGGTGCAATTCCCTGGGCAGGTACGACAGATGGAACCGTGGATCCAGCGTTCAAAGCGTTCATGGGCGCATCCAGGGCCCACAGTGGGGGCCGTTGTCACTGTAAGCCCAGATGGCCTTCAGAACCTAGGAACCAAAGTTTGAGACAAAGTAACCTTCTGAATTTGTTGGGATTCTTCACCCTTTCTATCCGCAATGCGGACCATTTCGGGACGGTTTTGCTTGCGCTGAAAAGAAGCGGCGATGGGAGCTGCCTCTCAGTCCTGACGAGGATAAAACGCCGCTGAAGCGCCAACCCACTCCTGATTCCGGTTGTGATCCACGCCCATCATCTTTCCCCGGCCCAGACGCACCAGCGGAAGAACAGGGGTGAGTTCGCCACCGTCGGGCCAAAGGTAGAGGATGCGAATCTCTGCCTGGGTGAGACCGTGCGGAGTCTCGATGGTGTGTTCGAAACGCATCCGCTGCTGGAGCAGGTAGCCGCTGCGTTGGTCGGCGGGGATGGCCTCCAGGTCTGCGTGGGTGGGCTCGAATTGGATTCCCTTTCCGGCAAAGGAGAACAGCGGCTTGAGCAGCAGCTCGGTGTAGGTGGTCTGCGGGCCGGCGAAGGGCGGGAGCGGGACTGCGGCGGATTCAAGTTGGGCGCGACCGCCGGCGGAGAGGAAATCACTGAGGAAGACCGCTGGTGGCACCACCGGATTGGCGGCCGGCGCTTGGGAGAGCCAGGGGATGGAGAACTTGGAGATGAGGAAATACCAATTCGGATGGCCGGCCCACTCGACATCCCAGGGATGGGCCAGGTCGAAGGGCAGCGTGACATCGCGGGCCATCAGTTCATCGGCGATGGCGCGGTTGTAGATGCGGTGAATGGGCAACAGGCGGCCGGCCGCATTGCGGTAGTGGAACTTGTCGCCGACCGGCTCGAGGCTGCGAATGTCCACGACGGCGATGCCAAGACGGCGCGCGGTTACCAGGAAGTCGGGCAGCGTCTTCTGGTGCAGCGGATCAAGTTCGGCAAGCACGACGTTCTCCGGATCGTGCTCCCCCAGTACCGTGCGGGCAACTAAGTTCCAGTAGCTCTCTTCATCCAGATTGCCCAGAAAACTGCCCAGCGACTCAGGTAGCTCAAAGATATTCCGGTATGCGGAGCTGAGAATGTGCTGATAGCCATAGACCGATGGGAAAGCCTGGATCTCAACCAGGCGGGGCGCCAGGCTGCCTGCGGCAGTGCGGACAAGAGCGAAATCGGCGGTGAGGAAGTGGGGGTGCGCGGATTCGCCGGCCACGCGGTAGCCGGAGGGGATGGCGCGCCCGGCGGCAGCGAGGTAAGCCGGATCGTTCAGAAGGCTGCGGGTGAGTTGCGCGCCAGCGGACGCCATCTCATCGAGCAAGGTCCGGTGGAGGAAGATGGGTGTTTCGGCCACCCGGAAATCGACGGGAGCGCCGCAGCCCCGGTCGATCAGGCCCAGCATGCTCGCGTATCGATCGGGCGTGAACTCCCGGTTGAATTGCTGGCGCAGGTCAGGAATC
>Ga0302187_10004520_pt1 | contig 11112 bp, 7 predicted proteins | sample II_Bog_E1_3_FD_202120 | JGI IMG/M metagenome (GOLD analysis project Ga0302187, IMG submission 202120) | Peat permafrost microbial communities from Stordalen Mire near Abisko, Sweden - II_Bog_E1_3 | ecosystem: Environmental > Terrestrial > Soil > Wetlands > Peat | place: Sweden: Abisko, Stordalen...
GTCCGACGGCTTCCCCACCTACCACCTCGCCAACGTCGTCGACGACCACCTCATGGGCATCACCGACGTCATCCGCGCGGAGGAGTGGATCAGCTCCACGCCCAAGCACGTCCTGCTCTATCAAGCGTTTGGCTGGGAGATGCCGAAGTTCTGGCACATGCCCCTGCTCCGCAACGCCGATAAGAGCAAGATCTCCAAGCGCAAGAACCCCGTCTCGCTCAACTTCTATCGCGACTCCGGCTACCTCGCGCCCGCCGTGCTCAACTACCTCGGCCTCATGGGCGGCGGCATGCCCCAGCTCACCGAGCAGGAGATCGTCTCCCGCGGCATCAACACCAAAGAGACCGACATCTTCACCCTCCCGGAGATGCTGGAGAAGTACGACTTCTCCCGCATCTCCCTGGGCGGCCCGGTCTTTGACCTCGTCAAGCTGAAGTGGCTCAACGGCGAGTACCTCCGCAAGCTCTCTCCCGAAGCCTTCTTCTCCGCCATGCGCGAGACCATCTTCTCCGACGCCAACCTGCAGGCCATCATCCCGCTCGTCCAGGCCCGCCTCGAAACCCTCGGCCAGATCGGCGACCTCGCCGACTTCCTCTTCCGCGACAACGTCATGCCGCCCGAGAACGTCTGGCTCCCCAAGAAGCGCGAATCCGCCGAAACCCTCGCCTTCGTCGCCGAACAGCTGACGGCACTCGAAGCCGCGGCCTGGGACAAGGACTCCATCGAAGCCGAGCTGAAGAAGCTTGGCGAAGCCAAAGCCTGGAGCGTCAAGGAGAACTTCATGCTCCTCCGCGCCATCGTCTCAGGCTCCGCCACCTCGCCACCGCTGGTCGAATCCATGGTGGTCTTCGGCAAAGCCCGCACCCTCGACCGCATCCGCCGCTTCCTCGCCTTCCAGAAGCTCCCCAAACGCAACTGATCCGCCCTCTGGCATCTGGCCAACTGGAATCTGGCGTCTGATCACCCGCTCTGACGGGTGCCCCGGGTCCCTTAAGGGACCCGGGCTTTCCCTTTCGCACTCCGTCACGGGATAACACCAGAGCCTCTTCGGTCCGGAATCAACAGAAGCGGCCATGCCGTGAACGGCAACTCACGCCTTGGCCGCCGCACAACACCACTCACGCCATCGAGTTGCGCTCATCTCCCGGCAACTCGACGCGGCGCCATGTGTCTCTCCTAAGCGAAGGAGAGCTCCATGACCACGCCCAGCAACACCACGACACGACTCGCCACCGCCCTCCTCGGCTTCGGCCTCATCGCTGGCGCAGCCCTCGCCCAGCCGCAGTACTACCAGCAAGGCCCGCCGCCACCTCCGCCGCAGCAGGGTGGCTGGGAAGCTCCCCCGCCGCAGTTCGTCGCCGCCTGGCAGCGTGGCTACAAGGACGGCGTCTACGGCGCGCGCAAGGACTTCGAAAACCACCGCCCGCCCACGCCCATGAACCGCGACGAGTACCGCAACCCCCACTTCATCGCGCCGCCCGACCGCCGCGACTACCTCGAAGGCTTCCGTCACGGCTATCAGTCCGCCGTGCGCCACATCTACGGCCCGCGCTACCGCAACTACTAACCGTAACCGGGTGGCCCATCCTTTCGCGTTCTTTGCGAAAGGGTGGGGTATCGTTTGCGGCAGCAAACGACCGTCTGCCCTGCCGCCAGTCAGTTCCTGGATATCGTCGGTGAGATGAAAAAAGAGGTCCGGCTTGGACCGAGGCCACACCAGCACCCCAAGACGGGGAAGACTTAGCGACAGACCTCGCTACTTCGCCGTCAGCAGCACCTTAACCGGTAGCGTCCGCGGCGGAAAACACGCCGCGTTATCGCATGCCTGGTAATGCAGCGAGCCGGTCAGCTCCGTCGTGCCTGCGGACTTCGCATCCACCCGCACCGACACGCGGAACTCGCCCTGATACACATCCAGAGGATCGTTCGAGCTGGGCAGCTTGAACGGCTTGCCTGCGGGATAGTCCACTGCCAACACCTTCACTCCGCCAGCGGAATCCAGCTTCAGCGCCGTAGGAATCAGCAGCTCGTCCTTCGGTGTGTGCGAGTTGATGTGGAAGCCCTGCTCGACGCGAAAGCGCAGCTCAATCGTCTGCGAGCCAGCCTTCGTCTCCACCGCATCGGAGAGCAACAACACATGCTGCAACTTCGCCGCTGACCGGGCCGAGTCGCCACCGAGCGAGATGCCCTGCGCACCAACGCACATCGCGGGCGCAAGCAACATCACACCGCCAAGCACAGCCCTTGTGATCGACCTCACGACTGGCTCCGAGCGATGACCTTCTTGATCGTCGCTTCCATCTGATCCTTGGTCGGCTCGCCAGGACTCTGCTCCACTACCTGGCCCTTCGCATCCACGTAGTAGGTCACGGGAAGATAGTCGCCCAGGCCAAAGGCCTTTGCCGTCTTGTCATCCGCCATCAGGATCGGATAGGTCACGCCGGTCTTCTTCACGGCCTTCGCCACATCGTCCTTCGTCACGCCATCTTCGTAGTTCAGGCCCAGCACCACCACCTGGTCGCTGGCGTACTTCTTGCGGAACTCCTCAAACCACGGCATCTCGACGCGGCATGGACCGCAATAGGTCGCCCAGAAGTTCACGATGACGATCTTGCCCTTCAGGTCCGAGAGCTGAACATGCTGCCCATCGAGACTGGTCAGCGTAAAGTCCGGAGCCGCCTTGCCCCGGAGATCCCTGCCCAGCTCCGGCGGAATGGCGTCCGCAGCATCGCCCGAAGCCACCGGTGTCAGGTCCACATGCTGGGCCGCCGCCTGCTGCATCGCAGCCCGGCGATCCCGCAGATTGTGCACTCCCGCAGTCGCCAGCACAGCCAGTACCAACGCAATTCCTCCAGCCACCAACACTCGACGCAGCAAACCAGCCTCCTGGCGATGGCCATGCGGCGGCAGATCACGCCTCGCACGCCACAGTCCTCGCATATCAGTCTATCGGACGCCGGAACCGCGTTGAGGTTACAGGCGTTCGACACATCCGGCTTCCGGCCCCTCTGCTAGCATCAGCAGTTGACATGGCCGACACGGATCCCATTGCCCCATCGCCGAAGGGCCCCGCGCCCACCGCAGCAGAGCTCGTCCGGATTGAGGCCGCCGGGCTGGAGAAGCTCGCCGCCCGCCTCGAAGGCCCCATGCGCGAGCCCTTCGCCCGCGTCGTCGAGCGCCTCGTCGAGGCCGTCCGCACCCGCCGCCGCACCATCCTCACCGGCGTAGGCAAGAGCGGCCTGATCGCCCGCAAGATCGCCGCGACGCTGGTCTCCACCGGCACGCCCGCCCAGTTTCTGCACCCCTCCGACGCCCTCCACGGCGATCTCGGCGTCGTCACCGCAGGCGATGTCGTGATCGCTCTCTCCTACTCCGGCGAGACCGAAGAGCTGCTGCGCCTGATCCCCGTGCTCCCGCGCCTCGGTGCCACGCTCATCTCCATCACCGGCTGCACGACCTCAACCCTGGCCTCCGCCAGCGCCCACGTGCTGGATGTCGCCATCGACCGCGAGGCCTGCTCCCACCAGCTCGCTCCCACTGCCTCCACCACCGCCATGCTGGCCCTGGGCGATGCCCTGGCGATGGAGGTCAGCGCCCGCCTCGACTTCAAGCCCCGCGACTTCGCCGACCTGCACCCCGGCGGCCAGCTGGGCAAACGCCTCGTCACCGTCCGCAAGCTGATGCACACGGGCGCGGAGATGCCCTCCGTGCCACCCACCGCCACCATGCCGCAGATCATCCACGAGATGAGCGCCAAACGCCTCGGGATCACGCTGGTCCATACGCACGACCGCCTGCTCGGCATCCTCTCCGACGGCGACCTGCGCCGCCTCCTCGAGCGAAACGGCCCGCATGCCTTCCACAAGACCGCGGGCGAGATCGTGAACCCCAACCCACGCACCATCCCTCCGGAGACGCTCGCCATCGACGCGCTCATCCTGATGGAGCAGCGCAAGATCACCTCGCTCGTCGTCACGGAAGATGGTCCCCATGGACCGACGGCAGTCGGCGTCGTCCACCTGCATGACCTGTGGGAGGTCGCACCGGAGCCTCCGGAAGTTGAATCCACTGTGATCACCGAGATCACCGAGATCACCACGTTCGCGGAAGTCCAGGAAGGCGGCAATCCCGCCACCACCAGCGATGACGGCGAGCAGGAGCCCGAGTTCCCCGGCATCCCCGACGACGAACCCGGACACATCGACGAGCCCGGCGACGACGGAAGGCTGTAGCGAAGCGCTTCGCGTTAGCGGCTTCGCCGTTAGCCGCTAACGCGGACAGCGCTGCGCGTTGGCGAGTATGGTTCCGCGCTAACGACGCAGTCGCTAACCTGCGCAGCAGGCTAACGCGAAGCGCTAACGACGAAGTCGCTACCCCGCGCAGCAGGCTAACGCGAAGCGCTACCGACGAAGTCGCTACCCCGCGCAGCGGGCTGACGCGCAGCGCTGCCTGCTTCGCTACAATCAAAGAGCATGCAACGTTGGTCAAAGCTCTTCATTCCGACACTTCGCGAGGCTCCGGCCGACGCTGAAGTCGCCAGCCATAAGCTCCTTCTCCGCTCGGGTTACATTCGCCAGCTCGGAGCTGGCATCTACAGCTACCTTCCCCTCGGGCAGCGGTCGATCAACAAGATCGTCGCCATCGTGCGCGAGGAGATGGACAAGATCGGGCAGGAGTTCCTGCTGCCCACGCTCAACCCTCGCGAGCTGTGGGAAGAGTCCGGCCGCTACGCCGTCATGGGCGAGAACATGTTCCACCTCAAGGACCGCAAAGGCGCCGACCTGGTCCTCGCGATGACCCACGAAGAGGTGATGACCTCCATCGCGCGTAACGAGCTGCGCAGCTACAAGCAGCTGCCGCAGACCTGGTACCAGATCCAGACCAAGTTCCGCGACGAGCCGCGCCCCAAGGCCGGCCTGATGCGCGTGCGCCAGTTCCTGATGAAGGACTCCTACTCCTTCGACATCGACACCGCCGGTCTCGACAAGAGCTACGACCAGCATGACGCGGCCTACCGCGCCATCTTCACGCGCTGCGGCCTGGAGTTCGTCGCCGTCGAAGCCGACTCGGGCGCGATGGGCGGTTCCGGCTCGCAGGAGTTCATGGTCTACACCGACGCCGGCGAAGACCTCATCGCCAGCTCGGCTTCCGGCTACGCCGCCAACCTCGAGAAGGCGACCTCGCAGCTTGCTGCGGTAGTCGATCTCGAGCCGACGGGCGATGGGCTGCCTGAGCTGGTCTTCACGCCCGGCAAGGGAGCCATCGCGGACATCTGCGAGTTCCTCAGCATTCTTCCGTCGCAGGACATCAAGTGCGTCGCCTTCATGGGAGCCCCGACTCCATCTTCGGGTGGCCCATCCTTTGCGGCTTCATCGCAAAGGGTGGGGTCAGGTGCGCCGCAGCAGCCCGAACCGCTGCGTCCCGTCGTCGCCTTCCTCCGCGGCGATCACCAGGTCAACGAGACCAAGCTCAACGCCATCGCGGGCACAGCCGAGCTGCGCCCGATGTTGCCGGAGGAGCTTGCGCTCTATATCGGTGGACCGGCCGGCTACCTCGGCCCCGTGGGCATCGCTCAGGTGATGACGCAGGGTTCGCTCAACGGCCTCAAGAGCGGCAAGGCGATCGAGAAGCTCAAGGGCGTCTCGCGCGACGTCGCGAGCGAAGGCCTGCGCAGCATCGTTGTCATGGACCTCGGCCTCGAGGGCCGCAAGAACCTCGTCGCGGGAGCCAACCAGCTCGATCACCACCTCCGCAACGTCACGCCCGGCCGCGACTTCACGCCCACCGTCATCGCCGACATCCGCAACGTGAACGAGGGCGAGCTTGATCCCATCGGCGGCCAGCCGCTGCGCCTCGGCAAGGCGGTCGAGATCGGCCACATCTTCAAGCTCGGCACCAAGTACACCGAGAGCATGGGGTCCCGCGTGCTCGACGCCAACGGCAAGGAAGTCACGCCCATCATGGGCTGCTACGGTATCGGCATCGAACGCATCCTGACCTCGGCCATCGAGTCCAGCGCGGCAAAGTTCGCAGCCGCCCAGTCTACGCCTTCTGGGCCCTCGGCCCTGGGCCCTGAACCCTCGTACGCCCTGTCGCCGACGATAGCTCCCTTCGCCGTCGTGGTTACCGTCACCAATATGAAGGAAGCCGACCTCGCCGCCGCAGGCGAAACCATCGCCGCCGAGCTCGATGCCGCAGGCATCGACGTGCTGCTGGACGAGCGCGACGAGCGCGCCGGCGTCAAGTTCAAGGACGCTGAACTGATCGGCGTGCCCTACCGTATCAACATTGGCAAGAAGCTCGCCGAAGGCCAGGTGGAACTCGTCGACCGCCTCAAGCAAACCACGACCGATGTGGCAGTCGAAGAAGTGACACAAACCCTCCAGCGCCTGCTGACTGCATCCAACTAACGTAGGGATTGCCGGTCGCAGTTGTTCGCTGGCCTGCTAACCGCTGTTCCGCTATTCGCTATTCCGCTGTCCTCCTGGCCCTCTCCCATGCCTGTCAAAGTCAAGCTCGGTCGCAACGCCCCCACCAATCACTCGATGGGTGGACGTCTGCTGCAGTTCCTCCTCGTGGCCGTTGCGGCCGTCGCGGTCATGTGCCTGCTCGTCTTCGGCTTCTTCTGGCTGAAGTACCGTGGCCTGGTCGACGACCGGCTCAAGCAGGGTCCGCTCTTCGCTTCCCTCGCGCAGGTCTATGCCGCGCCGCAGGAAGTACGTCCTGGCCAGCAGCGCACCGCCGAAAGCATCGCGGCTTCGCTGCGCCGCTCCGGATACAACGGCGATGCCGCGCACGGCAATCCGATGGGCAGCTTCGAACTGCGCACCAACTCGCTGCTCATCAAGCCGGGACCGCAGAGCTTCCTCGCCACCGACGGAGCGACGATCAACATCGCCGGCGGCATCGTGCAGTCCATCTCCGCGGAGAACGGAGCTCCGCTGGCCGGCTACAAGCTGGAGCCACAGCTCATCACCGCACTCTCCGAAGACAAGAACCGCACCAAGCGCCGCCTGGTCTCCTACGACCAGATCCCACCGCGCCTCGTGCAGGCTGTGACCGCCATCGAAGACCGCAGCTTCTTCGATCACAGTGGCGTCAACTTCTCCCGCACCATCAAGTGCGTGGTGCATGACCTCATCGTGGGCCGCAAGGATTGCGGTGGCTCCACGCTGACGCAACAGCTGGCCAAGAACTTCTTCCTCACCCCCGACAAGAAGGTCACGCGCAAGATCGCCGAGCTGATGATCACCCTGCAGCTCGAGCATCGCTTCAACAAACAACAGATCTTCGAGATGTATGCCAACGAGATCAACCTCGGGCAGCGTGGCAGCTTCGCCATCAACGGCTTTGGTGAAGCAGCGCAGTCGTTCTTCGGCAAGGACATTCGCCAGCTCGATCTCGCCGAGTGCGCCATGCTCGCAGGCATCGTGAACCGGCCCAACCGGCTGAATCCCTTCCGCCATCTCGAAGCAGCGACCGAGCGCCGCAACCTCGTGCTCGACTCCATGGTCGAGACTGACGCCATCACCCCTGCAGAAGCCGAGAAGGCCAAGGCCGAGCCGGTTCGCCTCGCTCCGCCCAACGTGGACGCCAGCGAAGCTCCGTACTTCGTCGATCTGGTTCACGATCAGATCCTGCAGCGAATGGGCGACACCGACGTCTCGCGCTCTCCGCTCCGTATCTACACCTCGCTCGATCCTGAGCTGCAGCGCGCTGCCGCCGAAGCCGTGCAGGCCAGCATGGCCAACATCGACGAGCTGGTGCGCAAACTGCACAAGCATTCCACCGGCCCCATCACCTATCCGCAGGTTGCGCTCGTAGCGCTGAACCCGCACACCGGCCAGGTCCTCGCGCTGGTGGGTGGACGCGACTACGGCGCCTCGCAGCTGGACCACGCGGTAGCCGAGCGCCCCACGGGCTCCATCTTCAAGCCCTTTGTCTACGCTGCTGCCTACAACAGTTCGCTCGACGGCACATCGCTCGACAGCTCAGGCGTCTTCACCGCGGAGACCCGGCTCAACGACGATCCGCAGGACTTCGGCACCAACGGCCAGTCGTACATCCCGGGCAACTTCGAGCACGGAGAGTATCCCGGCATGGTGCCCGCAGCAGACGCCCTCGCGCACTCGCTGAACATCGCCACCATTGCGCTCGCGCAGAAGGTTGGCTACGGCAACGTCGCGGCGCTGGCGCACCAGGCCGGCATCGTGAACGCACGCGCCACCCCCTCGATGGCAATCGGCACCTACAGCGCGACGCCCATCGACATGGCCGGTGCCTACACGACCTTCGCCAACTCCGGCGTGCACATCAAGCCGTGGTTCCTCTCCAGCGTCCGCAACCAGACCGGCGACATCGTTGCGGACTTCACACCCCAGGCCCAGCAGGTGCTGGACCCGCGCGTGGCGTACCTCACGCAGACCCTGATGGAAGGCGTACTCAACCGAGGCACCGGCATCAAGGTCCGTTCCCTCGGCTTCACGGCGCCCGCCGCAGGCAAGACCGGCACCTCGCACGATGCATGGTTCGCGGGATACACGAGCAGCCTGCTGGCTGTTGTGTGGGTTGGCAACGACGACTACACGGATGTAAAGATCCAGGGCGCCGATGCCGCTGCGCCCATCTGGGCAGCGTTCATGAAGCGGGCCATCACCCTGCCGCAGTACTCCGACAACAAGGCCTTCGTCGCGCCGGATGGCGTGGAGACACTGCGCGTCGATCGCGCCAGCGGCCTCGTCGCAGACTCCAGCTGCCCCAGCGACAGCTTCACGGCGGCCTTCCTCATCGGCACAGCGCCGCAGGGTACCTGCTCGCACATGGGCGTAGATGCACAGACGCTGGGCAACCAGATCTTCAACCCCGACGGAAGCCCCGCCGATGATCCCAGCAAGCCCCACCGCAACTTCTTCCAGAAGCTCTTCGGCCTCAACGGCGAGAAGCAGCCAAACCCTCCGCCGGATCAGCAGCCTCCGCAGCCGCGCGAGCAGCCGTAAGCACGTCAGCAGCTGATCTTGCGTCGCCCCGGACCGATGCGCTTCAGAGCGCGTCCCTCCGGGGCTTCGTGGTTTTGGCCCTCAGCTGCAAGCCACGGCTGACACTGCGGGCACCAGTAAGTCGAGCGCACCTGCGTGCCTTGCATGCGCCTCAGGATCGTCGCGCCACAGCGCCGACACTCTTCGCCCTCGCGCCCATACACCCACAGCCGGTCACTAGAGTTCATGGCATGTGTCGTCCGTCGCTTGCCGGAGTACGTCACGATCGCGCCAGTCGCACCCGCGCTCGAACCTTCGCTCACATTCGCCCGCATGTACCTCGCCGAGGCCTCGACCATGCGCTCGATCTCGCGAGCCGTGAAAGTACTCATGCGGCGAAACGGATGCACGCCCGCCGCAAACGCGACCTCGCTCTTGTACACATTGCCAAGGCCAGCCATCACGCGTTGATTCAGCAGCGTCACTCCCACCTCAGCCTCCGGATGCTGCTGTGCATGCTGCGTCATTGCAGCGATCCCGGCATCCACAGTGAAGCCCTCGCTCAAGATGTCCGGCCCAAGCTTCGGCACCTGCGAGCTTCGCGCCAGCGAGCGCTCCGTGTGAAACTCCGCAATGGGTACGTTGAACGCCACCGCCTGCATCTCGCCGCAAGTAATCGCAACGCGCATCTTCGAGCGAGGCATCCACCACTTCTCCCCGGTCCGATAGATATGCCACGAGCCCGACATCAGCATGTGCGTCACGAGAATGATCGACCCGCCATCGCCCGGCCCTGCCCCAACAACCGGGTGCCCCACATTTCGATTCTGAGACGTGGGAGTAGCGGAACCAAACCCCACCCGCGCCGAGAAGTAGATCAAACACCACTTCCCCCGCGCCTCCACCTTCACCACCGTGCGGCCGACGATGGGTGCGTCATCATCGACACGTGCGAGCGGTGCAAGCCCAGTCTCGAAGGCAGTGACAACACGTCCGCCCAGCGCCTTCTCCAAAGCACGCGACGCTCGATAGATGGTGTCGCCTTCAGGCATTCGCATTGCCTCCAGGCAACGTGCCGCCTGTCGCTGTCGCCAGCCCCCGCCGCACATTGAATCCCATCGGCGCAGCATGAAATCCCGCATCGAGCAGCACGCGCGCCATCGGGTGCTCTGCAACAGGCACGCCATTGATGCTCGCGATGAGCATGCTCGTGCGCCCACGGCCTTCGGGGTTATCGTCACGCTGCACCTGCGCAACGAGGAACTCCGCCAGTGCGCGAGCATACTGCGAGCGCTGCGGCTCTTCCTCCGGAAGCAACACCTGCAGGTTAGGATTCCCCCGACGCATGTATGCCGTCAACGCTCCATCCACGAGCACTACGCGAGCACCAACGGAGCGTGTGAGCGACGATCCCTCTTCTGGAGGCGCAGGCCAACGCAGCAACGTGCCATACGGGTTGGCAGGATCACTCGCGGCAAGCATGACGACCTCATGCTTGTCACCATCGACGTTCGATGTACCTGGCCGCAATGAACGCAAGAGGTCCACAGCACCTGGCATCGCGAACTGCGTTGCGCTGAGGTCCGCAGCAAAGTATCCACGACGCACGCGACCTGATTCCTCCAGCGTCTTGAGAGCATCGTAGATCGCCGAAAATCCGCCGGGCAGATTCTCCGCGTGCGCCGTCTCGCGGAAGACGACCCCATAGCGCGCAAGCAGCTGCAGCGCCATCGCAGCCGACCATTCGGTAACTCGCTGCGGTGTCACCGCGGCTTCATCGAAGGCCGCAGCGTTGAAGCTCCAGCGTCCCTGCGCCGTCGGAGGCGTCGTGCGCCGCGAACGAAACGCCTGCTGATTGTGCACGCGGCGCGCAGGTGCCTTGCGCGCCGCCGCAGCCGAGGAGCGCTCGCAATACGCACGCAGCGCATGCACCGCATCGTTGATCACAAAGCCGCGCCACACCAGCGACCACAGCGCATCCAGCGTCTCGCCCGGATAGCCACCCCCCACGCCATCATGCAGTGGCTGAAAGAACGAAGCCCCATGCCCGCGCAAATACTCAAGCAGCTGCCCTTCGCGCTCACTCAGCTCGCTCTCTGTCCCCTGAGCCCTGGCCCCTGAGCCCTGAACCCTGTTC
>Ga0302187_10004524_pt1 | contig 11109 bp, 7 predicted proteins | sample II_Bog_E1_3_FD_202120 | JGI IMG/M metagenome (GOLD analysis project Ga0302187, IMG submission 202120) | Peat permafrost microbial communities from Stordalen Mire near Abisko, Sweden - II_Bog_E1_3 | ecosystem: Environmental > Terrestrial > Soil > Wetlands > Peat | place: Sweden: Abisko, Stordalen...
TGAAGAGGTCGAGCTGCTTGCCGAGGAGGCGATGGTCGCGGCGGGCGGCTTCTTCGAGGCGAGCGAAGTGGGCGTCCATCTCCTTTTGGGAGAAGAAGGCGGTGCCGTAGATGCGCTGGAGCTGTGGGTTCTTCTCGTCGCCGAGCCAGTAGGCGCCGGCGATGCTGAGCACCTTGACGGCGCGGACGCGGCCGGTGGAGGGGACGTGGGGTCCGCGGCAGAAATCGAGAAAATTTCCATTGCGGTAGAAGCTGACCTGATCGCCGGGGTGGGTGAATTTGGTGACGAAGTGGGTCTTCATGAAGTCGCCGTCGCGCTCGAATTCAGCCAGGGCGTCTTCGCGGAGGGTGTATTCGCGGCTGAACTTCTCGTCGCGGGCGATGACCTCGGCCATTTTGGCCTGAATGGCGGCGAGATCGTCGGGGGTGAAGGGCTTTTCACGGAAGAAGTCGTAGAAAAAGCCAGCGTCGGTGGCGGGGCCGTGGCCGAGCTTGGTCTCCGGGAAGAGCTCGAGGACCGCGGTGGCCATGACGTGCGCGGCGGAGTGGCGGACGACCTTGAGCGCTTCCGGGTCGGATTCCTTCAGCAGGGCGAGCTGGGTGTCTTCAGTGAGCGGGGTGGAGAGATCGACCAGGCGCGGGGCGGCGGCATCCGATTCGGTGTACATCTGGGCGTCGCTGGACGACTCGTCTTTGTCCGCTTCCGGGGCGGTGGAGTTCATCGGGGTGAGGCGGGCGACGACGACGGCGGCGGCGAGGCGCGGGGAGATGGCGTAGGCGATGTCGTAGGGCGTGGAGCCTGGCGGCACTTCACGGACAGCGCCGTCGGGGAGATGGATGGAGATGGTGTCTTTGCTCATGATGGAACGATGATCCTCAGCGATCCCCGACCGAGTGATGGAGAGCGGGGAAGCGACACTCCAGAATATACCTACCGAATCCGGAACAAACGCCTGGGGGCTGCCGTAGTAACCACAGTTCCCACTCCAATTGGGTTCTCTGGAGACGTAACGATGATTGTGATCAAGACACGAATCTCGCTGAAGATTCGCCTTTCTCTTCTTGCCGCGCTTGCCTTGGCCGTATCGCTGGGCGTTTCTTGCGCCCAACCCCCGCAGGAGCCTACGGAGGCGGTGACGATCGTTCCGGCGGCGGCGCAGCCGTCGGACCACTTTAACGCGGACGCGGCGACGGAGGCCTATCTGGCGAAGATTCCCGCCGCGGCCAAGGCGCGTTCGGACGCTTACTTTGAAGGCGGATACTGGCTGGTGCTTTGGGACTTTCTATATGCCTCGGCGGTGGCGTTCCTGCTGCTGAACCTGCGCTGGTCGGCGTGGATGCGCGATTTGGCGGCGCGCGTCTGCCGGTGGGTGTGGCTGCAGCCGGCGGTCTATTGGCTGCAATATGCGGTGGTGACGGCGGTGCTGGGGTTTCCGCTGGAGTTTTACGAGAACTATATTCGGGAGCACAAATACGGCATGGCGACACAGACGTTTGGGCCATGGATGGGGGATGAAGGCAAGGGGCTGCTGGTGTCGATGGTGCTGGGCTTCGTGGCGACTCCGGTGCTGTTTCTGATTGTGCGCAAGCTGCCGCGGACCTGGTGGATTTGGGGCGCCTTTACAACCGTTGCATTCATGGTGGTGCTGGTGATGATTGGCCCGGTTTACTTGCAGCCGATCTTCAACAAGGTGACCCGTCTGGACGATCCAAAGGTGACGGTGCCGATTTTGAGCATGGCTCATGCGAACGGCATACCGACGAACGATGTGTATGAGATTGACGCGAGCCGTCAGACGACGCGGATGAGCGCGAATGTGAGTGGGTTTGCGGGGACAATGCGGATTACGCTGAACGACAATTTGCTGCGGCGTGGGTCGCGGGAAGAGATTCAGGCGGTGATGGGTCACGAGATGGGGCACTATGTGCTGCACCACATTGCCAAAGACACGCTGTTTTTCTTCCTGGTGATTGTGGGGAGCTTTGCCTACCTGCGCTGGGCGCTGGGGTGGACGCTGGCCAAGTGGGGCGAGCGGTGGGGTATTCGCGGGGTGGCCGATCCGGCGGTGCTGCCGCTGGTTTTTCTGCTGACGGGGATTTTGTTCTTCGTTCTGACGCCGATTCTGAATACGCACACGCGGACGGCGGAGGGGGAGGCGGACATGTTTGGGCTGAATGCGAGCCGCCAGCCGGATGGGTTCGCGCAGGCGGCGATTCATCTGGGCGAGTATCGGAAGATGCGGCCGGGGCCGGTGGAAGAGTGGATTTTTTTCGATCATCCGAGCGGCTACCACCGGATTCATGCGGCGATGGTGTGGAAGGGCGAGAATCTGGAGCTATTCAGGGATGCGGCGCCGACGGCCGCCTCGCACTGAGCGCCTCGCAGAATTGAACTTTCAATGAACCATCTTGACGGGCCCGGAACGGATTTTCCTCCGTCCGGGCCCTGCCGCTTGCTGGACGGACGGATAGGCACAGAGCGCAAAGAGATTGATAGCGGCAAACTCTCAGCGGTGCGCCTGAGTCGCCACTCGGCGCGAAGGCGGTTGATACGAACGTGGGAGGTGGTTGATTCCAGCGGTGCGGCGACTGTGGCGCGAAAGAGCGGCGAATGACCCTGCGCGGGGATGTCACTTTCTCCTATGGCGGACTACATTCAAGTTGTGGCCAGGGGAAACCTGGCGAAGATACCAAAAAGAGGCCGAGGGAGAAAGAGACATGCAAGTATTGTGCAAGAGCCATGAGATGGGCGCCGAGACGCGCTGCGCTGTTTGTGGACAGGGTTTTGTCCTGTACTGGGAGCGCCAAACCAAGATGGAACGTGCCGAGGCCCTGCGGGAGATTGACCGCACCCTGCGGGAGCATCATACGGAGGGGTTGGGCAAGGACGTTCACCCGGCGAAGGGATTCCTGGTCCCGGCGTGGGATGGCCCGATCGCTTTTTCCGGCGCGGCCTTGCTGGGCAACGCACCCGCGTGGGCGTTGTAGCTCAGGCTTCCGACGCCGATTTCCGCAGGTTTCCGGCTTCCAAATTGGATTAATAAAGAGAGGGACGAGGCCTTGTAACCGGGAGGACGCAGGATGCGTCCAACGGCTGACTCCCGGTGGGGTCACCTTCCGATTGCGCTAAAACGCATCGATTCAGGTGACTTCCGAGTGGGACAGGGGGCGCGCCGAATTGGGGCGGCGCATTGTTCACATGGTATATTTTAGATGGCGGGGCATGTTTAGAATGCCCATTCAGGCCTCAGCGACCATTCGCTGGAGTTGAAAATCAACCCCAAAGCTCGGCAAGAACCCTCAGATGAAACAGGTGACGAACCTCACGTGAAGCTGACAAATGTTCTACTCGCTGGTTTATTCATGGTTCCGAGGCTGGTCTGCGCTCAGGACGCGCAGGTGCCCGCGATGCAAGACTACACGGCGGGACTGGCGCCGGGGGACCAAATTCAGGTGCATTTTTACGATTTTCCGGAGCTCCTTGCGGGTGCGCCGCAGCCGATTGTGGTGCGGGGCGACGGCATGGTTCATCTTCCCTATGCCGGAAGTGTGAAGGTCGGCGGACTGAGCCCGGATGGAGCCGAAGAGGCGATCGAAGAAGCTTTGCGCAACAAGGGGATCGTCAAGGATCCCAGCGTGGCGGTTGTGATCGTCTCATCGAACAATCTATCTGTATCGGTGACAGGCGAAGTTAAGCTTCCGCACGCGGTCCCGCTCTATGCGCCCACGCCGCTGTCTTATGTGATCCAGCAGGCGGGTGGAATCACGAGTCTTGCTTCGTCGCATCTGACGATCATTCATCGCAAGGACCAGCTACCCACGTCGGTGGACTTTGACATTGACCACCCTTCTGCGGAGGCATTGAACACGCTCGTCAATCCGGGGGACGCGATCGAAGTGAGCCGCCAGGGTGTGTTTTTCGTGGTGGGTGAGGTTCAACGTCCTGGAGTTTACCCAATGGGGGGCGGATACAGTTTGGGTCAGGTGTCTTCGATCGGAGGCATGGGCGTGGTGAAGAACATGACCATGCTCGAGGCTCTGACACAAGCGGGTGGAATCACGCAGATTGCAGCCCGTTCGAGGACGATTCTGCTGCGCACGGTCGGCGGAAAACGGGAGGCGGTGACGGTCGATCTGGTGAAACTGGAGAAGGGGGAGATTGCCGATCCGCTCTTGCACCAGGACGATGTCATCTATGTTCCATCCAGCTTTATACGCAACCAGACCAATAACCTGTTTCAGACGGTCGTAACGGCCCTGGCTGCATACACCTACCTGAAGTAACCCGGTTCGCGCAATCCAGGAGACTTCGAAGCATTGGCTACGGCGCTTCAATTTATCCAAGACGAGATGATGTCCGAAGCTGAAGAGCAGCCGCGGATACGCACACTTGCGCGCTATTTTTTTGCGACCTTCTGGCTGATTGTCTTTACAGGCGCGCTGCGGAAGTGGATCGCGCCGGGTTTCAAGCTGCTCTATCTGGCCCAGGATGTGCCAATATTCGGGGCTTATTTCTACGCTCTACGGGCGGGGCTGGTTCAGCGCACGGTCCTTGGGGCGGGGATCCTGTTTTTTTCCTTCATACTGGTGCTGCAGGGACTTCTTCAGATCATGATGCAGGTCGTCACCCCGTTTGTCGCGTTGGTGGGGTTTCACCATTACCTGATGTATCTGCCCATGATGCTGGTCTTCCCGGTCTGCCTGACCGATGAGTACCGGCGCAAATTCATCCGGTGGGATTTGCTTCTGAGTCTTCCGATGTGTGCACTTGCGGTAGCACAGAGCCTTTTTCCCGCGAGCGCCTTCATTAATCAGACGACCGAGGGGGAAGCGATGGGTCTGTCCGGTTCCGACGCGGTCCGTGTTTCAGGCACCTTCAACTTCACCGGGTTCTACGGTCTCTGGGTGGCATTGGCGCTCTCGTTATGCATTGGGGAGTGGCTGCAGCCGAAGCACAAACGGGTTTTCAAGAGCACGAAGCTTTTGGTGGCTTGCACCGTGGCGGTCAATCTGTGCAACCTGATCAGCGGTTCCCGTTCGGCGATTCTTCTCAGTTTGGGGGCGATAGCCGGCGGCGCCCTGGTGGCGGTTCTTAAAGGGTCGGCGCGCACGATTGCGGCTTTTCTTGCCTTCATCCTGCTGCTTCCGGCATTTGTCGCCATCACGGCTTGGATTGCGCCCCATGAGTATGACATCGTGACCGAGCGTTTTACGGGAGACAGATACACGCAGGAAGCCAAGCACCGCGTGTCGGAGATTGCGATCGGCTTTATCATCGCGCCGCCCTTGACCCTGGTGGGCAAGGGCATTGGCATGGGGATCGACGCGGCGCACATTGGCACGACCGGCGGTTACCAGTTGACCTACTCACTTTCCGAATGGGATACGGAGCGAACGGTGTTTGAACTGGGAACACTGGTCGGTCTTTTCTATGTTTTTACGCGGCTCCTTTTCGCGCTGGGAATGATAGGTCTCGGAATCTGGCTTGTTCAGCGGGGCGGGCCGCCGCATGTCATCCCCATAGCGACTTATAGTTTCCTGCAATGCTTTCTGGGCGATTTAACCAGGTTTGGAACGATGACCATGACGCAGATTCTGCTGGGCTACGCATTTATTCTCGGAGCCTATTTTCATTTCAACAATGAAGCTGGCCAAGAACTTATGGCGGCTCCCAACCTGATGAGGTCCGTGTGACGACAAATCAACCGCCAAACCCGGGTAGCCGGATCGATAACGCAATCCAGATATCAGACCTTACGCGCGTCCTGAAGAAGTACGGACTGTACCTTTTGGGCGGAATGGTTCTGACAGCTACCCTTGCGATTATCTGGGGCAAGTTTCAGCCGAATCTGTACGACAGCGTCGCGCTGGTGCATTTGACGCAGCATAATTCACTGAGCCTGGGTGGGATGTCGGAGGCGTCGGACGACTACAGCATCAAGATTATGACGCAGGTGATTGGGATGCAAAGTCCCAGCGTGGCCGAGGAGACGATGCGGCGTCTGAAGCTTCCTGCGAATCCGAACTTCAATGACAGTCCGACGATGCAGAACCTGGACGATCCGGTTCAGCGGGACAAGCTCGTGAAGAAGTTCCTGAGTGCGTTGAGTGTGGAGCAAAAGCCCAAGACGGAGTTGCTTGAGGTGCGCTTCCGGAGCAAGAGCCCGGTGCTGGCGATGCTGGTGGTGAATACGCTGGTCGATGTGTATTTCGAGCAGAGTTTTCAACAGCGCTACAAGAGTACGGAACTTGTGAGCAATTTTCTCAGGAAAAACCTGGAGGATCTCAGGTCGAAGATTCAGTCGGAACAATCGGATCTTTTGAACGACGAGTCGAAGTTGGGCATTCACACGACCGGCCCGAACTCCGAGGAGAACCTGCTCGAGTCGGAGCTGATGGGGGTATTGCAGGAAGGGGTTCGCGCTCAGACGACGCTTTACCTTGCCGAAGCGAACTACGACAACATGGTGAAGCATCCGGAAGCGGCGTACCCGAATGAAACGCCGGGCGCCCCGGCACTGAACCAGCTGACTGGGCTTCTGATTCAATCGAAGGCTCAGGAGGCGGCGCTTGAGAGCAAGTATGGTCCCAATTACCCGCTCTTGCAGCAGCAAAAGGCGCAAACGGCCACGTTGCAAAAGAGCGTGGACGAAGCACGCCAGGAGGCTTTGAACGCGGCCGCGCAAGCGGTGCAGGCGGCGCGCAAGGAATCTGAGAGTATCAGCGATCACCTGACTTCTCTGCAGGCGACGGCCAAGGGGCGGACGCCGGAGACGGTGCAGTTCGAGATCTTGAAAGCCCAGTACACGGGCGACCAGACGCTCTACAATGTGCTGCTTGCGGCGGTGGGAACGGGCGCGATCCAGGCCGGACTGCAAGGGCAGGATCTGAACCGGTTTACCGAGGGTGAGATTCCCGGGATGAAGTCCTATCCGGTGATGGCGGTGATTGCGTTGGCGGGGGCTGGCATCGGACTGGTGCTGGGATTGATGGTGATCAGCGTCATCATGCTCAACAGCGATACGGTGGAGACGATTGAGCAGATCGAACAGGCGCTGCCGATTCCGATTCTCGCGTCGGTTCCGGAGTATAAGGACGAGATGGCTGCGATGCGGATTTCGGAGGACTCTCTGCCGCTGGTGACGCTGCTTGCGCCGCGGTCGGCGGGCACGGAGGCCTATCGATTGCTGCGAACGGCGATTAGTCTGATGCCGATCAGCCAGAAGCACCGGGTGATCTCGCTGACCAGCGGGGGACCGGGCGAAGGCAAATCGACGACGACGATGAATCTTGCCGTGGTTCTGGCGACACAGTCCAAGCGGGTTCTGCTGATCGACGCCGATTTGCGCAAGCCGACGATCGCTCAGCGGCTCAAGCTGCCGCCGTCGGATCAGCCTGGCTTGAGCCGTTATTTGAGCGATACGACGATTACGCCCGAGGAATGCCTGCAGACAGTTCCGGAAGTTGCCGGCCTGGATGTATTCCCGGTTCAGGAGATTCCGCCGTTCCCCTCGGAACTGCTGGGTCAGGGAAGGCTGGAGCAGCTACTGCTGTGGGCGCGGGACCACTACGACTACGTACTGATCGACACACCACCGGTGCTGTTGGTGACGGACGCACTTATCATCGCCAGCCATTGCGATACGCTGTTGCTTGTGGTCCGCGTGGGGGTCGCCCAGCGACGGGCCCTGCGGAGAATTCGGCAGGATCTATCGAAGTATCCCGGCAAGCAGACGGGTATTGTGGTCAACGCGCTGCCGATTCAGGACACCTATTACGGCGGATACGGAAACTACCGGAAGTACTACGGGGGCAAGGGCTACGGGGGCTACGGATACGGGGAGAAAGGGACCTATTACGGCGCGGAAACCGGTGGAGGATACATCGCCGCTCCGAAGAAGAAATAGGGCAACCAGCGACTTTGTACGGGGCGCGGAACGGCAGCCGCTTCCCGTGCGGTCCTCCCTTGAGCTTCGCTTCAGCGCGGAACGCCGTACTCTCGCTATTTTCCTTTGAATCGCAGGCGGAGCCAGTCGAGAGCGCAGGGGACTTCGGGTATTCCGCAGGAATTGCCCTCACGAAATCGACGCGGATCGGGGGGCGGGAGGCCGGTTTCCGGTGCGGCCCAGCTCAGGCGCGATTCAGGCCTGGAAGGCAGGAATTCCAGCCGGGGAGCGGGTATTCGTCGGCCGCCGGGAGAAATGCGCAAGTTTCCAGCTGGATTGCCCCCGCGGGCCTGCTTGAAGGCGCGGCCTTTCCTGAGAATTGTGTGAACTCTCTTGCGGCGGTTTGGCTGGATTTTTCTCGATGAGAGGTTCAGCGTGTGTCGCGGGTTTGGCCTGAAGATTTTCGGCAATTGCTTTGGCGGCGGCGCTTCGGCCTCGCGAGGAAGACTGAATGATCAAAGTGCAAGAGATGGTGGCCGCACTGCTTCCGAAGTTCAAGCAACTGGCGCATTTTTTCACACGGCAAGGTTTGGCGGTGGGAGCAAACCTGCTGTACGGGTTGCTGTGTGTGCGCGCCCTGGGTGTGCAGGAATACGCCAAATTCGCTGTGCTTTTTGGATTCATGGGCACTCTCACCTTTCTGCTGGATGCTGGGGTCTCGAATACCCTCACTCCGCTGGTGGGGGAGCGAATTCAGGATTTGAAGTTGATCGCCGATTGCGTGGCGGCGATTCGCAGGGTGGCGTTTTACAGCTACCTGATCGTTGCTCCGATCGCGGGCGTGATTCTGACTCTGATCGTCCAGCGGCAGCACTGGGGGGCGACCGTGGTTGCGGAGATGATTGGGGTGCTGCTGGCGACGGCATGGTTTTCCCGGGTCAACGCCAATTACGGCCTTGCGCTGGTGGTGCTGCGCGACCGCAATTACTACTATCGGGTTCAGATGATGGGGGCCGTCGGCGCGCTGGCGCTTCTGGGGACTTCGCTGGCTCTTCATCGCTTCAATATCTATGTTGGAATTCTGCTGAATGTGGCCCAGACCATCTTTATGGGGACATTGAATTACCGGCGGGTGAGGAAGCTGCTGGGTACGGGGGGACGGGCTCTTCCGCATCTCCAGCGGGCGATTTTGCGTCTGGCGGTGCCGAACCTGCCGAACACACTTTTCTACGCAGTGCAGGGGCAGATCACGCTTACGCTGATCGTGATTTTTGGACGCACGACAGGAGTCGCCGATATCGGGGCACTGAGCAGACTGAGTCAGATCTTTGTCATCTTCAACCAGGTGAACCTGATCCTGGTGGAGCCCTTCTTTGCCAAATTGCCGGTTGCGCGTCTGAAACAGCATTACTTGCTTGCCATTGCGGCCGCGGCGAGTTGCTGCGCCCTATTCTCCGGACTTGCGTTCGCATTTCCGGGCATCTTTTTGTGGCTGCTGGGGCCAAAGTACTATGAGCTTCGCGCAGAGGCGGGACTGGTGATTCTGGGCGGCTCCTGCGCCTACATGTATGGGTTCATGTGGCTCATTCACACATCGCGCCGGTTTATCTACTGGTGGACGACGGTGGCGAACATCGCGCTTGTGGTGCTGGTTGAGATTTTCTTCATTCTTCAGTACGACCTGAGCTCGGTGCGGAACGTACTCAAGATGAATATAGCGACGGGCCTGGCATCGGTGCTGGTTACCGTGGCGTGCGGCGTTTACGGATTCTGGCGCGGGCCCCGTTCGATTGAAATGCATGCGAGCTGAGCATGGAGGCGCCGGTGATCGATCCAGAAGTGGAAATTCATGAAAGCCCGATTAAGCCGATCCGCATTCCCTCAGGGGCTAAAGTCCATTGATTTTGCTGGACTTGCGGCGCGGCTGAAGCTGAAGCCGCGCCCCTTCAAAACAGCGGCAGTAGCCCGGCGAGCTAGGGGCGGGCTTCAGCTTTGACTGTGGCGTCTTTGGCGGGTTCGGCGTCGACGTGGAAGCGTTCGTAGTTTGAATCGCGCTCGACGAAGTGTTCGCGGACGCCTTTGAGGAGGAGGACGCGGGCTTCGACGTGGCCTTCGGCGCCGGTTGGGAACCAGATTTCGTTGTTGACGGGGGCCTGGTCGAAGACGAAGCTGGAGCCCTTTTGGATGTTGGCGAGGAGGCCGCCGGCGACGTGGAAGTTGTCGGTGAAGCGGGCTTCCATGCGGGCGACTTCGCGGTCGCGCTCGTCGATCCAGAGGGTGCCGGCGATCTTCTTGGAGGCGTCTTCGGCGAGACCGTGGGTTTTGGCGTCGTGGCGGCCGGCAAAGTCGAAGATGATGGTGGGGCGGCCGCGGAAGGTTTCGCGGCGGGGATTCGTGACGTCCATGATGGCGAGGAGGCTGGAGATGCTGACTGACTCGTTGCGGCCTTCGAGGGGCTGGCTGGAGGGGGTGTTGGTTGCTTTCTCGACCAGTTTCTGGATGCGCTCCTGCTCCTTTTGCTGGTCGTGATCGTTGAGGGGCTTGCCGTCTTTCTTGACGGTGCGCTCGATGCGGTGGCCGTTGACGAAGAAGACTTCCGATTCTTCGGTTTCGGTTTTGGTGATCTTGCCGCTGGAGTCGATGTCTTCGGTGATGGATGTTGAGTGATAGGTGTAGTTTTCGCGGACTTTTTCGAGCTGCTTCTGGTGTTCCGCAACTTCTGTGATGAGGGTGCGGATGTCGGGGATGGGGGGTTGCTGGGCGGGGAGGGTCGCGACCGGGCACAGCAGCAGGATGAGCGGGAGCGGCCAAAGCGCCGTGGGGGTGCGGGTTTTGGTCAACGAAGCCTCCTCTGTTGCTCATTATTGCTGGATGACATGGGAGAGCGGGTCGTGCGGAACCAGGCGGGAAGCCGAGGCGTACCATTAGGACGCGAGCCGCGGGCGAAAGTTGCGGCGGAAAGAGGGCCTTACGCATGGGCAGATTGCTGGTGAACTGGGTTTTGAGCGCGGTGGCGCTGATCATTGTGTCGCGGGTGGTGCCGGGGTTTCGGATCGACTCGTTGGGGACGGCGCTGGTGGCGGCGCTGATTTTTGGGCTGCTGAATGCGACGGTGGGGCTGCTGCTGAAGCTGGTGACGCTGCCGCTGGTGGTGCTGACGCTGGGGATATTTCTGCTGGTGGTGAACGCGATCATGCTGGAAGTGGCGGCGGGTTTTGTGCGCG
>Ga0302187_10004526_pt1 | contig 11107 bp, 9 predicted proteins | sample II_Bog_E1_3_FD_202120 | JGI IMG/M metagenome (GOLD analysis project Ga0302187, IMG submission 202120) | Peat permafrost microbial communities from Stordalen Mire near Abisko, Sweden - II_Bog_E1_3 | ecosystem: Environmental > Terrestrial > Soil > Wetlands > Peat | place: Sweden: Abisko, Stordalen...
CACCGCCCGAGATCATGGAGAAACGCGCCCAGTTGGTGCCGAACTCGAACTCCATAGGGATACCGGTGACCACGCCAAAGACAAAATTGATGGCGAAGATGCGGCCCCAGAAGCGGGCGGCGCGGTCCCATTGCTGGTCGTTGGTGCGCAGGGCAACCGTCTTGAGCGCAACAATCAACAGACCCAGCCCCATGGTGAGCTGGGGAAACAAATAGTGGAATGTGATGGTGAAGGCAAAGTGCAACCTGTGGATCAGTTCACTGCTCATGCAGTGCCTCCTCGGAAGGGAGTTGGGGGAAAGGCTGGGATACGCTTCCCGGAATTGGGTGAATGAACGGACCCGCGCAGGCCGGGGTGACCCAGTGTCTCCGCAGTCCGGTGCAAAGAAAAGAAAAAAGACCTGAACGCAAACGATTGTAGCCCCTGGCGAACGGGCGCACTGTGCTGTTTGCGAGTGAATTGTGGGCACTGGAGGCCGCGGCGTGAATCTGGCCAGCAGACTTCTTCGGAGCTGGCAGCGCATTGGCGGCCCGAAGGCCAGAGGGGCCGCAAGCTGAGGAAGCGACTTTACAACCCCAAAGACTCCGATTTATGGGATAAGACAGAAGCACCGCGCGCCTATTTTGGACTATACTGCTCCAGTTTGACACAGTCTGCATTTGCGCAAAGTGATTTAAATCACTTCCACAACCGGCACTCCGGCCTGATTCTATTGTTTGAAGTGATCGGTGTTACGGCGGCAAATTTCCCCACGGATTGAGCGTTTTCCGGCTAGATTGCTGTCATGATGGAGGGATGTCCGGGATGCGCATTGCTATCATTGGCGGCGGAATCGCAGGATTGGCGGCCGCTTATGAACTGGAAAAGGCCCGTGCGGCAGGTAAGCCTGTCGCGTATACGCTCTACGAAAGCCGCGAGCGGCTAGGCGGTTCGCTGGCCTCGGAGATTGTGGATGGGGCGGTGCTGGAACAGGGCCCCGACTCATTTTTGACAGAGAAACCGGCAGCCATTGAGCTGTGCCGCGAGCTGGGCTTGGGCGACGATCTTCTGCCCTCGAACGACGCGGCGCGCAAAACCTTCATTGTGGTAAAGAACCGGCTGGTTCCCCTGCCCGACGGCCTGATGTTTCTGGTGCCCACCAAGCTGATTCCCACCGCGCTCACACGGCTGTTCAGCGTAAAGACCAAGCTGCGCATGGCTATGGAGCTGCTGCGTCCGCCGCGTCCTGCCGGGCACGACGAGCCGGTGGCCGACCTTGTGGAGCGCCACTTTGGTCGCGAGGCAGTGGACCGGCTGGCCGACCCACTGCTCTCTGGCATCTACGGCGGCGACGCCACCCAGCTGAGCGCTCAAACGGTACTTCCGGCCATGGTGAAGATGGAGGCCGAGCACGGCTCGCTCTGTCGCGGCATGTTGGCAGCCCATGCGCAGATGCGCGCCAAAGCCAAGGCCGCCCCGCAAGGCGCGGCAAAACGTGCGCCAAGGCCGATTTTTACCGCCATTCGCGGCGGTATGCAGCAGATGGTGGACGCCATTGTGGAGCGGCTCGACGCGGGCTCTTTGCGGCTGAGCACGCCGGTCAGCGGGCTGCACCGCAACGGGCAGCAGTGGCTGGTGGACACGCCCCAGGGCACGGAAAGCTTTGATGCGGTAGTGATGGCCTCACCGGCCTGGGCCGCTGGCGTGCTGCTGCGCGCGGTGGATGAGCCGCTGGCGGAGGAACTCAGCTCCATCCCCTATTCGTCTTCGATCACTGTGAATCTGGTTTACGACGAGAAGAAGCTGGGCACTTTGCCGGAGGGTTTCGGCTTTCTGGTGCCAGCCGTGGAAGGCCGCGCCATGCTGGCATGCACGTTTGTGCACCGCAAGTTTTTGGGCCGCACGCCCCCTGGCAAGGCCGTCTTCCGCGCATTTCTGGGAGGCATGAAGAACGAGTCGCTGCTGGCCGAGAGTGACGGTCCACTGCTAGCCACCGTGCGCCGCGAGTTGAGCGAGATTCTCGGCAGCAAGGTTTTTGACGCGTCCGTGGAGCCCGATTGTGCGCGGGTGTCCAAGTGGCGTCGCGCCATGGCGCAGTACGCTGTGGGCCACAAGGCGCGGATGGAGCGCATCCAGGCGCGCGTGGCAGCGCTCGAAGGGCTGCATCTGGCCGGTAACGCCTACGACGGCATCGGCATTCCCGACTGCATTCGGCTGGGCCGCAAGGCGGCCAAGGCGCTGGTGAACGTGTAAACGCGCCAAAGCGATGACGACAAAAAACTCGTGGCCGGCCTGGCAAGAGCAAAACGGTTGATGCTGGACGTCAAAAGGCCGGAGCGGCTAGGCCACTCCGGCCTTTTGAGCAGAGCTCAGGCTCAGGCATGCGCCCTGGAATGAAAGGGCGTGCCGGTGACGCGAGCGGGCTGCATCCGGTTGGAACCGCTGGACGAGCCGCCATCAATGTTGAATTGGCGAATCAGGCCGTCGAGTTCGTTGGCCAGCTCGGTCAGGTTCTTGCAAGCGCCGGCAGTTTCGTCGGCGGAAATGGCGTTTTCGTCGGCAAGGCCGGAGATCTGCCCCGCTGAGTGCGAGATTTCCTGCGAAGCCGACGTCTGCTCCGTGGCCGCGGTAGCGATGAGGCTGATCATGTGCTCCATGCGCTGCACCATCTGGATGGTGGACTCGAGAGCAGCCTGGGCATCTGCGGTTTCCGCCATGCCTGCCTGTACCTCCAGGCGGCTGCCTTCCATCACGTTAACGGTATCGCGCGTCTCCTGTTGAATAGCGCCGATGGTACCGGCAATCTCTTCGGTTGCGCTCTTGGTGCGCTCGGCCAGACGGCGGACTTCTCCGGCAACCACGGCAAAGCCGCGGCCATGTTCGCCGGCGCGCGCGGCCTCAATGGCGGCGTTCAAAGCCAGCAGGTTGGTCTGTTCGCTGATCTCCTGAATCACGCTTACCACCTTGCCGATCTCTTCGGAACGCTGGGCAAGTGTGCTCATGCGGTCGCCAACCGAGCTGGAGGTTTGGCCAATGCGCTCCATGGTGGCGTTGGCCTTCTGCATCACAATGCCGCCCTTGGCCGCAGACTCGGCAGACTCGCGGCTGGCGTGGGTAGCTTCTTCCGCGTTGTGACTGATCTCGCCGATGGTGGCGGTCATCTCCTGTGCGGCGGCGGCAATCTGATTGGTGCTGGCCGACTGCGTTTTGGCGATGCCGCTGGACTGGGTGGAACGCACGCTCAGCTCCTCGGTGGCAGAGGAAAGGGTCTCTGCTCCACGCGCGATGGCGGTTAGCACTTCACGCGTTGCCGCAACACTCTGATTGAGGGCCAGGGAGAGCCGGCCAATCTCATCGGTGCTATGCACTTCAACCTGGACGCTGAGGTCCTTTTCCGCCACGCGCTCCAGAGCTTTGGTGGCGGCTTCAAGCGGCGGCGCAATGGAGCGGGTAAGCAAGACGCCAATACCGATGGACAGAACGAGCGACAGCAGAACCGCCAGCCAAGCCAGGCTGGTCGAGGTGCTCACCAGTTGCATGGTTGTTGTGCCGGATTGGCTTCCCATCCTGTCGTTCAGATCCTGGTCCTGCTCGATGGCCGTGTTGAACGAGTCGAACAGGTTGCTCGTATCGTCGCCGGTCGCCAGATTGCGAGCTTCATCCAGCTTCCCTGCGTCAATGAGGCCGACGTACTGGTTGCTGTACTCGAGATACCGGGCAATCTCGTCGCGGAACTTTGTATAGAGTTCCCGCTCTCCGGGATACGAGACCAGCGGCTCATAGCGGGCCAGCGCGCTCTTGTAGTCGTCGATGCTCTTCTGGCGGCGATTACGATGGATTTGCACGCATGCAGGTGTTTCGCAAAGCGCCATAAAGCCATCGGTGCGGCGGATGGAGGTGGCGGCAATGCGGATCTCTCCCAGAACTTTTACTGAGGGCATGGCGTTGTTGACGATGTCGTCCACGCCTGCATTCACCCGGTGAAAGCTGACGAGTGCTACGGCTCCCAGAACAGCCGTGAGAAAACAGACGGCTCCAAAGCCGACGAACAGTTTGCGAGCAATAGGCAGATCACAAAATACAGACATGTTGGAATGTTCCTTTCGAATGCGGAGCTCAAAGCATGAAGACCGGATCGAAGACCGGATCAAGGAAGATCGAACAGAGCTGGAACCAACGCGATCTGCTACTCAGATACCTCTATCGGCAAGAATTGATCGTCGCCAGTACTTGTTTCTGTGCCGAGGGTAATGGAAGCCTCTGACGCCCTCGATTTTTTCCCATTTCTGTAGGGGATGTCATTTTGGTCTTCGTACGGAGAGATGCACCCGCCGCTGGTTGGCCCGTGCTTGCCCAAAACGCAACCGGCGGCTCTCTCGCTCAGGAGAGAGCCGCCGGTTGTGTGGTCTTTGGTTCGACCGCTGTACGCGAGGGTTATTGATCCGGCCTTCAAATAGTGTCACGCTTTCCCACCCATTCCGCACAAAACGCGGAATGGATGGGGCACCCAATATCAGTATTTATGGGCCGGAACAATAGCGCGGGACGATGGGCAAAATTAGCGCACTGGGGTGAGCGGCATCGTGCAGCACGGTGTTGGTGGCTTGCACCAGATCTGCGCTATCTGCGGTAGTTTTTCCGGTGTTGGGGTTACGGTCAAAGCGCGGGAAATTGGAACTGGATACTTCCAGTCGAATGCGGTGGCCCTTCAGAAAGACGTTCGATGTGGACCAGAGGTCGATGGTGTAACGGTACGGCTTGCCGGGCTCAATGGGTGTGGCCTTGGCGGTGGAAATGCGGTAGCGGGCACGCAAAATGCCCTCGGCAATGTTGTATGCCTTGCCGTCTGGATAGACATCGACCAGCTTGGCGGTGAAGTCAGTGTCGGCCGCCGAGGTGCTTGCGAACAGATCCAGCGAGACCGGTCCGGTGACCTCCACATCGGAGGTGAGCGGTGGCGTGGAGTAGACCAGCACGTCCGGGCGGGCTTCAACCGTCTGCTGATCGCGTGGGCCGGGGGCCAGATGCCCGCCATCGCAGCAGAGTGGGCCGCCGACGGTCGGCACGGGGTTGGCGGGATCGTAGGTAAAGGTGTCGGACCCGCCGATCTGTCCGGCGACAACCTCGGTCAATGCGCCGTCTCCTGCAACCGTGTTGGCATGGCCGGCCGAGGCCAGCAGGTAGCGGGTGTCCTTGGCGCGGGCCAGCGGCCACTCGCTCTCTTCGCGCCACTTGTTCTCGCCCATCACGAAGATCTTCACCGGCTTGCCCGAGGCAAAGCGGTTCTGTTTGCCCTTGAATAGGTAGTCGTACCAGTCGAGGATGGCGAGGTTCTCGTCGAACGGAGCGTCGGGGCCAAAGTCGACCTGACCGACCGTCCGCCCCCATCCGGAGTGGCCGCCGATGGCCACCAGCAACTGCGTCTTCTGGCGCGCTTCCGCCGTGCCACCATGCTCGCGGATGCCCAGATAGTTGCGCAGCGATCCGCCCTGAAAGATGTCATACCAGGCGGCGATGACGAGCGCCGGAACCTTGATGTTCTGGTAGTTCTCCTCGATCGACCACTGCTTCCAGTAGTCGTCGTAGGTGGGATGTCCGAGCCAGTCGAGATAGTAAGGCGCCAGCGCGCCGGTCATGTTGGCGCGGGTGGGAAAGTTGTGCAAGTCGAACAGTGGGTACTCGGTGAGCGGCAGGGTGTTGACGCCCTCAATCGCGTTGGTATGCGCCTTGATGAGGCGATTGGCGGTGTCCTGTGCAAGGCCGCTGGTCCACGACTGATTGAACCACTGCTCAAATGCGCCGCCTTGATACGTCCAGTTCTCGTGATAGTTGCTGGCAGTCACAATAGGGCAGATGCCGGCCAGATGCGGCGGATGGGTGATGGCTGCCAGCACCTGCGTGGCTCCCACGTACGAGCCGGAAAACATGCCCACGCGGCCGTCGGAGTGGGGCAGTGCGGCTGCCCACTCCACCGTGTCGTAACCGTCATTGGACTCGTTCTTGAAGGTGTACCACTCACCCTCCGACGTGTAGCGGCCGCGCACGTCCTGAATGACGACGATGTAGCCACGCAGCGCGCCCGCTTGCCCGAAGCTGGCCCCGCCGCTCTTGTCGTAAGGGGTGCGTGTAAGCAGGACAGGGTAGGCGCCGTCGGCTGCGGGGCGATAAACGTCGGCGCGCAAAGTAACGCCGTCGCGGGTCTTCATGGTCGCGCCGTGCTCAACGATGACGCTGGGAACGGCAACCGTGGAGACGGTTTGAGCTGTGGCAGTGGAGAATGGCAACAAAGTGCAGGCAAGTGCGGCAACAAGGAAGATTCGGCGCATCATAGGCGATGGGCCTCCTGGGAGGTTGGCGGTCGCGACAATTACGACAATTATAGGAGACGGGGTAAAGCGGCTGACAGCGGCCAGAGCCGATTGCCCTTATACTCTGGGCAGGTATGACGAGCGCGAACGAGACTTTTTTATCCACGATTCTGGCGGCCACGCGAAACACCGTTGCCACGGCCAAAAAGACTGTGCCGCTGGCGGAGCTTGAGCGGCGGGCGGCCTTGCACCATCCGCGCGGCTGGGCAGCGGCGCTCAAGGCGCGGGCTCTGACAGGGCCTGCGGTAATTGCCGAGATCAAGAAGGCATCGCCCTCCAAGGGACTGATTCGCGACGATTTTGACGTGGAGTGGCTGGCGCGGCGCTACCGCATTGGCGGGGCAGCAGCGCTCTCCGTGCTCACCGACGAACCGTGGTTCCAGGGCAGCCTGCGCAATCTGGCGCTGGCCTCGGCTGCGGTGCCCCTGCCCTGCCTGCGCAAAGACTTCATGGTGGACGAGTACCAGGTGCTGGAGGCGCGCGCGCACCGGGCCGACGCGATTCTGCTGATCGCCGCCGCGCTGGCCGACGCCGAAATGCGCCATCTGGCCGAAGTGGCTGAAGGCTTCTCGCTGGACGTGCTGGTGGAGGTGCATACCAGCGACGAACTGGACCGCGTGCTGGACGTGCTGGGCGACGGCAAAGCGCAGGCCATCGGGGTGAACAATCGCGACCTGAAGTCGTTCGCCGTGAATTTGGAAACTTCGCTGAAGCTGGTGGAGCGGATTCCGCCGAGCGTGGTGCGGGTGACCGAGAGCGGATTGTCAACGCCCCAGGATGTGGCCCAGCTCAAGCGAGCCGGGTTTGACGCCTTCCTGATCGGCGAGAGCCTGATGCGGCACGCGGACCCCGGCGAGGCGCTGGAAGATCTGCTCAAGGGCGTCGAGGGACAGCGGTGAGTATCTGGGTGAAAATCTGCGCCAACACCACGCTGACCGACGCACGGCTGGCTGCCGAGGCGGGAGCTGACGCCGTCGGCTTCGTCTTTGCGGCCAGCAAGCGACAGGTGACAGTGGAGCAGGTAGCCGAGATTGTGCCGGAGCTGCCTGCGGAGCTTGAAAAAATCGGCGTCTTCGTCGATGCCAGCGCGGAAGAAATGGAATCCGCTCTGCGCACCTGCGGGCTGACCGGCGTGCAACTGCACTTTGATGCGGACCTGGCTCTAACGGCTGAACTGCGGAAGCGGCTCGGCCGCGAGAAGAAGATTCTGCGCGTGCTGCACTTTGGCTATGCGGGCGAACTCGATGCGCAGACACTGGATAAACTCACCGATCCCAACGTAGACGCGGTGCTGGTGGATTCACGCTCTGCCAAAGACGCGGGCGGAACCGGCGAGACCTTCGACTGGATCTCGGCCAGTGAAACTCTATTTCGCGAGGCAACAGAGCGCGGCGTGAAGCTGGTGGTGGCCGGCGGACTGACGCCGGAAAACGTCACCGAAGCCATCCGCGTGCTTGAGCTGTGGGGCGTGGATGTGGCCTCTGGCGTGGAAGCTGCTCCAGGCCGCAAAGACCCGCAAGAGGTACGCGCGTTTGTGGAGCGTGCGCGAGCAACAGAGCAGCACGCTTATTGATCCGGCCCTCCAATAAAAGCACCGTGCCCCATCCATTGCGCAGGCTTTATCGTGCAATGGGTGGGAAGCCTACACACTAACCAAGGATCGGATCAATAGTTCCACGCCAGGGCGCGGGAAGCACCGGACGATCCTCGCCCGCCAGACGACCGCCTGCATTCTATTTCAACGATTCTTGGAATCTGTCTAAAAACTCAAGCTTTGTGAAGGGGACGGGCTTTAGCCCGTCCGTTGCAGGATCAAAAAGCTCTCCGGCTTTAGCCGCCGAGGGACTGCAAACGAATGGAAGACACTCCCTCTGGGGCTAAAGCCCAGTTCTGCTTCAGGCGTTGATAGGGCTAAAGCCCGTACCCTTCGCCCAAGCGCAGTTATTAGACAGCTTCTTAAACCAGCTCATCGATGCGACTGGCAAGGGCGTTTTCCGCGGAAGTCGCGCTGGAGCCGTCCGCAGTTGCTCCGCTGACGTTGGAAACCGTGGCCACGTACTCCCCATTCGACTCTTGCACGCTGCCTGAATAGGTCTTTCCCGCAACGGTGGTGGAGAAACTGGTGTCCATCAGCTCCGTGATGGCGGCGCTGCTGGCGCCCGACCCGCCGGAGGAACCGCCGGAAGAATGCTTTGTACTCGAAGTTGAGCTGGAGCTGCTGGTCGAGCTGGCACTGCTGGCTGCACTGCTCAACGTAACGGTGGAATCCTGTGGGCCCGATGCCGACGACGCACTTGCCGTCGAGGCCGTCGCAGCCTTTGTGGAAGAAGCTGCTCCCGGGTTCAACACTGTCAGGTTAGAGGAGCTGTTTGTAAGCAAGGTAACTAACATCGTTCCACCCCCATAGACATAATCCTGACTCGTTTATCGACACATCCGGGAAAATCTTCTGCGTCGCTATGAGTTAGCGGCAAGTTGCATGAAACACAGCGTTTATCTGGTTTTTATCGGTTTTGAATGAGCTGGAATCATGAGTCTTCTTTAATGGTTCGACGACAGAGGACTGATGAAACAGAAGTGTCTTGTGATTTTATAAACCGATTGTTCCAGAAGATCTCGGAGGATGCACTCCTACATCTCAAGAGAGCGCAGTGGGACACACGGCATATCTGGTCATCTTATCTGGGACGACTATTAATCCTGCCCTTAAACAGCGTGCAGGCTTCCCACCCATTTCGCGAGGAAGCCTGCGAAATGGATGGGGCACGGTGCATTTATTGGAGGGCCGGACGAATAAATTCTGCTTGCGCCCAGAAACTATCTCCTGTGATCTGCTGTCTGTATATGCAGATGATGATCAGGAGGTTGTAGCGGTGAAAAGGATCTACGTTCTCTTTTGTGCGGCCCTGCTTGCGGCCCCTCTTGCTTCAGGAATCTTACTTGCTCAAGATTCTGCACAGCCGGGTTCTGCGCCCGTACCGTCGGCGATTATGAACGCGAAGAAGATTTTTATCTCCAATGCCGGCGGCGACAGCGGACTCTTCCCGTCGCCGTTCAGCGGCGATCCGAATCGGGCCTACAACCAGTTCTACGCGGGTCTGCTCGCAACAGGTAACTACGAACTGGTGAGTGATCCATCCAAGGCTGACCTGGTGCTGGAGTTGCAACTGACAGCGCCCAATGGTCCATCTAGGGGCAGCAAAGTGAATGGCGCATCCGACCCGGTCCCTATGCTCCGGCTCGTGGTCTACGATCGGCCGACGCATTATGTTCTGTGGGCCTTTACTCAGTCGATCGAAGTTGCCTTTCTGCAAAAGACCCATGATCACAACTTCGACCAAGCGCTCACGGTCATTCTGCATGAGTTTGAGGCTCTCAGAGGCAAAGCCGCTACCGCTGTTCATTATTGATCCGGCAAGAAAACAGTGGCATCTTCTCCCCACCCTTTCCCGCAAAAAGCGCGAGAAAGGATGGGGCACCCTCACAGTATTTAATTGCCGGATCATTAGGTGGTTCGCGCGGCACAATCAGGGTGGGCTGGTTATGCTGGCGGCAGCAGGGCTGCGAGCTACGTTACAGGTGTAGAAGACGGCGTGAGGTATTCCGATCCCACATCTCAAAAACGAGATGCAGGGCACTCAGCAGCTTTACTGCTCAGGGAAAGGATCGGGACAAACTCTACGTCCGGTTTGAATCTCGTGTAGTTCGAGCAAGCATCTTCAAATGTGGAAAATTTATGGGCCCATAGAAACTGCGTGTTGTAGCTACCTGTCTTGCTGCGCAACAGCCACACCTTCTCTGCAGGTGCGCCATTTACCTGCGCAGGGCTTTCAAACAGGAAGTAATCGTGCCGCTCCCGTGTGCCTTTTAGAAGAAACTTCTTGTTCTTCAGTAACTCAACCTCATAACGCACGGGTATCAGGGTTTGGGTGTCGATCCATGTGGTCTGCTTCCAATCCAGGGCTGTCCGATCCTGAGGTGAAACGTCGCCTGGATTGGACTTGGCATAGACTCAACCACCAGATTGTCGCGGCCATCAATCACCTCGTGGCGCAGGAAGCGGCTATCGAACAGCGTTGCCAGGCAGCAGATGGGCAGCGCGCTGAAAACCGAGTCCTGAGGAGCGCCATCTTCCAAATCTACGACAAACTCCATTCCATCGGTGAGTTGGTTCACCCCCGCTTGCTGGAGCTGGTATTTCCGCAGACGTTTCTCGCTGGGGGGCTTGCCGTTCTCTTCCATAAGGCGTCGGCAGAGCTCGTCACCGATCTGAATCCAGCCGAGCTTCTGAGTGTACTCCCGGATCTTCTTGCCGTGCAGGTTGTAATCGACACCGTGCGCCTGATCGTCGGAGACATATTCGCGCTCGATCTTCCAGTTCATGCTTCTCGCCGCTTCCATTCGGAGCAGCAGGATCGCCAGTTCACTCTGATCTGGGTCAGAGGGCGCAGCTTGCCCAACTGCGGAAAGCTCCGCTGCAAGGATCAGAACAAGGACGCCGCAGAGCCTTGCGAAGCCTGGGCCAGTGTCTGGCTTGCGCATGGATGTTCCTCCAGAGGTGATTGAACGCCGGGTCGTTAGCGGGTGGAAGAATGGATTCCGTAGTCAATATACGCCCTCTCCGACCGCTATGAGAACGGGCAGGGCAAACGCATCTTAATTGCTATATGCGCGAAGGGTTTGGCTTGATTGGATGGGGAGATGAACAGTCCCCTGAAGCATTTTGCCGATTTGCGTGATCCGCGGGTGGAGCGAACGCG
>Ga0302187_10004527_pt1 | contig 11106 bp, 8 predicted proteins | sample II_Bog_E1_3_FD_202120 | JGI IMG/M metagenome (GOLD analysis project Ga0302187, IMG submission 202120) | Peat permafrost microbial communities from Stordalen Mire near Abisko, Sweden - II_Bog_E1_3 | ecosystem: Environmental > Terrestrial > Soil > Wetlands > Peat | place: Sweden: Abisko, Stordalen...
GGCGGGAAGAGCCGGGCGCTGCGGGTTTTTGTGGAGAAGGATGCGGCTGAGCGGGCTCGGTTGAAGGCAAGGGCCGAAGCGGGTGAAGTCGAAGATTTGCCGAAGGGGGTTCCGGTGGAACTACTTTCGGGCGTGACGCATGAGGATTGTGCTGCGTTTGCGACGGATTTTGGGACGCTGCTGGATGTTGAGGATGTGGTTCCAGGGAGCGAGTACACGTTGGAGGTCTCGTCGCCCGGGCTGGAACGGACGCTGCGGCGGGCGGAAGAGTTTGAGCGGTTTGCAGGAAGCCTGGTGAAAGTGAAGACGTTTACTCCCGTGAATAACAACCGGATGTGGACTGGGCGTCTGACTGGATATGTGGATGGAGTGCTGAGGATCGACTTGGCTGCCATCAAACAGAAGGGCAAGGCGAAGAAGGCGGCGGTTGCGGACGTGATGGAGATTGCTCTGAAGGATGTAGAAAAGGCGAATTTAGTTATTGAGATATGACGTACGAGTGGTACGTGATCAGTGGCACGTAACGGCGAGAAGCAGATTCCCTTCGGGAATGACAAAGCAAGGGAATGACAAAGCAAAGATTGTTGAGGTAGGCAATGGCGAGTGTTCTGTATCAGTCGATTGAGACGTTGAGCCGGGATAAGGGTATCGAGCCCGCAATTGTGGTGGGCGCCGTCGAGGACGCGATCGCGCTGGCGACGAGGAAGTATTACAAGACGCAGGAGAATATGCGCGCCGAGATGGACAAAGAGACGGGCGAGATTCGCGCGTACGTGTTCAAGACGGTGGTGGAAGGTGCGGAGCAGGTTGAAGACGAGATCAACCAGTTGACGCTGGAACAGGCGCGCGAACTGGCACCTGAGGTTGAGGTGGGCGGCGAACTGCGCTTTTACAAGGACACTTCCCCGTTGGGACGGATTGCTGCGCAGATGGCGAAGCAGGTCATTTTTCAGAAGGTGCGCGAGGCAGAGCGGGACACCGTGTTTCTGGAGTACAACCACCGCGCGGGCGAGGTGTTGAACGCGACGGTGAAGCGGCTGGAGCCGATGGATGTGATTTTCGATCTGGGCAAAGCTGAGGCGCGGATGCCGAAGCGCGAGCAGAGCCGGCTGGAACAGTTTGCGGTGGGCGAGCGGGTTCGCGTGGTGCTGTTGCGGGTTGACCGGGCGGCAAAAGGGCCACAGGTGATTGTGAGCCGGGCGGCTCCGGCGCTGGTGCAGAACTTGTTTCAGAGCGAGGTTCCGGAGATTTATGACGGGACGGTGTCGATCCGCGCGATTGCGCGTGAGGCGGGCGAGCGGACCAAGATTGCGGTGCAGAGCCGCGACAAAGACGTCGATCCGGTGGGTGCGTGCGTGGGGATGAAGGGGATGCGCGTGCAGTCGATTATCCGCGAGCTGCGGGGCGAGAAGATCGACATCATCGAGTTCTCGGAGGAGATTACGACGTTTGCAGAGAAGGCGCTGCAACCGGCGAAGGTGAGCAAGGTCTCGATTGTGGATCTGGCCGAGAAGCAGTTGGAAGTGATTGTGGACGACACGCAGCTTTCGCTGGCCATCGGAAAGAAGGGGCAAAACGTCCGGCTGGCGGCGAAGCTGCTGGGTTGGAAGATCGACATCAAGAGCGAGGAAGAGAAGCGCCAGGAGGTCGAGGAGCGGATGCAGGCGATGGGCGGCGGGCCGACGACCCCTATTGAGCAGATTACGGAACTGGGCGACTCGATTCTTGAGAAGCTGATTGCAGCGGGCGTGACGACGGTGGAAGCGCTGGCGGACATGACGCCGGAACAACTGGAAGAGATTCCGGGGATCGGCGAGAAGACGCTGGAGAAGATTTCGGTTGCGGTGCGGCACTACTTCGGCCAGTACGAAGAGGGCGAAGTGCGTCCTGAGCCGGTGGAAGTGAAGTCCGAGGAGAAGACGCCGGAGGAGATTCTGGCGGCGGAAGCGAGCGCGGTTGGCGAGGTCGCGGAGGTACACGACGTATCGCCCGAGGCGATTGTCGAAACGGAAGAGGCGGACTCGTCGAGCGATGCACTGAGCGATGCAGACGCGCGAGAAGAGAAGATTGAGTTGGAGAACGACGCTGTGGATACGCTGGTGGACGAGAGCCAGGACGTATCAGACGAAGGCGTGGACGAGAACGAGCACGAGCGTGGCTAGCAGCAGCGGCCACGCGCACAAACGAGGCTCCCGGGTTGCAATCGGCGGTTCCAGAGACTGCAATTTCGGGGATAATAGTGGAGTTGGACTAGATTCAACCTTCGATGAGGCTGATATGAACAGTTAAGGCCGCAGAGGAACTGAAAAGGGACGGATGAGCAAAGTTCGAATCAACGATCTGGCGCGGGAACTGGAAGTAAAGGCCAAGCCGATTCTCGAGGCTTTGGTGGCGCTCGGGTTAGACCCAGACAAGAAGAAGACGCACTCGAGCTCGATCGAGGCCGATGAGGCCGAGAAGGTGCGCAACCATCTGAACGGCCGGAAGTCCGGCGGTGCGACGACGAAGGCGCCGGCGGATGCGAAGCCGTCTTTTGACCTCTCACACATTTCGAAGCCGGGTGATGCGATGCGGCTGATCCTGGAGCGGAAGCAGGCGCAGGAACAGGCGCGCAGCTCGCCGCAGCGTGCCGCAGTAGTAACGGCACGGCCTCCAGTGGCAGGGCCTACGCCGACGGCAGTGAAGCCGGCAGTTGTGGCGAGCGCTCCAGTGGCAGCGAGGCCGACGGCTCCTGTAGCGGTTCCGCCGCGGCGGATTGTCCCGCTGCCGAGGCAGAACGCGCAGATTGTTGTGGCTGCGCCGGCGGCACCGGCAATTGCGAGCAAGCCGCCAGTTGGGCCGGTGATCGCGCGGCCGCCGGTGGTGGTTGCTCCTCCAGCGGCTACGGTTGCACATCCAGTGGCTGCGGCGCATGCGGTTGCGCCGGTGGTGGCAACACCTCCCGCAGCGGTTAGGCATGTTGCGCCTGCGGTGACGGCCGGGCCTGCGACGACGGAAGTTGTTGCGGCTCCGGTGACGGTACCCGAAGTTTCGCCAGTGATTGAAGCGAAGGCTGACAGTGTGGTTCCAGAGGCGGAGACAGCAAAGGCCGTCGAGGAAACTACTCCGAGTGTTCCTGCACGCAAGGTGGTAATGCCGCAGACGGGCCCACGGCCGATTTATTCGGCACCGGCAGGCGCGGCGGGAGGAATTCAACGCGGCAGGCCGATCTTTGAGCGGCCGCGGCCGGGGGGACCTCCGGGGGCTCCGGGGTCGCGACCTTCTTCGTCCATGGCTCCGGGCGCACGCAGGCCGATGCATCCGACGCGCACATTCCCCACAGGAACCGGTGGGCCGGGCGGCGCGCCGGGACGACCAGGGTTTCCGCCGGGGGGTGCACGGCCAGGCTTTGGAGCGCGTCCAGGCGGCCTGGGTGTGGCACCAGGACCGGGCGAGTCGCCGACGGGAATGCGGCCGGCTGCGCGGCCGGGACAACGGCGCGGAGGTCAGCGCTACGAGAAGGTGAAGGAAGGCCCGATGAAGGGCTTCCAGCCGCCGCCGCGGTATGGCGGAGCCATGATGTCGCAAGAGCCGCTGCCGATTACAAAGACGATTACGGTGACCGAAGGCATCAGCGTAAAGGACCTGGCCGAGAAGTTGGAAGTGCGCGGCAAAGACCTGATCGCAACGCTGCTGATGAAGGGCGTGTTCGTGACGGTGAACCAGTCGCTGGAAGGCGAGCTGGTGAAAGAGGTGGCGCGTCAGTTCGGCGCGGACGCCACGGTGATCTCGGTCGAGGAACAACTCGAGAACGAAGCGATCGAAGGCTTCCTGGAAGATACGACCGGGATGACGGAGGTTACGCGTTCGCCGGTAGTCACGGTGATGGGTCACGTCGATCACGGCAAGACTTCTCTGCTTGACGCAATTCGTTCGACGGATGTGGCAGGTGGTGAGGCCGGTGGGATCACGCAGCACATTGGCGCGTACAAGGTGAAGATCACCAAGCCGGATTCACCGGCGTTTGGGCGCGAGATTGTGTTCCTGGATACGCCGGGTCACGAGGCGTTTACCCGGATGCGTGCGCGCGGGGCGAAGATCACTGACATTGTCGTGATCGTTGTAGCCGCGGACGACGGCGTGATGCCACAGACTCTGGAGGCGATCGACCATGCGAAGGCGGCGAACGTGCCGATCATCGTGGCGGTGAACAAGATCGACAAGCCCGAGGCCAATCCCGACCGCGTGAAGCAGCAGTTGGCGGACCGCGGGTTGCAGCCGGAAGCTTGGGGCGGCACGACGGTATTCGTCGACGTGTCAGCGAAGAAGCGGACCAACCTGGACCTGCTGGAGGAGATGATCTGCCTGGTGGCGGACATCGGCAATCTGAAGGCGACGCCAGAGCGGCCGGCCGTGGGTACGGTAATCGAAGCCAAGCTGGACCGTGGACGCGGTGCGGTGGCGTCGGTGCTGGTGCAGAACGGCACGCTGAAGACGGGCGACAGCTACATCGTGGGCAACACGTTCGGGAAGATCCGCGCGATGTTCAACGATCGTGGCCAGCCGATCTCGGAGGCCGGGCCTTCAACGCCGGTCGAGATTCTGGGTCTGGAAGGCATGCCGGACGCGGGCGACACGTTCCTGGTGATGGCGGACCGCGACAAGGCCAAGGGCATTGCGCAGTACCGCAAGATGAAGGAGCGCGAGGCGCAACTGGCGAAGAGCTCAAGAGCGTCGCTGGAAGGGCTGGCGGAGCAGATCAAGCAGGCCGGCGTGAAGGACTTGAACCTGATTGTGAAGGGCGACGTGCAGGGATCGGTGGAAGTGATTGCCGAGGACTTGCAGCGGATGTCCACCGAAAAGGTGCGGGTACGGGTGCTGCACTCGGGCGTAGGCGCGATTACGGAGTCGGACGTGCTGCTGGCGTCGGCATCGAACGCGGTCATTATCGGGTTCAACGTGCGGCCTGACCGGAAGTCGCAGGAAGTGGCGGAGCGCGAGAACGTGGAGATTCGGCTGCATTCGATCATCTACGAACTGCGTGACGAGATCACGAAGGCGATGTACGGACTGCTGGAGCCGGTGTTCAAGGAGAATTTCGCGGGCAAGGCGGAGGTCATCAACGTCTTCAAGATCACAAAGGTCGGGCAGATTGCCGGCTGCCGCGTTACCGATGGCATCATCACCCGAACGGCACAGGTGCGCGTGCTGCGCGAAGGCGTCGAGGTGTGGCGTGGCAAGATCGGGTCGCTGAAACGCTTCAAGGACGATGTGTCCGAGGTGCGCCAGGGAGTCGAGTGCGGCATCGATCTGAACGGCTTCAAGGATATCCACGCGGGCGATGTGATTGAGTCGTTCACGACGGAGAAGCTGGCGGACGAGCTGGGCGAGAACTCGATTGTGGCACGCAAGGCAGAGAAGGCCGAGAAGGAAGCAGCGGCCGCTGCGGCGGCCACTGCGGCGGCGGAAGAGGCTACTACTACGACGGCAAATGCTTAGGCAGGTTCGAGCAGTTGGATGTGAGAAGAGGCTGGGAGCGATCCCAGCCTCTTTTATTTTGATGGGAATGCGGCATGCAAAAGCAGATTCCCTGCGGGAATGACAAACAAAGAGGGCAGTAGCGCAGCGCTGCGCTGCTATCCTCGATAGTAGATGTTTGCGACGTTCAAGATGGTGTTTGTGTATGTGACCCTGGGAACTGTGGCGGGGGTGATCGGGATTCCCTACTCGTTGGTGGTGGGGAATGTGGAATTGCTGTACCGGGTGGTGGTGCGGAAGATTGTGCCTTGGGGGGTCTGGGCGGCGGGGATTCGGGTGGAGATGACGGGGCTGGAGAATGTTCCAGCCGGGGTGAGCTGCATTTTCCTGTCGAACCATGTGTCGAACCTTGATCCGACGGTGTTGTTTCCGGTGCTTCCGGGGCAGTGTTCGGCGCTGCTGAAGAAGAGCCTGATGCGGATTCCGCTGCTGGGGACGGCGATGCGGCTGGCGAAGTTTGTGCCGGTGGAGCGGGGTAGCCAACGCGAGGCGGCGGAGGCAAGCGTGAGCGCTGCCGCGGCGGCGCTGCGGAGTGGACTACACATCGTGATCTTTGCGGAGGGGACGCGGTCGAAGGATGGGCGGCTGGCTGGGTTCAAACGGGGGCCGTTCTATCTGGCGACCGATACGGGTGCGCCGATTGTGCCGATCGTGATCTCGGGCACGCAGACGATGATGCGGAAGCATAGCGCGGCGATCCGGCCGGGGGTGGCGAAGGTGAAGTTTCTGGAGGCGATTTACCCGGGTGGATTTGCGACGCGGGAAGATCTAATGGCGGCGGTACGGGCAGCTATGATTGCGGCCCTACCGGAAGACATGCGGCCAGTGGGCTAGTTGTTGGTTGGCTCGGGTACTCGGTGATCCGAGAGCAAATGCCGAGATTCTGGGTTCGCTAGAATGACGACGCATCCTGGACCGCTCACTGACCTACTTGACGATGGCGTTGAAGCCGTCGGCCAGGACGCGCTTTTGCATGGCTTCGGCTTGCTTGCGGTCGGGGAATGGGCCAATCTGGACGTGGAGGAGTTTGTCCTGAGGCTCGTGGCGGACGGCGACGGTGTAGCCTTTTTTCTCGAGCGATGAGGTGAGGATGTCGGCTACGTCCTGGCTGGAAACGGCCGCGACCTGGACAACGAAGGAAGTTGCAGGTTGCGGGTTGGAGGTTGCAGGTTGAGGTGCGGATGCGGAGGGTTTGCCGGCGGCAGGGGCTGCGGCGGGTTGAGGATTGGAGGCTGGCGCGGCAGGCGGGCTGAGCGGGACAGTCGCGGTCTGGACAGGAGCGAGCGGTGCCGGGGTGTCGGCGGGCGGGGGCGGAGTGGGGATGTAAGGCTGACCGGACGTTCCGGCGGAGGGTTTGGAGGCTGAGCCTTGGCTGGGCGCGAGCGTGGGATCGGCGAAGACGGCGGTCGGCTGAGCGGAGCGGCGGCCTAGCGTGTAGCCCAAGCCGAAGACGGCAGCGAGGGCCAGCGCAAGGGCGAAGAAGATGCCTAGGATGGTGGGCATGCCAAGCGATATCTCGCGGTCGGCGGAACCAGGATCGGCGCGGCGGCTGGAGTAGCTGTCGTGGGTATCATCGTCATCATAGGAGTGATTCGCGCTCATCCTTTGGGCTCCACAGGAGGCGCAACGGGCGAGGCCGCGGGGGCGATGGCGCCTACGGTTTTATTGAACATGTTGACGAGTTCCATGGGCAACGGGAAGACGATGGTGGTGTTCTTCTCAACGCCGATTTCGGTAAGGGTTTGCAGGTAGCGGAGTTGGAGCGTCATTGGCTGAGTGGCCATCAGGGCTGCAGCGTCTACGAGTTTGGCCGCGGCTTCGAACTCGCCTTCGGCGTGGATGATTTTGGCCTTTCGTTCGCGGTCTGCCTCGGCCTGTTTGGCCATGGAACGGAGCATGGACTCCGGCAGATCGACCTGCTTCACCTCGACGGAGACGACCTTGAGGCCGAAGGGCGCGGTGTGGCCGTCGATGATGACCTGGATACGCTGGTTGAGCTGGTCGCGGTGAGCGAGGAGTTGGTCGAGCTCAACCTCGCCGAGGACCGAGCGGAGGGTAGTCTGGGCGAACTGCGAAGTCTGGTAGACGTAGTTGGAGACTTCGATGACTGCCTTGACGGGGTCGACGACGCGCATGGTGATGACGGCATTGACCTTGAGGGTGACGTTGTCGCGGGTGATGATGTCCTGCGCGGGAACTTCCATGGCCTCCTGGCGGAGGGAGACTCGGACGATGTTGTCGATAGGGCGGAAGACCAGGATGATGCCGGGGCCGGAGGCGTCATGGCGGACACGGCCGAGACGGAAGACGACGGCGCGCTCGTACTCCTTGAGGATCTTGATGGAGTTGAGGATGTAGAGAAGGACGATGGCGATGGCAATGAGGAGCGGCATGGAGGACGGCATAAAGGGACAGCTTTCCGGCTGGGGCAATTTCAGCAGCCGCAGTGATTGTAAATGGTGGGGGTTGCTGGTTGTGCGTCCTTCGCCGCGTGTGTGCGTTGTTCGGCAATATGCGGGAGAAAGATGGGGGCAGGCAAGAGGCTTTAGGTAAGCGTTATACTTGCGGTCGGGAATGGTGAAGCGAGTGGTCAGTGGTTAGTAGTAAGTGGTCAGTAAGGGGAAGTACGGAAGCAGATTCCCTTCGGGAATGACAAGCAAGAACGACGAGAGCGAAGGCAGGGATGATGGAATATCGGCAGTTGGGTGAGACGGACTTACGGATTTCGGTGCTGGGGTTTGGGGCTTCGCCGCTGGGGGATGTGTTTCGAAAGACGACGCCAGAAGAGAGAAACGGCGCGGTGCATTTGGCGGTGGATCGCGGAATCAACTTCTTCGATGTGTCGCCGTACTACGGGATTACGCTGGCGGAGGCTCGGCTGGGCGAGGCGCTGGAAGGCAGGCGCGAGAAGGTGGTGCTGGCTACCAAGTGCGGGCGGTATGGCGGCTCGGAGTTCGACTTTTCGGCAGCGACGATTACGGCGGGGGTTGAGGATTCGCTAAAACGGCTACGGACGGATTATGTTGATCTGCTGCAGGCGCATGACGTTGAGTTTGGGCAGGTGTCGCAGATTGTGGAGGAGACTCTGCCCGCGATGCGGCGGCTGCAGGAGCAGGGCAAGGCGCGGTATATCGGGATTACAGGCTATAGCCTGAAGAATTTGATGGAGATTGCGGGCAAGGTGAAGGTGGACAGCATCCTGAGCTACTGCCGGTACAACCTGCTGATTACGGATTTGGATGCGGCGCTGGTTCCGTTTGCGAAGAAGCATGGGATTGGCGTGATCAACGCCTCGCCGCTGCATATGGGGATCATTACCGAGCGGGGCGCGCCGGAGTGGCATCCTGCTCCGCAGGCGGTGCGGGATGCGGGGCAGCAGATTGTGGCGCTGTGCAAGGCGCGCGGGGTGGATGCTTCGGAGGTGGCGCTGAAGTTCTGCCTGGAGTATGCGGGGGCGGCCAGCACACTGGTAGGGCTTTCGTCGCGCGAGCATGTGGAGCGGAATTTGAAGGCGCTGGAGATGAAGGTCGAGCCGGAGTTGTTGCGTGAGATTGCGGAGGCGGTGACGCCGGTGAAGGATTTCGTGTGGCCGTCGGGGTTGGCGGAGAACTACGGCTGAGAAACGGCGGCTGATAGACTTGGGCCCGGGAAGCGGCGGCGGATGCGGGATGCGATGAAGTTCGTGGCGGTTGATCTGGGTGCGTCGAGCGGCCGATTGATGGCGGGCGCGTGGGACGGGCGGCGGTTTGCGCTGGAGGAGTTGCACCGGTTTGCGAACGGCGGGGTAAGCGTGCGCGGGAGCGTCGAGTGGGACGTGTTACGGCTGTGGCAAGAGATCCAGAGTGGGTTGATGAAATACGCGGTGCGGTTTGGGGATACGCCGGCGGGCATCGCGGTGGACGCGTGGGGCGTGGACTTTGCGCTGCTGGACAGGGACGGACGGCTAATCGCGAATCCGACTTGCTATCGCGATTCGCGAACGAATGGGATTCCGGCGAAGGTGTTTACGAAGGTGAGCGAGGCGGAGATATTCGCGGCGACCGGCGTGCAGACGATGCAGATTAATACGCTGTTTCAGCTCGCGTCGATGGAGGACGATCCGCGACTGGAGCGCGCAGAGACTTTGCTGATGATTCCGGACATGTTCAGCTACTTTCTGAGTGGGGCGAAGGCGGTTGAGTATACGGAGGCTTCGACTACGCAGATGTATGCGCTGGGCGCGAGGGATTGGGATCGCGCGATGCTGCGGAGGGTGGGTGTGCCGGAGCGGATTCTGCCGGGAGTAGTGCAACCGGGGACGGTGCTGGGCGAGCTGAGCGGCGAGGTGCTGGAGGTCTGCGGGCTGGGTGGGACGATTCCGGTGATTGCGGTCGCGTCGCACGATACGGCGAGTGCGGTGGCTTCGATTCCGGGCCTGGATGAGGAGAGCGCATTCATCAGCAGCGGGACTTGGAGTTTGATGGGAGTGGAACTGGACGCTCCAGTGACGAGCGAGCGGGCGCGAGCGCTGGGCTTTACGAATGAGGGAGGGTGCGGAGGGAAGACTCTGCTGATGAGGAATATTACGGGCTTGTGGATTCTGCAGGAATGCGTGCGGCAGTGGGAGCGGGAAGGCAAAAAGTGTGGGTGGGGCGAGATTATTTCGGCGGCGAAAGAGAGCGCGACATTCCGGCAGGTGATCCTGCCGAATGCACCGGAGTTTGGTGCGCCGGGCAATATGCTGGAGGCGATTCGGGGCTTCTGCAAGAAGAGCGGGCAGACAGAGCCGGAGACGATGGGCGAGTTTGCGCGATGCTGCTTTGAAAGTTTGAGTCTGGCGTATTGGAGTGCGCTGACGGCGCTGCGTGATCTGACAGGTAGAGATGTCCGAACGATTCGGGTGGTGGGCGGCGGATGCTTGAATACGTTCCTAGGCCAGATGACGGCGGATGCTTGTGGATGTACGGTGGTGAGCGGGCCGGCCGAGGCGTCGGCGTTGGGAAATGTGATGCTGCAGGCGGTGTCGGTAGGCGAGTTGGAGGATGTTGCGGAGGGGCGGGCGGCTGTGGGCGATTCGTTGGAATCGGAGTTGGTGGTGTATGAGCCGCGGCGAGGCGAGGGATGGGCTGAGGCGCGGGCGCGCTATCAGCAAATTGAGGGGCGGAGATGAACTTGATAACGGTACGAGCCGCCTTGTCATCCAGAATTGCATGGGTAGCTATTGCGATTCTGTTTTGCGTGACGATTGTGATAGATGTTTACGTCCTTGCGCCCCAAGGCAGTCATGTCAGCAATTACTTTAAACGCCGTCATGAACTGTTGCATCTTCTCACCTACGGCTTCTGCTTGTTTGTGATGCTGGTCTTCCCGCACTGCATCACGAGTGACACGTCCCCCAAGAATAAGGCGGGTTGGATTCTGCTTTTCTTTTTCACTGGTTTCTACGCCACAGAGATCTATTTTGTGGTGCGGACACTTACCGGGTGGAATGCTAATGGAGAAGCGAATCGCACAAGTCCGATCCCGAGCGGACCCGCTGCTCCCAAACAAGAAGGCTAAACAGAATTGGACGATCAGGAGACAAGATGGCAACGTATTTGATACCCGAGA
>Ga0302187_10004529_pt1 | contig 11097 bp, 12 predicted proteins | sample II_Bog_E1_3_FD_202120 | JGI IMG/M metagenome (GOLD analysis project Ga0302187, IMG submission 202120) | Peat permafrost microbial communities from Stordalen Mire near Abisko, Sweden - II_Bog_E1_3 | ecosystem: Environmental > Terrestrial > Soil > Wetlands > Peat | place: Sweden: Abisko...
CTGCGCGGCGAGGGCAAGGCCGGCGCTGTTTATGAACTGGGCGGCCCGTCGGTCTATACCATGCGGAAAATCATGGAATTCGTGCTGGCGACCATTCAGCGCAAGCGCATTCTGGCGCCCATGCCCTTTAACATCGCCGAAAGCCTGGGATCGGTCACCGAAAAGCTCAACACCCTGCTGCTAGGGCTCTTGCCAGCGGATTTCGTCTTCACCCGCGATCAAGTCGAATTGCTGCGCCACGACAATGTAGTGTCGGCAAAAGCCGTCGCGGAGGGTCGCACGCTGGCCGGCCTCGGCCTCACGCCGGAATCGGTCGAAAACATCGTGCCGACCTATCTCTATCGCTATCGCAAGAACGGCCAGTTCGCCGACCAGCGCGAGGCTTAAAGGCTTTTGAGATAGGCCAACATAGTGTCGGCGCCGGAGACGTTAACCGGCACGCCCGATGGGTGATCCATGACATTCGGCTCGACTAAGATTTTCTGGATCACACCGTCTTCTACGAGCATGGAATAGCGCCAACTGCGCATGCCCATGCCTTGCGGAGTCCGGTCGACCAGCAGGCCCATCAGGCGCGTGAAGTCGCCGTTGCCGTCGGGCAGCATGAACACTTTCTCGATGTTCTGGCTCTTGGCCCACTGGAACATGACAAAAGCGTCGTTGACGGCGAGGCAGATGACCTGATCGACGCCCAGGCTGCGAAACGCGTCATAGCGCTGCTCATAGCCGGGCAAATGGCTTTCCGAACAGGCCGGCGTGAAGGCCCCGGGCAAGGCGAAAAGCACGACGCGCTTGCCGCGGAAAATGTCGTCGCTGGAAAGGTCCCGCCATTCGAACGGATTGGGACCGTCTGACGCCTCGTTTTTGATGCGGGTATGGAAAGTGACGGAAGGTACGGATGCGGGGGTCATTCCGAAGCTCCGACTAATTGAGCGGCGGCAGGATTACGGCTTATGGCGACACCTTACCCGTTTCATTCGTCCATCAATTCAGCGTTTTGACCGGCGGCGCCAATCTTTTGTGCAGCCGCGCCATCAGGGCGATGCCGAACAGGGGCGTCAGCAGGTTCACCACCGGCACGGCGACGAACAGCGCGACCAGCAGGCCGGCGAGGAACAGGGTCAGGCCATGGCGGCGGCGCAACGCCTGCACTTCGCCCAGCGGCCGAAACCGCAGGGCCGCCATCTGAAAATATTCGCGGCCGAACAGATAGGCGTTGGCGACCAGGAAGGCCACGGCGTTCACACCGGGGAGCAGCCAGAGGCAGAAGGCCACCAGATTGACCGCCAAGGCGACGAGCGAAAATTTGAGCGCCAGCGCCAGCGACATCATGACCGGCGCCGGCGTTCCGCGCACGCCGGGCGGATAAATGTCAGCTTCGACATGATCCGCCAATTCATCGAGAAAAAACCCCGCGACCAGCATCGAGACCGGGGCGATCAGGAAGATCATCCCGACGAACAACCCGAGGCCGGCGGTGATTTCAATCAGGGTCTTGACCCAGCCCGGGCCGCCGACAGCGGCCCAGATCAAGGCGCGCTCCATCAGGCGCTCCAGAATGAGCCAGAGGGCGGCGAGCGTCGCCAGGCTCAGGCCAAGCGACTTGAACAGCACGGCGCGAAAGGGTTTTGAGAAAATTTCGCGAAGGCTCGCCAGCGCGTCTTCAATCATGTCACGCCGCGTCGGATGAAGCTGAGGCTTGGGTCAGCAGGGAGTAAAGCGCCGGCGCCTCGCGCGTGGCGCGGATCTTGGCCACCGTCGCCGGATTGCGCAGCAGGCGGGCGATGATCGCCAAAGCCTTCAAATGATCCGCCCCCGCCGATTCCGGCGCGATCAGCGCGAAAAGCAGATCGACGGGCTGGCCGTCGAGGGATTCGAAATCGATCGGGCGCTCCAGCCGCGCGAAAATGCCGAAAATGCGAGGCGCATTGACCAGCTTGCCGTGCGGGATGGCGATGCCGTCACCGAGTCCGGTCGAATTGAGTTTTTCGCGCTGTATCCAGGCGTCGAATATTTCGCGGGCGGGAAGACCGTAAACCTCGGCGGCCTTGTCGCTTAATTCTTGTAACGCCTGCTTTTTGCCGTTCACCCGCAGGGAGGGCAAAATCGCTTCTGGAACAATCAAATTTTCAAGCGGCATGAGGATCATTTTTCTGTCAAGGCGCGGCCGGCGGCGCCTGCAATCGCAAAACGCGCGACCAAGTCACCGGCGCCAAAAAGCCCGTCGGCGACACCGCCAATATAAAGCGCGGCGCGAGGTCCCGAAAGCGGAACGCGCGCCGCGCGAAGCAAAAATTGAGCCGAGATCACGCAGAGCCTTTTTCGCCGCCGGTCGGATCGATCCAGCCGATATTGCCGTCGAGCCGCCGGTAGATCACATTGACGCGGTCACTGGTGGCGTGGCGAAAAGCCAGCACCGGCGCGCCGGTCAGGTCCAGCTCCAGCACGGCGGCGGAGACCGAAAGCTTTTGCAGCAGCCTGTCGGACTCGGCGACGATCGCCGGCTTGAATTCGTGTTCGGACGGCGCATCCTCGACCTCGTCGGGCGCGCTCAGAACGGTGTAGCGGATCGGCTCGCCTTTCATCGGCGTGGTCTCGCGGATGGCGCCATTGCGATCCTTGAGCTTGCGCTTGTAGCGGCGCAGGCGGCTCTCGATGCGCGCCGCGGTCTGGTCGAAGCTGGCGTAGACTTCCTGCGCGCGGCCTTCCGCCTGCAAGGTGACGCCAGAGGCCAGATGCAGCGTGCAATCGGTGCGATAGCCGGAGCCTTCGGGCTCGATCGTCACATGGCCGGCGACTGAGCCGTCGAAATATTTGCCGGTCGCGGCGTTGAGGCGCTCGGAAACATGCGTCCGAAGGGCTTCACCGATGTTGATGTTTTTCCCGGATATACGCAGGGGCATAGGGGTCGTTTCCATTCTTGTCTGTCGCCGCCGGCGCGGTTTCCCTTGTCTTCGTACGCAACAACCCTGGAAACAGCGGTGGGCGCGAACGTCCTGGGCGGAACCGGTCCGGGCCTGGGCGAACTCAAGGGTTAGAAGCCTCCGCCGTCGAAGTCAATGGCGCCCGCAAAGGCTAACGTTTTGAGGGCGTAAACCCGTTTCCTACGCCATCCGCGCGGAGAGGCTCTGTTTCTCGCGGCGCCTTTCGACAGACGAGGGGATTTTCAGGCTTTCCCGGTATTTGGCGACGGTGCGACGGGCGATGTCGATGTCTTGCGCCTTCAGTTTCTCGACGATCGAATCATCCGAAAGAATGGCGTCCGGCGCCTCGGCGTCGATCATCTGCTTGATCTTGAATCGCACCGCCTCGGCCGAATGGGCGTCGCCGCCGCCATGGGCGGCGATCGAGGCGGTGAAGAAATATTTGAGCTCGAACAGGCCGCGCGGCGTCGCCATGTATTTGTTGGACGTCACGCGTGAAACCGTCGATTCGTGCAGCCCGACCGCATCGGCGATATTCTTCAGGTTGAGCGGGCGCAGATGCTCGACGCCCAGCGCGAGAAAGGCGTCCTGTCGCCGCACGATTTCGGTCGAGACTTTCAATATGGTGCGGGCGCGCTGCTCCAGGCTCTTGGTCAGCCAGTTGGCGGTTTGCAGGCATTGCGACAGGAAGGTCTTGTCCTCGTCCGTGCCGCCCTTGCGCGAAACCGTCGCCGCATAGGTCTGGTTGACCAGCACGCGCGGCAGCGCCTCCGAATTGAGTTCGATCAGCCACGAGCCGTCGCGCGCCGCCCGCACGATCACGTCGGGCGCGACCGGCTGCACGATCGATCCGCCGAAGGCGCGGCCGGGCTTGGGGTCGAGCCGCCGGATCTCGGCCAGCATGTCGGACAGGTCCTCGTCGTCGACGCCGCAGATTTTGCGCAAGGCGGCGAAATCGCGTTTGGCGACCAGCGGCAGATGCGCGACCATCGCCTGCATGGCCGGATCGTAACGGTCGAGTTCGCGCAACTGGATCGCCAGACACTCGGCCAGATCGCGCGCGCCAATGCCGGTCGGCTCGAAAGTCTGCACCACGGCGATGATTTTTTCCACCCGCTCCGGCGAGGCGCCGAGTCTGTCGGCGATCTCTTCGGCGCTTTCGCGCAGATAGCCGGCCTCGTCGATGGAATCGATGATGGCGAGGCCGATCATGCGTTCGACCGGATCGCCGGTCGCCACCGCCAGTTGCGCGCCGAGATGGTCGGAGAGCGTCGATTGTTCGGCGATATAAGCTTCGATATTGGCAGCTTCGCCCGATCCTTCGCCGCCGCCCGAACCGGACCAGGCGGTGTCGGAAAGCCCGAGCGATTCCATTTTGGTCTGATCGGCGCCGCAGTTCAGGTCGCGATCGCCGTCGAAGGCGTTTTCAATCTCCGTGCCGAGGCTTTCAGCCAGCCCCTCCGACGAGACGGCCAGCTGCGGCTCGTTCCAGTCACCCTCGGCGGGGTCGCCGGAGGATTCGGCCGAAATTTCATTGGACGGCGTCGCGCCTGGCGCGTCGATCCCGGTTGGCGTGGGATCCGGGCCGTCTTCCGAACGCTCCAGCAGCGGATTGCGCTCAAGCTCGTCCTCGACAAAGGCGGCCAGTTCGATGCTCGAATATTGCAGCAGCTTGATCGCCTGCAGAAGCTGCGGCGTCATAACCAGGGATTGCCCCTGTCGAAGCAACATTTTTGCGGCCAAAGCCATAGCTTACTCGCGACAACGCACCGGACCCGGACCGACGGTCTATCGGCCCATTTCTTGCATACACGATAATTATGGCTGCGGCCATGAAAAAAATTCTCCGGTGCCCGCCTCCGCAAGAATTTTCAGCTCAGGTTAAACGCTGGCAAATCCATGTCCCAGCGCCTTTTTTCGCCTTCACATCCTGAAGTCTTCGCCCAGATAGAAGCGGCGCACGTCGGCGTTGGCCACGATGGCGTCGGGTTCACCCTCGGTCAGCACATGGCCGGAATGGATGATATAGGCGCGATCGATCAGCCCCAGGGTCTCGCGGACGTTGTGATCGGTGATCAGCACGCCGATGCCGCGTCCCTTTAGGTGACGCACGAGATCCTGAATGTCGCCGACCGCGATCGGGTCGATGCCCGCGAAGGGTTCGTCGAGCAGCATGAAGGACGGGTTGCTCGCCAGCGAGCGGGCGATTTCACAGCGTCGTCTTTCGCCGCCCGACAAGGCGATGGAGGGCGACTTGCGCAGCCGCTTGATGTCGAATTCATCGAGCAGGGCTTCGAGATGCTGTTCGCGCTTGTCGCGGTCGGGTTCGGCGATTTCCAGAACGGCGCGGATATTGTCCTCGACGCTCAGGCCGCGAAAGATCGAGGCTTCCTGCGGCAGATAGCCGATGCCGAGCCGGGCGCGGCGATACATGGGCAGGCCGGTGACATCATGGCCGTCGAGCTCGATCATGCCCTTGTCGGGTTTGACCAGGCCGGTGATCATGTAGAAGACCGTGGTCTTGCCGGCGCCATTGGGGCCGAGCAGGCCGACGGCCTCGCCGCGCCGCACATTGAGGCTCACGTCTTCCACCACGCGGCGGGCCTTGTAGGATTTTCCCAGATGGTGGACGTGAAGCATGGTCTCGCGTTCGCTGTTGTCAGTGGGCGGGTTTTGTCGGCGCCGGTTTGGCCGTGGCCGGCGCGCCGGGAGTCCCGGGTTTGGCCTGGTCGCCGGGGACGATCAGGCTGTGGACCCGTCCCTTGGACGTGACGACGGCCTGTCCGGTATTGAGGTCGTAAATCAGCTTGTCGCCGCGCGTCACATTCTCGCCCTGCGACAGAGCCACGTTGCCGATCAGATAGAATTTGTTTTCGGGCTTGTCGAAGACCAGCGAATCGCCGGTTCCCACCTGGTCCTTGTTGGTAATGGCGATGGGCCCCTTGCCCTCCATTCGCCGCATCGAGGAATTGGCGCCGCCCGGACCCGCCGCCGGCTTGGGCTCAGGTTTTGCGTCGCCGGTTTTGGCGTCCGCCTTTTTGTCGAACAGGATCGTCAGTTCGGTGGCGTTGAGGCGCGTCTCGCCCTGGATGGCGACGACATTGCCGGTATAGATCGCCTTCTGCTGCTTGTCGAAATAGTCGAGCTTGTCGGCGGCGATATTGATCGGTTCATGGCTGGAGGCCCCCGGCAACAGCGTCGGCCCCTGCGCGGCGGGCGCAGCGGTGGCTTTTGCGGGCGTTTGGGCTTGAGCCTGGGCGGGCGCCAAAGCCGACAGGGCGATGAAGGCCAGAAGCGGCGCGGCTGGTTTGGTCAGGCGAAAAAATGCGCGCATTCAATTATCTTTCCGGTCGGGAGCCGCCACGCCGTCGTCGGGTTCCTGTCTGAACTGCGACTGGACGTTGCCGAGGAAGGTGATCTGTTCGCCATTGTCGCTCATGGTCATCGCATCCGCCTGGACCCAGCCGCTTTTCATATCCAGCCGCACCGGCGCCTTGGAGTTCATGGCGTTGGTCTTGAAGTTCATCGAGGCGCTTTGCATGGCGAGATCATAGTTGGCGCCCTTGATGTGGACATGGCCGTCGAGGTCGAGCGTCTGCCCGTTGGAATCGTAAAGGCCGGTGTCGCCGAGAATGCGGGTATCGCCATTGTCGCCCATGTGGAGGAGCGCATTCAGTTTATACAAGGTCGTGCGGTTGGGATCGCGCGGATTCTGAACGCCGGAATCGGCGATGACTTCAAAGGGGCGTCCATCGCGGCGCACCCCGGTCATTTTGGGATGCTCCATCGTCACCTTGTCGTTGCTGATGCCGATGCCTTCCAGCGAAATATGCGTATTGCCCTGGACGAGCGGGCGGAACCACGAATAGCCGACCAAGCCGACCGTGGCCAGGGCCGCCCCGCTCAAAACCAGCCAGCGCAGCCATTTGACGCGCGCGCTGTGGCGGGCGGCCGCGGCGAAGGCGCGAGTGCGGCCCGGAGCCCGCGCAAAGCTTTCGCGCGCAAAGGTTTCGCGCGAAAACGTCTCAGGATCGTCGCCGGGCGGGCGAAAGCCGCCGGGAGTGCCATTCTGCATGAATTCGCCTTGCGCCGGAGAGCGGCTTGATTCGGTGTATGCGTCCCTTTGTCGCCGCGCTCCGCATAAGGTCCCGCTGCGACCAAATCGTGTCCGGCGTCACATATGGGCGAAAATATCCGTTTCGGGCCAGCCCGCCAAATCAAGTTCGGCGCGGGCAGGCAAAAAGCCGAAGCATTCGCGGGCCAGTTGGTCGCGTCCCTCGCGCGCCAGCATGACGTCGAGCTTTCGCCGCAGGGCGTGCAGATGCAGCACGTCCGAAGCCGCATAGGCGAGTTGCGCCTCGGTCAGGTTCAGGGCGCCCCAGTCGGAGGATTGCTGCTGCTTGGAAATATCCACGCCGAGCAATTCGCGGACGAGGTCCTTGAGGCCGTGCCGGTCGGTATAGGTGCGCGTCAGTTTGGAGGCGATCTTGGTGCAATAGACGGGCGTGGCGCGCAGGCCGAAGGTCTTTTGCAATATGGCGAGATCGAAGCGGGCGAAGTGAAAGATCTTCGTCACGTCGGGGTCGGCGAGCAGGCGCACCAGATTGGGGGCCTCGGTCTGGCCCTGCGCGATCTGCACCAGGTCGGCGTCGCCGTCGCCGGTGGAAATCTGGACCAGGCAAAGCCGGTCGCGATGCGGATTGAGGCCGAGTGTTTCGGTGTCGATGGCGACACTGTCCGTCGACCGGAAATTGTCGGGCAGATCGCCCCGATGCAAACGAATGTTCATGATTTTTCCTGTGACGCGCCGCAGCCCTATCACTGCCCAAGCGCCGCGGCAAGATACAGGAAGTCGCCGCGGCAAGAGTCACAGGGTCGACAGGCTATATCTAGTCTGCGTCAGGCTTGCCGCGCATAGATTTGACGGCGCCGCGCTGCTTTTTGCCGTCGAGCCGGCGCAGTTTCGAGCCGAGCGTCGGGCGGGTGGCGCGGCGCGGCGGCGCGGGCGGCCGGGCGGCCTCGCGGATCATTTCGATCAGCCGCTCAAGGGCGTCGGCGCGATTGCGCTCCTGGGTGCGAAAGCGCCGCGCCGTGATGATCAACTCGCCGGATCCGGCAATGCGTTTTCCCGCCTGCGCGATCAGCCTCTGGCGCACCGCTTCGGGCAGAGAAGGCGACAGCACGACGTTGAAGCGCAACTGCACCGCCGTTTCGACCTTGTTGACATTCTGGCCGCCGGGACCGGAAGCGCGGATGAAATCTTCATGCAACTCCGCTTCGTCAAGCGCGATGCTCCGCGTCACCTGAATCATTCCGCTCTCCCTTGGCGGCTCTATAAAGCGTTTTCCAGCGCGGATCGGAAAAGGCTCTAAACCTTTTCGGCAGAAAAAGCCCGTCACTGTTGCCGATTGCCCACAGTCGCAGCGTAAAGCATTGACTAAGATGACAGGAGTAAGATCCGGAGTGAATTTTAGACCGCTAGATTTTCAAGAGCCCATGACCAACAACAATGTCGCCGACAAAGCCGCCGCTGAAGCCGCCAACCTCCTGCTCAGGTTGGGCCTTGCCGTGGCTTTCGTCCTGACGCCGCTGGCTCTTCTGGTCTCGCAACGCTCGATTTTCATCCTGACGCCCATCGCCGGCGCCTTGACCTTTGCCGCAGGACTGGTGCTCGCCCCGCGTATGCGGATGCGCGACGTTTTTGCTTTTGTCGCCACGCCTGTCGGGCTTTCGGCGCTTTTTCTCGCCTTCTGGGCGCTGTCCTCGCTGTTGTGGACGCCTTTTCCGGCCGAGGCGGCGCCGCGCCTGTTCAAAACCCTGTCCACTTTCCTGTGCGTCCTGCCCATCGCCGCCGCTCTCCCGGCGCGCAGCAAGGCCGCCAATCTCTATCTTCTTCCCCTGGGCGTGGCCATGGCGGCCTTCGGCGCGATTTTTCTCAGCGCGCGCCTGTCCTCCGATCCGGAAGATTCCGAAAATTACGACAGCATGATCCGTGCGGCGGAGTTTATGCTGCTCCTGCTGTGGCCGGCCGTGGCGGCGACCGCCTTGCGCAATCGCCTGACGCTTTCGACCGGTCTGGCCATTGTCGTGCTGGCCTCAGCCATAGCCATTCGCGTTCCAGCGGCTCTGGCGGCGAGCGCCACGGCGGCGCTGGCCTTCACGGCCGCCAGCGCCAATCCCCGCAAGGCGGGACGCTGGATCGGCGCCGCGGGCGCCGTCAGCTTCATCTTCGCTCCGGCGGCTCCGCTGCTTCTCGGCCCGCTGGTTGGCGAAAACGCCTTCGCGCCGCTGCTGAGCCTGAAAATTTGGAATGGCATGATCGTCAATGACGGATTGCGCATGATCACCGGTCACGGCTTCAACTTCGTCGGCTCGGGCTTCTGGCGGGGCTATCTGCCGTCTCAGGCGCCGCATTCGATCCTGTTCGAGACATGGACCGACCTCGGCCTGATCGGCGCCCTGGCGGGCGCCGCGCTGACCTATCTGGCTTACGATCTGGCGGCCAATCAATCCGCGCGGCTGGCGCCTTTTTGCCTCGGCGGCCTGACCTATGTCACCGCCATGGGCGTGTTCGGCGGCGCCACGGTCCAGCTTTGGTGGATCACGGCGCTGGCTCTGGCGCTGGCCGCCTTCGCCCTCGCCGCGCGCGGCGATTTCAAGACCGCGCGCCCAACCGCGCCGACCCGGATCGCCTGAACAGCAGCGTTTTCAAGCCAAGTGGCCTCCGGTTCGCGTGAAGAAAACGCGTCGAAATAAGAAATAGAGCCCGAGAGGGCTCTTCAGGCGGAGGCGACCGGGCGGCCTTTTTCGTCCACGATCCGCTCGCCGTCTTCCTTGAAGAATTCGCCGCGCTGCGGCGGCAGCAAGTCCAGAACCAGCTCGGACGGACGGCACAGGCGTACGCCCTTGGGACTGACCACCAACGGCCGCTCGATCAGGATCGGGTTCTTGGCGATCGCCGCGTAAATCGCGTCGTCGCTCACCGCGGGATCGTCGAGGCCAAGCTCGGCGTAAGGTGTGCCCTTCTTGCGCAGGATGTCGCGAATTTTCACCCCGGCGCGGGCGACCAGACTTTCGAGCAGCGCGCGGTTCGGCGGGCTTTTCAGATATTCCACGACATGCGGCTCGATCCCGGCGTTGCGGATCAGGCCCAGCACATTGCGCGACGTGCCGCAGGCGGGGTTGTGATAGACGATGACATCGAAGGACATGGGGATTGCTCCTACCCGATTTCTTCTCGTAACATTTCAAGCTCCAGCCATTGGTCCTCGGCGGTGGCGAGTTCCGCCTCGGTCTTGGCCAGTAGCGCGCTTGCGTCATTGAAGCGTTTCGGGTCGCGCTCGTAAAGCCCGTGATCGTCGAGAATGGCGTGCAGCTTTTGCGCCGTCGCGCGCAGCTTCTCGATTTGTCCCGGCAGCGTCTCCAGCGCGTGCTTTTCCATGAAACTCAGCCGCCGCCTTGCATCGGGACGCGGCGCCGCTTCGAGCTTTTCCTGCCTCTTCTCGATGGGTTTCGTCTTGACGGTCGGCGACAGCGCAAACCCGCGCTGGGTCAGCATGTCGGTATAGCCGCCGGCATATTCAATCCAGCGGCCTTCGCCTTCGCAGACCAGCACCGATCCGGCGACGCGGTCGAGAAAGTCGCGGTCATGGCTGACCAGCAGGATTGTGCCGGGATAGTCGCCGAGCATTTCCTGCAACAGGTCGAGGGTTTCGAGATCGAGATCGTTGGTCGGCTCGTCGAGCACCAGGAAATTCGAGGGCTGCGACAAGGCGCGGGCCAACAACAGCCTCGCGCGCTCGCCCCCGGAAAGTTTGCCGGTCGGCGTGCGCGCCTGTTCCGGCGGGAACAGGAAGTCGCGCATATAGCCGATGACATGCTTGCGCACGCCGTTGATCTCGACCCATTCGGAGCCGCCGCCGGTCAGCGTGTCGGCGAGGGTGGCATTGGGGTCGAGCGCGGCGCGGCCCTGGTCGAGCGTCGCCATTTGCAGATTGGTCCCGAGCCTGATCTCGCCCGTGTCGGGCGCGAGTTCGCCGGTCAGCAGGTTGATCAGCGTGGTCTTGCCGGCGCCATTCGGACCGACCAGCGCCATGCGGTCGCCACGCAACACCCGCAAGGACAGGTTTTTGACGATCAGCCGCTCGCCGTAGCTTTTGCCGACATCCTCCGT
>Ga0302187_10004535_pt1 | contig 11093 bp, 6 predicted proteins | sample II_Bog_E1_3_FD_202120 | JGI IMG/M metagenome (GOLD analysis project Ga0302187, IMG submission 202120) | Peat permafrost microbial communities from Stordalen Mire near Abisko, Sweden - II_Bog_E1_3 | ecosystem: Environmental > Terrestrial > Soil > Wetlands > Peat | place: Sweden: Abisko, Stordalen...
CGAACCCGTGCTGATTCAGGGCATCCAGCCCGGTGGCCAGCTCACCATCACCACCGACGTGGAAAACTATCCGGGATTTGCCGACGTCATCCAGGGCCCCTGGCTGATGGAGCAGATGGAAAAGCAGGCCACCCATGTCGGCACCAAGATCGTCACCGACCTCGTCACCCGGCTCGAACTCGCCCAGCAGCCGTTCCGCCTGACCTGCGACTCCGGCGATGTCTATCTGGCCGAGACGGTGATCCTCGCCACCGGCGCCCAGGCGCGCTGGCTCGGCATGCCCTCGGAAGAGAAGTTCAAGGGGGGCGGCGTCTCGGCCTGCGCGACCTGCGACGGCTTCTTCTATCGCGGCAAGCAAGTCGTCGTGGTCGGCGGCGGCAACACCGCCGTCGAGGAGGCGTTGTTCCTGACCAACTTTGCTTCGAACGTGACCATCGTGCATCGCCGCGATCATTTCCGCGCCGAGCGCATCCTGCAGGAGCGCCTGTTCAAGCATCCCAAGACCAAGGTGGTGTGGGATTCGGCCATCGACGAGATCTGCGGCGTCGAGAACCCGGGCAAGGTCACCCATGTCCGGTTGAAGAACGTCAAGACCGGCGGCTTGAGCGATTTGCCGGCGGACGGCGTCTTCATCGCGATCGGGCACGCGCCCGCCACCGAGCTGATCCTCGGCCAGATCAAGCTGAAACCGTCGGGCTATGTCGAGGTGGCGCCGAACTCGACCGCAACCTCGGTGCCCGGCGTGTTCGCCGCCGGCGACGTCGCCGACGAAACCTACCGGCAGGCGGTCACCGCCGCGGGCATGGGCTGCATGGCAGCCCTTGAAGCCGAGCGCTTTCTCGCTTTGCGGGCGAGCGAACGCGCGGCGGCGGAATGATCATGGCAAGAACCCGGGATGGATTTACCGATATGGATTGGGACAAGCTGAAGGTGTTTCACGCGGCGGCGGAAGCGGGCAGCTTCACGCATGCCGGCGAGCAGCTCGGGCTGTCGCAATCGGCCGTTTCGCGGCAGGTCAGCGCGCTGGAGCAGGAGCTTTCGGTGTCGCTGTTCCACCGCCATGCGCGCGGCCTCATTCTCACCGAGCAGGGCGACCTGTTGTTCCGCACCGCGCATGACGTGTTCATGCAGCTGCAGGCGGCGCGAGCCAAGCTCACCGACAGCCGCGAGCGGCCGAGCGGCGACCTCAAGATCACGACGCCGCCGGCGCTCGGCATCAACTGGCTGATCCCGCGGCTGCACGAATTCACCGCGCTCTATCCGGAGATCCGGATTTCCATGATCGTCACCGACGAGGAGCTCGACCTGTCGATGCGGGAGGCCGATGTCGCGATCCGTACCCGCAAGCCGACCCAGCCCGACCTGATCCAGCGCAAGCTGTTCTCGATCGGCTTTCACGCCTATTGCTCGCCGGAATACATCAAGCGTTTCGGCACCCCGCGCACGCTCGATGACCTCGACTCGCATCGCATCATCATGCTGAGCGATTCGCAGGTCCCGGCGCATTTGCAGAACCGCAGCTGGCTGATCGATGCCGGCCGCAACGGCTCCGGTCCGCGCGAGGCCTATTTCAAGGTCAACAATATCCTGGGCCTGGTGCGCGCGTGCCAGCAGGGGCTCGGAATCGCGGCGCTGCCGGATTACCTGGTCGAGGAAAATAATCGCCTGGTGCAGTTGTTCGGCGAGTCCGACTCGATCCAGCTCGATACCTATTTCGTCTATCCGGAAGAGCTGAAGACCGTCGCCCGGGTGCAGGTGTTCCGCGACTTCGTGGTCAGCAAGGCGCAGCGCTGGCCATCGTAAGTTTACCGATCGGCGAAGGCCGGCATTCACATCGGCGATCTCCGCATGACTGACATGCTTGCGGGACGGTTGCTGCAGGGCACCGGCACGGCCCATAATGTACGTACGCTGAGCATTCGCGTTGCGCTTTGTCCCCCTCCTCCAGTGGCGCGAGGGCTCAGTAATCCCTCTTGGAAGGTGATTGTGTCGGCCTCACGTGGCCAATACCTCAAGCCGGGCTCTTTTGAGCCCGGCTTTTTTTTGGGCAGGCGACCACGTGTTCGCACCGGCGGGAAGGCCGCGGCCCAATCCCGCGCCGTCATGCATGAGGCTGCACCCATTCCCCGCGTTGACAGGCCGGGTGCCGTCCACCATCCTCGCGCCATGGACAGGAATCGCCGCATCGCAGCCTCGTCGAAAAAAGCTCCCCACCCGGGGGCTTCAGATCGGCGCGCGCGATAGACCTTTTCGCCTGACCCCGATCCGCAAAACCCCGCCGTCTGGACGGGGTTTTTTCATGTCCCGTCTCCGGCTCGCCCTCAAGGAGATGGACCCATGACTGATCTTCTAACTTCTGATCTTCTAACTTCTGATCTTCCGACTTCCGGCTCTCGATCCTGCCTGCGCGGCCTCTGGCTGCCGCTGGTGACGCCGTTTCGCGACGGCGCGCTGGACGAGGCGTCGCTGCGGCAGCTGGTCCGGCACTACGGCGCGCTGCCGGTCGACGGGCTGTTGCTGGCCGCCACGACAGGCGAAGGCCTCACCCTGGAGCCTGCGGAAACCGAACGGCTGGTGACGGTGGTGCGGGACGAAGCCGGAAGCGGCCTTCCGCTCTGCCTAGGCCTGTCCGGCAGCAACACAAACGCGTTACTGCGGAGCGTGGCCGGCACGGCCGGCTGGCCGATCGATTTCTATCTGATTTCCTGCCCGTATTATTCGCGGCCGTCGCAACAGGGCCTGACGCTTCACTTCCGCGCGCTCGCCGACCGCGCCGAACACCCGGTGCTGGTCTACAACATTCCGTACCGCACCGGCGTCAATCTCGGCAACGAGGCGATGCTGAGGCTCGCCGCTCACCAAAACATCGTCGGCCTCAAGGACTGCGGCGCCGACCGCGGCCAGTCGCTCGATTTGTTGCGCCGCCGTCCGCAACACTTCGCCGTGCTGACCGGCGAGGACGCGCACTATTTCGACGCGCTGGGCGACGGCGCCGACGGCGGCATCCTGGCCTCCGCGCATGTCGAGACCGCGAGCTTCGCGGAAATCCGCAGCCTGCTCGCTACCGGCCGGCACGACGCCGCGCTGGCGCTCTGGAGGGCGGTCGAGGAACTGACGCGATTGCTGTTTGCCGAGCCGAGCCCGGCGCCGATCAAGTATTGGCTGTCGCGCAGCGGGCTGATCGACAGCGCGCAGGTGCGGCTGCCGATGACGGAGGTCAGCGAGGGGCTTGCGTCCCGGATCGATCGTGAGATCGAGCGGCGGAAGGCGGCTTCGACTGGTGCTGCTTCGTCGGCAGTTCGCAGGTTTCATGCAGACTCTGATACCAGCCGGTCCCGCTGATCGCCTTCGCGCCCGGTCGGCAAACCCGCACTAATACGGATTGTGGCACGATTCGAGCCTCCCGGACTCTTTATGAGCAGCGTTGGTTAGATGATGATTGTAATGTCTGATCCGAATCACGGCGGTTCGGATCGCCTGACGGCCACTTCCGGCGACTGATTCCGTTTGAAAGGCTGAAACCATGCAGACATTGTTTCGCGGTTTTCTCGCCGTCACGGCATTGATGATGGCTATCGATCTTGCCCAGGCCGCGACGGCCGGCCATCTGCTGAAGCCGGCAGCGACGGCCGCTACCACCGATGCGGACCAGGATGTTACGGGCTCGATAGCTAAGCCGAAGGATCCTGCCGCGACGGGATCGATGAAGAAACACGGTGCGAAGGAATCGGACGTGACGGGGTTAAGCAAGCCGAAGACCAGCGCTGCGCACTAGGGAATGCATTGACGTTGCCGGGGAAACGTTTGAATTTTGCGACCTGAGATTGAGCTCTACAACAGAGACTCGATAACAAAGACAAGTGCTGGACCAGCCATGCCGATCCTGTCGCTCGCACCGTCCTCGCAGTTGCAACTCGCATCCTTCCGTGATTTCGACGCATTCCGTCCCGTCGAGCTGCTTGGCGATACCAGGAGCATCCCGCTCGATTTTTCGAATTTTTCGCTGGCTCGCGGCCTGGTGCAGCTGCCATCCTGCACGCTGCTGGTGCAAAGAACATTCGCGCGTATCTTCGAAGCCAGCTATCGAATTGCCGGCACCCTCGTCATTGTCCCGCTCGATGGCGCCACGCGAGCCTACGTCGATGGCGTGGCACTGACGCCGGACGCTTTCATTGCGCTGCACGGCAACTCAGAGGTCCGTTTCGTCGAGCATGCATCCAACCTCCACGCCACCATCGTCTTTTCCCCGGATCTGCCGGATCGGGACTGGTTCGACGACAGGGACAAGATTCGGGCATTTTCGGGCGATAAGGCTGCGCTGGCCACGTTGCGAAGCGTGATTTACCGGATTTTGCAAGTCGCATCCGCAGCGCCCGAACTGCTGGAGATGGCCGATTTCGCGCTGCCGCTGCGGGAAGAGTTGCTGGTCGCGATCGACCAACTGTTCATTCCCAGCCAACCGTATCTGCTGGCCGGAGGCCATCGCCACGCGCAAATCATCCGGCGAATTGACGACTACATCACCACCGACCCGGCCAGCGCGGTCTATAGCGACGCCGTCGCGGCGGAATGCGGCGTCTCGGTCAGGACTCTCGGAACCGCCGTCAGGAACGTGCGCGGATTGAGTTTGCACCGCTATCTGCGGCTCAAGAAGCTCTGGGCGGTTCGCTCGTTGCTGATGAGCGGCCGCGACGGGGCGACGGTGAGTTCTTACGCCATGTCCAACGGATTTTTTCACATGGGCGAGTTTTCCTCGCTGTACCGGTCGACGTTCGGAGAGTCGCCGTCAAGCACCCTTGCACGGGCGCGACAGGGCGCGTCCCGCCGCTCAGCCTGAACGACCTTGCGCCGCTATCCGCGCCCGTGCGCTAGAATTGCACGTGCGCCCGGGTCGAGATGACGTTCACCGGTCCGCGATCGGAATTGTAGGCCGGGTTGTTGATGCGCTGATAATCGAAGGTCACGCGGGTGTTGGCCGACGTCGCATAGCTGTAATAGGCTTCGAGGATCTGTTCCGCCTTCGGGTTCGGCAATTGACCGTCGCCGACGAGAATGCCGATTCCGCCGGCATTCAGGAACGCTGCCTGGACGCCGGATATATCGTTGATGATCCCGGCAATGCCGATCGTATCGTCGGGCCTGCCCCATGATTTTCCGGAGATTGACGTGCCGACCGCGATCGTGCGGTCGATGTCCGTGAAATCCCATTGCTCGACCTTGCCGTCCCCCCAGCCGACGCGCGCAAAGACACCGATACTGTCGGTGATCTGCTGCTGGAGATTCATGCTTACCCCCGGTCGGCTGGTGTAACTGCGCACCGCGGTGATATCGGCGGGCTGACCGGTTTGCTGGGCAAGCGCAATGGCGTCGGAGAATTGTCCCGCATTGCCGCGGCTGAGGAATCCCGTGACCTTGACGGCACCCGGCTGCCCCCACAGTTCATAACGCCGCTCCACTTCGCCGACCATCTGGAACTGGCTGAAGGTGGGGTCCAGCCCGTATGCCAGCGGGCTGTTGCCGCCGGCCGGCGTGGCGGACAGATCGAAAATGCCGGCGCGTATCGTCCAGTGACCGAAAAACCATTCGACCGCGGCGCCATAGGTGTAACCCCAGGCATCGCCGGCATAGTCGAACGACCCGGTGTTGATGAGGGACCAGTTGAGGAAGTCGCTCTTGGGATTGTTGGCGTATTTGTTGGTGTCGAAAATATCGTTGACGCCGAAACGCCCGACCGTAAGGACGATGCGGTCGGTCGTGCGGGTGCCGGCGAACTGATTGATGTCCTCGTCCACCTTCTCGGTCTCGCCGCCGAGGTCGATGGTTTGCCTCAGGAAGGCGCGCTGGATGCGGGCGTAGGGATAGGCCGCGCCCAGCTTGTAGGACTCGCCACTGGGGAAACCCGCCGCGCCATGTGTATTGGCGACGCCAAACCCCTGATCGATCTCGGGGTTGAACCAGAATTCCGCGTCCTTCCAGAGCCGGACGCCGGCGAACAAAGTCACGTCGACGGTCTCGTCGCCGGCCCCGTTACCGGGAAGACTGTTGGCGCCCGCATAGGGCGAGCGGATCGCGGGATAACCCTGCCAGACGAAGGTGCCTTGTCCGTGGATGCTGATCCAGTCCGCCGCGGTTGCCGATGGCGTCGATTTCGATACCGGGGCGACTTCGTTGAAGCGATAGTTCAGGCCGAGACGAAGCTCCTGCATCGTGAAGCCGGAGGTGAATTGCTGGCCGACGCTGGCGAACGAAACGGTGCTGTGGTTGAAATCCGCGTACAGATATTCGAGGCTCGCCGTCCAATGATCGGCAATCGGCACTTCGGCGCCGACGCCGGCGGCCCAGCCGAGCCGAAGCAATTCCGGGGTTTCGGTGGCGCTGGCGAGAGACAGCCGGTCGTAGGCCCAGGCGACACCGCCCGTCGCATAGAACAGCCAGTTCGAGGGCGCATAGCCGACGCGTCCCCTGAGGGTGCCGAACGACAGCATGGTCTCGCCGTAGCTGTCCGGGCCGGCCGGCAAAACCAGGTTCGAAGTCCCGCCGATCGAAATGCCGGCCACATTGGGCCAACTCGGGAATGAAATGTCAGCCGCGACGCCAATCACGAAACGGTTCGCGAACATCTTGTCGTAGCCGACCTGAAAGCCGCCGAAGAAGCTTCCGCCTTCGGCGAAGACATCGATGGGCTGCATCAGATCGAGCGAGCCGCCGACATTGGGGCCGGCACTCCAGTCCGATTTTCCCCAGGCGTAGCCGAGATGTCCGCCGACATAGTTTCCGGTCCAGTCATAGGCCGTCTGGACTTGAACAGCGGGGGCCTTGGCAGGCAGGTCGGCGGCGGTCGCGGTCCTTGCGGCTAGCGTGATGGCGAAACCCAGCACCAAGGTCGCAGAGCCGCATTTCAGAGATCGAAGCCGCTTCGAGCTGCCGGGATCGGCAACGCCGGCGCGGGTCGAAAGATTCGGCAGGCGCGCGCGGTTGCATGGACGTTGCATCAATAACCCCAAGGCACAAAGCCGGCTGTCATTTCGTTGGGGCAGAGTTCGCCGAACATGGTTAACGAGCCATTAATGCATCTCCTTACTATTTGATTTTATTAGACATTTGCCGAATTCCGATAGTCATTCTCATCTAAAGTTAATTTTCTAACCGGCATCATAGTGCCGCGCAGCTGACCCGTGTGGGGTCGTCGTTGCCGGCGAGAGTTGTTCCTCTACCTGCAACGGACGACCACTCGGGCGAAGATTCGCGGCCGAACATGAATTCAATCGAAGGGTAGAAAAGATGCCTGGGCTCAAGCTCTCGCTGAGTTTCAAGATTGGCCTCTCCAACGCACTGATGGCGTTGCTGGTCTTCGCTGTGATCGGCGTTTCGATCTTTTTTACCCGGCAACAGGCCGAATCGGCCGCGCAGATCGAAAGACTGTCGAAACTGACCTCGCACGACCTTCCCGAACTCGTGCTGGACGTGAAAGAAGTCCAGATCAACATCATTCAGGTGCAGCAGTTCCTGACCGACGTTTCTGCGACCCGCGGCCAGGACGGCCTCGACGACGGCTTTGAGGAGGCGGCGAAGAACGCCAAGGAATTTGCGGATTTGCTGCCGGAGATCCGCAAGCTCGCCAGCAAGCTCGGCAACGATTCCATCGCGAAGGCCGTCAATGACGTTGAGGCCAACTTCGCGCCGTATTACGAACTCGGCCAGAAAATGGCCAAGCTCTATGTGGCCGAAGGTCCGAGCCGCGGCAACAAGATGATGCCGGAGTTCGACGAACGCTCCGAGAAGCTCGCCAAGGCGATGGAAAGCCTGATTGCGATTTCCGGTGCCCTGAGCAAGCAAGGCCAGAATTCAATTGACGAGGCGTCCAGCCTGGCCGTCTCGAAGCTCCAGACGCTGAAAAACATACTCTTTGCGCTAGGCGTGCTCTCGGCCCTGGTGGCGGTAGCCGTGCTTTTCTATGCTCATTTCGGGATTTCTTCTCCGCTGCGCCGGCTCACTCAAATCATGCGTGATCTGGTGGCGGGAAACACCGAGGTTCAGGTCAAGACGACGAACCGGCACGACGAGATCGGGCAGATGTCCCGCGCCGTCGATATCTTTCGTGAAAACGCCATTCGCATCCTGAAGATGGAGGCGGAAAAGCAGGTGGCCGAACAGGCCGCCGCGGAAGGACGGACGCAGGCCATGCGCAACATGGCGGAGACCGTCGAGCGCGCAACCAGCGTGTCGGTCGCGACCATTGCCGGAACCGCGAATGAAGTCGACGCGGCCGCCGAGGGACTGCTTTCGATCGCCCGCGGCCTCTCGGTCGAGGCGCAGGCGGTGGCGGCGTCGTCCCAGCAAGCGCTTGCCAACGCCCAGTCGGTTTCAGCCTCCGCAGAGGAACTCACCGCCTCGATCGGCGAAATCGGTCAACAGGTCGCCAAGGTCAGCGCCGTCACGAACTCCGCCGTGGAGAAGAGCGAGAAGGCCCAGCAGTCCATTCAATCCCTGTCGGACGTCGTCGCGAAGATTGCGGATATGACGAAGCTGATCGGCGGCATTGCCGATCAAACCAACCTTCTGGCGCTGAACGCCACGATCGAGGCTGCCCGCGCGGGTGATGCCGGAAGGGGATTTGCGGTGGTGGCCGCCGAGGTCAAATCGCTCTCGAACCAGACGGCCCGCTCGACCGAGGAAGTCGGGCGGCTGATCGCCGAGATCCGGTCCGCGACCGACGAGACCGTCGGCTGTTTCAGACAGATCAGCTCCCACATCGATGAAATCAATGAAGTTGCCGGCGCCGTTGCCCTGGCGATGGAACAGCAGAGCCTGGCGACCAACGAGATTGCCGTGAATGTGACCTCGTCCGCTACCGCGGCCCAGCACGTCACGGACAAGATCGCGCATGTCAGCCGCGACGCCGAGGCCGTCAGCGATCGCGCCTCCGGCGTACGGCAGGCGATCGGCGCCGTGACTTCCAACATCTCGGATCTTAAAGAGCTGCTGGTGCGGGTCGTTCGTACGTCGACGGAAGAAGCCGATCGCCGGCAGGAGGAACGATATCCGGCGCAGATCGCCGCGAAGGTCCATGGCAGCCGCGGGCAGATCGCGGGAGCGATCACGGATATCTCGACCGGCGGCGCATTCATCTCCGGCCGTTTCGATCTCGCTCCAGGCGCGACCGCCACGGTGGAGATTCAGGGCCTGCCCGACCGGCTGGCTTTCGAGGTGCGCGACCGCAGCGACAGCGGATTGCGTGTCAAATTCGCGTTCGAAGGAAGCCAGGAACAGCGGTTCCTGGCGTGCTTTTCGGGCCAGTTCGGCAAAAAGGCCGCTTAGGCCCAGCCTCGCCTATCGCCGGCGAGCGGGCGAGGGCGTGACGGCCGACAACCGATATCGATATCCCGCTTCAGCGAAGCTGACGTTGCGACCGTTGCGGAGTTCTTCGCGCTCCTCAGCGGCGAAGTCACAGCGTTCCCGCAGCTGACTTTCAGCGGAAAACGGGCTGCGCAGGTGTCCCCATGTCGTGGCCTGCGCCGACGAAACGCCGGTCGCAAGTCCGGCCGACAGAACCGTGATCGCGAGGCAAACTCGCGCGGATCGGCGGATTTCATGGGTTGCTGAAGAGAACATGTGAACACTCCGTTAAGTCGTCCAGCTCTCTATACGCCCAGCGCGCCGCGGCGAATACCGCCGGCGGGCGTTATTACTAAGCGTTATCCATAACAGCCCGCCCCCGGCACGATCGGAGGTCATCGGCCGATCGGAGCCTGGCAAATTGAGCCCAGCCGAAACATTGGCGGCTTTGGCACAACCGGCGAGCGACCAACGCATGGTTGCATGCACGCACTGGTTTCGACTAAATCCAACCGGATTTCCGATGGCAACCTTGCCGCCTATGGCGCGGAGGCAGCCAACACAATAACATTCCGAACGAGCAGTGACGGGCGGCCGGTCCGACCAACCGGCTCCAGGTATTGAATGTGGAAACGATGAGCCTTGATGTCTCGGAGGTCTCTGCAAATGCCGAAAGGCGAGACCAAGGCCTCCATCCAAGGCATGTCGGCCTGGTCGAGTTGCATGTGACGCATGCGTGCAACCTGACCTGCGAGAGCTGCTCTCATTATTCAAACCACGGCCACAGAGGCAACCTCGATCCTTCGGTAGCGGATCGATGGATGGCACAGTGGAGCCGTCGAATCGCCGTCGACGAATTCCGTCTTCTCGGCGGTGAACCGACGATCCATCCAAACCTTGCGGCCTTCGTGCCGCTGGTCAGGAAGCACTGGCCGGCGGCTCTGATCCGGATCGTCACCAACGGTTTTTTTCTGCATCGCCATGGCGATCTTCCGTCAATGCTCGCCGCCAGCGGCAATGCCGACATCGCCCTGTCGATCCACCATAACGGCTCCGAATACCTCAAGCGTCTGCAACCGGTCTTCGATCTTCTCGCAGCCTGGCGTCGCGATCACGGTACGATTGCCAACGTATGGCAATCCCACGAGAACTGGACCCGTCGATACAACGGCTCCGGCGCGGCGATGTTGCCGTTCGAAGACGGCAATCCCCGGCAGAGCTGGGAAATCTGTCCGGCCCGACACTGCAAACAGCTTCACGACGGCAAGCTCTGGAAATGCGGACCGCTCGCCTACCTCGGCCTGCAAAAGGCGAAATACGACCTTTCCGAAAAATGGGATCCGTATCTGCAATACCAGCCGCTGGATGTGAATTGCAGCGAGCAGGAGCTCGACGCATTCCTGGCGGTCGAGGAAGAATCCGCGTGCTCGATGTGCGCCGCGAAAAGCCATCCCTTTTCGCTTCCCGTCCCGCTTCGACAAGCAACCGCGTCCGGCGAGGCCGATCTCGATAATGTCGCCGTGCCGGATCGGGTGGTTCTGGCAGCACCGGTGGACAGCCAGCGAAAAACCGACGTTCTGCAGAACAAGCAGACGATCAGTCGTCACCTCGATGCGCCGTATGTTTCAATCGTGGTCGTCAACCGCGACTACGCCGAATATGTCGGCAAGACGATCACCTCGATTCGAGCGCAAAGCTATTCGCATTTCGAATGCATCGTTGTCGATAACGCCTCGACGGACGACAGCCATGCGGTG
>Ga0302187_10004543_pt1 | contig 11088 bp, 8 predicted proteins | sample II_Bog_E1_3_FD_202120 | JGI IMG/M metagenome (GOLD analysis project Ga0302187, IMG submission 202120) | Peat permafrost microbial communities from Stordalen Mire near Abisko, Sweden - II_Bog_E1_3 | ecosystem: Environmental > Terrestrial > Soil > Wetlands > Peat | place: Sweden: Abisko, Stordalen...
AGCGGGACATGGCCATGAAGATCACGCAATACAGCATGGAGGGAGCGTTTGCTGCCAGTCCGATTCTGGTGGTGGTTTTCGGGCTGGTCGTTGCGGTCGTGCTTTGGGGCACTATCAATTTCGTGTTTGGCGGCAAGGCGACATTCGGAGGCGTGCTTGCAGTGTGGATGTATGCAGCACTGCCGGGAATCATAAAATCGCTGTTGGGATCGATCGTACTTTTCGCGGGAGCGGCGCCGGAGTCATTCAACCTGGCGAACTTCGCGCCCACCAGTGTCGGAGCTTTTCTGAGCCCCACTGAGACCAACGCGGCTCTTTACAAGCTGGCGACCTCGCTGGATGTCACCAACATCTGGTACCTTGCTCTGATGGGAATCGGGCTTGCGATCGTGGCCGGGGTCAAGCGCAGTTCGGGATATATCGCGGTCTTCGGGTGGTGGGCACTGATTGTGCTGGTCGGAGTGGGCTGGACGGTGGCGTTCGGCTGAGGCTTGCTTTTGCGGCTGAAATGCAAACAGCGCGAATCCTGCGGGGTTCGCGCTGTTTGTTCTTGCAGGCTGCTGCTAAGTTACTCGGTCCAGCGGCGCATGATGAGGGTGGCGTTGATGCCGCCGAAGCCGAATGAGTTGGACAGGGCAATGTCGAAGCTGTGCGCGACGGCGTGGTTGGGCACATAGTCCAGGCGGCACTCAGGGTCGATATTGTCGAGGTTGATGGTGGGCGGAAGCTGTTGGTTGACGAGCGCCAGCACCGTGATGCCGGCTTCGAGTCCACCGGCGCCGCCTAACAGATGGCCGGTCATGGATTTGGTGCCGCTTATCTTCAGCTTGTGGCTGAGCGCGTGTTCGCCAAACACCACTTCGATGGCCCGCGACTCATTGCCGTCGCCGGCTGGCGTGGACGTGGCGTGGGCGTTCACGTAGCCAACCTCTTCCGGTTGAATTCCGGCGTCTTTGAGAGCCGCTCTCATTGCGCGCTGCGCGCCCTGGCCCTCCGGCGCAATGCCCGTCATGTGGTAGGCATCGGCGCTCATTCCGTAGCCAATAATCTCTCCCAGGATGTTTGCGCCGCGGGCTTTGGCGAACTCCAGTTCTTCCAGGATGAGGATGCCCGCGCCCTCACCGATGACAAAGCCGTCGCGGTCTTTGTCGAAGGGGCGGCTTGCTCTGGTTGGCTCGCCGTTGCGCGTGGAGAGCGCGCGCATGGCGGCAAAGCCACCCACGGAGAGCGCCGTAACTGAAGCTTCGGCGCCGCCGGCAATCATCACATCCGCGTCTCCGTGCATAATCATTCGCGCGGAATCGCCGATGGAGTTGGCACTGGTGGCGCAGGCAGTGGCCGTGGCCGAGATAGGCCCTTTGGCGCCGTAGCGGATGCTGATTTGCCCGGCCGCCATGTTTACGATGACGGCGGGAATGAAGAACGGCGAGATTTTGCGCGGGCCGCCTGCGAGCAGGTTGGAGTGTTCGCGTTCGATAATCTCGAAGCCGCCGATGCCCGACCCGATGAAGACTCCCACGCGATCGGCTATCTCCGGAGTAATCTGGAGACCCGATTGAGCGATCGCTTCCTGGACAGCGGCGAAGGCGAAGTGAATGAATCGCCCCATTTTGCGCGACTCTTTTTTGTCCACAAAGTTTAGCGGGTCAAAGTTCTTGACCTCGGCGGCGAATGTAACCGGGAACCCGGTGGTGTCGAATCCGTGAATGGGCGCCATGCCGCTGGCGCCGGCGAGTAGCTGCCGCCAAACTTCAGGAGCGGTGTTGCCCACGCCACACACCAGGCCGAGTCCGGTGACAACGACTCTGCGGGACAGGTTGGACAAGGGCTACTTGCCGCCTTTCGCATTCTTTTCTATGTAGTCGATGGCGTCCTTTACGGTCTTGATCTTCTCGGCGTCTTCGTCTGGAATCTCAAGATCGAAAGCCTCTTCGAACTGCATGACCAGTTCGACGACATCCAGGGAATCCGCGCCCAGATCTTCCTGGAAGCTGGCGCCGGGGGTAACCTCGGCTTCGTCCACCTGCAACTGCTCGACGATAATCTGTTTCACTTTCTCTTCAACTGCCATGCCATCTTCTCCTCGGTATTTCTTTTCAATTCAAGTGTTGAACGGGGGTTACAGTTCAATCAAGTGCCGCCAGCCTACGATAACGGCACGAGGCAGGGGAACACAACCATGTGCGCCAAAAAAAAGCGCGCAGCCCCGAATATCAAGTTTATCGGTCGGGTGGGGGTGTGTAAAGGACTAGGGAATAGGGAACAGGGATTAGGGAACAGGGAATAGGGATCAGGGATTAGAAGTGCGCGGGGAAATGGTGGGAAATGCACAGGTGGAAGGCGTACATTAGGCGAAGTGGGAAGAGGATGGGAAGATGCAGGGTGTAATTGCTGGAATTGTTGCTGCATTCGTGGGAATACTTGTTGGTTTCTGGCTGCGGCACTCGATTGCCAAGTGGGAAAGACAGCGATTGGAGCGGCGAGTTGAGGAACAGGCGATTGAGATAACTTCGGTTCGGGGAGAACTGACGCAGGCGCAGGGTGAGTCGGCCGGCAGGGCAGGGTTTGCTTCACTGGCTGGCGAGCGGGCAAAGACGATTGTGCAATTGACTTCTGAAAAGGACGGGCTGCGGGAGGAGTTGCAGAAGAAGGGTGAATCAGAGAGCCGGTTAACGGCCCGCATCAGCGAACTGGAAGCCGAGCTCAGAAACGAGCGGCAGAATCTGGCGGAGAAACTGGCTTTGCTGGAGTCGGCAAAGCAGACGCTGGCCAATCAGTTCGAGGCTCTGGCTGGTGAGATTCTGGAGAAGAAGTCGAAGACATTTTCAGAGGGCAGCCAGAAAGAGCTTGGGAACCTGCTGACGCCGCTGAAGACGCAGATCGAGGAGTTTCGCAAAAAGGTTGAGGAAGCGCAGACCGACTCAACGAAGGGCGTTACCAAGCTGGAGACGCTGGTGGGCACGCTGGGCAGCCTAAACCAGCAACTGACCGAAGAGGCGCGCAATTTGACCACAGCGCTGCGGGGATCGTCGAAGGCTCAGGGCGATTGGGGCGAGCTGATTGTGCGCAACCTGCTGGAGAAAGCTGGGCTGCGTGAAGGCGAACAGTTCCGCGTGCAGGAGACGTTTGACGCGGCTGGAAACGGGGACGAGCGGCAAAGGAAGTCGCGCCCGGACGTGATTGTGAACTTGCCGGGCAGCAGGCACCTGGTCATCGATTCCAAGGTGTCGTTGAATGCATACGCCGATTCGGTGAATGCGGCGATAGAAGAAGACCGCAAGGCCGCGGTCAAACGGCATTTGGCCAGTATGCGCGGGCACATTGAGGAGCTTGCGGGGCGGCGATATCACAAGCTGGGCGGCCTTGATACGCCGGATTTTGTGGTGATGTTTGTGCCTATCGAACCGGCATTCCTGGTGGCGCTGCATGAGGATGAGGGTCTGTGGCGCTACGCATACGAAAGGGAGGTCCTGCTGGTTGGGCCGACGACACTGTTGTTTGTGATTCGCATTGTGGATAACTTGTGGCAGCAGGAGTTACAGGCGCGCAGCGTGCAGGATGTTATGAATCGGGGGGCCGAGTTATATGAGAAGTTTGTAGGTTTTGTAGGCGATCTTGAGGCTGTGGGCAAGAGCCTGCGCTCCGCGGACCAGAGCTATGGGAACGCGATGAAGAAACTTAGCGAAGGGCGCGGGAATCTGATTCGACAGGTGGAGATGCTGAAGGGGCTGGGCGTGCGGACGGGGAAGGCTCTGCCGCGGAATCTGCTGGATACGGCGGGCGTCGAGGAGCCAGGTCTGGCGCTGACGGCTGAGGTAAACGAGGGCGGCGACGCGGATTAATGGCGGAGCGATAAGGGGCGTTCAAGACACAGAATACAGCGGATCGATTGGAGGCCTTTAGCTCCGGGTCTTAATCGCTGATCTCAAAGAAAGGCCCGTGGCTAAAGCCAATTTCGTTGCAAGCCACCGTCCAGGGGCCTGAAGGCCCCTGCTCCCTCCGCAAGAATGAAAACGGACATCCGCCGAGGGGACGGGACCTAACTCCGCTCACCCGCAAACGCTTCGCGCATACGCTTCCAGGTGGTTTCCAGGTCTTCCGGAAGTACACGGGTTTCGCCTAAGGTGGTCATGAAGTTGGTGTCGCCGGCCCAGCGGGGGAGGCCGTGGAGGTGAATATGGCCAGCGACGCCGGCTCCGCCTGCTTTGCCGATGTTGAGGCCAAAGTTGAAGCCGTGTGGGCGATAAAGCTGCTGAAGAACGCGTTCCGTCCTCTGCGCCAGATCCATCAGTTCGTGGGCCGCATCGACGGGCAAGGCGGCCAAACGGTCGATGTGGGCATAGGGCATGGCCAGTACATGGCCGCTGGTGTAGGGGTAGGCGTTGAGGCAGATGAAGCAATGTTTCGCGCGCAGGACCAGGCCACCGGCGGCTTCGGCCTGATCTGGACTCATGCCGTTGGCGATGGCGAAGTCGATGGAAGCAATGAGGTTGCAGAAAACACATCCCATGTCGCCAGGCCAAGCGGCCAATTTGGACGGAACGCCGGGGCGCGCATCGGTATCCGCCGAGGTGACGTAGGTATAGCGCCAGGGTGTAAAGAGAAAATCCATGCGGGTCGTGCCGTTAAAGACAGTATAGGCTTCCGGCCGACGGCAAAATGCGCAGGCGATTTCCCACCTTGCGGGACAATGAGTCAGGCGGGCGCTGGAGGGCGGGAGCGGGACTAACTCCATTGGTTCGCAACGGCGAATGTGAATTTGCTATTGCAAACCGCGTCATGGCCAAGCTGTTGGATTGACGCGGGAAAGCAGAGGTTGCTACACTCGTGAGCGTAGCCTTCTGCGCGGATTCCAGCAGGGGCTGCGGTCGCCCTCCAGCGAACAGTTGCCTGCCGGGTGTTTCCCACGAAGACCAATCGCTTTCCATGCCAGCGTAAACGGCTGGGGGGACGGTACTCCGTGAAGACGCATTCGGGATGCACAGATTTCGATTGGAGGCCACGGCCCAAGGTTTCCCGGCATGCGGCAATCGCAGCATGGAAGCCACCCTCAGCGGCAGGCGCGCGCCGGCCGCGAGTGCAAGGAATTGCGGAGCCGCAGTGATGCCAAACGTCCTTAATCCCGAACCAGAGAGCATAACCCTGAACACCCACTTGGAAGCCACAGTATTAGAGCCTGCGACGGAGCTTGAGCAGCCGTTGTATGAATCCACGTCCAACACCGAAAACGCTGAAGTTGCCGAAGTTAACGCGCTGGACGCCGATGCCCCAACCGAGCCTGTAGCCGAGGCCGCGCCTGTGGAGACAGCCACGATTGTGGAACCCGCAGTTGAGGCCGCGCTCGCGCCCGTAGTTGTAACGGAAGAGTCCGCGCAACCCGAACTTGCGGTTGAAGCTGCGCCGGAGGTGGAGTTGACCGCTGCCGAAGCCGCGGTAGAGGATGCGCCAGTGGCTCCGGTGGCCGCGGATCAAGTTGAAGTCCCGGCAGTGGCTAGTTCACCGGCCGCGCCCGTTTCCGCAGCCGCGCAGGCGCATGAGCTGCACGGCGCTGAGACCATGGATGACTTTTCAGCAGCTCTGGCCGCGTTTGAGCGGGAGCAGGCAGCCGAGGCAGCCGCCGTTGAAGCCTACGGTGACAAGGTTGTATCCGGCACTGTGATCAAGCAGACGGAAAAGCACCTGGTCATCGATGTGGGGCTGAAGTCAGAAGGCCTTGTTCCCCTGGAGCAGGTGCTGGACCACACTGGTGCGGTTCGCTTCCAGCCGGGCGACGTTATCGACGTAGTGATTGAGCGCGAAGAGCCCGAAGGCGGCTATCTTGTCAACTTCGAGCGCGCGCAGCGTTTGCGGGTTTGGGACGTGATAGAAAAGGCCGCGGCCGACAAGACGCCAGTGACAGGCACGGTGGTGAGCCGGGTGAAGGGCGGCTTGACAGTCGATATCGGGCTGAAGGCATTTTTGCCCGGATCGCAGTTGGAGATTCGCCCAGTTCGCAACCTGGATGGTTATCTGGGCCAGAAGATCGAAGTCCGCGTAATCAAGCTGAACAAGAAGCGCGGCAACGTTGTTGTGAGCCGCAAGGAGATTCTGGAAGAAGAGCAGAACGCCAAGCGGTCCGGCACGCTGGAGCAGTTGGGCGAGGGCGCCATCCTGACCGGCACGGTGAAGAACCTGACCGACTACGGCGCATTTGTGGACCTGGGCGGAATCGACGGCCTGCTGCACATTACCGATATGAGCTGGGGCCGCCTCACTCATCCGCACGACCTGGTAAACGTGGGCGACGAGATCCAGGTGAAGGTGCTGAAGTTCGACAAGGAGAAGCAGAGAGTTTCGCTCGGCTTCAAGCAGTTGACGCCCGATCCATGGCTGGATGCAACGGAGCGTTACCCGGTGGGCGCGCACGTGAAGGGGCGCGTGCTTTCGGTTACGGATTACGGCGCGTTTGTTGAGCTTGAGCAGGGCATTGAAGGCCTGGTTCACCTCTCTGAGATGACCTGGTCGAAGCGGCTCAAGCATCCATCGAAGCTGGTGAAGCCGGCCGACGAAGTGGAGACCGTTGTGCTCAGCGTGAATCCGGCGGATCGCCGCATTTCGCTGGGCATGAAGCAGTTGCTCGACAACCCGTGGGAGAACCTGACCGAGCGGTATCCGGCCGGGACGGTGGTTGAGGGCCGGGTTCGCAACCTGACCGACTTTGGCGCCTTCATAGAGATTGAAGACGGCATCGATGGCCTGGTTCACGTGTCGAATTTGAGCTGGACCAAGCGCATCAAGCATCCATCAGAAGTGGTGAAGAAGGGTGAAAAGGTGAAGGCAGTCGTTCTGGGCGTGGAGCCACAGAACCGCCGTCTTAGCCTGGGCATCAAACAGTTGCAGCCCGACGTCTGGGAGAGCTTCTTCGCGGCGCACCGGGTGGGCGACGTGGTTCATGGCAAGGTGCTGCGGACGGCGCAATTCGGCGCGTTTGTCGAGATCGCGGAGGGAGTGGAGGGTCTGTGCCACATCTCCGAGGCCGGCGACGAGGGCGGCGGACCGTCGAAGCTTGAAACGGGCCTGGAGCACGAGTTCAAGATCATCAAGATCAACGTGGAAGAGAAGAAGGTAGGCTTGAGCCTGCGCGCAGTGGGCCACGAGGCCAGCCGCGCCCAAGTGGAGACCTACAAGAAGGAGGCCCACAAGGCTCCCGTCTCCAGCTCGACTACGACTCTTGGTGATTTGATCAACTGGCGGAAGAACGAGCGGTAAAGCAGGGATAAGGGAACAGGGAACAGGGAACAGAAAAGCGACGGCCACCCTTCGGGGTGGCCGTTTTGCGTCACGGCTATTTCGACCTCGAAGGCGGGTTCCGGCAAGGATAAGTGGCAAGGAATTACTCACCAAGTGCAAGACTTTGCATAAATCATCCAACCTGCTCAGGCTGCCAAATTGCGCGCGAACCGCCGGTCAGTGCACTGGCTTCAATATCCATGCGGCTGAATCCTTGTCACAATGACATGTTCATAAATCACATAAAGCGGCGATAGGATTGCGTGGTTTATATCATTCATTCAGGCGCCTCTAACCGATCTGCGCGTACGCCATGAATGCCGACTGAAACTTCCTGTCACGAAAGGAAGGAACTCCATTATCAGTTCCGGCTCCCTCGCCTCTACTCAATCGATGGAAGCGGCAGCATCCACAAACCACTTCCACCGCCGCGTCGCCGTCTGTCTGGTGATGACGGGGCTCAATGCGACCGTTATCGGGGATTTTGCTGGAACGCTGTATCGTGCAACAGCTCACAACGCCCTTCAGCAGACGGGAGTCAACTTGCTGTTTGCAGCCCTGCTGGGATCGCTGGCGCGCGGGTGGCATCTCGCCCTGAGAAGCTGCAGTCGATGAGTGCGCTTCTGGGCTGGGCGTTGTGGATGTGAAAAGGAGACTCTTGAAGAGATCCGCAGTTCTTTCCATTCTGATTCCTGGCTTGGTGGGTGCGCTTGCATCGGTTCCTGCCATCGCCGACAACGTCCTATACGACAACACCGTTTCCGGTACCTCGTATGAGACCGGTGGGATCGGGGTAGTCGCAGGGTTCACCGCAATCACGGATTCGTTCACGCTGCCGCAGGACTCGACGGTTACGGGCGCGATGTTCGGCTTATGGGTTGGCAGCGGGTATCAGGCGACGAGCGTGTCCTGGGCCATTACCGCCGATCCATTTGCGGGAACGACGCTGGGATCGGGGACGTCGAATGTCTTGTCCTCTGTCAACGTTCCCACAACCGCGCCATTTGCAACGGGAGATGGCGCTGACATTGACCAGGTCTTTATCGCCATTCCCAATCTGGCGCTCGATGCCGGGGGCACCTACTATCTCGAATTGGACGGCGTCACTTCGAACGATCCCAACTCGATCGGAGCCTATTGGGACGAGAGCGACGGTCCGTCGGCCGCATATTCCGATTTAGTCCCGTACGGGAGCCGTGGGATCGCCGGGCCGAGTTCGGCGTCACAGAGCTTCCAGATTCTGGGCACTGAAGAAGGATCGACCGTCACTCCGGAGCCGTCCAGCTTTCTGTTGCTTGGCTGCGGGTTGTTGGGGTTGGCCGGGCTGGTTAAGCGCAAGCTGGGGCCCTGAGTTCCAATCCGCGTTTCTGACCTGGACGAAGGGGGTTGGTTTGGCGTACTTAGGCCAAGCCGCCCGTCTTCTGCACTCTAGTGGTCCATGGCGGCCTGATCAATATGCGCAGGATTGAACGGCAGTCAGGCGGACAAGCCATTGACGAACTCTTCCAGCGGCTCGAATCGCACGGAGAGAGCGCCGTAGTTCCGAGAAAATGCTCGATTCACGTCTTCGGCCAAGACCACATTCTCGCCATCGGGGTGTTGCCGGCGGAACGCAGAAAGGTTTACAGGATCGAATTTATCGGCAGACCATTTGCATTCTATGGCGATGGGGTGTTTGCGCCTCCCGGACAACACAAAATCGATTTCGTGGCCGCGCTTATCTCTCCAGTAACCCACATCGCGACTCTGCAAGCGCGCCATCATTTCATTGAGCACGAAGTGTTCCCACAGTATTCCTAGATCTTCATGACGGAGTTCCAGCCAGCCGCGGTAATAGCAAATGAAACCTGTGTCGAAGCCGTAAACCTTTGGCGCGGAAATGATCTCCGTAGGCTTGCGCAAGCTGAAAGGACGAACGACATGGGCGACGAAGGTGGCTTCCAGAACGTTTAAGTAGTTTGCAATAGTGGGGCGGCTCACTTCGCACGGGCCGGTGAACCGCGTCGCCTCAAAGATGCCGCCGCTCTGTGCGAGGACGAGCTCGGTAAACTTTTGAAAAGAGTCTCGCCTTTCGAGCCGGAATAACTCCTGAATATCCTTGGCCCAATAGGCGTCGATCCATTCCTGGAAATCCCTCTCGTCGATATCGTTCGCCAGAAAAAATGGCGGCAATCCGCCACGCAAGAGCCTGTGTTTCAGGCTCGGCCGCTTTGCATCGGAGAGGTCGCGCAGGCACATAGGCGTGAGCCAGAGATCGCGCTTGCGCCCTGCAAGGGTGTCTTTGAACTTGATCGACGCACTTAGAGTAGAGGAACCGGTGGCGACGATTCTAACGGTGGGATAATGGTCCGCGGCGATTTTCAGCAACTCGGAGGGATTATCCAGCCGATGAATTTCATCGAGGACTATTCGCTTACCGCTTAGTGTATCCAGAAATCCTTCTGGATCTTCCATCATCCGGCGAACGCGTGGCAGTTCACAATCGAAGTACTCGATGTCTGGAAGGCTTTGACATAAGTAGGTTTTGCCCACGCGCCGGACGCCAGCGAGCCAAATGACTGGCCGCTTTTTCCAAGCCTCCTCGATGCGATCTATCCAGTAACTCCGCGCTACCATAGGAAAGTATGATTGCATATAGTGTTACTAAACGCAAGTCTACCTTCGTTTAGTACAGTCCCCAATGCCGCCTAAGATCGCGGCGGACGAATATCGCCTTGAATCAGTCCTTGCAGGCCCACCGATTTTGCGATGGGCCCGCGGGCTGCTTCTTAATGGCCGCCTCCGCTTAGCGCTACTGTTGCGGTAGCGGCGGGGTTGTTGGCTGTGACGGTGAGGGTTGCTGTTGCGGCGCTTGCGGTTGCGGGTGTGAACTCAACCAGGACGAGGCAACTGGAGCCGGCTGCCAGCGTTGATCCGCAATTGTTCACCTGAACGAAGGACGCGACGCCGGTTCCGCTGAGCGCAACCGAAGTGAGATTGACTGGCGTAGTGCTGCTGCTGTTGGTAACGGTAACTGCTTGCGTGCCGCTGGCAGTTCCCGACGTCTGCGTGCCGAAGCTCAGCAACGTGGTGGAAACAGTTAATGTTGCGGTGCTGCCGCCGGTTCCGGCGAGTGCGATGGATTGAGTAGCGGGGCTGGCATTATCAGTGAACACCAGCGTTGCCGACCGGCTGCCCAAAGCCGTGGGTGCGAATCTGGCGAGAACCGTGCAAGTGGCAGAGGCTGCCAGGGAACTGGGGCAGTTGTTCATTTGCGTGAACGAGGTTGGGTTTGTTCCGCCCAGAGCGATGGAGCTGAGGGTGAGGGCGGCTGTGCCTGAGTTGGTGAGCGTGATGGCCTGCGCCGGGCTGTAGGCGTAACCAGAGGCCGCATTGACGGCGGTTACCGGGAAGGTCATCGATGTGGCCGAGAGGGTAATGGAAGTCGACACGGCCACCCCGGTTCCCGTAAGTGCTACGGTTTGCGGAGAACCTGTTGCGTTGTCGGCAAAGCTCAGCGAGGCACTGAGTGCTCCCGCGGCGGTGGGCTTGAAGGTGACTGAGACTGTGCAGGATCCGCCCGCTGCAAGGTTTCCGCAACTGTTGGTCTGGGTGAACGAAGAAGGGCTGGAGCCACCGGTAATAATGCTGGTGAGGGTCAGTGCAGCGTTTCCTGTGTTCTTGAGCGTGACGGTTTGCGCAGCCGACGAAGAGCCATCATTGGTGGAGGGGAACGTCAGGCTGGTGGGCGACAAGCTCACCGCCGGTGCTCCCACTCCGGTTCCGGTTAGCGTGACGCTGAGCGCTGAGGATGCGGCGGTAGCGGCAGCGATGCTGAGC